>Ga0209354_10000145_pt1 | contig 34265 bp, 69 predicted proteins | sample LauGreSpBDMM15DD_2_FD_187562 | JGI IMG/M metagenome (GOLD analysis project Ga0209354, IMG submission 187562) | Freshwater lake microbial communities from Lake Michigan, USA - Sp13.BD.MM15.DD (SPAdes) (version 2) | ecosystem: Environmental > Aquatic > Freshwater > Lake | place: Lake Michigan...
AGTTAGCAGAGCAATACGAGCACAATGAAATAATAGCAATTGCAAAAGGAAAATATGAATATCCTAAATCAAACTATCAACTTTTTAAGAAGTTATTAAAAATAAAATTAAATAAATAAGATATGGCAATTGAGAAGGTTATAGATTTACAAATAAAAAGCAACACAGACCAAGCAGTAGGTAGTCTTAAAAGCCAATTGCGGGAAGCGCAAGCTGAGGTTGCTACATTATCGGACAAGTTTGGGGCAACTTCACGAGAAGCGATTGAAGCAGCTAAAAAAGCAGGAGAACTTAAAGACAAAATTGGAGATGCAAAAGCATTGACTGAGGCATTTAATCCAGACGCGAAATTCAAGGCTTTAAGTAGTTCATTGAGCGGTGTAGCGGGTGGATTTGCAGCGGTGCAAGGTGGTATGGCTTTATTCGGTAGTCAATCGGAAGACGTAGAAAAGACTTTATTAAAAGTTCAGTCTGCAATGGCACTTTCTCAGGGTTTACAATCGATTGGCGAAAGCGTAGATTCATTTAAACAACTTGGAGCGGTTCTTAAAAGTACGTCTATAGTTCAAAAAACATTATCGGTTGCTACAGCTGCTTATACTTTTGTAACGGGAGCAGCAACTACAGGAATGAAACTTTTTAGATTAGCTTTAATTGGTACGGGCGTAGGTGCTTTAGTAGTTGGAGTTGGTTTATTGATTGCTAATTTCGACAAAGTAAAAAAGGTAATAATGAACCTTATACCTGGTTTAGCTTCGGTTGGAGAATTTATAGGTGGTATTGTAGATTCAGTTACTGACTTCGTAGGTGCAACTTCCGATGCTACAAGAGCCGTTGACAAACTTAAAAAAGAAGCTGAAAATACACTTTCGGTTAATAAAAAGTTTATGCAGGAACACGGAGACCAAGTTGATGAATATACTAAAAAGAAAATAGATGCAAAAAATGCGTATGCTGAAGCGGTAAAAGAGGATGGAGCAAATCAAACTGAATTAGCTAAAAGGCTAAATAGAGAATTAGCAGAAATAGAATATTCAAGAGGCGACGAAAAACGTAAAATTCAAAAAGAGGCAAACGAAAAAGCAAACGCAGATAAAAAAGCGGATAATGAAAAAGCAATTGAATTAGAAAAAGAAAACCAAAAGAAATATGCTGAAGAAACAAAAACAGGATTACAAATATTAACCCAAGCAAATTTAGATAATCAAGCTCAAATAAAATTAGATAAAAGAAATTTATTAGATGAACAAATAGCATTATTAAACGAGGGCGTTGACGCTGAACAACAAGCTGAAACAAAAATAACTGAAAATTCAAAAACAAACGCAGATGCAAGGGTAAAACTTTCAGAGGCTGAAGCAGCAGCAAAACAAGCTTTATTTGCAAAAAGTGCTGAAACATTATCAAAGGGTGCTGATTTGTTAGGTAAGAATACAGCAGCAGGAAAATCAATGGCAGTTGCAGCAGCATTAATAAACACTTACCAAGGTATTACAACTGAATTAGCAACTAAAACAGTTACGCCATTTGAGATAGGTTTAAAAATAGCGAACGTTGCTATAATAGCAGCTACAGGATTTAAGGCGGTTAAAGATATTATTTCCGTTAAAGTGCCTGGAGGTGGTGGAGGTGGAGCAGTACCAAGCGGTGGAGCTATGGGTGGCGCACCAAGTCCACCAAGTTTTAATATCGTAGGTGCAAGCGGTACTAACCAAATAGCCCAAGCAATCGGAGGGCAACAACAACAACCCGTACAAGCCTATGTAGTTGCAGGAGCAGTTACAACGGGTCAAGCCTTAAATCGTTCTATTATTAGTAACGCATCAATGGGCTAAAGTTTATAACAATTAATTTATAAAACGTTTTAAAATTATGGAAACTTATACAGTGCTTTTTAACGAGGAAGATAATCAGGGGGTTTACGCTATATCATTAGTTAACGATCCTGCAATAGGCGTTAATTTCATTACACTATCTAATCAAAAGGAATTAAAACTAGCTACTGTAAACGAGGAACAACGTATTTTGATGGGTGCTATTTTAATTCCTGAACAGCCTATTTATAGAAATCAGGATGGTAAAGAATTTAACATAGTTTTTCCAAAAGAAACTATTAAACAAGTTCAACAAAATTTTGCTTTAAAAGGCTATCAAAATAATTCAACATTAGAACATTCAGGAGAACAAATCGAAAATGTAACGTTTGTTGAAAGTTGGATAAAAGAGGATGAGGTACACGACAAATCAGTGCATTATGGTTTCAATGAACCCGTAGGCACTTGGTTCGGATTAATGAAAATAAATAACGATGTTATTTGGAACGAATATGTTAAAACAGGAAAAGTAAAAGGCTTCAGTATTGACGGAGTCTTTGATATGCAGAAAATTAACTTAAACAATGAACAAATGGATTTAAAAACAATCGTAGAGGCGATTAAAGACGGGTTTGCTTCGGTAAAATTATCGAATGAAACCGAACAAGTAGCAGTTGTAGAATTGGCTACAATGAAGTTAAAAGACGGAGTAACCGTATTAGAAGCAGAAAGCTTTGAAGTAGGTCAATCAGTATTTATCGTTGCTGAAAATGGCGACAAAGTACCAGCACCAATTGGAGAACACGAATTGGAAGACGGTAGAATTTTGGTAATTACTGAAGAGGGTAAAATTGGAGAAATTGCAGACGCTAAAACTGAAGCAGTTGAGGAAGAGGTAGCAATGACAAATACCGACCAATTTACTGAAATGATTAAACAAATTATTACTTCTATGTCGGTTGAAGTTGCTAGACAAATTGAAACAGTAAAAACCGAATTAAAAGCTGAAATTGCAGAAACAAAAAATGTTGAGGTAAAAGCTTCGACAAAATCAAAACCACAAACAAAAAGCGAGCCTACAACGGCTTATGAAAAATTTAGAGAATTTAACAAACAATTTAATTAAAAAATTATGGCAGTTACTTACACAGGTGCAGTTGTACCAACAGATTACAAAGCGGATATTATAGCCGAAATTTTATTCAAAAACAAAACCGTTGAAGATGGTTTAGTGGCTTTTGAAACAGGTATTAAAGCGGGTCGTATTATTACTGAAAATATTAATTCAGTAACTATGCAAGCGTGGAGTGTTAATCCAACAGGTTCAGAAGCTGGAGCAATTGGTTTAGAAGACACAACAGTTACACCCGTAAAAGTTGAATTTATTGATAAATTTACACCAGATGATTTAAGAAGTTCACGTTTCAATCGTGATATGGCACCAGGTGCAATCAACGATGTATCAGATGAATTTAACAGACTTGTTTTAAATGGTGTTGCACCTTTGATTTCTAACGATGCTGAGAATAAGTTTTGGAATGGAGCAACAGCAGCAACTAAAACAGCAGTAGCAGCATTAACAGCAGGAACAGGACAAACAGCAGTTGGAGCAGCAGAAAAAACTTTAGTAGCTGCAATGCCTACTACTTTGTTTGATTCTTTGACTACTAGAATGATTTATAATAAAGCAGCAGTAGGTAAAAGAATTAAAGTTGCAGGAACTACTTTAACAGCTAGTAACATTGCAACTGAAATGGCTTTGGTTTACAATGCAATTCCTGATGAAGTTTTAGCTAATGGAGATAAACCTTACATTTATGCACCTAGAAATGTTAAAAAATTCATTAACAATTTTAACAAAGCACAAACTTATAGAGACACATTTACAGTTGATTTAACTACAGGTAAATACTTCTATTTGGATGTAGAGATTGTGTTCATTCCTTTGGCTTCAAATGTATTGATTGCAGGAGTACCTACTAACTTTATGTGGTGTACTGATTTGATGGATGACTATTCAAATATCAATATTGCGCCTTACCCAGCACCTAGAAAAGATTACTTCTACGATGTAGTATTTACAATCTTTGCTCACGTAGTAAATCAAAAATTCAACGTGTTATACGTAGGATAATATTAATCAAAACCGCTTATTAATTTAAGCGGTTTTTAATAAAAAAAAATATGAGTTGTTTAATTAGCAAGGGTAAATTGTTGGCTTGTAAAGACCAACGAGGTGGGATTAAGAATATATATTTTGCAAACTATCAAGACTATTCATTTGTAATTGCAGCACACGCTGTTACAAGTTTAGGTTCTTTAGATGAAGTTTTCAAATATGAAGTTAAAGCGACTACAAACGCTTTGACTGAAACAGGTACAAGTTCTGAAGATAATGGAACATTTTTAAATGCGCAATCTTTAGCAGTAACTTTACCAAAATTAGGTACTGACTTACAAGCTCAAGTACAATTGATTTGTCTAGGAAGACCTTATGTTTTCATTGAAGACTATAACGGAAACGTTTTATTGGTTGGAGCAACGAATGGAACAATGGCGAATTGTACTAAGGCTTCAGGCGGTGCGGGTGGTGATTTAAGCGGGTATACTTTGACTATAACAGCTGAAGAGGGTAATTTGTCACCGTTCTTAGATGCTACTGCAAAAACAGCGTTACAAGCGTTGGTTTCAGATGTCGTAGTTTCTTAAATTACAATACATTAAAATTAAAAGCTCCTTATTGGGGCTTTTTTTTGTTACATTTTTTAATTAATTCGTTAATCTTTTATGAACATATTTAATTTAACAAAACCGTACAAGCTAAATTGCATACCTAGAGCATATAATGATGGTGTTATTACGTTGCTTTTAAGAGACGAATTAAAGGATTTAACGTACACTATTGCGGTAGATAGCATATACTACCAAAACAGCGTTTTAATGCTTGAATTTAGCGATATAACACTAAAAGAGGGGCAGTCATTTGAGGTAATAATCAAAGAAAACGACCAATTAATATATCGAGGTAAAGCATACGCAACAGCACAAACAGATTTTGAGAATTTTGAACTAAATAAAGGGGTTTTAAAAGCCTAAAATATATGGAAAAACTACAATTATTAACACTTTCAAACTATATAAGACCAGAAATTAAGGAAGTTTCTGGCAAAAAGTGGGTATTAAACGGTAAAAACAACGAATTTTATAAGACTATTATAGATGCTTATAATGGTTCGCCTACAAATTCCGCTATTATAGATAGTTATAGTCAGTTTATTTACGGCAAAGGATTGACTTCAACTGACAAATTAGCTAAGACTTCCGAATGGGCAACTATTGTTTCTTTATTTTCTAAAAAAGACTTAAGAAAAATTTGTAAGGATTTTGAAATGTTTGGGGAAGCTTCAATAGAAATCAATTATTTAAACAATAAAATACAAAAGTGTTTCCACGTTGCAAAACAAAAGATTGCGCCTGAAGTTGCTAATGAAGATGGCGACATATCAGGGTATTATTTTAGCTATGACTTTACAAATACAAATAAATATAAAGCTGAAAGATTTGACGCTTTTGGATTTGGTTCAGGCGGTGGCGAACGTTCTGAAATTTACGTAATTAAAGACTATCAGGTAGGACAATTTTACTACAGTAACCCAAGTTATGTTTCAGGGATTTCGTGGGCTAAAATGGAAGAAGAAATAAGTAATTATTCTATAAACCATATCCAAAATGGTTTAAGCTTCGGTCATATCATAAATATGAATAGCGGGGTTCAACAAAGCGAAGAAACTATTATTGAAAATACAAGAGCAATTAGAGACAAACTTACAGGCTCAAGTAATGCGGGAAAATTCTTTTTAAATTGGAATGATAATAAAGATAGCGCAATTACAATTGAAGCTTTAGAAGTTTCAGAAGCACACCAACAATATATTTATTTAAGTACTGAAGCACGTCAGCAACTTTGCACGTCTCACAAACTTACTTCGCCTATGTTGGTTGGAATAAAAGAAGCAAGCGGTTTTAGTTCTAATGCTGAAGAGATAAAAGTTGGTTTTGCTGAATTAATGATAAATGTAATTAAACCAAAACAAGAAATTATTTTAGATGGATTAATGGAAATTTGTGCGGTAAACGGAATTACGTTACAATTGGATTTTGAAAGTTTAAGAAGTGAAGAACCGATTTTACCAACTTCAGAAACGCCAACGGTTGCACCTATCACACAATTAGAAAATCAAAAAGTATGTTGTTCAAACGATAATACAGACCTTACAAGCATAGCTGATGCACTTATTGAAATGGGGGAAGTTATAGATGAAAATGAATGGGAAGAAGTCGATGCAATACCCGTAACAGAACAATTAGAAATAAACGAAATCACTTTAAATTTGGCTAAAACATTTTCAAGTTTTCCAAACGTAAAAAGCGACCAAGATACTTCATTATTTAAAATTAGATATTCTTACGAGGGTGCGCTTGGAGCAAAAAGAGACTTTTGCCAAAAGATGGTAAGTGCGAGTAGAACTTATAGAAAAGAAGATATTACGTTGGCAGAAACTAAAACAGTTAACAAAGGTTTTGGACCAGAAGGAGCAGACAACTATTCTATTTGGTTATATAAAGGTGGAGTTAATTGTAACCATTTTTGGATGCGTAAAATATACTTAAGAAAAAACAATACACAACTTACGGTTAATGAAGCTAGAAAAATGATTTTAGAACTTGACCCGAAAGACAGACCAGAGGCAAAGTGGCAACAAAATGAAAATGAAGTAGCGCAAATTGCAAGTGCAAGTAATAACTTTTGGAGCTTAAAACCTAACTACAGAAAATAATGGAAACGACTATTTTATTACGAGAAAACGAATTAACTAAAAACACTTTGTTGGGCGGGAATATTGATATTGACCTTTATATTCCTTGCATAAAAGATGCTCAAATTATAAGACTTGAGGAAATTTTAGGGGAAACATTATACGATAAAATTTGTTTAGACTTTGAAAACGACGATTTAAGCGGTTTATATTTAACTTTGCACGAAAAGTATATCGTACCATTTTTAATTGCAGCAGCAGCCGTAGAATACCTTTTAATAGGTGCTTACAAAGTAAATAACAATGGTATCTTTAAAGCACAGCCTGAAAATAGCGTTGCAATCGAAAAAACCGAAGTAGATTATTTAGTTAACAATATGCGGTTAAAAAGCGAAATGTATAGCGATAGAATGACAAGGTGGTTAATTTTAAACAATCTACCTGAATGGCAACCGAACGCTACAAACGTTGTAAATCCTTTGAGTAGCAATTTGATGTTTGGGCGTTGGTTTATTGGCGAAGATAAAATTTAAAGATAATGAGAAAAACAGATAAAAGAACAATCGAAAATATTAAAAAACTAAAACAATTTATAAAAGATGGGAACATTAAACTTAACAGCCAAACGGAGCGACACATTTTACGCAGTGCCGTTTCAAATAGCAATCAATAGCGTACTATTAGATTTAACTGATGCGGTTATTAATATGCAAGTTCGCAAAGATGCTGGAACACCTATTATTTTTGAACCCACAATCACTATTACAAACGCTTTAACGGGTAGTTTTGAAATTGATGAACAGATTTTCAATGTACCAGCGTGTGTTTATAAATACGATATTCAAATTACTTTAGATAACGGGGAAGTTCACACGTGGATTAATGGAATTTTTGAAATTACTAACGATATAACAAGACCGTAATGAGTGAAATTATAGATATAAATGTAAGTCAAACAGTTGAAGAGGTTACTATAATTGCAACTCCTACAAACTATATTGTTAATATTAATAAAATTGAAGCAGGAAGTGCGGTCACTTCTGTAAATGGATTGACGGGTGCGGTTGTTTTAACTATTCCAGATGCTACTGATTTTGTGCCTTATTCTGGTGCCACAAGCGACGTTAATTTAGGGGAGTTTGGTTTACAAACTGGAAACATTGAATTTGATTTAACACCTACAAACGCACCTACAGGAGTTGGTTCAATGGTTTGGAATGATACAGCGGGAACTTTAGATTTAAAGTTAAAAGGAGGCAACACTACTTTACAAATAGGTCAGGAAACAGTTGCAAGAGTAGTAAATAAAACATTTACAAATATAACTCTATTAGAATCCAATTATCAAGCTGTAAGAGTTACAGGAGCACAAGGCGGAAGGCCGAAAGTAGATTTAGCTTTAGCGAATAATGATTTGAATAGTACTACAACTTTAGGTTTAGTTACAGAAACAATTTTAAATAATCAAGAGGGATTTATAACTACAAGCGGTCAAGTTCAAGAAATAAATACAACGGGTTCACTTCAAGGAGAAACGTGGGCTGATGGCGATGTGCTTTATTTGAGTGGAACGGTTGCTGGTAGAATTACTAATATAAAACCTATTGCACCTATTCACACGGTAATAATTGGGTTTGTAGAATACGCACATATTAATCAGGGAAAAATATTTGTAAAGGTAGACAACGGTTATGAATTATACGAATTACACAATGTTAGTGCAATTGCACCAAACAATAACGAGGTTTTAACTTATGACACACCTACTTTATTATGGAAGCCTAAAACCGTTGTTTCTGCTTTAGGATATACACCTATAAAATCAGTTATTAAAGATACATTTCAAGGCTCAACAGTTACTGGAGTTACTACTGAAACTTTAACGGGTACTTATTTAATTGAAGCGGGTACTTTTAATGCAAACGATATAATGAGAATACCTTCTTTTTTTGCTGAAAAAACTGGTACTGCTGGTACTTGTACAATACGAGTAAAGGTTGGAACTACTAATGTCTTTTCAAGCGCAACTTTATTAGCAAGTCACGCTTCGACAACAGCGAATTTGAATATTGTACTGCAAAGGTCATCTATTACTTTAAGAGGTGGGAATATCAGAACTATTAATCCAGCTGGAAATATTTTAACAGACATTGTATTGTCATCAACTGCATTATCATCTATAACTTTTAATCCTGCAATTGATAATTATATTTTTACAAGTTTGCAATTGTCGAATGCTAATGATAGTGCTTTTCAATCTAATTTTATAATGACAAACTAATGATAACAATAATAAATAAAGAAACGGGCGAAGTTTTATATTGCACATTTTTAAAAGCTTTTTTGGCTGAAAATGAAATAGTAATTGATGAACTACCAACAGGTAATTTTTATGATTTTGAAACAAAAACATTTTATGATAAATAGAAACCATATTGTACCTTTTATTTTGGTAGTACTTGGAATACTTGACCAATCGACAGACTTATTTACAGACCTTTTAACGCAATTAAATGCACCTTTGTATGTTGGTACTATATTTAAGATTTTAATCATTATTTTAGGTGCTGTTAAGATTTATTTAATTAAACCTATTGAAAAATGAAACAGACTATAATCGATTTAAAATTAAGTTTACTAACAACTACTTATTTCGCATTAACTTTGGCTGATACAGATTTTATAATGAAATTAGTAGTATTTTTGCTTACAGTTGGATATACTATTCGACGTTGGTATTTATTAGAAAAAAATAAAAAGGATTAATTATGAAATTAAATGAAAAAGGTTATTTAATGATTTGTGAGTTTGAGGGTTTAAGTTTAAAGCCTTATTTATGTCCTGCAAAAATTCCAACAATTGGCTATGGAAATTGCTATTATAGTAATGGTAAAAAAGTAACGTTATTAGACAAGCCAATTACAAAAAAAGAAGCTTTTGAGCTATTTAAAACAATTGCTGATAAATTTGGTTTGGCTGTTTTTAAATGTTTGAAACAAGAAGTAAACCAAAATCAATTCAATGCTTTGGTATCTTTTGCTTATAATGTTGGAGTGGCTAATTTTATGAATAGTACACTTTTGAAAAAAGTAAATGTAGAACCAAATGATGAGACTATATTTGATGAGTTTTGCAGATGGAATAAGGTAGGTAAAAAAGAGGTGGCAGGTTTAACAAAAAGGAGAAATTATGAAGCAGTTAGTTATTTTAGTTAGTTTAATTTTAATCGGTTGCGGTAGCCGCAAAGTAGCTATTCAAGAAACAAAAAAAGATAGTTTGTCACAAATAGAAACTAAAATTGTTACAGATGAAAAAAGCAAAGAAAATAAAGCAATTGAAACAAATATAAACACAATTTCAGATGCTGAAGAAACTATTTTCACACCTATTGATAATAATAAAGAAATAATAATAAATGGTAAAAGCTATTTTAACGTAGTTTTAAAGGTTAAAAAAGTTAAAAGCAATACTTTGTATAACAATAAAGAAACTATTGCTAAAACAGCCTTAAAATCAACTAAAACGGCTACTAAAGCTAAAACTTTGGTAAAAGAAAACAGTAAAATTAAAAATATAGACAAAAAAGCTAATTATTGGGGTTGGTTATGGTTGCTATTAATTCCTATTGGATATTACGTTTACAAAAAATATTCTTTCTTTAATATAATTTAAACAAATAAATATGAATTTTGACTATTACAAATTAGAAGCGATAAAACATTTTGGTACTAACTTAAATAACAAACAAATAGCAGAAAAGATAATAGTTGAAAAAAGCGAACTTACAGTTAATACTTTAAGGAAGAAAATCGGTACTTTAAGAACAAAGCAAAATGAACTAAAACCATACGTTGGCACTAATTTAGATAACATTTTAATAATTGGGGATTTACATTCCCCTTTTACTTTGCCTAAATATTTAGAATTCTGTAAAGAACAACAAAAAAAATACAATTGTGGACGTGTTATTTTTATCGGAGATATAATTGATAATCATTATAGTTCATACCACGAAAGCGACCCCGATGGAATGAGCGCAGGAGACGAACTTGACAAAGCAATACAAGATATACAGGCTTATTACGAAGCATTTCCAACAGCAACTGTTATAATAGGCAACCACGATAGGTTAGTTTACCGTAAAGCCTTTAGCGGTGGTGTTTCAAAGCGTTGGGTAAAAGAATATAAAGATGTTTTAAAAGTACCAAATTGGGATTTTGTAGAAAGTGTAGAAATATTCAATGTTAATATCAATCACGGTGAGGGTGGAACTGCAAGAAGTAAAATGAAAAAAGATTTACAAAGCCAAATACAAGGGCATTTACATTCAGATTTTTATTTAGAATATATAGTCGGTAAAAACTTTAGAATATTTGGAATGCAAGTAGGATGTGGCGTGGACCATCATAGTTACGCTATGGCTTATGGTAAAAATTTTAAAAAACCTGCAATAGGTTGTGGAGTTTTACTTAATAAAGGAACACTTCCGATTTTAATTCCTATGATACTATAAAAAGTGGTTTGATTACCTATCTTTTTTAACCTGCAATTAATTTGTGGGTTTTTTTTTGATATAAAGTATTGTTTATCTAAATATTAGTTATATATTTGTAAAATCAATTTGACTAGACACTTATTGATTTAAGAGGTCAAATTGTAAAAGCAAAACACACCCTTAGCAAAGTAGTCTAGTCCTTTGTTAAGGGTTTTTTGTTTCCTAAAAACAATCGTAATAAGAAATTAAGGGGAAAACTTCAACAATTTGGCTTATTATTAAAGTACTAAAATGGGTTCAATGGTACAACTGTAAACGAAACTACGACGGGCTAACTAAGTAAATTTCAAACAGAGGAAAAAGGTATAAAATGAAAAATATTTATATCTGGATTAACGAGAAATCAGTTTTTCCCTTAGGCTTCCTCTGTTTACTCACCAACTTTAAACTTCAAAGTAATATAATAATTAAATAAATAAGTATATAATAATTAATATATAATAGTATATGAAAAATATATCTGACTATTTATTCAATAAGTATTTTAACTGCACATTAGCAAGTAAACAATATTGGTTTGATTTGTATTTAAAAGCATACTTTAAAGAACAGAAATTAAAGCAAGGAATAAAAGTTAAATAAATGTTAAAGATTAATTAACTACTATTATATTAATAAAGTAGTTGTATATTTGTACCAGCAATAAAGCTAAAGAAAAACAAATATTATGAAAGCATCTAAACAAACAGTTAAAATATTCGGACAAACAGTAACTGTAGGAACTAAACTTCACGCTAAATTAGTTCAACAAAAAAAACAATTTGACGATTTAAATACTTACGAAAATAACTAATAAAATACTAAAAATATGAAATTAATATCAATGACAGATTTTTTGCCAAAGCATCCGTATTCAATATTCCTAAAACAACCTTTAGAGATATGGATGTTTGTTCCGTGTGATGAGAATGGGAATGTTTTTGAAAAACCAATAGATTTTGATTATTTTGAAACATTTAACGTAAGTACTTTGACTAAACAGCCAACACAAAAACAATATAAAGAATGGCATACTTTTAAAGATGCAAAAGAAAGATGTTTGTTTGAAGGGTTTGAGTTTGACAATCCTTATGTAAAATCAATCAATTATGGGTTTCACGTAAAAGCCGCTGATAAAATAATGATTGAAGATTTAGTAAAATACAATTTACAACTAACCCAAACAGCAATTAAACAATTAGGATTATGAAATACATTACACGAAATTTAGAACCATTAATTATAGGCTTTACAGTAGCTTTATTAACTGTTAATATAATTAATATAATAGTTGATATTATTTTAAAAATAGCAATACTTAAATATAAATAAATTATGAAAATTAGCGAGTTACCGAAAGAGATTAGAGAAAAAGCATTGAAGTATCAAAAAAGAGATGGTAAAGATTTAGAAACAGATATCTTATTAAGAGCATTTATTTGGATAGATACAAAAGAGGGTTCAATTTATTGGAGGGGATTGCATCACCAAGAGCCAAAAAAAGAGCTAAAAGATACAATAGTTGAGAGCGTTATAAATCAATTTAAACAGCGTTCTAAAGTAGGAATAGAAAAATACGGTGTTACGTTAGATAGAACTGATTTGAGTACGTTAGAATGGCTACAACACGCACAGGAAGAAGCAATGGATTTAATATTATATTTAGAAAAACTAAAAAATGAATTATAGAATTAAAGAATATCAGAAATTATTTTACATTCAAGTATATGAAAAAGAAGTAATAACAAGCGGTTATTTATGGTGGGAAAAAACTAAAATAATACCTAAATGGACTAGGGTTGATAATCGTGGAATTGGTTTATTTTCAATGCGTTATTTATCAAATTTAGATAAAGTTCTTGATGGATTTGAAACACTTGAAGAAGCAAAAGAGCAAATAGAAATATTTAAATCAGAGCCAAAATATTACTATTAAATGGAATTAAATAAACACATTAAAGAAATTATTATGAATGATACAGAAGAGCTATTACTACTTTATTCAAAGCGTAAAAAGCTATATTTAAAAGGTGGGAATGACGAGAAATTAAACGATAAAATTCGTGAGTTACAAAAGATTACTAATTACAAAATCAAAGAGCAATGAATCCTTACGAAAAAATATTAAAAGAGATAGCAACAGGACTTTTAGAAGTTGCAGAGATTAAACCTAATTTTTCAAACGATGCTCTATTAGATGCGACTTTTATTTTTCAGACTGTATTTATGGATAAGTTTTATGATAATTGGAAACATTATAGATTAGAAACTCAGGAATATTTTGCAGTACAAGCTGGAGAAAGATTAAGAGAATTAATAATAGAATTTACAGGATTAGATACACACGAACTAACTAAAAATTACGGGAAATGAAAATAACAGTAAATAAAATAGTAAGAGAATTAGAAAAAAATAATGTTTGGTCAAAACCTTATTTAGACCAACTAATTATTAGAGAATTAATAAAAGACGTTCACACAATTATAGACGAACAATTAAGAGTACTAAAAAACATAACTATAAAGAAATGAGTCCAAAAAAGAAAAACATAGAAATGACAAAGTTATATTGTTTAAGTCAATTACTTTTAGAAAGTTTGGATATACTTAAACCAACTACCGCTAATATGGTTAAATATAAGGCTGATTTAACAGCTCTTTGTGAGGAATTGAATAACGTAACTGCAAATAGTGAAACAGTGCTTAAAAGTACTTATTTTAGCTCTATTTGTTCAAAAGTAGATACGATTTTGAGAAAACAATTTGAAAAAAATATGTAATGATAAAAATAACAAATGAATGTAATATGGCTCTTATGGCATCACAAGAAAGCGAAAGTGTAGATTTAATTTATTGTGATATTCTTTATGGAACTGGTAGAAATTTTGGAGATTATAAAGACTTAAATCCAATTAGAAGCGAAATAGAAACCCATTATTTACCACGATTAAAAGAAATGTATAGAGTTTTAAAACCAACAGGAACTATTTATTTACAAATGGATACAAGGATTAACCATTGGATACGTTGCATTATGGATGATATTTTTAATTATAAAAATTTTAAAACTGAAATAGTTTGGTTTTATAATTCACAAGGTAAATCAAATAAAGAATGGAATAGAAAACACGATGTAATTTTACATTATACAAAAGGAAAACATTGGACTTTTAACGCAAAAGATGTAATGGATAGTATTACAGATTTAACTTATAAAAGATTTAAAAGTGAAATTGATAAAAAAGGATATTATACTTGTTTTAAAAATGGCAAAGAATACAAATACTATTTAGAAAATGGAAGTTTACCAAAAGATTGGTTTGAAGATATTACATATATAAGTAGAGATAATAAAGAACTTACTGGATATGCAACACAAAAACCAAAAGCATTAATTGAAAGACTTATAAAAGCAAGTTCAAACGAAGGAGATACAGTTGCAGATTATTATTTAGGTTCTGGAACAACAGCAGTAGTTTGTAAACAATTGAATAGAAATTTTATAGGTTGCGATATTAATTCAAAGGCTATTGAAATAACAAATAATAGATTAATAAAATAAATTAAAATGAAACAAACAGCAGTAGAATGGTTCGAAAAAGAACTACAAAAAAACTTTAATATTGAAGGAATTCAACTTTTATATGATGATATTTTAGAAAAAGCCAAAGAAATGGAAAATGAACAAAAAGCAGATTTTGCTATAGAATTTAAAAGATGGTATGAAACAGAATGTACTGTATATAATGGTAGAATAAATAAAAATACAGAATTATTATTAAAAGATTTTAAAGAAGAATACTATGATATTGATTAATATTCATAAAATAAATAATCATATAGCACAGCAAAAACTATTTTAATATGAAACCTAAAAAATGCAAAGTATGCCTAACAACTTTTGAGCCTAAACAATTTGCCCAGTCTGTTTGTTCGCCAATTTGTGCAATTAAGCATTCTAAAAACTTAAAACTATCAAAAGCATTAAAAGAATGGAATGCAGAAAAGAAAATAATTAAAGATAAAATTAAAACACTTTCTGAATATGAGAAAGATGCAAAAAAATCATTTCAACATTGGATCAGATTAAGAGACAAAAATTTACCTTGTATTTCGTGCGGTAATTCAAACACAACTGATTGGGCTGGGGGTCATTTTTATTCAGCTGGAATGTATAGCGGGTTTATGTTTGATGAGCGTAACGTACATAAGCAGTGTAATACGCATTGTAATAAACATTTAAGCGGTAATTTATTAGAATATAGAAAAGGATTGATTAAACGGTACGGTAATGCGTTTGTAGATGAGTTAGACAGCATAAGCGACAGCAAAAGAAATTATAAATACACAAAGGCTGAGTTAATAGCAAAAAAATTGAAGTACGATATAAAGATTAAAGAAATAAAGTAGTATATTTGTATTTCATAATAAAAGTGTTTGTAGTAATTAATCCGATTAGTTGAGGGACTAGTCGGATTTTTTATTTATACCTACTTGTTAAATATTTGTTAAAGAATAATATAATAGTTGTATATTAATAAAAGAGTTATATATTTGTACTCAGATAACAACAACGAAGTTTTTATCACTAAAAAAAATATAATGGCATATTCAAAAAAACCACTACCAAAAAGAGTCACAATTTTTGAACAAGAGAAATTAAACAGACTAAAAGCAATTGAATATTTAAAACGAATAAAAGAATCAAAATCAAAATGAAAAAGCAAACACAACTAAACATAGGCTTTATAATAGCAACTTATTTTATCGGTAGAATTTTACTAACATTAATATTTAACATTTAAATGGAAAAAAATAAATTATGTGGAATAAAACTATTGACGTAAAAATTTGTGGAGATTGCAAAATAAAATTTCCTAAAACAGAAGAATATTTTTTTAAAAGAGTAATAAATCAAACATTAAAAACAGGAGAAGTAAAAACATATTATTGTTTTAAATCTAAATGCAAAAAATGTCACGGATTGCAAGGAAATAATATAAGGATTAAAAAAAGATGTGAAGAAATGAATTGCAATGTTTTAGATTATAGAGAAAACTGGAAAAAACAATATTATGAAACACGAACACTTTTTAAAGAATTTAAGGAATATGCTTTAGACACAAGAAAAAGAATGTATAAATATAAAAATGAAGGTAAAGATGTTTCTACTTATGAAAATTATAAAAAATTAGGGAGATTAAAACAAAGTAAAAATAAGAGAAAATACGATTATGGAAATACCGATTTTGTACCAAAAGAAAAACTTAGCAAAAGTGGAATTGTAAATTTAACCGATGCATATATTGCTCTTACCTTAAAAGCAAAAGTAAAAGAAGTTCCAAAAGAAATGATAGAGTTTAAAAGATTAACAATACAATTAAAAAGAGAATTACAAAACAATTAAAAACAAAAATTATGGAAGTTAAGAGAGATTTAAATTTTGAAGTAAACAATGCAAAGCAATTGAATGAAATGCTTACAGGAGTGTTGATGGATGTTAGACGTGGAACTTTAGATCACGATACAGTTAAGAGCATTACGCTTGTTGCTGATAAAATAAATAAAAACAATGTTAATATTTTAGAATACAAAAAGATTACTAAAAATAAAAAGGATATTGAATTTTTTGAACAAATATAAATAAATTATGAAACACGAAAGGGCGGGAAAGCCAAACAAATTTAAAACAGGTACAGCGGTAAAAAGACTTCAAACTTTAGTACCAATTGAAAAATTAGAGCAAGTAAAAAACTGCATAGAAGTGATTTGTGCAGATGAATTAAACAAAAAATAAATTAAAATGGAAGAATATACATATAAAATTTATCCTTATTATGATAAGGTAAAAGCAGAAATAACTAAACAAGTCGGCACATTTAAATTACACGCTTTAGACAAATCTTTTGGTTCTAATTTTAGAAAGCCAATTGAAAAAGATTATTTAGATGCTGAAATTTGGGCAAAGAATCAATTAAAATATATTAATAACGCAAACAAAAAATAAATTAAAATGGCAAAAGCACACGAAAATTTGGGAAGTAAAGAAGTTAATCACTTTTTACATTTAAGAATAGAAGCTTTAAGGATAGAAAACAGTCGTTTAATGGACGAAAACGAAAGGTTGATAAATAGTATTGAAGTTGTAGATGCAATGACCGTAGGCAACGAAATGAGCCACTATTATCAGTTTATGAATAACTTTAATTACACACTAAAAAAACAATGAAAATGGAACAAGATTTATTACACGAAATTTTAAAAGACACTTCTTATAATGGTAAGTTCGTTAAATTCTATGAAATTCTACAAGATGAATTAGATGAATATACAGATGAAAAAATTAAAGATATGACTGGAACTTTAATTTATGTTTATCCAGAAAAATTAAATGAAATTAAAAATTACGATAAATTAAGAATATTATACGAATACTCAAAACTTTTATAAAATGAAAAAAGCAATAGCAATGAAATGCACTCAACAACAATTTTATTTGGTTAGAGATAAATTAGTAGGATTGAAAATTGAAGTAAGCAGTTTTAAAAGATGTAATTATTTATTGAACCAATATACTTCAGAAAACTTAATAATAAATGTTGAATTAACAGATTTAATAGGTTGTGATAGTGAAGTCCACGAAACTTGGAACGAAGAAACATTCTTAAACGCTTGTGGAATTGAAACTGAAAGGATTTTTAAAGGAAGTGAATTGCAGTATTATAGTGGTGGAAAATGGATTGACATTAATTATACTGACACTATGGAATACAGATTTAAACCCGCTAATCTAATAAAAAAGCAAGAATTAGAAAGTCAAATTTTAGAATTACAAAACCAATTAAAAAACTTATAAATGAAAGCAATAGCAACAGCTTTAGTAAAAGCACAATCGGAAATGAGCAACCCCGCAAAAGGAGCTACAAATCCTTTTTTCAAATCAAAATACGCTGATTTAAATGCAGTACGTGAAGCAGTTATTCCTGTACTAAATGCGAACGGAATAAGCGTACTACAGCCAATTAAAAATGTAGATGGGAAAAACTATGTTAATACAATATTATTACACGAAAGCGGTGAAAGTATTGAAAGTTTCACTGAAATAATCTACAGTAAAATTAACGATGCACAGGCGCAAGGTTCAGGAATTACGTATGCAAGGCGTTACGGTTTACAATCATTTGTTTGCGTTGGAGCAGATGATGACGATGGGAATAAAGCAACTCAACCAGCTAAAAAAGAGCCAATACAAAAGCCTACTTTATTACAAGATAGTGAATCATTTAGAAAAGCATTAAAATATATGTCTGAAGGTGGCGATATTCAAATAATTGAAACTAAATATATATTAACAGCTGAAGTAAAAACAGCACTAACAAATAAATAAAATGAAAAAAGTAATAATAATTTTAGCAATAGCATTGTTTGCAAGTTGCACACCAGAAGATACAACAACAAATACAGATTGTAATTGTTGGACTGTTGTAAGCCGAGATAGTTTTAACATAATAAACGGTCAAGGTGGAGTAACTGTAATTTATAATAATAGATTACGCAATGATTGTACTTATGAGCTAAGAACTCAAAGCACAAATTTACCAATGTGGACAAAGGTTTGTAATTAATAAATAAAATAAATAAAAATGGAATTAAATAAAAATTATAGAATAGTTTACGACTCAGAAAATACAATTTTGCAATTTTTCGAGCAAAGAGAATCATTTAAAAAAGATGACAAATTAAAAGTTGCAGGAACAGGCGAAGTAAAAGAATTTATAGAAAATTCATACTATCCAAATTTAAAAACAGCATTGACAGGATTTTTAAATAAATGCACGTGGGATTTACAAACAGCCAAAGAAATTTTAGAAGCATTAAATAAATTAGAAACATTAATAAATAATTTGTAATTATTAAATAAATAAAATATGGGAGCATTAATTAATTTGAGTTTAAGAGTAGACAAACTACCAAAAGAAAAGTTTGTACAGGGAAAAGATGGAGCGGTATATTATAATTTCACAATTGGAATTAACGAAGATACAAATCAATTTGGGCAAAATGTAACAGCAACGGATAGCCAAACAAAAGAGGAACGAGAGGCTAAAAAACCAAAGTCTTATTTAGGAAATGGAACAGTTGTATGGACAGATGGAAATATTAAAGTAGCTGATAAAAAAACAGATACAAATCAAAAGCCAATAAATAACGCTTTGCCACAAGTTGAGGAAGACAACCTTCCGTTTTAAAATAATAAATTTAACGGGGTGTAAAAGCCCCTTTTAAAATAAAATAAATGGATGCAGAAGGTTTAAGAGAATTAATGATAATGTACGAGGACGACTGTTTTATAAATCCTTTAGAAAAAATAGAGCATCCAGAACCAGCAATTTCATTTGGATTTAAAAGTTACGAAACAAAAGATGGAAATGTTAATTATCCAACTCCAATTGGAACTTACGGAAATTTTAGTTTTATTCAAGCACCACCAAAGAGCAAAAAAACATTTTTTGTAAGTTTATTATCGGCTGTTTATTTAGCTGAAAATTTAGATTCATTTTGTGGCGATTTAAGAGCAAATAGAAACGGTAAACATCTTATACATTTTGATACCGAACAAGGAAATTTTCACGCTGCTATGGTATTTAAACGCCCAATTGATATGACTGGAATTAAAACAGACAAATATCATACTTTAGCTTTAAGGCAGCTATCTTTTAAAGAGCGAATAGATTTTATAGAATATTATCTTTATGACAAATTAGAAAAAAAAGATATAGGTTTGGTTATTATAGATGGAATAGCGGATTTATGCTCGGATGTAAATAATATTGAGGAATCGAATGCAGTAGTTCAAAAGTTAATGAAATGGACAAAAGAATTAAATTGCCACATAATAACGGTTATTCATTCAAATTTTGGGACTGATAAACCAACAGGGCATTTAGGTTCATTTTTAGAAAAGAAAGCAGAAACACAAATACAATTAGAATTGAACACTGTAAATAAAGGATTGGTTACAGTAAGTTGCAAAAGAAGTAGAAATGCATCGTTTGAAAATTTTAGCTTTAAAGTTAATAAATCTGGATTACCACAAATGGAGGGTGCATTTTACGACCCGTTAAAATAAAAGAATCACAATTAAACTATTTATAAAATGACACTAAAAGATAAAATTTACGAAACAATTCATTTAGAAATTTACAAAAATGAAAGTGATTGTATTGATGGTATTCAAGACGCGGCTAATGGTGCAGAAAAAATAGCAGATGAATTTGCTATTGGATTTGCAGAGTGGTTAGTAATTAGATATAATGAAGATATTATATTTGATGAATACACAACAAAAGAACTATTAGAAATCTATAAAAAAGAAAAACAATTATGAAGCACAATTTATACAACCAATTTAGCCCAATAGAAAGAGCACAATTATTACTAGACAAATATCCATTACAATATGTAAAAGATACGGTAAACGGTAATATTGAACAAGCTAAAAGAAACACTGAAATAGACACATTAAACTACTGGAATGAAGTTAGTTTATCAATTAAATCAATAATAAAATTATGAAACCAATATTTGTATGTAGTTTGCCAATTACCGATTTATCTCCAGAAACGATTGAAAATATTAAATTTAATTTAAAAATGGAATTATCGGAAAATTATCACGGTTTAATTGTGTCTGATGATACAATTACCAAAATAGGATTTGAGTTATACAATTCAGAACTTGAGGAAAAAGATTTTGAAGATTTAAAACTAAAATTAAAATTATGACACCAAAAGAAAAAGCAAAAGAGTTAATATTAAAATACACTAATTTAACTGATAAATGTGATTGTTTAGAATATATGTGCGTATGTTTTTCGATGTATGATTTTAAAGCCAAACAATGTGCATTAATAGCTGTTGATGAGGTATTAAGTGTTCCTTATTTATTAAAAAGTGAAAGTTGGTTTTACAAAGAAGTTAAACAAGAAATAGAAAAATTATGACACCAAAAGAGAAAAAAGATTTTCAGATAGTAACGTTACAATTTTTAACAGTTGCTTCAATTTCAGTAATTATAACAGCAATAATAGTAATGATATTATGTTAGATAAAACCCACTTATGGGAACAAGGAATTGTCCAGCTTTTAAACCTTGACGGTTGGGAGTTGGAGTGGTGCGGGGGAGCATTTGAGCATTACGATGCAATAGGTAAGACCCCTAAAGGATTTGATTGTATAATTGAATTTAAATTAAGAAGTGCATACTATCCGACAAAGGTATTAGAAGTTTATAAATACGATAAGCTAATGAGCGAAAATAAAGCACATAAATTTTATTATGTATTTGATTGTAAAGGAAACTATTTGTATCATTTAAACACGCTTAAACTACCTGAAACAGAAACATTAACAGCAAGCGTTAAGACTTACTTTGAGAATAAAAATAAAATAAACAAGCCAGTGTATATGCTATCAGAAAGCCAAGCGAGTATATTAGTTAAATACTAAATGTTAAAGTTTTCTTAATTTATTTAATAAGATAGTATTTTATTAATATAGTTGATGTATATTTGTACCAGCAATGAAGCTAAAGAAAAAAACAAATATTATGACAACTCTAGAATATAAAAACCAAGCATTAATTTATAATAGAAATTTAAAAACTATTAAAACACAATTGAATCAAAAACAAATATCTGAATTAAAAACAAAATATAATTGTATTGATGATGGTCATTTAGCTAAAATTACAATGTTAAGAGGAATAATAATTTAATAAAAATACACAGAGGGACATCAGTGTCCCTCTGTTAAAATGTGGATTGACTGAAATAGGATATAGTTTAAATAGTGTATTGGTTCGAATCCAATATCCACATCAAAAACAATAAACATAAAAATTATGATACCAAAAGAAAAAGCAAAAGAAATAATAAATAAATTAATTTTCATTCCTAATGGAGAAAAATTTCAAATTATATCAATGGAAGATGAAAAAAGAGCAATAAAATCTGCATTAATTGCAATTGATATAGCTTTAGAATTTATTAATAATAGAGAAGCATTTAATAAAAATATTTATTTGCTTGAAGTTAAAAATGAAATTAAAAAATTAAACAACTAAAACAAATAAAATGAGAACACTATTAGAAAGATTAAAGCCAGAGTATTTAGAATTATTAGAAGCAGATGCAGAAAACTTTATATTTTTAGTTGAAAATGTTAAAAAAGAATTAAGCGAAAATAATAACGTACATACATTAAAATTTATAACGGCATATCGGATGTCTCTATTTTGCGAAGTTTCTTTAGGAATTGTAGAAATTAATAACTTATTTTTAAAAGAGTAATATGAAAACATTTGAAGTCGAGGGTTGGTATCGTTATAACGGTGGAGACGAAAAAGATTATGAAATTGAAACTATTGTAGCATTAACGCCAGAATGTGCAATTATAAGTTTTTTAAAAATGTTTGAAGTAATTAGATTTTTTAAAATTGATATAAAAGAAATAGTATGACTTACGAGCAATGGCAGATAGTAGAAGCAGAAATGCGAGAGCTATACGCAAAAGACAATACGCTCACACATTTTGATATTACTATTCAAATAAAAAAAGTAAACATAGAACCAAAAAGAGCAAGAATTAATATAAAAACTTATAATGATGAGCGAAAAAAATCGATGGGTACTATTAGAAAATAGCGAACCACATACAATTTTACTAACTGAAGAGGAAGCAATGAAATTAATTGCGATACAAAGGTTCGATAAGTCAAAATGGGAAATATTCTTTGACGAATACTACGAATACATAGAATACTATTCCGAAGAAGAGAAAGAACAAATAAACCGTTTAATACCTTGAATTATGACACCAAAAGAAAAAGCAAAAGAATTAGTAGAAAAAATTTATGAAGAAATAGCATATTATCCAGAAAAATCATTGTGTTATTTTGAATGGAATAATGCAAAAGATACTGCTTTAATAGCAGTTGATGAAATTATTAATAGTGTAGCTAATGAACACGTTTCTGATATATATGATAAGTATTGGAATAAAGTTAAAAAAGAAATAAAAAAAGTATGATAGTTTTAGTAGATGCAGACAGCCTTATTTGGTCAAGCTGCTATAAGCAAAAAGAGCACCCAGAAGACGAACAATATCATTCGATAGAAAATGCTAAGTTAAAGTTTGACGAAGTGTTTATGGCTATTATAAACACCATTGAAGAAATCCACGAAATAGACAAGGTTTTGACTTTTGCAAATGCTTTAGGTAATTTTCGTAAACAAATTTCTAAGAGCTATAAAGCAAATAGAATAGGACGTGAAATACCACCTATTTTAAACGAATTGCAATCGTACGTAAAAGAGCAATACGAAAGCATAGCAGGTTATGGAGTTGAAACTGATGATGTAGTAGCCACGTACTGGACAAACTTAACTAATACGTTTGGGCGTAATGAAGTTATAATAGTTTCAATAGACAAAGACTATAAGCAATTACCCTGTTTGATGTATGATTATCATATTAAGAAACAATGTTATTACGATATAAGCAAAGAGCAATCATTATACAACTTTTACGAGCAAATGATAATAGGAGATACAGCAGACAATGTTAATTTTTGCAAAGGTTATGGTTCAAAGTATGTTGAGAAAGCATTTAAAGACTGTTTAAGCGAATATTCTTTAATTAAGGTAACATTTAGCCTATTTAAAAAGATATACAAGCACAAGGCACGTGAAAAGTTTATTGAATGTAAATTATTATTAAAATTAAAAACAGACTAACGTCCGTCCTGTGGCTTTGTCTTGTTGCCGATTAAACACAAGACCAACTTTAAATTAAAAACAGAAAATGGAAAGTACAAAACCAACATTAAATGAAGCCGAAAACGGCAATAAGTCAAAACCGCTGTTAGTGGCTGGGCAAATTGTTTGGTTAGATTATGACTTAGCAAACAAATCAAAGGTTGAAGTTGTAGAGCAAACACCCCAAAGAATGTTTACTACGGTAAAAGACCCTAAAGGTGATTATATATGGTCGGTTATGACATATCGTCTGATGCCTTGCCACTAACTATTTGCTAACCGCTATAAATACAAATCTTTTATGAAGTCATATACTAAAAATATTACGGTTAACGTTTCTGAAATTCAGTTTAACACTTTAGAAAAAATAAGAGCTAATAACATAAAAGTAGGCAATTTTATACGTGAAGCAATAGCCGAAAAGATTAAACGAGATTACAAACAATTAATATTAAAACCTAAAAAATCGGAATGTCCTTTTTAAAAATAAAGCAATGAAATTATATACAGCAAAAGAAATGTGTAAAATTTTAGAAATAAAATTAACAACTTTTTACAAGTTACGATTTGAAAAAAATATAAAGCCAGTAAAAACAGTTAAGAATTTCAATTACTTTTACAAAGAGCAATTTGAAGATGACGTACCAAGATATTATCCTATTAAAACACACGAGGTTTATTATATTTACGAATCTAAAATGAATACAAATAAATTATGATTACAATTACAAACGAGGATAATATGCTTTTAATGTCACGTTACCCTGATAATTATTTTGATTTGGCAATAGTTGACCCGCCTTATGGATTAGGAAATAAATTAACTCAAGGCGGTACTTGGTCTAAAAAATGGCAAACAAAAGGAGCTGATTGGGATAAATTACCAAATAAAGAATATTTTGATGAATTAAAAAGAGTAAGTAAAAATTGGATTATTTGGGGCGGAAATTATTTTATTGAATACTTACCAAATTGCAGATGCTTTTTAGCGTGGCATAAACCTTATATGGATGGAATGCACTCAATGAGCAATGTTGAATTAGCTTTAACTTCTTTTGATACAAACGCTAAAAAAGTTTCTATAAATAAAGATTTAGGAGGTGAAGAAAGAATCCATATTACTCAAAAACCAATTAAGTTGTACAAATGGATTTTAGAAAATTATGCAAAAGAAAATGATAAGATACTGGATACACATTTAGGTTCAGGTTCAATTGCAATAGCTTGCCACGATTACGGATTTGAATTAACCGCTTGTGAATTAGATAAAGAGTACTTCGACAAAGCAATGCAAAGAATAAACAATCATATAGCACAACAAAAACTATTTTAAAACAGCGCAAATAAGCAACTATAAAATAAAAGTTGTACATTTGTATATGATATTAAAAGAATTAGCTAAAAGTGATGTTAAATGGCGTGAAATGGCATACAACATTTGCCGTGATAAAACGTTGGCCGATGAGTTGGTACAAGATATGTATATTAAGTTACATAGCATAGATAAAACCGTAACCGATGGTTATATTTTCGTTACGTTACGGTCAATCTTTTACGATGGAATTAGAAAGAGCAAAAAAGAAATACTGTTTGAAGATTTTGATAGGTTTGTAATAGAAGATGAGCCGTATATCGAAGAGCCACAACCCGACTACCAAGAACTAATAAAAGATTTAACTTGGTACGAAAAGACTACATTTGAATTATCAACTTTAGTAGGACAAAGAGAGTTAGCAAGACAAACAGGCATACATTTACAAACTATACACCGAGTAGCGAAAACAGTTAAAAATAAATTAAAAAATAAATAAAATGGCAGTATTAAAAGGGGAGTTTAAATGTGTTAAATTTGAATATGAACCACATAATCAAACTGAAGATGAAGGTTCTGGAATTTTAATAATAAAATTATCAAACGGGGTAGAAAGTACCCATATTATAAAAAATTGGGGTTATTCGAGAATATTTCAATATATAGAATCAATGAGTAATTTAATTTAATTAAAATAAATAAGATGGCAAAGAGAAAAAAAGAAATACAAGGGCTTGGAGACGTAATAGAAAACATTACTTCAGCAATTGGAATTGAAACGTGCGTAGGTTGCACCGAAAGAAAATTTACTTTAAATAGGTTGTTTAATTTTAAGAAACCTAAAAGCGAAATGAGCCAAGATGACAAAGATACTTTTGATAGTTTTTTAGAAACAATAGGGCACGATGTTATTAATGGAAATAGAAGTAAATTAGACAATGAGCAAGTAGAATTTTTAAATGAGCTATACTTAAACTATTTTAATTTAGACTTAACAGAAACAACAACATTTTCTAAAATTCACATTACTATTATTAAAGACTTAATAAAATTATCTAGCTATGGGGAGGTATAAACTAATAGAAACACCTGAGCTACTTTGGGAGTACTTTAAAGAGTATAAAAAAGCCACAAAGAGCAAACCTTACATTATAAAAGATTGGGTAGGTAAAGACTCAAACGAAGTATATAGAGAGAAAGAAAGACCATTGACAATTGAAGGCTTCGAATGTTGGTTATTAGACAACGATATTATAGGCGATTTAAGCCACTATTTTGCAAATACTAATAACAAGTATGAAAATTATTTAACTATCTGTTCACGGGTCAAGAAAGCGGTCAGACAAGACCAAATCGAGGGAGGTATGGCTGGAGTTTACAATCCAAGCATCACACAAAGATTAAATAGCTTGGTTGAGAAAGTTCAAACAGATATAAGCGTTACTAAATTTGAATTTGATGAGTAGTGTAAAAGGATATAAACCGCATATAAATCAAAAAGTAATACACGATAGTATAAACAACGACCCGTATAAATATTATATCTTAAACATAGGTAGGCAGTTCGGAAAAACTATGTTAGGAATTAATCAAATGTTATATTGGGTTATTAATAACAAAGGTTGTAATATAGCGTGGGTAACACCAGTTTATAAGCAAGGTAAAAAAGTATTTGCGGAATTAGAAAAGGCTACTCGATTGAGTGGTCTTTTTGAGTTTAATCAAAGCGAACTAACAGTAAAAGGTTTTGGAAGTACTATATCTTTTTTCTCAGGTGAGAGACCCGATAATATTCGTGGTAATACATTTGATTATTTAATAATAGATGAGACCGCATTTACACGTGAGGAACTTTGGAGTGAAGTTTTAAGTGCAACTGTATTGGTTAAGGGTAAAAAAGTTTTGTTTATATCTACACCCAAAGGTAAGAACCATTTTTATAAATTATCATTACAACCTAATTATGATAATAGATACAAGTACTTTCACTTTACTTCATACGACACACCATTTATAAATGAATTGGATTTAGAAGAGCGTAAAAGAAGTTTACCAAGTCATATATTCAAACAGGAATATTTAGCTGAATTTTTAGATAATGCAAGTGGTTTATTCTCAAACGTTAGGGAGTGTATTAAAGAGCCTACAGACTCAACTAAATATCACGGTGGTTTAGATATTGGACGGGCGGATGATTACACTGTATTGACTATCATAAACGAACATAAACAAATAGTATTTATAGAACGTTGGAGACAAGATGAGTGGACCAGCATTATAAATAAAGTAGCAGCTAAAATAAATGAATATAACGCAAGGGTATTTGTAGAGGTAAACAATCAGGGTGACGTATTTTATGAAATGTTAAAAAAGTTATGCGGACAAAAAGTATATCCTTTTGTAACTTCAAGTAAAAGTAAACCGATAATGATTGAAGAGTTGGCAGTTTGCTTTGAGCAAAAAGATATAAGTATATTAGATATTAATTGGCTTATAGATGAGTTAGAAGCATTTACTTACATATACAACCCAAACACTCGTAACGTTCAATACAGCGCACCTACAGGCGTACACGACGATAGTGTTATAAGTTTAGCATTAAGCATACAGGCACATAAGCAATTAAGAGCGAGAGAAGTTAGAATAACATAAACAAACATAAATTAAAACGTTATAAGATTATGAAGATAATTGCAATTTTTAGTTTATTCATTCCTTTATATTTTATTTTAGGATATGCAATAATAAAAATAATTTATAAAAACAAATAAATGAAAGTAATAATTCCAACAGAGCTAAAAGATATAAGATTGTCGCAGTACTTGAGATATGTTCAAGTGGTAAAAGATAACCCAGACGACGAGACTTTTATTTGTATTCAAATGGTATCTATATTTTGTAATTTAGATGTAAAAGAAGTAATGACAATTCCAGTCAATGATTTTGCTGAAATAGTAGAAACGATTGCTAAAATGTTAGATAGTAAGCCTAAATTAGTTCACACGTTTAAACTAAATAAAATCGAATATGGTTTTATACCAAACTTTGATAAAATTAGCTTAGGAGAACACGCAACGATTGATACGCTACTTGGAGATACAGATAATTTAGCATTATTAATGTCAGTTCTTTACAGACCAATAACAAAGAAAGCATTACCATTTTATTCGATTGAAACATACGATGGAGACGAAAGTAAATGCGAACTATTCAAAGAGGTTACAATGGATGTTGTAAATGGTTCACTACTTTTTTTTTGGACTTTAAGCAAAGAATTATTGAGCAATATCCTTTGGCATTTGGAGAGCAAATCGAAGAGGGAGGGCGTGAATTTGGAGGAGGTTTTGGCGAAAGGTGGGGTTGGTATTGGGCATTTGTTAGACTTGCGAGAGAGCTTGGAATCAATGTACGAGAAGTTGGAAAAGAGCCTTTACACGAATCACTCACGTTACTATCTTTCTTAACTGACGAATCAAATGAAGAGCAAAAGAACATTAAAAAACATATAAAATGAAAGCATTCTATAACGCAATAGATTACATTAAAACTACGCTTGAGAAAGCACCACTTTTAAATACAATAACACACGGTACGGATATAATCGATAATACTAAAAAAAGCATTTTTCCATTAGCACATATAAACATATTAAGTTCAAACATTGGATCAGGTGAAGTTAAATTCACTTTTGAAGTTGCAGTAGTAGATATAAGAAACGTATCTAAAATCAAAGTAGCTGACAAGTTTTTAGGCAATGATAATGAACTTGACAATCTAAACACGTGCCACGCTATATTAAATTTTATGATAACTAATATGCGTTTGCAAAGAAATGAATTTGATATTGAATTATTAAACGAGCCTAACTTACAACCGATATTAATGGCATTTACTAATATGTTAGATGGATGGAAATGCGAGATTGAATTAAGTGTACCAAACAATCAAATAGAGGCTTGTAATGGATGCTAAACTAACTGAACAAGCATTAGCTGAGTTCGGAAATTACGTAATCGAAAGAGCCCAAGACAATCTTAAAAAGGGCGGGAAATACGGAACGCATAATGCAAGCGGTAATCTTTCACGGTCATTAACTTTCAAATCAAAAGTAAGTAAAAATTCAATTGCTTTTGATTTCTTTGCTGAGGACTATTGGAAAGAATTAGACTTCGGAACAAAGGGAAGTAAAAAGAGTACAAAAGCACCGAACAGCCCTTACAAAGCACACGCTGAAAGAGCAAAGATTGATAAATGGGTAGTTCGTAAAGGATTGCAAGGGGTACGAAATCCAAACGGTAAATTTACAGCACGAAAAATGATGGTAGCAAGTATTACAAAATCAATAAATGAAACAGGAACGCCTGAAACAAAATTCTTTAGAAGTGCATTTGATTTAGAATACAAGAAATTTGATGAAACAATAGCTGAAAAATATGGTTTAGATTTAGAAACCTTTTTAAAATTCACATTAAAAGAAATAAAATGAATATAGTACAAGTTAGAAGTCCGTTTAAAATAGTTATAAATCAAGGTGGGCAGTTATTTACACAAGTGAAATTATACATTTGGAATAAAGGAAATACAGAGCCAATAATACCAACTTATACATTTAGTAAAGCCGTGCCAAGTTTAGCAAATAGGGAATGCGTGTTTAATATTTCAAATCAGTTGCAAGAATTTGTAAATCCTATTGCTGCTGAAACAGTTACTGCAATTACAGAAGAAAATCCAAAAAGTTGGTGTTTTTTTAAAGTTGAAAGATATACTGGCACAGATGCAAAAGATTTAGCATTATTAGATACTACAAATTATATTGGCTTAAATGGATTTACGCAGTATATGGATGGAAATCAAGGAGGAGAAACCGCAAATTATAAAACATTAGTAAATGTAAATGATTTATATACTGATAATAATAAGGCTTATTTTAATTTGCTAATTGATGCAGATGTCGTTAATTATTCTTTATTATATAGTGCTTACGATTACGAATATATTATTAATGATTATTTTACTGGAATTGTTTTATTAAAAATACCTTTTATATTAGAAGCACTTGAACCTTCGTTATACAATCAATTTAATATAACATTAGTTGATCCAAGTATTGAAAAGGGTGATTTATTTAGAATTACTTCTATTCCAACCGAAGAATGTAAATATACGCCAGTAACTTGCACCTTTCAAAATTCATTAGGAGGTTGGCAGTATTTAACGTTCTTTAAAGCACAAACTAATAGCATAACTGTAAAAGGTTCGGAATTTAATTTACTTCCAAATGATACCGATTACAATCCATTAAGAGGTCAAACAAAAGTATTTAATTTAAACGGAAATCAATCTGTAAAATTAAACACTGGATGGGTAGATGAAAGTTATAATATATTAATACGTGATTTATTATTAAGTGAAACTGTTTTAATTGATGATAAACCCGCAATGGTTAAGAGCAAAAGCCAAACTTATAAAACACAATTAAAAGATAAAATGATTAATTACGAAATAGAATTTGATTATGCTTTTGACTTAATAAATAATGTAGTATGATAAATGTAGGATTGTTTGTAAAAAAAGAAAAGGTATTTGAAAGTGGTGTTAATAGCTATACTGAAAACAATTATATTGTTGATGATACTAAAGTTTGGATAGAGCAACAATGGGTAAATTATTATATTAGAATTATTGAAGGAACTGGAAAAGGATATTTTTTTAAATGCACATATAGTGGTGAAAATATATTATTCTTTGACCCGCTTCCATTTACATTAGATATTACATCACAATATGAAATATACACGCAAGTAAGCGAACGTGTTGAATTATTCCAAGATGAAAAAATAAGCGTTACAAGTTCTATTCAAAATTCAAATGATATAGGTAAATTGTTTACTGACTATTCTCAAAGTTTTACAGTTCCAGCTTCTAAGCATAATAACGCATTATTCTCACATTGGTATGAAAGCGATGTAGATAATGGATATGATCACAGAAAGCGTTACGATGCTTATATCGAATTAGATACATTGACTTTTAAAGTTGGAAATGTACAATTAGAAAAAGCAAATAAAAAGAACGGATATATTGAAAGTTATAGCATTACTTTTTATGGAAATTTAACACAATTAAAAGACAAATTTAAAGATATTAAATTAAGGGATTTACCAACGGGTATAGATGCTGATTATTGGGAAACTGATAATTTTTGGGGAATATTCAATCATACCTATAATTCAACAGAAGTTAAGGGCAGAATAATGTCGGGAGCTGGGAATGTGCTATATCCGTTAATAGGTTCACAAAAAAAATACTATTATAAAAATGGCGTGGCTTTAGAAGATATAACTTTAGCAACTGCCCCAATAGTATGGAATGAATTGTTCCCAACTGTTCCTATGACTTCAATTTTATATATTATTCAACAATGTTTTAAAATTACTTTTACGGGTTCATTTTTTGATTTAGACCAATGGACAAAATTACATTTATATTTAAAAAACGCTGAAAAATTAAAAGTAAATACTTTAGCAATAATTATTAAACCAGATTCAATAAGTGGAAGTTTTCCAGAATGGAATCCAACCACTGGTTTATTAACAACAAATTGGACTTATACAACGGGAACTCCTACGGGTTTATATAGACGAATTAACGTAACTATTACACCTACTAATACAGCGATACCATATACTATATATATATATAAAAACAGTTCTTTATTTTCAACATTACAAGGTTTAGGAAATAGGATGTATTTAGTTGACCAACACTACAAATCAGAAGAACCAAACGATAGTATTTATGAAATTAAAGTTTCATTTGATGCTCCAAATACCTACACTTCTAAAATATGGTATGATAGATTTTTAAACGGTAGTTTCTTTTCACGAGCAAGTGCAACAAATTCTTCGTCACAATCAACTGTTTCAACAATAGAATTGGAAAATTACGTGCCAGATATTACTATTTCAGATTTTATAACTGGAATTATTAAGGCGTTCAATCTTATGGTTATTCCTACTGGAATAGATACTTACGAATTTATACCATTAGAAATGTTTTATAATTCTGGTAAGATTACAGATATAACTAAATATGTTGATGCAAAGGAATTGGATATTAACAGACCGAAATTATTTAAGGCTATTAATTTTCAATATGAAAAGAGCACGAATATACTTAACAACGCATATAAAGGCATTTATAACACTGAATACGGAGATTTAATTTATAACGCTACAAATGCAAACGAAAGTTCTAATTATGATATTAAACTACCATTTGAGAATGTTATGTTTGAAAGAACAGTAGGCGAAAATTTTGAAACTGCATCGATAATTGATAAGGATTTAAAGCCTTATATTCCAAAGCCTATGTTAATTTATTGCAATGGAATTAGCGAAGTTTCAGATGCTATAAGAATGACAACAGAAACAACTGAAACTACATTTACAAATTATACAAGATTTTCAAATGAGTATAATAGTTTGCCAACAGATGCAACGTTATCGCAATTGATGACAATGAATTTTAACAACGAGCAATCGCCTTGGTATAACGTAATAGCACCTCAAGGATTGTATTATAGGCATTATTCAAATTACATTGATAATCTTTATAATATTAAAACAAGAAACATAAAAGTAAAAGCTATTTTACCACCAAGTTTATTATCAAAAGAATACGGAATTGCTTTAAACGATAGGCTTGTAATAAGTGGTAAAAGATATATTATTAATTCTTTTACAACAGATTTAACCACTGGAGAAACAAACTTCGATTTAATTTCAGATTATCGAAATATAGATGCACGTTCAACGGTTGGTTATAGGTTTGCAAATATGAGCCAAGTACAAACAGACCGAACAGCACAAACAGTTGAACTAATAATTTATAAAAATGATTATGACAGTTTTAATATTAAAGGTGCTGAAAACTATTTAACTTATACAACGAGCACTGATAACGTTACAGATTTAGAATTAGTAGTAACTATACCATACAATAGTGGAGTAGATAGAACCGATAGAATAGGCATTGAATATTTAAGAAATGGAGCAATAGAAACAACGGAATACATAACATTTTTACAAACTCAAATATGATACAACACATAATGGAAATGCTAAAGTTAGCAGAGCAATACGAGCACAATGAAATAATAGCAATTGCAAAAGGAAAATATGAATATCCTAAATCAAACTATCAACTTTTTAAGAAGTTATTAAAAATAAAATTAAATAAATAAGATATGGCTATTGAGAAAGTAATAGATTTACAAATAAAAAGCAATGCAGACCAAGCTGAAAAATCGGTTGGAAGTTTAAAAAGCCAATTAAGAGAAGCACAGGCTGAGGTTGCTACATTATCCGACAAGTTTGGAGCAACTTCACGAGAAGCGATTGAAGCAGCTAAAAAAGCGGGAGAGCTTAAAGATAGGATAGGGGATGCAAAAGCATTGACCGAAGCATTTAATCCAGACGCTAAATTCAAGGCTTTAAGTAGTTCATTAAGCGGTGTAGCTGGTGGATTTGCAGCGGTGCAAGGTGGTATGGCTTTATTTGGTAGTCAATCTGAGGATGTAGAAAAGACTTTATTAAAAGTACAATCCGCAATGGCACTTTCGCAAGGTTTACAATCGATTGGCGAAAGCGTAGATTCATTTAAGCAATTAGGAGCTGTTTTAAAAAGCACTTCCGTAGTTCAAAAGGTAATGACAGCCGCAACAGCAGCTTATACATTTGTTACTGAAGCATCAACAGCGGGTTTAAAACTATTCAGATTGGCTTTAATTGGTACGGGCGTAGGTGCTTTAGTAGTTGGAGTTGGTTTATTAATTGCTAATTTCGATAAGGTTAAAAAAGTAATAATGAACCTTATACCTGGTTTAGCTTCGGTTGGAGAATTTATAGGTGGTATTGTAGATTCAGTTACTGACTTCGTAGGTGCAACTTCCGATGCTACAAGAGCCGTTG
>Ga0209354_10000151_pt1 | contig 33799 bp, 36 predicted proteins | sample LauGreSpBDMM15DD_2_FD_187562 | JGI IMG/M metagenome (GOLD analysis project Ga0209354, IMG submission 187562) | Freshwater lake microbial communities from Lake Michigan, USA - Sp13.BD.MM15.DD (SPAdes) (version 2) | ecosystem: Environmental > Aquatic > Freshwater > Lake | place: Lake Michigan...
ATGTAGATTTTTAACAATTTATATATTTTGTTTTAACACTTGAAAATATTCCTGGATATTTAGGGAGTTCATATCTGTAATGAACATGTTTAGACAATTTTTTATTAAATCCAAATTTAGAAATTTTGTAGTCAGAAGGGCAATTTACTTGAATAGTAACATTACCTGTATCGTCTGTTTTTGCTAACCCACTATTGTTGTATCCTTGGTATGCATCAATTGGATTAGACCAAACACCATCTAGATTAGATTTTGCTGCCCAAAATATTACTCTTGTATTTGCTGGTATATCTGATAATGAAACTTGTATTAATTCACCAGATCCTTTATTTTCAGGTAACTTTCCGTCTAACAAATGCGTTAAAGGTAACTTTCCGCCTAACAAATGCGTTAAAGGTAACTTTCCGCCTAACAAATGCGTTAAAGGTACGGGTATAACTGTTGGTCCTAAAAATGGTAAATAATAATCTCTTTGAAATACATGATAAATAACTGATCCTAAAATTAATACAGTTATAATATTAGCAAATGTTTGATTAAATGAAAATAAATCTTTATCAAATATTTTAGAATACGAATAAGCAAATGCACCAACGATTAATAATATTTTTGCAAATAATAAAATATACATTGTTTTATTATCAGTATAGAATTTTTATTTACATATTATAATAGAATTTTTATTTACATATTATAATAGAATGTATCGGTTAAATGTTTGATTAAATAAATCTTTACCTTTACGGAATCTGAAATATTATAATAAACAAATACACGACATATATAGACATATTATAGACATATTATAGACATATTATAGACATATTATAGACATGTTATCAAGATATTATAGACATATTATAGACATGTTATCAAGATATTATAGACATATTATAGACATGTTATCAAGATATTATAGACATATTATAGACATGTTATCAAGATATTATAGACATATTATAGACATGTTATCAAGATGTTATATACGTGTTATCTACATGTTATCGAGATATTATAACATAACCTAAAATCAATAAGATTACTGTATTAGCGAATGCTTGATTAAATAAATCTTTATAAAATATTTTAGAATATGAATAAGCAAATGCACCAATTAATAATATCTTAAGAAACCCATAAGGTACTTTTTCAAATAATAACATATACATTGTTTTATTATTCGTATAGAAATTTTATTTACATATTATAAAATGGTCGACGAAAGAACATATACATCCGAAACGTCTAATGAAAACAGTATACGTGATTATCTTCAAACAAGATTTGATACAACTTCCAAACCATTTTTAAAAGAAATTGTTTTATTAGTTGCAATATATTTATTTTATGTAAATGTGGAATCTAATGTATTAATTACGGCTTGTAAATATGCAATTGTTTTATTTGTAATAAGATATATCTTGGCTATTCTTACAGATATAAGAACAATTACAAGAACAAATGAAAGAACAAATGAAAGAACAAATGAAAGAACAAATACAAGAACAAATGAAATAACAAAAATAAATAAAAGTAGTCGTTATTTTCAAATTAATGGGCACTTGATTTTATTTTGTATTATACTATTTTTATTAAACTTTAAAGATTATATGATGTGGATATTAATTATAAGTTATAGTTTACTTGTAATTAGTAGCCAAGAACATTATACGTCTGACATAATTATGACCATATTTTTAGTTCATTATGTATATAAATTAGACTTTGTCAAATGGATTACTTTGCCACAGTGATTTTGTAGTTTTTAGAATTGTATAATACAAAACTAGATAATACTTTAACTCCTTGGTAAATAGATAAGATACCATTAATCTTATTAAATTCTTCTTCTACGAGACTTTGAAAGTCAACGTCTTTATCTGGAACTTGAGAGTTTGTAATTACGGAAGCGTCAAATGTAGTTGTAAAGGTTAGTTCGTGATCAAATTCGAATGTTGACATTTATATTATTATATAATATAATTGAATATAATAATTTTTTATATATAATAATTTTTTAATTTTTAAATTCAATTGTTTAAATTAATTAATTTGTACATAAAATCCATTAATTACATTATAAATTAAACCAGAAATTGGTGTTTTTTTAAACACTTTTTATTTCTTGGTTTACTGTAGTAGATTCTGCGATTGTGCGTTTAAAATGGATTTTTTGAATAGAATAGATAAAGACATAACATTGTTACTAGATAATCTTCCTGTAGGAATTATAAGATTCAATGAAAAACGACATTGTATATACGCTAATAAATTTATAATAAACATATTTGGATTAGAACTATCCCAACCATTAAATGATATATCAGATTTGTTATCAGATTTGTATGCTAATTCTATTCATAAAGATGATAAACAATCTGAAATTGATATTTGTTCTAGATTCATAATCGATTATAAAGAAACAAGTAGTACTATAAGAATATTTAATAAAAGTCTAAATGAATATAGATGGATGACCAACAAAAGAACATTTATAAAATCCGAAGACAATACGGTTTCTTTCATGTATACATTACAGGACGTTAATGAAAATAAATTACTTGAAATACAATTACGTAATGAAACACTTAGAGCAGAACAAGCTTATAATCATAAATCAATATTTTTGGCTAATATGAGTCATGAAATTAGAACACCTCTTAACGGTATTATAGGTATGTTAACTTTGTTGGAAGATACAAAATTGACAAATGATCAACAGGATTATATTTCAATGGTAAAAGAATGCTCTTTTAATTTGATGACAATAATAAATGATATCTTGGATTATTCTAAATTAGAAGTTGGTAAAATATCATTGGATATTAAACCAATGAATTTACAAGAATGTATTGAATCGACAAATGATATTGTATTGTCAAAAATTTATGAAAAATCATTAGAATATACTCATAATATAGACAATACACTTCCTCAATTAATTTATGGGGATTCAAATAGAATTAAACAGATTCTTTTAAATTTATTAAGTAATTCTATAAAATTTACAGACAAAGGTACTGTATTTATAAATGTAGAATCAATTAGTTACAATGATTACAACTTGTTAAAAAATAAATATTCAGAATGCACTATTACAAATAATATTTTAGAAAATAGTATTGGTAGTGATAATTTGTGCGTTAATAAAATATATCTACGTTTTGATATAACGGATACTGGTTGTGGAATAGATCCATCAGATATGCAAAAATTATTTAAATCATTTAGTCAAGTTGACAATCATATTACTTCAAAAATATACCAAGGAACTGGATTGGGACTAGCTATAAGTAAAGAACTTGTAGAATTAATGGGAGGTTTTATTTGGTTAGATTCTAGCAAAGTAAACACGGGTTCAAGATTTTCATTTGTGTTACCCACAATAGAATGTTCTGATAAAATTATTTCAGATGAAATATCTGATAAAGTATTAAATAATGCCAATGTAATTATCGTAGATGATAATTTACATAACAGAATTAGTTTAACAGGAATGGTTACAAAATGGGGTATGAATCCATATGTTTTTAGCAATGGTGAAGAAGCTTTGCATTTTACACGTTTAACAAAGTTTGATATAGGTTTAATTGATATATGTATGCCTAAAATGAATGGGATTTCATTTGCAGCAAAATTGCGTGAACAAGTCGAATTCGCTAATAAAGAATTTCCATTAATTGCATTGAGTAGTTTAGGTGACAAAATTGCAAGTAAATCAAAAAATTTCAAAACACATATAATTAAACCAATAAAGGAAACAAAATTAAAACGTATATGTATAGATTTATTACAAACAAGAAATATTCAAATACAAAATCAATCAGTAATATCAAAGCCATTACCTTTAGATAAATATCTAATTCAAAATGATTTGTCAGAATTAAAATGTAATGTTAGAATTTTATTAGCAGAAGATGTATATATTAATCAAAAAGTAGTTGTTAGTTTTCTTAATAAAATAGGTTATGATAATATTCAAATTGTTGATAATGGTCAACAATGTATAGATATGGCAGTAAATAATCCATTTGACGTAATCCTTCTAGATATACGTATGCCAATAAAAAACGGAGAAGTAGTTTTGCAAGAATTAAATAAATTCTATTACGATAAAAGACGACCTTATATTGTAGCTGTAACAGCATATTGTCTTAGAGAAGACAAAGAACGCTATTTAAATATGGGTTTTGATGATTATATACCAAAACCAATAACAATAGATGAATTGTCAAAATGTCTGAATAAATTTATTGAAACTATACTTTACAATTAAAATTTACAATTAAAACTGGTGGTTCATCTGAATTTAATTTGTATTCTAATATTTGCCAAGAATTATTTTGATAGTAATATTTTTGAATTGTTTATACAAAAATCAATGTTTGAAAAAATATTACCATATAATGTTTTGACTGTACCATAACCAGATCCTGTACTAAAAAAATAATCTATTTGACATTGGTAAACTTTTGTAGTTGTCATTTGGTAAACTTTTGTAATTGTAATTTGGTTATTTTTAAATTAAAATTTATTGTACAATTCTAACAATTCGGGATAATAATCTAAAATATTTACTCCTGGATCATTTTTGATAATTAAATCAAACCATTCGTCTGTTAAAGTATCTAAATCACATTCTGATCTATGTGTTTTTAAAGTTTCTAAAATATTAGAGTCACCACGTGATTCTGACAAAAGACGTTCGATATTTCTTTTTGGTGCATCTATTCGTAAGACAATACCGCCACGGTCCTTTATATAATCAAATTCATTTTTAAAACGAACATCTGTGCAAATAAAGTTTTTAATTCCTCTTGACTCGTGTACTTTGATCCAATTTTCTAAATAACGTATCCATATATCCGTTCCTAAAATGTCTCTACCATTTTCTGTACCTTCTAATTGTAAAAGACGTCTTGTATGTTCGTTTTTATTAATATAAACATCATCAAATGATATTTGGTTTTTAGTCATTGTATTTATCTTTATTTGATCAGCAAATGATACTTGTAAAAATGTATGATTGTAATATTTTAATATGGGTATTACAAGATTATTACAAGTATAATCCTTACCACACCCCATTTTACCAGCAATCCCAATGATCATTATTAATTAAAAAAATAATTGTTTAAATTCATTTTTTTAAGTAAAAGGCAAATCTATACTTTCTTCTAAAATATCTCGTGTAGTAATTAACTCCATTTCTATTCCATTAATAATATGTTTTGTATCTTGATTATACAATGTTCTATTTAATTTTTTTACAGATTTTAATATGTGATCAATTAATACAGAACATCCTGAAAAATACTTTACCATTCTTGAATATTTGTCATAAACTAAGGTGTATTTATGTTTAGGGACAGTTGATTGCATCAATCTATCATATCTTTGTTTCATATCATCCATACTTTGTATTATCACATTTTCACTGTACTCATTTTTTAACGTTGCGTACTCTGTTTTTAACGTTGCGTGCTCTGTTTTTAACGTTGCGTACTCTGTTTTTAACGTTGCGTACTCTGTTTTTAACGTTGCGTACTCTGTTTTTAACGTTGCGTGCTCTGTTTTTAACGTTGCGTGCTCTTCTTTTTTATATGTATTTTCCATTAGATGTATTAAAGAAATTATTTATCCCATTCCAACTTGTCATTTTTATAATCTCTGGATTTATATAAATTCGTAAACATCTTTTTTAAAGCAGAATAGTGAGGTTTTTCGTCAAAATCCAAGTTACGGACGTATTTTAAAAAAACAACAAATTCTCTAGGCATTCCTTCGCACAATTCTTCTGGTTTTAAGCTTGCTTTCTTTTCACCAATTAATATATATCTTTCCTTTTTATCCTTGTGTTTTATACCTTGCCACGGTAATTTACCCTTGTACATGTAAATAAGAATATACGCTATAGATTCTAAATCATCTTTGCGAGACTGTTCTTGGTTTCTATGGGAAGCTATGCTACTATAGCGAGCCGTGCCCACAAACTTTTTTTTATCAGAAAAATCTATATGCGTGTCATTACGTCGTAAATATCTTTTTGCTAATCCAAAGTCAATACAGTATAATTTACCCTTGTCATCGTATGACATTGCAAAATTATCAGGTTTAATATCTCTATGTATAAATCCATAACTATGTATATGTTTGATAATATCTAACATTGATATTGCAAGAAGTATTATAGTTTTCATACCGAAACGTTTATGTTTTGTTAACAAAGATTCTAAACTTGCCCCTAAAAGATCCATAACTATAATCTTTGTATCCTTGCATTTTACAATTTTCATATTAGCTATACCCCGTTCAGGATTTGATATATGTTTGTATACTTTTGCTTCTTCTAATAAAGAATGTAAGCCATCTCGTTCGTCGTTTTTTATTGGTATTTTTATTGCAACTAATTCACCTGTTGTTTTATGTTTTCCCTCAAAAACATCGCCAAAAGATCCAGAGCTTATATATTTTGTAATGGTATACTTGTTAATTGTAGTTCCGACTAATTTTTTTAATTTATCCAAGTCTGTCATTAAAATTATTGAATAATAATAATGTGTAAAATAAACACAATATAAATTATTTAATCTAATTTTTAAATTAAATAGGATCTTAAATAGGATCTTAAATAGGATCTTAAATAGGATCTTAAATAGGATCTTAAATGCTACCTTGCGCTCTGCGTTAAGGGTACCTTAACGGAACTTTAAAAAATTGAATTTAATTTATAAAAGTACTAAATTAATATGCTCGCTACATCTGAAACAATTTTTAACGATCTTATTTATCCTTATGGTAAAAAAGATACGATTAACAATGCAAAAATAATTATTGAAAATATAAAAACCCAAAAACACTTTGAAACTGTAATTATTAAATGTGTAAATTACAATAGTAAAGTAATTCTTAAATCAGTTTTACAAGAAATTCCTTTTGAAAAATTTAAAAATACAATGAAAAATGATACAATACTAAAAATACGTTTAATTAATAATAGTTTAAGTAACCAAGAACCCCAAGGTACTTTTGAATTGATTTGCAAGTTGTTTGATACAATTGTCCCGCAATACACAAAGTTATCTGACATAATCTTTTGTCCAGACCGTTATGATGAAGAATTTATCAATACTAAAACTAATGTAAATTATCTAACTGACATTGAAAAAAATATTACTCATTTTGAAAATTATATAACTGATATGCGTAGTGTATATGCTGCTGGAGAAGACTTGACTAATCAAGCACAAAATAAACTTGGCGAATACGAATGTGAAAATGCATTTAATTATTTACTTGAACAATTTAACTTTACTTTAGATCAAGAATCAATTGACCTTATTAAAGAATTTGCGATTGAATATTACAACTTTATTAAAAATGATTTTGATAATATCATTCAAGATATCAAAAATAATGAAGAAAAACCTGATTCTAAAACAGATACCTATGGTCTTTTATATTCATATTTAGGACGCGATCCTAGTCATTGGGAACGTGATATTCTTTGGGACCATACTTGTGATACTTGGGCTAACGAAAATGAAAGTGAAAATGAAAGTGAAAGTGAAAATTAAAGTGAAAATAACAATCTTTACATTAGACAGTGTTAATTAAAATTTTTAGGATAACATCTGCTATTACTTGGACCTATAACTGAATTATCGAATGGAAAATTTGTTCTGGGTGGGAAATAAGCTTCGCCTCTTAAATCATAAGACATATTTCTTGTAGGACATTCTGATCGAGAATAACAACGTCCACAATTACATGTTGACTGGAATGTTTCTTTAGCTGTCAAGTAGTAAAATGTAAATAATATTAATACTATAAAGATTAAGATCTCCATTATTTTATAAAGTTTATATATAAGTTAAATAAAAGATATTTTACTTTATTTAAAAATAATACAAGATACAAGATACAAGATACAAGATACAAGATACAAGATACATAATATGTTGGATACTATATGTGATGTTTTAAAAAGGGCGTATGAAAAAAATTGGATTTCTACAAGAGATGGAAATGCATCATTCAAACGTCAAAATGAAAATTATTTATATGTTACACCTAGCGGAGTTCGTAAATATCATATGAATGCAGAAATGATGATTAAACTGGAATTACGTCCAGATAATAATAGAAAAACTGGTATAAACCCAGTTAGAATATTAGATAGTTATCAGCAAAAGATTATTGGGTTAGATCCAACTGGCGAATTACCGTTACATATTTTATTACAAAAAAATTTACCAAGAAATCGTGTTGTTTTACATTTGCATCCTACTTATATTATTTCAGCAATGTATTCTGGTTTAGATTTACAAGAATTAGCAAATAAGTTTCCTGAAATTAATAGATATACTAGAGTTGGACCAATGGTACCAGAAGTTCCACCTATAAGTGAAGAATTAGCATATGCTACAATAAGTGCATTCGGACTTGACTCGGAAATTGGAAATGTTGATTTTGATATAGTTGGGTTAAAACAGCACGGTATAGTGGTTATAGCAGAAGATGCTTGGTCAGCATTTGAACACGTTGAAAGATTAGAACGAATTTGTCAAATTGTACTTGCAGCAGGTAAAGATGCATATATTAAACACTATGTATCATAAAATAAATATTCAACTATGTTATCAAAATTTTGTTTACATTTATAATAATCTATATAACTTTTTAACACTTTTTGTTTAACAATATTTTTTATTCCTTTTTTATCTGGATTATATCTTAAAAATATACACGGTTTATTTAAAGCAAAACATATATTTTTTTCTCTAATTTTTTCATCTTTTTTATCATAAGTATTATGAGAAAATTCATCACATTCAATTATAATCCAAAAATTATCACATTTAATTTTAAAATCAGGAAAATAGCCTTTATCTTTGTATATGCAATATTTATTATATTCAAATTGATAATTATTTTCTAGTAAGAATTCTTTCATTTTTAATTCTTTAGTTTTAATTCTTGTGGGTTTATCTGGATTACAATAAGAACATAAATAATTTGTTCTATTATTGACTCTAAATATTCTACATCCTATACAATAATATTTTGTATCAGGAGAACATTCTATACAAAATTTTTTAAATTTATCATGTTTGCAAATTTGACTTCCATTACATTGTTTACAATAATATTTATTTTTATTATGTTTACAAATTTGACCTCCATTGCATTTTTTACAAGTTGAACGTTTTATATTATGATTACATATACTTCCACCTTTACAATCTTTACAAACTGTTCTTTCTCTATTATGTTCACATATACTTCCTCCACAACATTCTTTACATTTACTTCTAATTCTATTATGAGTACAAATACCATTTCCTTTACATTCTTTACATGTATATTTTTCTTTATTATGTTCACAAAACACTGAACCACAACATTTTTTACATCTGCTTTTTAATATATTATGTTTACATAAACTATTTCCTTTACATTCTTTACATGTATATTTAAGATGATTATGTTTACATAAACTATTTCCTTTACATTCATTACATAATGTTTTTCTTTTATGATGCTCACATTTAGATTTTTTTTCTTTACATTCTTTACAAATTTTATAATTTGTATAATATAATGATATATTTTTATCTATATTACAATTGTTACATATCATTATTATGTTAATAAAAATAATAAAATTCAATTATTTAATCAAATTGTATGTCAAATTGCATTGGCTGCAGGTAAAGTTAACTCGTTAAGAAGTTAAGTATATCTGGAGTTCTTATAATACCGTTTTTATTTGATCCAACTAATGTAGGAGGTCCAGTAGGACTTGGCCATGGTCTTGGGGGGTAATACAATGCCCATTTTGTAAAACAATCAGAAAAATCAAATGAAAATTCGCTAATATATTTTCCAAATATATTATTTTTGGGGAAATAATCTACATCATGTATCATTATATAATCAGAATCCATTTTGAAATGTTCTAATGTCATATGCCTTGCTTCCCAAGGTGATTGGTCAATAAAAACTAATGAAAAATCAGATGGGTTAAAACTTTTTATAGTAGTTTTCCAATCATCTTTTACAAATACATATTGATGTTTATCAGTTTCAGGATATTCTAATTTTATGTTATCAAACCAACTACTATTATTTTCAACGGATACTAATTTTCTATTACTATCTTTTATTAAATTTAAAATAAACCCAGTACTACCGTGACCTATTCCAAATTCGATAATATCACCGGTTGTATTTTCAATATAATATTTTAAAAATTGTTGATGAGTTGCAAATGGATCTTCTGATCTAAACATTATATTATATAATATTTTATTTTTCTTTTAAATTAAGCGCAACACTTATTAGATCAAAAATTGTAATTAACCTAACTTAACTAATATTAACTCTGCATAAAATTTTTGGTTGTGTATATTTTAAATTATATCGTTCACATATGTTTTTTAAATAAAATACAGTTTCATTTTCATTAATTTCTTGTAAAAATTCATTTAGATTCATGTCTCTAGTGATTTGTTTTCCAATAATATAAGAACGATCTTCTTCCTCGGAATCATAATAATCAGAAACCGAAAAGAATCCTGATTCTAATTCTCCCCATACATTTGGCATAAAATCATCATCAATTAACTTTTTTACTTGTTTCAAATGTTTAATCTCATTATAAGAAAATTCTATACCATAACATCATATAGCATCATATAGCATCATATAGCATCATATAGCATCATATAGCATCATATAGCATCATATAGCATCATATAGCATCATATAGTATCATATAGCATCATATAGCATCATATAGCATCATATAGCATCATATAGCATCATATAGCATCATATAGCATCATATAGCATCATATAGCATCATATAGCATCATATAGCATCATATAGCATCATATAGCATCATTGTTAATACCCATTTTAAATTTTATTATTTAAATACAAACTAGAATTCATTTTTTAAATACCAAGATATTTTGCAAAAATAAACACGTTACCAATAAATTCAGTGGGTTGCATAACATTAAATGCTTGACCACCACCAGTGTTGTCAATAGTTATTCCTGTGGGTGAAGTTCCAGTTGTTTGATTATATTCATCATTATCAGCCATAGCACTACCACTAATTTCTGCACTCGTATTACCTGCTTGATTTTGATAAGCGTGACTATGTTCTGGGTCAGTTACCCCGTGATTATGCGATGGCATTTCAGTAACAGTTTGCGTGTGTGTTTCCTCACCAACAGTATCTCCTAAACTTCTTGCTGTTAATCCTGCGCCGGTACCAATTGCACCTAGAACGCGCCCTCTAGCATCTGGTAGATTAAACGTGGTTGTTCCATCACCGGATCCAAACGCAGTCCCTATAGATGTAAACAAATCAGCGTAATCAGATCTTGATATAGCACTACCAGTGCATTTTAACCAACCATCGTGATCAACGGATTTACACGAATATTTGATATCTCCTATATCTGTTGGCGTTAAATAAACCCAATCTTGTTTGGCATTTTTATACACCTTTACACTACCATATATTTTAGCTATTTGTTTTGAATGACTTGACTTTGACATATATTTATATTTTGTCTAATATATACCAATATATTTAATTTTTAAAATTATATTAAAAATTAAAACCAAAAATTATATTTTTTATATAGTTATTTGTATTTATTACTTATTTGTATTTATTACTTATTATAAATTATTGCTGCAAATAACAGCAGTCACCCCTGCAATGAACTTGTTATTGGGCCTGTTCAAGATTTTGGTAAGTATTGGACCAAACGCGTTTATGTTTATTATATAAAGATGTCAACATTTCTTGTAAATTATTCATATATTCGTTTTTATTACAAACTAGACCATTTGTAAATTTACTCTTTGTTTGTGTTTTTAAAACCTTCCAGAAATCATCATCTTTTTGTGTTAATAGTGTAATTTTGTCAAAAATTTCTTGATTATCATTGCAAACATAAAAATCTAAATCTGAATTTTTAAGAATACTTACAGATACATTCATTGGGTGAAACCAATTTTCACGATCCCATAAACTAAATACTGGTACACCCATATACAATGCCTCACATGTTGTTGTTGTTCCAGAATATGGGAATGTATCTATTGCAACATCAACTTGGTTATATGTTAATAAATGATCATCGTGTGATATAGTACAATCTAATACACGAATTCTATTCCTAACACCCTTGTCAAATTTATTAATAAACTCCTTTTGAACATTTGTATTAATTAATGCCTTTGTTTTGAAAACTAAACGCGTTTTGGGAAATTTAACAAGTATATCAGACATTAATTTAATAACAGATTCTGTGATTTTATTAACACGATTAAAACATCCAATATTGATAAATCCATCTTTGTTTCTAGGTATAATCTCGTGTACTTTTTGTTGTTGATCTAAACCATTTTTATTAACATTTGGATCATAACACAAAAAACAATTTTTTAAAGGTAATAATTTTTCCGTGTAAAATTTTTGAGAAACACTAAGATCACCGTCACAAATATTATCAGTTATACGATAATCCATTTCGTCAAGACCAGTTGAAAATGGATATCCTATATAACTAATTTGTATAGGACTAGGTTTTAATGCAAAAATATCAATTCTATTATATGCAGTATGACCAGCTAAATCAAACAATATATGAATACGATCTGACCAAATTACATTGCCAGCATTTTCTGCCGATAAATTTTTAATAGTTTTAAATTGTAACTTTGGATTGAATAATGCTGTATTAATAATACATTCTGAATAACATGTAACATTGAATCGTTGTGAATCAAAATTTTTCAAAAATGTACTAATAAAGAAACTAACAGGATGATCAACGAAATCACCTGAAATAATACCTATATTAATTTTTTCAGAATTGAAAAAAGATTTATCAAATTTATACATGCCATTACCCTTTTTATAAAGTTTATTAACAAGCTTGTGTTGATGAGTAATATACATTTTATCATGTAATTGATCAAATAAGTAACTAAGATTCATTATTTTGTTTTGAAATGGTAATGCAAACTTGGGGCATATTTGTAAGGCTCGATTATAAGCATTTACGGATTTTTCATTGTCACCATTATAAGAATGCATATGACCTAAATTTAAATGCAATTCTGATAGGAAAAATGTCTTGTCGGTAGATATAAATGCCCGTTCGTAATTTTTAATTGCTGTATTATATGCCCGTTCTGCTAAATCTGTTCTACGCATTTCTGTATACACAACACCTAATTGATTTTGAATATCAGGATCTGTTTTATCAATCTTTTCTGCACGTAATAAATAATGGAGAGCTTCTGGCCATTGTTTTATAGATCTGTAAATGCACGAAATACCATTGTAATTATTTAATGTTAATTGTCTACATTCCTCTTTTGATTCCTGAGTTTCTTTTATTGTAGATAAACTTATTTTGTAATGAATAAGACTCAATTCCAATCGATTCATCTTTTGATATATATATCCTAAATTATAATGTATTGTAGGATTGTCTGGTGTGTATAATAATGCTTCTTGCATATATTGTAAACAATTTTGTGTGTTATTTTGTGCAAAAAAACATATTTGTGTATAAATACTCGTAATCTGTTTTAAAGCAAGATCGTTCTCAAAACGCACTCTTAAAATCATATTAAAACAATCTATTGCTCGTCGAAATAAAGCTTCGTTTTTTTGTGACAATACGATTGTCTCATTTGATCTATTAACAGCATTTTGACGTAGTAAATTAATTTCATTTTGTATTTCAGTTTCTACAAATGATTTGTATAATGTTCCTAATGTAAAATAACTATCAAAAAATATTTGTTCAGATATTTTTGGTTTGGAATCTATCAACAGATAGTCTGTAATCTCCAAACAATCAACAAATGTACTTAATAAATTAATCGCATTATTGCGGTATTCTTGGATTTTATTTATATCATTACATTCAATTGATTTAGATATATTATCATTGACCTCTTTGAGAATACTATTATGATTTTTTAAAATTTCCGTCTTATTTGACATTAAGTTTAATTTTAATAATATAACTAATATTACTTTTAAACTTAATTTCCGTGTTAATTACAAAATACAAATTATAAATTATAAAATGAAAGACGTTCAACACCAACGAGATGATTTTTCAAAATATGATATAAAAACCCCAGAATTTACATTAAACGGAACGTGTACAAATGGTAGATTAGTAGACATAATAGATGGTGATAGTTTAAGTATTATTTTACCAGTATTTGATAATTATTATCGTTACAGTGTACGTATAAATGGTATTGATACATGTGAACTAAAAAGTAAAAATCAAGAGAATAAAACACTTGCTTTACAGGCACGATCTTGTTTATTAAAGCTTGTAACTGGTAAAGACCACCCTACAACTTTGTCACGTCAAGAAATTAAACAAATTTTAAATGAAAATGTTTTTGTAGTGTATTTAAAATGTCTAGATTTTGATAAATATGGTAGGTTACTTGCAGAAATATACACTATCGGTTCGGTTGTTTGCTTTTCACAACATTTATTAGATAATAAATTAGCATACAAATATACCGGGCAAACAAAACTAACTGAAACAGAACAATTGAATGTTATGGAATAAAAAAATGAAATTAAACTTTGGCAAGTAAAAGTAAAATAAACATTCCTAATTAGTAACAGTAAAATATGCTTTTAGAAAAAGACCTAGAAAAAGACCTAGAAAAAGTGTGCACTAATTTGAATTTTTCTGAAAAACAAATACAAGAATTTAAAATTGAATTGGCTCGTCGTAATGTATTACGTAGTTTTAAGGGAATGCCCCCAAATTTGATATTTAGCATGTCAAGACACGATATAAATCACATTCGGGATTATGGAAAATTAGACTAAGTTAGTGGGGAAAAATTGAATTTTTTTTTAATTATTTAAAATAAATTAAATGATTAATTCGCAAGTTTTCGAGACTTTGTATGGTTATGATGTAAAGGGGAAAATGAAAAATTGGAGTATTATTGTTACAGACAATGGTGATCATTCTGTTATTAAAACAGATTTTGGTTATGTAAATGGCAAAATGACTACTAGTTTGCAAACAATTAATACTGGAAAAAATATTGGTAAAAAAAATGAAACTACTCATTATGAACAAGCCATTTCCGAAGCCAAATCAAAATGGAAAAAAAAAAGCGAACAAGGATACTCTACAAATGCAACAAACAACAATGCGACAAACAACAATGCGACAAACAACAATGCGACAAACAACAATGCGACAAAAACTGAAAACAATACCGACGATACAAACAACAATGTGAGAAAAACTGAAAACGATACCGACGTTGAAAACATTGTTACATTTCCAATGTTGGCGCAAGATTATCATAAACAGAAAAGCAAGTTGGTATATCCAGCTTATATTCAGCCGAAATTGGACGGTTATAGGATGTTGTACAATAGTAAAACACAATATTGTAATTCAAGACAAGGAAAAGAATTTGGAATTATTCGTCAAACAGATCTTTACAAAGAATTAACTAAAATCACTGGAGAATTCGTTTTAGATGGAGAGCTTTATCTTCATAATGGTATATTTGAACATTTAGGAATTCTTAGAAAAAAAAAGTTGTCAAAAGATGACATTCAAAAGATTAATCAAATAGAATATCACGTATACGATATTGTTTTACCAGAAACCTGTTATGAACAAAGATATCAAATTTTGATCGGTTTATTTGAAAAGCTCGATTCACAAAAGATCAAGTTGGTTCTAACAAAAGTGATCTTTTCTGAACAAGAATTGAAAAATTCTCATCTTGAATTTATAAAGGATAATTATGAAGGAAGTATTGTTAGAAACAAAGCAGGGAAATATAGATGCAAGGCAAGATCATCAGATCTTTTAAAATACAAGGACTTTGAGGATGCGGAATTCAAAATTGTTGATTTTACTTTTGAAAAGGATACATCAAAGGATAATGAAAATTTAGTTGTTTGGATTTGTGAAATCGAATCGAGTACCTCGGTTCAGCAAGGTACTCGTTTTAATATTAGGCCAAAGGGTACAAGACAAGAGCGTCAGGAATTATATAAGCGAGGATCTGAATTTATTGGGAAATTGTTGCAAGTGAAATATTTTGAATTAACTGAAAATCAAGTTCCAAGATTTCCAACAACAAAATCTGAATCTTATACTACTTATATTAGAAATATTGTTGAATAAAGAAATAAATAAATGTTTGAAAATAAAGATCAATGTTTAAATAAAGTTAATTTGACGTGGTGAAAATGTAATTTATTTTTATTTAAGAATATTAGAGTAAATAAAATGAGTAATCAATATTCGATGAAACCATCCGCAAAACCTTTAAAAGGTTTGACAGTTAGTTCTAATTTTGGTACTTTTGAAACATTAAATGTGACAAATTTGCAAATAGAAGCTGTTAATATAGCAGGTCTTTTTGAAGATGGTATTTTCCAAAGTGTACTTATTAAAGATTCAGAAATTACAAATACAGTTATTGGAGTGGGTGGTCCTAATATAGGGTATTTTACTGATTTAAGAACAAGTCAAACTGTTAACTTTATGAGTGATCAATTTGATTCTTATGTAACTTGGGATCCTAGTACATCGGTATTTAATATAAATAATTCTACATTACGTGTTAATGCGTGTTCTTTTTTGGGTAATCTTGAAATTTGTGAAAATTATATACGAGCTACTAATCCAGATGGTAATATAGGGTTATACCCAAAAGATTCTGGTAGTATTTACATGTATGGGCCAATTTATACAAGTACATCATTGGGTAGTTATTATAGTGAATTAACACAAGGTGGTGTTACATATTTGGCTAAAAACGATTTGTTTTTCAAGTCAAGTGAAGGATCAAGTACAATATCGACTTTTGATAAACAGACACTTGTAACAACAAATGGAGATATAGAATTGCGTACAGAAAGACCTACGGGTGTATCTATAAATTATATTAATACTACTAGTGGATCAACGCGTGTAAATACATATAATTATCATAATGTTAAAAGCGGTGATGTTGTAACCATTTCAAGTGCAGGTTCATTAAATGGAACATATACTGTAGGTAGTTTAATTACCGATCAAAGTTTTGTATTATTACCCAATTTTACAACAGAGACGTCTGTTACTGGTGGTGTATTTACTAAATCACCAAATACAAATATCATATTAAATACAGAATCGTTAGTAAAAATTCCAACAAACACTGAATTGACATTTGGTGTTACAAGTAATGCTATTTCTGGAAACAATAACAACTTATTAATAAGTAGTTATGGTGATACTGTATTTTCTGTACCTACATCAAATTCTATATTAATTCCGCAAAATACTGCTGTAAATTTTTCAAATGTGTATAATACAAATGGCAATTATTCCACAAATGGCAATTATATAAATTACGATGGGACTTTTATAAATGTAGTAGCATCAGATAAGATAAAACTTCAGGGATCGTTAACTCAAATTGATTCTACAAATATTAGATTTAAAGATCCCATTTTAACAATAGCTGATTATTCGTTAAATGAATCAGATTCAAAAGATAGAGGTATAGAATTTCGTTATTATGATGTATCAAGTGGTTCTATGAAATTGGGTTGGTTTGGTTATAAAGTTGCAAGTAATAAATTTACACTTATACCAGATGCTGTAAACGTTGATGAAACTATATACGGTGATGCAGGTACATTTGAAATTGGTAATATTAGTGCAACAAATATTTCAATAGGAACAGGTGGTAATTTTAATATGAATTGTGGTTATATTACAAATGTAAATACTATTACTGGTTGTTCTGGTACAATTAATTTAAATGCTACATCAAATTTAAATATTACTAGCGGTAATAGAATATCGCTTATAGCTAACGGTGATATTTATATTCCAAACAATATACCAATTCGTTTAGGTACTAGTAGTGTTATTGAGGAAACATCAGGAAATATCTGTATAACTTCGTCAAAAAATATTAGATTATTAAATCAAAGTGGTGGATCAATTAGTATTCCAGTTAACAGTTTTGTTTCATTTGATGGTACTTCAATTGGTTCTCAAAGAATTTCATCTAATACGTCAGGTGACTTGATTGTTACAACAAATAGAAATTTATACCTAACAACAACATCTGGTAATGTTGTAATTAATTCTAATAATAATGTTGGTTCTACTCGGTCAAATTTACAATTTGGGAACGATACGTCAAGTGAAATAATATGGGGGAGTACTGCTGGTATGTTTTTATTAACAAATAGTCAATATGGTAGTTTTAATGGAATTGCATCAAGTAATGTAAATTTGTCAAGTTCTGTAGGTAATATCGTTCTTAGATCATATACAGGAGATGTAAACTTGTTTTCAACGTTTGGAAATGTTCGATTATTACCTACGACAAGACTAGTATTTGATGTATCTGGAACAGGAAATAGTATACGATCAGATAGTATAGGTAATTTAGTTATAAATGGATCTACAACTAACGCGATTGATATATCAAATGCTAGTGTTTTAAATTTAGGTGCCACATCTAGTATTAATATAACAACTGGTACGTTTGTTAATTTTTCAAGTGATAGTACAAGATATATAGTAAGTGATACTAGTAATAATTTATGGATTGTAAATGGGAGTAACAGTGGTAGTATAAATATTTCATCTGCGTCAACTATTATTGCTGGTGGGTCATTAAATGCAATTAATAGTTTTACTAATATATCAACAAGTACTTTGGTAGTTACAGGTACAAATGTTGTTTTAAACGTGTCAAATGTCAAGATTCAAGATCCTATTTTATCACTTGCTAACTATTCCGTTTATGATAATAAAGATAGAGGTATAGATTATAATTATTTATTAACAAGTAGTGGTTCTTTAAAGACGGGATGGTTTGGTTGGAAAAATACAACAAATAAATTTACGTTTTATTCAGATGCCGTAAATAATACTGAAGTCATAACAGGAACTTTAGGTAATGCAGAGTTTGATAGTATATATTTAAAAAACGGTATATCATTTTCTAATCCTGGTCAAATCGATATGAGTTGTGGTGCAATTACTAATTTAAGAAATGTTGTTGGTTGTTCGGGAATAGTTAATATAATAGGTACAGATAATGTTAATATAAGTGGTAACAATTTAATGTTATCTGCAGGTAATCGTGTACAAATACCATATAACATACCATTATCATTTGGGTCAACGAATAATTCTATATTTTCTGATACAAATGGTAATATGACTATAACTGCATTAGGTGGTTCTGGTACGTTGGTATTAAATTCAAATGTACAAATAAATGGTACTACAGAAAATGTATATAGTACGGTTACTAATATACAAGATCCTATATTTTCATTAGGTGGAGTGACAGGTCCTGTACTGAATGATTTTAAAGATCGTGGTATAGAATTTAAATGGAATAACAATTCGGGTCCTCGTACAGGTTTTTTTGGATATAAAAACAATCTTGGTAGATTTGTATTTATACAAAGTGGTACAAACGTAGATGAAGTATATTCGGGTGAATATGGTGATGTTCAATTTGGGAGGGGGTTTTTTACAAATTTAGATTTAGCAAATGGTACAATTTCAAATATGAACACTATTTCTGGTGGGAAAATAAATATAATTTCAACTGGAAGTGAGATTAGTTTAAGTAGTGGCAATGTAATATTACCGTATGATAGCAAGTTTAATTTTGGTTCTACAGGTAATGCTATATCGGCAAATACGTTGGGTAATTTAGAAATAAAGTCTGTAGATGATATTTCATTTATAACACCGACAACAGGAAATGGATCTATTCGTATACCGGAAAATACACCATTATATATTGGTTCAAATACTAGTATTATACAAAATACGTCTAGTAATTTACAAATAACAAATTCGGTTGGGAATATTAATTTAACACCAAAAGCGTCAGGTGGTAATATACTAATTCCTACAAATACATTTTTAGGTTTTGGTTCTACGGAAAATAGCATTCTTAGTAATGGTCAGGAATTGTTATTAAATGGATATAAAGGTATTAGTATTAATACAACAAATTTTACTATTTCTGGAAATGTAAATATTATTGGTTCAATTTCTGCAGCTGTAAATAAAGAGTTTGATTTAAATACATATATTTTACCATTAGGTACATCCCAATTTTTAGATATAAACTCGATTATAAATTACAGTACAGTGGGAAATCTTAAAGTGACAGTAGCAAGTGATCATAATTTGTCAATAGGAGATCAAGTCATATTAAAAAATACAAATAGTATTCCTTCTTCAGATGGAACATATAATATTACAGGTATTACTGGTATAAAAGAATTTATTATAGTAAAAGATAGTGCTAATGGTACTGGTGTAACTACTGGTACTGGTGTAACTACTGATGGAACAGTTGGTGGTACAGTAAAAAGTAATTTGACTACTTATCAAGGTAAAGATGTAGGTATTCAAGTAAATTATTGGACAACTACTGGTAATGTAAATTTAACATCTGGAACTCTTGGTTATAAAACAGGATTTTTTGGTTTTAAAAATTCATCTGAAAGATGGACGTATTACAAAAATACTACTATAAGTAATAGTGTAGTTACAGGGGATCTTAGTGATATTGAAGTAAATAAAGTATTTGCGAGTAGATTAAGTGGGTTTGTATTAGATGGTAATGTAACAACTGGATCAAATGCTGTAATTGGTAGTAATTTTCAAATAGCAGGTGGTAGTATTAATTCTACACCTATTGGTGTAAATTCTGCTCAATCAGGTAGATTTACAAATTTAAGTAATACTGTATCTGCTAGTTTTTCAAATGTGACATTAAATTCTTCTTTAGCATATACTTTTGAAAGATATACATTGTCATCTAGTGGTTTACAAACAAGAAATCCAAGTACTAGTTTTGTAATATCATTGTTTTCTGTATCTGGGCCCAGTTATACTAGTTCGTCTGGTACAATGCCATCAAGTAGTGCAAATATAACAGATGGAACATTTAAAATATTAGTATGCAACTCAATGGGTGTTGGATCATCACATACTGTGTTTTTTGGTACAAATAAATTAATAACTCCTAATCCACTTAACTCTGCTGCACAAGCTACGAGGATTACATTTAAACGCCAAGGTCAAAGTGCTCAACTTGTATTTGATGCGCAAGGTAATAATAATCAAGGTTCTTGGATATTATTATCAAATGGTGTGTATGTATCATAAAGTAAAAATAGACCAAGGATTTTTTATATCCTTTGATTTTGATTCTATTTCTTGTGTTATTTTTAATAATTGATTTTTACAATGAGATTCTAATTTAACAACATTTTCTATTCTTTGTTCATGACCATAGTCTCTTAGATCAGGTGGTATACATTTTTTTTGAAATTTACTTCTTCTTAGAATACATCCATTTACAACTACAATAATATCTCTTATTCGTTTAGCATACAAATTTAGTTCTGATAATGACATTTTGTTTAATTGTTTATTTTGAAACTGGGGTAATGATAATTCACAAATTGATGAATCATCGAATTGTTTTTTAGAAATATTTCCCAAATCTTTTTTCCAAGTGTTACATACTTCTTTATAATCCCTTACGCGTTTTATACAATCTTTTTCATATTCCTTAAAATTTGTATTAGTATTACGTGCTTGTGTAGTAAAATAATTTTTGTACATACTGATTTCATCACTGTTCTTACCAAAAGGATATCCTTTACTCATTATATATGACAAATAAAAAAAAAAATCGAATTAAAAAAGATGTTTAAAAAAATTAACAATGTCATTATATAGTAAAACAAAAGAAGAAACTGACGCAGCATTTGCAGATAATATGTTGGATAAAATTCGTGATCTTTTAGTTGATCATAATACTAAAACTGGATCAAATATTCCGATTGAATATTCTTTAGAATTATCAAAATCACAACAGCAAGCTTTTGAAAAATTTAGATCTGGAGAATCAATGTTAATATTAGGTTCTGCTGGTACTGGAAAATCTAAATTGGTAAAAGAATTTTTAAAACACAACAAGCGGAACAATGATGATAAAACAATGTATATTACATCAACTACTGGTATTTCTGCATATAATATTGGTGGAATTACAATTAATAGTTTTATGGGTATTGGAACAGCAGAAGCGCCGGTTGATGTTTTATTAAAAAGATTGCGATATAAAACGTCTATTAAAGATAGGATTCGTAAAACTGATATACTAGTTATAGATGAAATTAGTATGATGTCAGCTTCTACTTTTCAAAAGATCCATGTAATTTTCCAAACACTTCGTAAATCAAGACTACCATTTGGTGGTATTCAGTTAATTTTAACAGGGGATTTTTTACAATTGGAAACAGTTTTTAAAAATCCATCAAGTGACAATCGTCTTATTGTCGAGAGTGAACTTTTTATGAATATGTTTAAAAATTCAACAATTGTATTACGAGAAAATTTTCGTCAACGTTCTGATAACGAATATGTTGATATTTTAATGAGAATTCGTAAAGGTGAACATACTGAAAAGGATATTTCTATTTTAAATACACGTTTAGTAAAACAAACAGATAGTAATATGATTCATTTAGTTAGTAGTAACAGGCGAGCACAAGAAATTAATAACAAGCAGTTAAATACTATAGATTCACAAGATCATCATTTTGAAACAATATATATAAAATCCGGAGATCAGGAAACTTGCGAATTATTAAAAAGAGATTTCCAATCTCAATTTGTTCAAAAAGGAATGGATATTCTTTCTTTAAGATCTGGTTGTCGTGTAATTTTGATAAAAAATTTAGATGTTGAAAATGGTTTAGTAAATGGGTTGACTGGTACAGTAAAAGAGATATTATCAGATGGTGTTCGAGTACAATTTGATAATGATATAATTCAAATAATTAATAGATCAGAATGGGAATTGGATATGGATAATTGTAAAGTTGTATGTCAACAAATACCATTAATGTTAGCATATAGTATTACTATTCACAAGTCTCAAAGTTTATCTTTAGATTGTGCAGTATTAGATTTATCTGATTGTTTTTGTAATCATATGGTTTATGTTGCATTAAGTAGGGTTAGATCATTGTCTGGGTTGTATTTGAAATCATTAAATCCTAAAAAAATAACAGTTAATCAACAATTGTTGGAATTTATAAATTCTGTAGAAAACAAGAAATAATAATAAAAAAAAAAAATATTTGTACATGTCATATGGAAGATATAAACTATCAAGTACGTCACGTAAAATCCTATAATAGTTTATATGATATACCTTGGAAAACTAATCTTGAACGTAAAGTAACAGTGTCAAAACGATTAGGTAATAAATTACGTATAGCTTTAGTCTGTCATCCTTGTTATGGTTTTGGCGATATTGTTTTTGCATTAAAAATGTATAATTTTATGAAAGAGTGGTATAATATTGATTGTACTATGATAACTACTAAGCCAGAACCATTTCTTAAAAATGGATTAAAAAATGTTTATTGTTTAAAGACTCCTGGTAGTAAAACATACATTGAATGTGAAAATTTAAAAACAATGAAAATATACAACATTGATCGTAAGGGACGCCCAACAGTTCGTGCTAATTTAAAACACGAATTTGATTTAATTATGGTAACTCCTTGGATAGGAACTGATTATGAACCAAATAAAAATATTGTAAAAAATTTCTTACCATATGCAAATAAATTTAACACAATACTTTTTTCAGAATATAATGCTCCAGAACCTAGTAAATATGATTTTCCAACTGGAATAGGCAAGGGTTTAGTTGGATTATTAGTAACACGTTTTAAATTTGAAAAAACTATATCTATAAAAAATCCTTATTTAATGGTACATTTAACGAATGATGATCGTGTAGATGTTACACGATGTTTTGCAAACTTTATTAAATTAATGTGTAAAAAATATCATAAACGTTATAATAAGTTGGATGTAATTATACCAAAACACATTTTAAATGACAAACAAGGATTGCAACGTTTGTTTGACTATATTAAAAAACGAGGATATTATGAAAACGTTGTAATTAAAACAGATTCTACCCCATCGATTCAAGGTAGCACATTAACTTTGAGAGCAGATATTGGACCTTTGCCTTATGCTAAATATACTGGTTTGTTTAAAAATTGTTTACCGGATGTATTGATTACTGGAGATCAAAGTGTTACTGATATTATTAGTTGTTGTAAAAACTATAATATTTATTATCAAATTATGCCTTGGAAAACTAACTTTGCTAAAAACTTAGCAATTGCTTTAGGTAAAGATTTTATTAGAAAGGTATCTAGTTCTTGTGGTTTGGAAAAATTTTCAATTCGGACACGATTAAATTTAAAAAATGTAGCTAAAAATTACAGTTTTGAAAAACTTGGCAAACCAAAATTAGATGCAATTTTAGCATTCGCATTAGAATTACGACGAAATAAAGGTTTACAACGATTCATTGACATTGTTATGTCATCTAGAAAACGTCAAAGTGTCATTTCAAAATTAAAACAATAACAAAATTCAAAAGAATAACAAAAATTAACATTGATATATAAAACATTATTTTATATACTAATAGTAATAAGGTACATATATATAATATGGAAAATAATGTGACACGAAGAAAAGTTTTATTTAATAAATTTGTAAAGGGATTGGCTGATAATAAGAAAATTAATTTAATAAAAACAAGTTTATTAGGGCGAGGATTTCAAGGTGTAGTTTATCTTTATTGCGATAAAGAATTATGTACCGCGGTTAAAAAAATGTATTTGGAAAATCGCCAAGCTAGACATTTAAAAAAACCTTATACTATACAAGCATTAAAATATGAAAATTTTATTGAACTAGCTTCCATGAAATTAACAAATGAATTAGTTTTACAAAAAATTTGTCCACATTTTGTTTTAAATTATCATTCTGAATCTACTCCAAGACAGGGTGTTTGTAACGATATTTATCCATATGCAAGTAAATATTATAATGAGTATATAGATAATGTACAATTGTATACGGAATGGGTAAAAAAACAACATACGATTTCCCAATGGTATAATGCGTATTTCCAAATAACAGTTGCTATTTTTTGTTTACAACGTCACCTGAATATGATACATCTTGATCTTCATTCTGACAACGTTTTAGTTCGTACTGTTAAACCTGGTGGTTATTGGAAATATACTATAAACAAAGTTGATTATTATGTTCCAAATTTAGGTTATATTTTTTACATTAATGATTTTGGTCACGCCTGGATACCATCTAATTTCCAAAGTTGGATTGTTCGAAGAAAATATAAAACAAAACGTGTTCATAAAAATTTTGATATAGTAAAATTGTTTACATCTACTCTTGAATTTTCAAAATCTCCAAGTGATTTTAAAAATAAAATTCGATACATGATAAAACAATTAGAAGGTGATTCAAATTTTATAAATATAATTGATGAAATTTGGGAAAATTACAAAAAAAAAAGTAAATCTAAAAAGATTGAAACATACAATCTAGATAACCAAGTAGATGTTAAAAATATTCCAAAAGATTTAAGACATCTTGTATTACAAGCAAAAACTACGGATTTTACGTAAAAACTAGTTACCTTACCGATCGACAAGGTAACAAAAATAAATTGAATTAAAAATGTAAATGTAATGTTATTGTATTAAAATGACATTAAATAAACTTGATAAGCTTGGTAACCTTGACAATCTTGATAAGCTTGGTAACCTTGACAATCTTGACAAGCGACTAAATAATTTGAATATGGGATATTGTTGTATAAACACTGATCTTAGAGCTCTTGGTATATTTACATCAAGAACTTGTCGCCTAGATACTGTTCGTCAACGAGGAATTGAATATATTTATGAACTTGCTGAACAAAATATAAATGATTTGCCTGCTATTTTCAGATGGAATTATCGCAATAAGATCTATTTATATAGAATGTCAAGTGAAATGTTTCCATTTGCAAGTCATCCTGACTTTTACAAAATTTATGATTGGGAAAGATTTAGATTACGTTTACAAAATTTAGGTGAATTAGCAAAACATTATAATCAAACCATTACATTTCATCCTGGACAATATAATCAATTGACGTCTAGTAGAGAATCTGTTGTAGAAAAAAGTATAATTGATATTGATATACATGCAAAAATACTTGATACAATGAATTGTGGAAATGATAGTGTAATTGTTATACACGGCGGGTCAAAAGCTGATGGAAAACAAGTTTGTTTAGATAGATTATGTAAAAATTTTCTAGAACTTTCTGAAAGTTCTAGAAAAAGACTAGTTTTAGAAAATTGTGAAATGGCATATTCTATACAAGATTTATTACCAGTTTCTAGGAAATTACAAGTTCCAATTGTACTTGATTATCATCATCATAATATTAATCCAGGAACAATTAAAGATGACAATCAATTAATAAATATAACAAATGAAGTTTTAGATATATGGAAATCAAGGGATATTACACCATTATTTCATTTATCCGAATCACGACCTGGTATTACACTTTCGGATTCTATTACAGCTCGTCGAGCTCATTCTGATTACGTACAGACTTTACCATTGGTATTAATTCAAACATTGGAAATATCAAAGATTAATTTGGATATTGAAGCTAAAATGAAAGAACAGGCTGTTTTACTCATTTTCAAAAATTACAAAATATAAAAAAAATTACAAAATATTAAAGTTTAAAACTAATTTTACTATTTTAGACAATTTATGGTAATATCTAGTGTCAACAATTATTATACTTGTAAAACTTTACATATTGGAGAATTGTATTATTTATTAGATACAAAATTTAACGAATGTAATAATAATAAACGTAGTTTATATATTACTTATCACAAATCAAATTACTATACAGGTACTTTTGAAAATTTAATAGTTCCTAGATCCTTGTTTTTAGATGATGAAAAAAATGGAGGTATTTATGCAGTGCCAATTGTTATTTTGGTAAACGGTGATATTTCCATTTGTCATTATAATATTCTAATAATAAATTTTAGTAAACGTACAGTTGAGCGTTTTGAGCCTGTAAATTCGTATCATTATCAAAATTTAGATAAATTATTACAAATGTGTTTTTGCGAACGTAATTACAAATATAAAATGACACAAGATGATGGTCCACAATATTTTGAAATGTCGGAAATAGGAAAAAAAACATTTAATTGTGGTTATTGGGCATTGTATTTTTTGGATTTTAGATTAAAAAATAAAACATTATCATTTGATAAAGTTATGGAAAAATGTCGATTAATGTTATTGGAAAATGGTGCTCATAATACTATGAGGAAATACAAAGATATTTTAACAAACTATTTAAAACTAGATAATAAAACTGTTAATTGTTACGAATCAAGAATCAATTATGAATTTTATAATAGACGTTTATTAGATTACTATATCTATAAATGTTAAATGTTAAATTTTTAAATTTTTAAATGTTAAATTTTAAAAAATTATTATATCTATTATTATTATATAATGAGTTTTACGAAGAATAAATATGATTCGTGTTTTTTAAAACAATATCAGCAAAGTAACAGAAGTATTTTTGATTATATGGTTGACAATTCTAAATTTGTTAATAAAAATGAATGTAATAATTATACAGCACCATTTTTAACATATATTCCATCAGGAACACCAAATCTTAACGTTGATATTGAAAACGAATTAAAAGGAATGTCTAGACCTATAACAAAATGCACAAGTTGTAAATATCACCCAGAAGATGAAACCTTACCACAAACATCTAATTTAAAGTATAAAATGTATGACCATTATCCACATAATAAACAAGAGTGTAAACCAGAATATGATATATTACCTAATGGTTATATACAAAGAAAATAAGGTACTTTCCTAAAAATACCATGGAAATTAAGGTACTTTTCATGGAAAAAAAATTGAAATTGAAATTTAATAGAACCTCATTTAATATTTAATATTTAATAGATCAAATAAGGCCTGTCGGTGACCTCATTTAATATTTAATATTTAATAGATCAAATAAGGCCTGTCGGTGACCATATGGTACTAGGTATCTGTAATTATAATGGTAAATTTGAAATATTATATAGTTTTACGATTTTACAAAAAAATTTACACAATACAAAATTATACAACATAATAATAGATAACCATCTTATACAACAATTTAAATTGGAATATAATCAAAGTGAATGTTCTATATGCATTGAAAAGTTTTTAAAAAAAAATATATTATCCTCATTAGTAATAATTTTAAAATGCAAACACGTATTTCATATAAATTGCTTTTATAAGTATCTTAAAACAGTAATTTTAAATGAAAACATACATGAATTATATATAAGATGTCCATTGTGTAATGATAATATTAATAAATTAGATTTTCTTTGTTGTTATAAAAAAATGTTTGAAAAAAATTATAAAAAAATGTTGGAAAAGAATAAATGTGTAATATTATTCACCAAAAATATCAAAAGTATCAAATATACTCAAATTACCAAAAGGGTTAGAAGGGTTAAATATACTCAAATTACCAAAAGGGTTAGAAGGGTTAAATTTAGAAAAAAATGAATAAATAAATAGAACAAGATTGACCATATGTATGATCAGACTGAATGTATTTTTTGTTTTGAAAAGTTTTCGCAAGAAAATTTACTATTAAACAATATTGATTTCAACGAATATATTATACATTTTTTAAATAAGATTTTAGAACTAGATTGTGGTCACATTTTCCATTTAGGTTGTTTTACCAAATATATTAAAAAAAAAATTAAAAACAAAACAGATCAAATAGAATGTCCTTTTTGTAGAAAAGAAATTGACAGTGTACAATTAATTAAAATATTAAACGGTTTAAATAAAATTTCATATATCAAGTATGAAATTCAAAGTAAATTAATTAAATTAAATGTACAAATAGGTTTAAAAAAGTTTTATTTGTATTCTAAAAACATTTTAAATTTATCAAATAATTTACGACAATCTTTTGAATATCATAAAATGGTAGAATACTATGAAGAATTATCATTTACGTATAAAAAGATTGAATATATATTAAAAGATGTAAACAAAACATATTTGTATTTACATAATTAGTTGATTTGATTGTTATTCGTGTGATATTCGTGTGATATTTTAATAAAAAATAAATACAAGGAATAAAGATAAAGAATAAAGATGACTGTAGAACTTGATACATTTTACAAATATATAACAAACAACACTTCTGATAATATAACAAGATTCATAACAAAGTTTAATTATAAAATAGATGAATTACCAGATAAAGTAGTTTCATCAAAATATTTAATTAAACATTTAGGTATATTGTCTTGTGTAGAATTTAAAATTTTTCAAAATGTATATTTAGATTATTTTAGGTTTAAATTTGATAGAACGTATACTTAGATTATTTTAGAGTTAAATTGTAAGTCTCTGTTGTTATTAAAAATTGAATAATACTAATACTAAAATATTTATATGAATATTTCAGTAAATAGGGTTCGTCATTTGCAAGGTACTAGATTTTTTTCTTTAATAAAAAATTGCTACCTTTTGCCATCGGTAAGATATTCTTCTACCAACCAACCGAAGATCGCAGACGGGACTTTAACTAAAAATGAATATAAACCTAAATTACAAAATGCAGAGCAAGCAGTAAATAATATATTATCTAATGTAAATTTACAAAGCACTCTGCCTGTTTTGACTAAACATATAATTAATTGTATGGTTGTTAATGAAATAGGCGTTATTTCTCGTGTTTCTGGAGCCTTGTCGGGGATGGGAATTAATATAAATTCTTTAGTTGTTGCTCAAACAGAATTACACAATCTTTCTCGGATAACTATCACAATAAATGGTCAAGATGAAAAAATTAATAGAGCTAAAAAACAATTAGAAGAATTAGTTCCTGTTTGGGCAGTAATAAATTATATTAAAACTAGTACTATTTATCGCGAAATTCTTTTAATAAAAGTGTCTAGAACTGACCTTGAACCAACTAATTTGTCATGTTGTAAAAAACAATCTATAACTGAACTTGTAAAATTTTTTAATGCAAAAGTAGTAGATATAAATCATGACTGTATGATGATTGAATTAACTGCTAAATCAGATAGAATAGATGCTTTTATGGAATTACTTAGACCTTTTGGAATTTTAGAAGCTATTCGTTCAGGTGTTATAGCAATGCCTAGAAGTTATATTAAAGTTGAAATGCAGGTATCGTTAGAGGAAAAACAAGAAATAATTGATTCTACACTTCTTCCTCCTGGATAAAAAGCAAAATGTTTTTTTTAGAAATAAGTTTTTTTTAGAAATAAATATTATAAATACATAATACAAATGTCTATTGCTGGAACATCTACGATTGTAGCTGGTATAATTATATTTTTAGTTGGGTATTGGTTTTTAGGTAAAAGTGTTGGTCAAAATGAATGTAAAGATAAATCAGAAAGTACAAGATCAAATTACGGTGGTGGTATTGCGGGAATTGTTATAGGTATTATATTAATGATAGTTGGTTTAGTTCTTAATTTTATGCCACCAAAAGAAGTACCTTTGCAAGTTGAGTATGCTGACACATCTGTTTCGAGTTAATTGTAATATTCACATTCACAAGCAGAAGTTTCAGCAGATGTTGATTTCCAATTTCCAGTCCATTTAGGATAAGAATCTGGTAAAAATTTATTACACATTGTTTGACAAACGTTGTCAGCTTCTGCGTTATTCCATATAAAGCATTTTTTATCATCTAACGATTTTTCACTAGGGCAACCTACATATTTTTTTTGTAATGTTCCTTGGAATGAACATTCGCAAGAAATGTCGTTTTCATTTACTTTACTCCAATTTCCTGTAAAAGAAATATTTTGATCTGGATATTTTGTTTTACAAATACGACTACATTTTGAATGAGCATCTCTATTGTTCCAACTTTTACAATTTTTACAAATAACAAAGTTATTAATGCTTTTTTGTTCTTTTTGTTCTGTTGGTAAGGTATTTTGTAAATTTTCGCGAAAGTTTAGGAATAAAATTATTATAATAATTCCTGCTATTAAAATATATTCTACTTGCATTGTTTTAATATATATATATAAAAAAATACTTGGTAAATGTAAAAAAATACTTGGTAAATGTAAAAAAATACTTGGTAAATGTATAAAAATACTTGGTAAATGTAAAAAAATACTTGGTAAATGTAAAAAAATACTTGGTAAATGTAAAAAAAGAACCTTATCGATGACGAACTCGTTTGTTTGGAAAGCTTGCTATACAACAATCATAGTTTTTATTAAAACATGACAGGTCAACATTTTTTTGATATTCTATATTTTTAAAAGAATTAACAGTCCACGGTGGTGGAAAGTAAAGTGATTGTGATAAATAAAAATAAGGATTGGTAAATTCGCAAATATCACTTGCTACAGCTACGCAATCGATACTTTTTTGTTTATCCTTTTCTTTTTGTAAATTTGTAAAAGCATTGTTTAAAACTTTTTTTTCTACTTGCGTGTCAAAAAAACCTTTAATATACGATTCTTTTAGATTTCCAAGTAAATCTAAATGTTTTTGGCGTTTTAGTCCAGAAACTTTTAAATGATTTGGTACATGTTCTTTTTTAAGATCGAGTGGCGAAAACCTTGTCGAATTGTCATCGGTAAGGTTTAAGTCATTGTAATCATAATTTGTAAACATTTCAGTTTTTATATTTATAAAGTAAAATACCAATACCAGTAAAAAATATATTATAGTGTACATTAAAGTTATACAATAAAAAAATTTATATTTTAATTTTTTTTTATATGTATTATTATAAATGAAATTGTTTCATAATCCGGATAAACAGTTTGTTGAAGGTAAATTTAAACAATCAGCAAGACCCAAAACTCCATCTCCTAAACGTAAAGATTTTGCAAAAGTTGCTAATACAAAATCTGATAAACATAGTAGATGCACATATATTCATCCTGAAACGAATAAAAGATGCGTATTGAAATTAGGTTTGTATCCTAGATATTGCGAATTACACACAATGTTGATAGATAACGTTTATATAGCGAAATCTAATATAAAGGGTGCTGGGAATGGATTGCATGTAGGTCCATATGGATTTAAAAAAGGTGATGTTATAGGAATATATAGTCATTCTTGGAACAGAGTAGATTTAGGTACGTTAGAAAAAAGATGCAAAGATGATAAATGTTGGAGTTATATTTTCTGCGACGAAGGTGATAGTAAAAAGACAAAATGTTGGGATGGGTTGGATATTAAAAGTACGGTTATAAGAAATATTAATGATGCTCATGGATCGAAATTCAGAAATAATAGTTATTTTGATGTAATAAAGGGAAAGGTTTACGCTATAGCTTCTAGAGATATTAAACCTCATAGAGAAATTTTTATTAATTATGGACAAAGTTATTGGTAAACTTAATTTATGTGAATTTCTTGTTTTTTATTTTCTGTAATTAAATTTGTTTTTCAAAAAATAAAAATATTGTATTATAGTATAATAAAAATGATTGAGCAGTTTATTTCAAACTTATTAGGAGGTGCTAAAAGACGATCAAGCAAAAGACGATCTCCAAAAAAATCTATTTCTACACCTAAACAATCACCAACTTCTCTTGCATTAGGAACCAAGAGAAAGGGACGTAATGGAAAAATGTACCAAGTTAACTACAAGGGAACTAAACTTGTATGGGAACGATGTATTAAAGGTCATTGTTCTGGACAAGGTAAAGTACAACAAGGACCATCTCCTCAAAAAGGTGGAGCCAAGAGAAAGTCTTCCAAGAGAAAGTCTTCCAAGAGAAAGTCTTCCAAAAAGGTTAAATCTCCTAAACGTAAGTCCAAAAAGGTTAAATCTCCTAAAAGAAAGTCTTCCAAGAGAAAGTCTTCCAAGAGAAAGTCTTCCAAGAGAAAGTCTTCCAAGAAAGTTAAATCTCCTAAACGTAAGTCCAAAAAGGTTAAATCTCCTAAACGTAAGTCTTCCAAGAGAAAGTCTTCCAAGAAAGTTAAATCTCCTAAACGAAAGTCTTCCAAGAGAAAGTCTTCCAAAAAGGTTAAATCTCCTAAACGTAAGTCCAAGAAAGTCAAATCTCCTAAAAGAAAGTCTTCCAAGAGAAAGTCTTCCAAAAAGGTTAAATCTCCTAAACGTAAGTCCAAGAAAGTCAAATCTCCTAAAAGAAAGTCTTCCAAGAGAAAGTCTTCCAAAAAGGTTAAATCTCCTAAACGTAAGTCCAAGAAAGTCAAATCTCCTAAAAGAAAGTCTTCCAAGAGAAAGTCTTCCAAAAAGGTTAAATCTCCTAAACGTAAGTCTTCCAAGAGAAAGTCTTCCAAAAAGGTTAAATCTCCTAAACGTAAGTCCAAGAAAGTCAAATCTCCTAAAAGAAAGTCTTCCAAGAGAAAGTCTTCCAAAAAGGTAAAATCTCCTAAAAGAAAGTCTTCCAAGAGAAAGTCTTCCAAAAAGGTAAAATCTCCTAAAAGAAAGTCTTCCAAGAGAAAGTCCAAGAAATCAATGCCTAGTTCATCTGGATCATCTAAATCCGAGTCTCCTAAACGCAAGTCCAAGAAATCAAAGAGTCCTAAACGCAAGTCCAAGAAATCAAAGAGTCCTAAACGCAAGTCCAAGAAATCAAAGAGTCCTAAACGCAAGTCCAAGAAATCAAAGAGTCCTAAACGCAAGTCCAAGAAATCAAAGAGTCCTAAA
>Ga0209354_10000155_pt1 | contig 33317 bp, 49 predicted proteins | sample LauGreSpBDMM15DD_2_FD_187562 | JGI IMG/M metagenome (GOLD analysis project Ga0209354, IMG submission 187562) | Freshwater lake microbial communities from Lake Michigan, USA - Sp13.BD.MM15.DD (SPAdes) (version 2) | ecosystem: Environmental > Aquatic > Freshwater > Lake | place: Lake Michigan...
TTCTCGTTGTTTTCATTATATTTGTCAAACAAATGCGATATTAGTGTAATGGTTACATACTTAACATTCCAGTTGAGAGTTGGAGTTCGAATCTACCATATCGCTCAAATTAATAACCTTACGTTCTTGTAGGGTTATTTTTTTTCCTTTATACATACCTGCTCCCATTTCATCTATTTTGCTAAATGGTAATATAGGAACGGTTAATTTGCTATTCCTATCAATTAAATATATATATCTAATTTGGAATCCGTTTAACTTTTTACCTCCATTATCTTTTATCCAATTTGTTCCGCTTTTACCGTTACTTTCTTTTGTTCTATGCGCTGAACTAGTTAAACTACAAACTACTTCGCCATTTGGCATTTGATACGTGCTTGTGTTTTTATTAACGCCTATTAATTGAAACCCACTTGCTCTATAAATTGTCCCATCACCGCACAAATTACCGTCTGAAAAACTTAATATCCATTTTATTTGGGGCGCATTTTTTTTAATTAATTTTATTGATATTGCTATACATCTACTTTCTGAATATTTAGGTAAATAGTCATCAAAAGCCATTCTATTCAATTCTATTACTTCATTCCATTTCGTGTTTTCAACATAATGAATAACTTTTGATTTTACCATTGGGCTTCCATAACTCATCACACCATGTAACTCATTATCTAAAAAACAACCAAAATGTAAATTACTATTTGGAACTACTTTACCGCTATAATGATGTTTCTTTACAAACTCATTAGCAATTTTTGAAGGTATTACTTTAACAATTATTTCCTTTGCCCTGCCCATTGCATAATAATTAAATAAAGAGCGTTTCCGTTCGTGTTTTCATTTCCCATTGTTTCAGTATATTTATACTCTTCGGTTGTTTTAATGTCTGCCATTGCGTTTTTAATCTGTTCCGCTTGTTCATCTGCAAGGGTGAAAGTCATTTGTTGAAACGGCGCTTTGTCTCCATCAGGTAAACTAAATTCAGTTCCTAATTCATCAGCGTTTAAATCAAAGCCGGGCAAATCCAATCCCCAATCCTCTAATTTTTCGGTGTCCCATTCATTCGCTAATTCACTCCAATCCCATTCTCCAAACCCTACGTTATCTTTAACTATGAATTCGTGTTTTTGTTCCTCTGTCAGGTCGTTTGCTTTGATTATAAACACTTCCTTTAATCCAGCCTCAATACACGCTTTAAAACGCATATTTCCGCCTAAAATGATATTGTTTTCATCAACTACAATCGGTCTTATTTCCAACATTTGCGGAAAATCTTTTATTGATTGAACCAATTTGACAAACTTATCATTTTTGATAATTCTGGGGTTTGATTTATTCGGTATTACTTCCTTAATGGTTACTTTTTGTGTTATCATTTTTTCGTGTTTCTGTAAGGTACTATTTTATTCAATAAATCCTTTCGTTTTCCGCAGTTGCACGTCTTAATAACGCTCTTTACTACTTTGGCTATTCCTGTTGCTTCGAGGATGTTCTCTACTGAGTCACCTAGCCCGATTGGATTCTTATTCAACCCCATTTAGATGAATAATCTTATTGTCCAATAAATGCCTAAAATCACTCCTAATGACAATACACGTGTGAATGAAGATGCCATCTCTTTTTGACCTTCAAACCACGTTGTTATTTTTGATTGTTGTAACCACGGCAAAAAGAATAACATTGCTCTATCAATAAAGAAGATTATTCCAAATATTGGTAGCAAGGTTATTCCTAACGCTACTTTTAGTTTTTTGTTCATAATTGTTCGTTTTAATGTTAAAAATACGCACAAAGGTTATATCTCTACTTCCCTTGTGCGCTACAAAACCTAAACACTAGTCAATGCAAAGGTATTAATTTTCGTTTGAATAACGTAAAAAATAAATATAGTGCAAATGTCCGATTGATTTAGTGGTTAATATTCCTATTTCGTGTTTTCGTAGTTCCTGTTTCAATTTCCAAATGTTAATGCTTTTTTGCACGCATATTGTTGGTATAGCATCCGTTTTAAAGCCTATCGAGTAACCTATCAAGGCTTCTTTATACTTTACGGTTATTATCGTTGCTAGCAACTCTTCGGTCGGTATTCCATTTAGATATTTAGCGCATTTTTCCACGTGTTTTTTGCGAAAGATAATGAATAAATTGATAACAAAGTATAAGCGGCATTGAAAAACGCCCGCCTATACGATAGTTATGGTAAAGTGGCTGATTTGAGTTATCTGCGAGGTAATTAATACACCAACAGCTTATCTTATCTAAATAGTTCCGAGAAACTAACGCCACCTATCCCATAACAGCAAGTAAAAGAAATTAAGGAGTTTCGTTCTTCGATTCAAGTTCTTTTCTACAAAAAGTTAAAGCACGTTCTAATACTTCAAGGCTTTCAATATTTGCAAATAACAATCTAACATAATCTTTTGATTCAGTTTCTAAATCTAAATCTTGACCTATATTGTTTTTATCACTTAATATTGAAAGGTCTATGAATGGAAATTTGTGTTTTTCTTCTAATGTATTTTTATCAGAAAAAGTAATTCTACCTGATTTCACACCCACAATACCAAATCCAAATTCGTAAACTTTCAAGTATTTTATTATTTTAACTTTTTGTGTTTCTTTTTTCATCTTTCGTTATTTTTTAATTAGTTCCTTAACTTCTTTTACTTGCCTACCGTTATAAATCATTTCGATTCTAAATAATTGTAGTAACTTCTCTTCCCGTTACTTAAGGATTTATCGTTTGCTGAGTCGATTGGGTCTAAATAGTAGTAAACCTTCTTTTCTATCCGTGTTTTTATCACCTTTTTTTCGGGCTTCAATATCCAAAATACTGCGAATACTTGCGCACAAATTACGATAAACACTCCGATTTTAAATATTGCTAGTTTCATAATCTAATAGATATTTGCCTATTTTCTCTAGTGTTGTCGTGTGAAGACCTTTAGTCGTGTTTTCAGCGTTTAAATATAGCCAAATTTGATTTTGACTCAATCCTGCATCTCTTGAAAACTTCGCTAATGTGATATTTTCAGTGAGTAAATGGAGCTGTATCATTTCCCTTGCTAAGCTGTTAACTTTAGATAGTTGTTTTGCTGTCATTCTTTCGTGTTTTTAAATGTTTCATTGTAGTATTTTTCAAATTCTTTTTTATGGAATGATAAACTATTTTCTCCATTCACATAATTAGTTTTAATGTATTCCCACATCTGTTGCTTTTCCATTTCTTTGGCTTTTTGCAATAGCTCTTCAAACTTTTGATTTGTTATCAATTTCCCCCCTTTGATTTCTCCTGCTATCCATTCTACCGCTGTCATAATTTTATTTTTAAAGGTTAGTATCCATTTATTTCACCCCAACTTGGGTAATCTTTTTCATTTTCTTTGTCTAATTCATCAATTTCTTTATCTGTTAAAATAGTCTTGTTATTTTTAAAACCATTCATCAATTTTAAAATTGAAGTTTTCAAGTTATTATCATTTACAATTTCTGTAAATTCTTTTGCATCTTTTGTGGCTTTGTTGTAATATTCTATTGCCGTCATTTTTTCGTGTTTTTAAAGGTTTCGTTTTAAACTTTCAAGTCTTGAAAATACTCGTATTATACTTGAATCATTACCATAAATTCGAAGCATTTCTAATACTGATTCATTCTCTTCTATTTGTGCTTTTAATTTTTCTTGCTTTTTTTCTGTATTTTCAATCTTTATTGTGGTCTTTCATCGGCTGTTGGCTCCTCGTTCATGTTCTTTCGATAACTGTTTACGTGACATTATATTATTATTACTCGTCTACGACTTACAGACCTATTAATTAAAAAGGAAAATTGTCGTTTTCAACCGTGTTTTGTATTAGCACGTTTGTCACAGCGTTATTCAAGTCTAAAACGTCCAACTTCCAACCTTCCAAAGTATTAAAACACGTCTCAACACCTGCTGCATTCGTCCATAAACGCCCTTTAATATTGATTTCTATACCTACCTTATTACCTACTGCTAAATTCTGTAGCAAGGCACACTTGTCATTTACAAACTGAATTGATAAATATTGCTTGTATGGTCCTTCATCTACTTCTAAAATAACATCTTGTTTAGTGAATTTCTCACTCTTAACCTCTTTTGTGCCAATTTTGTACACTAACCCTTCAATTTTCATAATCTATTTTTTAACTGTTGATAATATTCACGTGCAACCTCTACACGTTCTTTAATTTTCTCTTGTGCGGCTTCGTCTTTTTGTACGATAAATCTTTTAACCCTTAATTCATCCGGTATGTGGTCGAAATTATGCATCTTTTGTACAGCATCTCGAACTTCCAAATCCTCTTCTATTAAATTTAACTTCCAATGCTGGCGACGTATCTCATCTTCTACAATCAATAACGGCGTGTTCATCAAACAGTATACAAGTTCGCTTGTATCGTGTCCTGTAAGCTGCATATAACCTTGCAATTGATAGTAATAATCTTTGTTTTTAAGCGTTTCGTCAAATAAAGGAAATGTACTACCGTTCCAAGAACATTTTATATCCGCAAGTAAGGAATCAGTATTAATGTCCGGCTCGCCCGTTATCCAATCGTTATTAAACCTGGTCTCATTTTTAACTACGAAATCCCAATTTAATACCTCTGAGGCAAACTGAATAGCTTCGTCCTCCATCTCCAAGCCTTTATCAGTATATCGGCTAGAAAACTCCTTATAAATACCCAGTTCACGCTCTTTGAATAAGTCTTGAATATAACTCTTTGCCGTTTCTGACAATGTTTCGCTTTTTGTTCGTGAGTCCGTCATCAGCTTTCCAAGTGACGAACATCTAAATAGTAACTCTTTCATAACAATTTCAATGCTGATTTTTGCAAATCGGTTAACTCAAATTTAAATAAATCTTCTTTTTTCGCCTTTCCGTCATTTACTGCGATAATAGCCTTTTCAAAACGTTCGTTTGATATCGGTTGTTTAACTACTTTTGCAGCTTCATTTCCATCGTCATCAACAGCTTGCATTGATAATAGTGATTGTAAAGTACCTCTTCGATAATAAGTTATGGAAGCGATTAATTTCTGAGGGTCTGTAATCTCAGGAAGTTTTAAAATGCTTTCGATTTTGTTTCCGTTTTCAATATCTATTATCTGAGTACACACACAGCCCTCTAAAATAGGTTGTAAGAGTATTAAACCATATTTTAATAGGATTGGTTCGGTTGCTTCTAAAATAGCGTTTAAATCGGCATATTTTGATTTAAAGAAAGGATTGTTACTTCCTTTCGTAACTTTTCCGATTTCCTGCTTAGCTAAATGTAGCTTGTGGTAAATTCCATTTGGTTTTGGTAAATCAATTAAATTGTCTACTTCTTTAACTGCGTTTTGCTTTGAGATTTCCAAGTAATCTTCAAAACTTAATTTTTCTTCTGTACTCATTTGACTTGTTTTAGTTTTGTTTTACAAATATAAACTTTCTTTTTATATAAACAACTATTATTTTAATTTATTTTTATAAATGTTGATTATTTCTTTTAATTCATCAATGCTATACTTCTTTTCAGCGTGTGCAATACTATCTAAATATTCGAGTTTTGCTATTCCGTATTTTCGTATAAATCCAATTCTGTAATTATTCGGGTCTCCGCTTAAATCTTTGTTGCAAGGTCTAGAACATTGACTATTTACATTAAGTTCATTAAATCGCACGTTTGCGTGTCCTCCTGCGCTCCATAGGTGACCTGCGTCACAATTACCCTCTTTAATTGCTTTACCACAGCTTATACAATTCAATCCTTCGTCTCTTTGTCTTATCCACTTATTAAAGACCTGTTGAGCAATTTTAAGATAGTCTTGTAAAGTAAGCATATCTTTTTTCAGTTTCGATTTTCTTTCGCTCCATTCCTTTGAGTCGCTTTTTTTCTTTTGTTCGAGTTTTTGTAGGGCTTCAATTAGCTTACAGTCGCTGTTCCAGCAATATTTTTCTAAAGTTGAAAATCTCGGTTCAAATGGTTCTCGGCATTCCTTGCACTTTTTGCTCATATTAAAATAGTTTTTGTTGTATTCCTATGTTTCTTTTTATACCCCATTGTGAAGCCATTGCTTCTGCTATTCCTGGAAACGTTTTACTTCTTAATGTTCGTCTTTCTTCTTTATTATAGCCGTGTTTCATAAAAGCGTCAGCATACCACTGCGGCTGTTTTTTTATTTTACCCGTTTTTTTATCAGTCCATTCGAAAAATTCTCCTTTACCAACTATTTTTGTAGGTTGTAAGTGAGGTAAATTCTTTAACCATAAACAAGTACTTTTTTGAGCTTCATCTCCAAACATCCAAGGTTGTATTATTTGGTCTGGTTCTCTAATAAAAGAACTAATTACTGATACAGGATTTTCAATACAAATTCGGTCAATATCTACATCCATCAATTTATGAACAAATTCCAAAGCATCCATTTGATTGTTCCATCTTTCTTCATTTCTGCTACCATCTTTATTATACATCCATCCAGCACCACTAACTGATAAAAAAGTGCAAGGAGGATGAAATATTCCAACATCAAATCTTTCTTCACGTTCTAAAACATCAAATATAGATTCTTGAAAATGCCATTCAGGATGACCACCACTGCAAGGAAGTAAATCACAACTAAATGCTTCAATACCTATTTTTCTAAACGCTTTTGTAACAGCCTGACTTTCTTCACATCCTATAATAACTCTCATATCCCAGTCATTAAATTAGCGTTTATTTCCTTTAATTTTTCCATCTCAAATCTTAACTCCATATTTTCCTTATGGAAGTTGAAATTCATCTTTTGCAATGTATCGAATTCTTTGCTTTGTTGTTTAAATATTAAAAATGTTTCATTCATTTGGCGAAGGTGTTTTTCCATTCCTTGAATAAATACTTTTCGTTCAGGGTTCTTTTCCCTCAATTCATCAACAGTAAATTTCAACGATTCGATTATTGCTACTATGTTTGTTTGGGCAATTATTACGTCTAAATATTCCATAATTTTTATTTAAAAAGGTAAATTTTGATTGTTCAAAGTGTGATAAGATTCTGAAAAACTTTTTAATTCATTGACTGATTTTTGATTGTGGTTTTTTCTATCTGCATAAATTTCTTTATTTGAATAGTCTTTAATGTAATATTGGTATTTTTCAATATTAAGAAACATTTTGTAAGTTCCGTTTTTACTCACTCCTTTTGGTTTGGATTTCGCTATCCTAACGTGAAGTTCATTTTCAGCAAAATAACCGCTTTCATTCTCTGCTATTCCTGCTGGAGGTCTCCAAAGTGTTATCATTAATAAACCTTTTCTAAACCATACTTGACCGCCTGCTAAATCTCTTGCGCTTGGTGCAGGGTAATATGTTACTCCGTCTTTTGTTACTGGTTGCTGGTCCCGAACGTGTGTTATAATACAATTATGTCGGTTCTTTTTTCGGGCGTTTTTACGTGCATATCCTAAAATTCTGCTTAAATATTTATCTTCACGTCCCAAATCATTTGGCTCAAATTGCTCTGTAAGTTCATTCCAAGGGTCAATTGTCGTTGTGTGAATCGTTATATTCAAATCATTTTCGATATTATCAACTATTTTATAAAATTCTGTTACTATTAAATCTTCATCTATTGGGTCAATAACGATAAAATGTTCGTTTATAAAATATTCAGCTTTTGCCCGTTCACTTTCTGTCATTGAATTTTCTCCGTTAACGTATTTTTTTCCTATGTATTTATGACAAAGTTCTGAAAATATATCTTTTGAGTCGCCAGTCTCAGGAGAATAAACTACGTGGTTCCATCCGTGCAAACAACTTAAATTGATTAATATTTCAAACCACCATTCCGTTTTTCCACTTGCAGGAGCAGCTCCTATAAAAGTTGTACATTTCAGTTTTATAGTCAGTGGCAATTGTTCCCAACTCCATCCGATATCTTTGCCTCTTTCAACTCCATTTGTTCTGAAATGGTCTAATTCGGTCTTTACGTTTTCAAGTCTTTTATACATCAGTCAATTATTCTATTGTGAAATGCATAAATAATTTTATTTTGTTTTGTAACGTTAGAATATTTATCTAAGGTTTCAGCTCTACTAAAAAACTCTGGAGTGCAATATTGGTAATTTTGTTCTTTATGGTAATCATTTATTTTACAATTATTAATAGCGTCCATTATTTGGTCTTTTGTATAACCATCTTTTAAACGAGCTTCATAACTTGAACGTACTTTTTTATTAATCAATTTGAAATCTCTACTAAATTCTCTATTCAACGTCTCAAGCAACGCTTGATAATCTATTTTATTTATTACATTAACAGTTACAGTATCATTTACAGTTACATTAACAGTTGAATTTGTTGAGCTTTGTTGAACAAAATCAACATTTGTTAAATTTGTTGAGCTTTGTTGACTTTCTTTTAATAATCTTCTAGCTTCTGCACTTGCTTTTCCTGCGGTGCTTCTAACACCTTTGGTTGCTAACCACTTTATTAAATCACGTTTCATCTGTAATTTAATAGGCTCAAATGCAAGTAAAACTAAAGGGTCGTTATTGATTGGATTCTCATCATTAACGTATGCAAAAATATGTTTTAATAGTATTCCTGCCTTATCATCTGGCAGCATTTCAATAATTGAACGTTGGTCTGAATACAAAACGAATGATTTTTTATCTTCAGCCATGATTTAAAGATTTACTTTGTATTTAACTATAACAAGACCTGTTTTATCAATTCTTAACTCTTGAAATACAAATTCAAAAATACCATTCATGTATTCAATTTCTATTGATTCAGTATAAGAGTCTAAATTATAGACAATACTTTCTAATTCTGATAAAATTGAAAATGGTTTATCAATTCCTACGTGAAAAAACTCTTTCAAGTTTATTACAATAATTCTTTTTTTCATAAGTAATAATTTTATAAAATGCAAAAAGCCCCTATCTTCAAAGTGTGCAGACTTCTCAGATAAGAGCTTAAATAGTTTCTTTATGTTCCTGCACGAACGTGTACAAATATACAAATAATATCTAATTAAATAGCAATTGGAAAAGATTTCTCAACGTCTTTATTGTATCTCAAGACTTTTATATCTTGTCGTAATCTATAGAAGTTCCAAGCCTTAATTATTAGTGCATTTTTATGCTCTCTATCCATCTTGCTTGTGCCTGTTCTATCCTCTATCAATTTGTTTCTTAAAAGATAAATAACTTGATTAGTTACGTTTTGTCCTGTGCATAGTTCACTAAAAAATAACTCACAATCCGCAGAACTTTTTGAATTAAAATGAATAATAAAGCTACCGATTAATGATGGACTCATAATTTTTGCAAATTGGTGATAAAATACAACAGATTTTGCCGCAATATGAATGTAATAATCTTCATTATCATTAAATTCTTTTAATACTGATTGACTTGTTTGCTTTAAAAAACTATTACTGTTATGGCTACTTTTACCGCCATCATTTAAAATGTTTGATAATCTAATAATGGAAGGAATAATTGATGCATATTTTGCACCAGCAATTGTGAAAATATCTGAATCACTTCTTTTTGCTCCAATATCTAAAACGTCAAAAATACTATCTTCTAATTCAAAAGCAACGTACATTGTTAACTCAATATCTGCTTTAATAATAGCCATTAACCGATGTTGACCATCTAATAAACGATTTGTTTTTGATATTTTTATTAACTCCCCAGTGTTCTCTTTCCATTGACCTTTTAGCATATCAGCTACATATTGAGCTACAATTCTAGGCTTAACATTTCTGTTTTTGTCATTGTTTTTTAGCATTTGTTCCGCTACTTCCTTGTTGATTTTTACTAATTCTACTCTCATAATGTTTATTTATTTATTTGATTATTAATTAAAATTATTTGTGTTAATATCTTTCCTTTAAGACCAACACAATGATAAAATCCTTTTTCAGATGTTGATAAGTACGAAATAGTGTCGAAATTATAAATCGTAATACCTTTCATTTTGCTGATTCCGTCATTTTTAACGTAGCCATAAAATTCAAATTTTCTAACGTTGTCAGGAAAGTTGATTAATTTCGTTTCAATGGTCCGATATTGATTAATGTATCGTCTTAATGTTCTCATATTCTTAGTTGTTATCTTCGTAATTAACTGATTTTACCTTTACTCTGGGACTTCTAAAATGGTTAATTCTGCGGATAGTTGGCAAAGGTCGTTTAGTGTAAACAATAGTCACCTTCTCGCAGTTGTTGAGCTGTGCTTCAATGCTTTTAATGTTCCATAAAAATATTTCGTCTTTTTCTTTAACGAAATAATAGTAAACTTTCAATGCGTGTAATACCGTTGCGTGGTCTTTATTGAATAACTCACCTATTGCAGTCAAAGATAGCTCAGTGTTTTGTCTAATGAAGTTAAATGCTGCGGCACGTGCGTATACCGTTTCCCTTTTACGAGATGGTTTTATTAACCCGTTACGCTCGCAAATGTAAACCACTTTTTTTAAATCAATTTCCATTTGTTAAATCTTTAAATTGTTCTTCCATCCACGCTAAAAACGCTCGTTGGATATTGTTCTGTTGAATTATGGTTTCGTTGTCGGCAACGTCCATAAAATGCTTATCCTGGTTCCGGATCGTTCTAACAACATCGTTTTGTAATTGTTTTGCCTTGAATCTAAACGGAAAATCCTCAAGTTTATCGGCAACACTTGGAAGGATTGACATTATAACGGTTAGGTTAAAATCTTCTCTTGTCATTCTCGGATTTTTGACCTCTCCAGTGGCGAACCATCTGCGCAAGGTTTGGAGTTAGTTTTATAAATGTGTTTATTTTTGCTTTCATCTTATTTTGTTTTTAGTTCTTGTGAAGTCAATGCAAAATATAGGTTTTGAAGTTGGTGCAAAAACTCCAATTGATACCAAAATCCTTGAAAGTCGAATTTAAATATCTCATTCTCGTCTAAAGTAATTGTAAATGGCGAGTTGAAAATGTCATTCTGTATAATTTTGAAATGTGTTTTATCTAATTTATCAAATCCTAACTTCAATAACCATTCTTCTGTTAATGGGATTGGATGGTATGCATCTGCAAATTTAATGTTACCATTCAATCCTATTGTAATTAATCCGATACTATCATTTACATAATTACCAATTCTTAATTCTTGTGCTTTCATCGTTCTGCAATTTTTGTTATTACTCTAATTTTCTGTGAATCTTCTAGGTCGTAATCTTCAACAACTTCTAAAATCTCTGTTAAATTCTTTTCTAAACTTGCAACCTTTTTAGCACATTCACGTTCATTTGTCAAGTCGTTTACCAATACTTCTATTGAGCGTTCAAGTTGCTTAGATGGATTGTTTTCGTATGCTTCAATCATTATACACAACGTGACTAATGTATCTTTTAATTCTTTCATAATTCTAAAATTTGCGCTAATGTTTTTTGATAACTGTATTTTAATCTTTTAATTCCTGCTTCAACTATTTCAGTGTCTTTTAAAGTGAATCCGTTTGCCCCTGCGAGACGATTGTAAGCCTTCATAGTGTTTAAACGTTCAATCATACCCTCGTACATATTTAAATAGTCTGAGGCTCTTAAATGAAGTGTTTGTATTTTTTCTAACATATCAATTATTTAAGTATTGTGAAATTTTATCCTTTAATTCTCCTTCAAAATGTTCCATAATCAAGGTAACATCACCGCCTTTATGTTCTACTTTTAGGATTTCAATAACTTCTGGCGTTCCGAAATTGTTATCCTCGTCAATTGCTGCTAGGTAGTTAAACTCAATATTAAATTCAACTTCTTTAAATTCTATCGTTACATTCATCATACATATTGTTTTGTTTTGTCTTACAAATATATATAAACTTTTCTTTTATATAACATACATTCACGAAATAAGTTAATAATTACGTAGAACTACGTAGATAAACTAAGTAGAACTACGTAGATAAATGTATTAAATGGGAAATTTTCTGCTATCTATAACTTTGTTTGTAGGTCGAAATCCTTCGTGGCATAATCTATTAATGTCAATTGTTAAGATACGCCCTCCAATAGGCTTAATCGGTGCGCCACGTTCAACGTGCCAACCTTTAGAACCATCTTCATATTCCTCTTTATACGCCCCAGTCAACATTAAATGTAAATCTTTGTGTTTGATTTGATAGTCATTTCTATTGTCAACAATTTCCCTTGAATCATTACGTGCTGAGTTTTCGTGAATGTGACCCATTGCGAACACGTCAAAACCTTCATACAATTCAAGCGCACGTGTTAAATTGATTGCTCCTTTTGTTACAACACCGCCACCACCTGAGCCGTGAAAGTATTTTATTTTTGTGCTTAAAGTCATTGTTTTTGTGATTTGCTGTTTGATAATAAACCAACCGCCATAACCGCCTGTTTGAACATTCGTTCCATTTGTATAGTTAAGCAAGTCAACAAATCTTTGTAGTATATCGGTTTCTTGCCATTTAATTATTGCTGTTTCGTGATTTCCATAACCTATAACAGTTAATAAATGCGCATACGGTGACCACCAAGTAACAGCAGTTTCAACAACACTATCAAGATATTTAGAATTATTATGTTCGGGTCTTATATCACTTTTCGAGCTTCTTTTATCCCCTCTTCCCTGCATTAAACAGAACATATCACCGTTAATCATTATAGGCATATTCTCAGCAACACAATAATCTAAATGTCGCTTAAGATAGTTCCAATCACATTTAGGGTTGTCCCAATGTATATCGGAAAGCATTGCAATTTTAACGTTTTCGCCAATCATATCTAATGAATGAACGTTTTTATAATGTTTAGTTAATTTCATCAAGTGGTTTAAAGTAAAAAAAGCACCCGTTACAGATGCTTTTATATTAAAATAGTAGATTAGAATTCTCTTCGTAAGGTAAATATGAAGTTTTGCCGTTCTTTTTTACAGCTATTAACGCTTGCTTTCTATTCCTGCCTTTACGGTAAGATATGTGGAACCAACTTGCTTTGCCATTTATCGGAAATTCTGCAATCATTTGGTCAAACACAACATTTTCAATTATCCAATCAAATAATTCTTTATCGTGCAAATCAACATCCATCGCCTCACCTTTGCAATGCTGGCTTGAAACAGCCCCACCAATGCGAGAATTCACACGCAGTGAGCGAAAGCCTGACGAGATGTTAATTGGTCGTTTAATGTGTTCCCGTATAGGCTCGAAGACGTTTTCACACAATAGTATTGCTGCTGTTTTTTCAGCAAAGCCCATTTTATTAGATATACCGTGTTTCACAGCAGTAGATGAACGCTCGAATTCTGCAATAGTTACGTGTTTAGATAATATCATTTGATTGTTTTTTGTGCGTGAAATAATGCTTTGCCTCCAAATACAGCTGCACCAACACTAAGCAATGCGATTCCAAGCGGAGCTGTTACAACTCCCAAAGTTAGAATAGTTGCACAGGCAACACCGATAGCGGTTGCAATTTTACCTTTTTTTCTATCAGATAAAGGCGTTCTGTTTTTTATTCGTTCGATTAAATTCATACTTTTTTTATTTTTATGGTTAATTTTTCGGGAATAATAGCAAATAAATGTGAAGGAGATTCTGTTTTACGCTCGCTTTTCTGTTGGTTACGGATTTCGTACATCCTATCACTCCAACAATCTTCGAGTTTCGTTTCTAAATTGCCGACTCTCATCGTAGTAATCGAGAGCCAAGCGCACAACACTCCCGTCACTCCGTATTTTTTGGTTAATTCTGCTATTTCATTCATTATATCTTATGGTTTCAGCTTCAAAGTTAGTAAAAAGTACGTTGACTCTTGAATTTATCCGCTACTTTACATTTTAAAACCGCCTTTCTACTGAAATCTTTATACTCAATTTCGGGACTTTCAGATACGATAACGGGCAAATCTAAATATCTATAAGAGTGATTATGAGCGTTGTAATCTGATATAAATAACTCATTTTCCGAGATAAAAAACAACTCTAATAATGGGCGTAAAATACATTCATTTTCAGGATCGGTTATAATTTCGTAGTCGTTTAGATTTTCTCTGATTACACGCTTCATTTCTCGGTTGTCGTAGATAATGTTGTCTATTGCCATATTAGGTTGTCTATTGCCTAAGTAACCGTAAAATCTGTGAGTACTTTCCACGTTTGAATTTGTGAAATCTATACCGTCAATGGTTTGTTTACCGTTGAATATAGCACGCACTCGAGCCGTTTTAAGAGCGTTATGTATGCTGTATGGTAATAACTTATAATCACCCCATAATAACGTCCCTGATAAGCCCGAAATACTATATTCAATAGCAAGTGTATAGTTACCTTGACCGAATGTATTTAATATTTCATTCCAATCGCACGTTGCATAGAAGGCATTGATTTCATTTGGGAAAGTATTAATCTCGAATGTGCCTAAAACGTTGGCATCACAGTCTAATATCTGAAATTCTGCGGTATCTGCATCCGAAGCCAATTTTATCCAAAAAGACGTAAGGTCATTTTTCCAACTTTCCGCACTTGAGCCTAAAACAAGCTGTTCACAACAACAATCTTTGATGCCACGGTCTTGTTCAGTGAATGATTGCGGAAGTTTAATAGCAATGTATTCTCTAAATATACGGTCTTCAATACCACAATTAAGAATGATAGGTATACAATCAGCAGTCGTAAACTCGTCAAATATTGCTCCCATTTGAGTCCATACGGGCATACTTCCTAAAGGCGGACAAGGCGGCTCAGAAGATTTCCAAGCCGTTGCAACTGGAAAAGCAGGAGAGCCAAGACCTCCATAAGTAACTTCCCATTGACCACCTCCTGAAGGATTATAATACAGATAATAATCAACACTTAAATAAGTCCAAGTGTAATAATTCTCGCTGTTATAAGTGCCTGCAATATCTAACTCTACAACTGTAGAGGATAGCTCGTCACGGAGTCGAAATTCAATACGTATACATTCGCACGCCATAATTATAGTATCTCAGTTGTGTAGCCAATTTGCTCAAATGCTAAACTTGCGTACTTGTTAGCTGCATTAATGTCTTGTAATTCCGTATCTAAAATTTCAACTGTAAAACTACCTTGCTGAACATCTGTAAAGATAGGTTGGTTACTTTCATAAGTCAACTGACTTGCGTATGTTACAACTGCTATTTCAAGTGTTTTACCGTCTGCTCTAGCTGCGAATTCAAGTCTTGCATAGATGCTATTTAATGTTAACTCAGTACCTAAAATTGTGATACTCTTGTCTTTGTTTGATTTTATTAAAATTGCCATAATTTTGTTTTATACTATTGTTAAAATTCCTAAATTATTCCAAATATCGCCCGTTACAAGTCCACTTGATGAAGTAGGCAAACTTGCCGCATTCAATACTCCCGTGCCTTTAACAATAAATAGATTAGCAGTATTTGCTGAATTCCTTACTCTTAAAGCTAAATCAGTACTTAGATTTCCTTGTGCAAATATATCTAATTTGGCAGCAGGAGCCGTTGTTCCTAATCCTAAAAAACCATTTCTTTTCAATGACATTCTAGTTGTGTATGCTCCAACATCGGATGAAGCCGTATTGAATGCAATACCACCACCACCGCCTGATTCAACATCAGGAAATATTTGAGCTACATTTCCAGTATTTGCTCCGATTCCTTGTTGAAAATTAAACTCTATGCCTAAAGAATTGCCTAAAGCGTTGCTGTTAGATGTTAAAATAATTTTAGAAGCAGCATTCGACTGTGCAACTAAAGGAATAGCTGTATTTGGAGCAGTTGATGTTGTAGGTCTATTTATTGTAACAGTACCATTATAACTTGTGCTTGGCACTAAAGCCAATCTTCTAAATGAAGCTGTTAAAGAAGTAATATACCCAAATTGATTTGTATTATCATGTCCTATCTTGACTCTATTAACAGTTTCTTGAGAACTTGTACCTCCACCAATTTCAATTGCTTTATTTGTATTGTCCCAAAACAACCCCGAATCTGCTCCAAATGCACCCGCATTATTAAACTGAATTTGTCCAGTTGTTCCTGCAGGAGTGCCTCCGCTGGCAGTTGGAATATTTAAAGTATCTGCTATAAATGTAGCCGCACCACTTCCCGTAGTTGTTAATGTTATTTGATTCTGTTTACCGTTAAAAGTACTCCAATTAGCACTACTCAAAGCACCTCTATTCGTTGCGCTCGCTGTTGGTAAATTGAAAGTATGCGTATCTGTTGCCGAGTTAATAGCGAAGTCTGTTCCACTTGTTCCAACGGCTAAATATTGCGTTTGCTCAGTCAAGCCATTAATCGAAGATAAACCACTTGAAAAGGTAGTTATAACTTGACAAAGGTGTGAATTCTGAGTATGATTAATTATTGTTCGTCCCAAAACAGAATCAACAATGTACACTCTTAACGCTATTCTGTCAGTAGTTAACATAGCAGTTAAAGGTACAGCAACCGAAGTCAAATATAAATCAATAGCCGTTCCGCTTGTTATGCTTTCGGGTGCTGCTGAGTTATCAGCAATAGTTGTAAATGTTGCCCCGTCATATTTTAATATTTCTATGTAAAATTTAGGCACTCCACCGCTTGAACTAGCACTGAAAAACATCTCAAAGTTCCAATTTCCTGCAGGAATTTCCGTAACGTTTGGGTCTGAAACATCTGTAAGCCACTGACTAATTAAGCCGTTACCAGCAAGCGAGAAATCTACACCCGTGCCAATAACAGCCGTTTTACTCATCTGATAGTAAGTTGCTACACTGGCAGCCGTCCCGCCGTTTAGATAATAATTTACACTATTTCCACCGCCTCCACTCGTTGGGAACGTTGCAAGTGTTCCATCACCGCGAATATATTGATTAGCAAGTCCCGCAGCCGTTAAAGTAAGCGTTCCCGTTCCATCGGTTGGGCTTCCACCAACAATAAACGCAGCAGGAGCCGTTAAACTTATCGCAATGCCTGACAACATCGCAGCCTTAATTGTTGAGCCTAATATCTTCGCCGTTTGATAAACTGCACCGTCCCAATAGTCGATGTCGTAGTAGTCGTCATCACCATAAACAAAACGTTCTAAAGGATATTCGTGTATTTTTTGATTTGCCATAGTTAAGCTATTATTTTATTATCGTCATCAGTAGTTAATTTGTCTAAATCCGTTGTAGTGATTTTAAACATTGGAGATTCAAGCGAACAACCTTTTATTTTAGTTGTGAATTTCACACCGTTTGAAAGGTTAATTAGATCGGGGTTGAAAAAACACTCCATTTTTGCAAGTGTAGGAGTCGGAAAAGTAAGTTTACATTTCGTTTCACCAACTAAAGGAATCAATGGATTTGAAGGATTGTTGTCGTAATCAATAACCGTTGAACTTATAAATCGAGGGTTGCTTTCGGTTGGTTCGACTGTTATCATTCCCCACGTTACAGCATCGTCCCAAACCTCGCCACTAATAAGTGAATGAGTTGCAATAACACGCATTAATTGACCCTCTGTAACGATACCTACGTTCGTATTTGTTGCGTCAATATACAATTCTATGTTTTGAACAATTAACGGCTCTGAATCGTAGTCTTTATCAAGTACCGTATCTTCAAAAATGTACGCCAATCCGTCTTTTACTAACTCAATGTTTAAACGTAACTCCCAATCTCCTAAGTTATTGAAGTTGAACCAATTTTTAGTTTGCTCATTAGGGTAAAAATCAGCATCAGCATTGAGTTGTTGCAGCCAATATTCCCAACGTAATAAGAACGGAAAATATACCTTAATACCGTATTCGGTTAAAGTGTCGATTGTAGGCTCTAATTTTAAAGTAGCTATTCTTTTTGCACTTGTCGTTGGTAACGTGTTCTGAACGGTGTTAGATTGATTAATTATGTACTGACCGCCAACAAATGGAATAGTTGAAATGTTAAAGAAACAAGTATTTAAATCAAAACTTTCAAGCGTTGTAGGGTTGTAAGCCACTATTCGATACTCCATTGAATCGTAAGTAGCCCCATTTTCAAGTAAGAATTTACCACAAAAAGCAAGGTCATCCTCCGTATTTGCCTCGTAAGTTAATGCAGAATCAACTGACTCCATTGAGTTATCTGAATGGTCAATAAATATATTTTGAACAGGAATTAATGGTCCACCAACGGGCGGTGATTTACTCAGTTGGTCGTTAAATACTAATAAATTAAGATTACCGAATTTTACCCACAGTTTAAACAGCCTATCTCCATCTTCTAAGCCATCAAAGAACGTTGTAAATGAAGCGTTCGGAGTGAATGTAATATTCAATGTATTAACCGTGCCAACAGTCGTAATAGAATTCAATTCAAGCGTATAATTTGCGCCAAATTCATTCGTTTCAGATGTATAAGCTGTTGCAATAGTAGGAATAGTTGACCCTAAAACCATTGATATATCAGTCTGTGAGTAAGGTCTGTTTTTATAATAGTCTACGTTAACTGAATCGTAAGCCGCACCGAACCCATAATCAGAACTTGTCGAATCTATAATTACTTCAAAGGTTGTTGGTAAAGACCAATCTAAAGTATTTACGCCTTGAACAAGTGTAGCATCAACAACTCCAGTGTTAAATGGTTGGTCGAAATAACCAGTGTCGCCAGCTTCATTTAATAAAGATACTGACTTTGCGAACGGCTCACCTGCCAAAGAAGCCCATTCTAATTTAACGTATGCTTTTAAACATTCAGCGGTAAAAAACCACCCCGAATTCCGTATACCACTTTGAATAAATTCTAATTCAAGTAAAAAAGAACTTTCATTTGCAGAATAATCAGTTTGTCTTGTCAATTTACTACTTGTCAAATATTGACCTGACTTGTTAATTATTTCAACTCCATTAATAATACCAGCAGGAGCAAGCGTATCTGTTCCATCAAATTTTATTCGAGTACTTTCACCATCAATAAGCGAGAAAGGCATTCCTGCAGTTGAATTAAGCACGTGATTAAGTAATACTTCTAACGTTGCTCTTCTACGTGAAGTTACTGAAATGGTTACAAATTGCTGAGCTGTATTGTCATACCAATAATCTGCATTACTTAGCGTACAAATACTGCCATCTACATAGGTAATAGTTGCTGTAAACGTGTTAAAAAGTATACCATTGACATCGTAAATAATTATAGTTACCGTGTCGCCTGCTCTGAAACCCTCTTCAATCCAACTTTGTGAAGCAGAAGTAATTGTGTTTGTTGTCCAATCTAAAAATAATGGGTTTGTAAGCGAAGTAAATCGAATAGTTGTGTGTAAAGTTAGCGCAAGTTTTACCTTGTCGCCTGCATTCATTCTGTAATATCCAAGCGAATTTCCGAATATATCAGTATAAGATTTATTAAATATTTGTACTGGCATATTTGTTTTGAATTTCGTTTAGTGCTAAAATATTTCCGTCTTTTGCTGCTTTTAACGCCGCATTTATATCATTTTGAATAGGTAAAACAGCCTTTTGCTGTTCTTCGGTCAAGTCTTTCAATAAATTTTTGTTTAAATCGAGAAGTTTTTTAAGTGAATCACTCAAATTTTTATTCAATTCTTTAAATTGTTCTTCCATATTAAGCGTTTATTGTTAGTGTTGTAACCTTTCCACTAGCATAATTATCAGGTATTCTGTACGTAATTGTTGCTAAACTCTTTTCATCTATCCATTCAAGTTGAAGAATCTCACAATTTACGCCGTCAATCTCTGCATAATTATTATTTAGCAAAGTTACGAAATCTTCCTCCATTATTCTTAGTCTAACCGAACTTTTAATTTTCCAACTGTTTAATTGAATTTGATTTATGTAATGGTATTTGTCCCATAACGATTTTGCACTTACAAAAGTCTTGAAATTAGCGGGTTGTTTTCCTGCAACCGTATAGAGTAATTTAGTCACAGAAAAGAAGTTTTGACTAATAACCATAACACCCACACGTGCATCAATTTTAGGTGCTAAATTCGTACCTCCTCCGAATACTCCGCTCACTTCGTCAATTAATTCAAATAGTTTTTTAGCTTGCTTTTCAAGCCAGTTAAGCTCGTCTTTTCGTTGTCCTAAAGAAAACGGTGGTGACACGTCTTGAAGTCCCTTAATCGTTACTAAATCGGCATTAACAATGTTTACGGGCTCAGTACTAAATTCTGCGTCGTGAATATCATACAATTCATCCATCGTATTTAAATCCATCGAATCTAAAGTATAATGAATATAATAACGCTTCCAAACGTCCTCCGCATTATAGCTAAATTCATCTTGTCGGTCTGCTTGAATAACCATAGCAGGAACAACGTTCATAGAAGTAACATCCTGCCAAAAGTCCCTACGTTCAATTTGTACAACTCCATCAACAACTTTTGTACGTGCGTTAAATGTAGTTTCAACAGCCGTTATAAGACTTCCTAACGTGCTTACACTGTCACTTGAACTCGGAACACCTTTATTAAATGGAGCAACAAGGTCATCAGAAACGAATTTGAATATTCCTTTACGCCCTCGAACCAGGGGAACAGGAACAATAGTAAAATTTGTACTTGATAATAGAGTTGAATCTAACGTAAATCCTAAATATTGACAACCTTTTTCTATTAAATCTTTGACTTTACACGCTCCCAAATAACGAATTTTAGGAAAAATCAAGTTGAACATTTGAAGACCTAGATTAGTAACCGCCACCAATAACGCTGCAATGTAGATAACTTGCGCTAATATGTTAAGCACGTAGCTTATAATGTCACCAAGTCCAATCACGGGACCAGTTGCTCCAACAGACGGTGTGCCTGCTTGAACGCCTTGTGAGATCGTTGTCGCTAAATCTTTGATTGCAGAAATTAACGCCTGAGTCATCGTATAAAGTCCCAACGCTAAACTAATTGCTAACTCCGCTTGATTATCTTTTATAACTAAGTAAGGCACTTGAAAACGAGGAAAAACAACGCCTTTTTTAAGCATCAATTCAAACGATGTACCGTTGGCATCTTCAAAGAATTTATCTGCGGATTGTCTACGTAGAATTTTCAACTCACATTCGTAACTGCGGAAAATTGGCGCACTTGTCAAGTCAACATAATAGTTCAAACTTATACCGTTTGCCATCTGAACTCTATAAGGAATACCCTCAAATAAACCAAGCGTTGTAATGTGGTCTTTTACGATTCCGTAGGCTTCACGGGGCAAAATTATAGTGTCTACATTGATTTTAAGCACCTCGGGGTTATCTGTAAAGTCGGAAATTACCCCTATTTCTTCACGGTTGCGAGGCGTTATTTCAATCTCATTTAAAAAGTGTCTCATCTTCTAACTTTATAACGGTTGTAAGTAGTTGTATTTCCTTGTTTCGTACTCTTTACGATTTCCATAACTGACTGCGTAATTTCGCCTATACCGATGTTTGTTTCGGGCTTCATTTTAATAGCCTCCTTTAATTCTCGCATCTCATTAACAAGTATTGCAGTGTCAAAAGAGCTGCCTATTTGACTATTTGAGCGTATTATTTTACCGTTTTGATATTCATTCGCCATCTTTGCAAGTGCCTCATTCGATAAACCACCGATTTGCTCGTTAAGGCTTTTAGGTACTACTCGTTCGTTCGGGTGCAAAATAGCGTGAAATCCGCCCTTACCGTCAATACCGTTGCCATTTTTGCCAGTGTCCTCTGTACCATCGTGAAAAGTAGGCAAACTTGCGATAAATTGCTGTAATAACATTGTATCTTTTATAGTGTCAAGTAGTGGATGTTCAGAACCTCCCGCTACTTTGGCATTATAAGTTGAATAAACCAATTCCCCTAACTTAATTCTTTGCTGTTTTTTTAGCTCTTTTGCTTTCTGTGCATTGGCTTCATTTATGATTTTCTGCTGTTCTGCAAGACTTTCTTTAGCGTTAATGTTACCGTTTGCTGCTAGCGTTTGCAAGGTTGTATATTGCGTGTTTGCTGCTGCTATCTCCTTATCAATTTGCTCTATCTTTTTGTTTGATTGTGCAATAAAGAAATCTGCTGCTGCCTTTACTAACTCCTCTTCAGTTTTTTGGTTCTTTGCTTTTTGCTCTAATCTTTTTGTATCTAAATTTAGTATTTCTAATTCAGCTCTTTTTTCTAATTCAATACGCTCATTAATATTATCAGTTAACTTTAAATCAATTGCTAATTGTGCTTGTATTGATGCTATACGAGCGTTTTTAAGCTCTTCTTCTGCTTTTACAATAGCTTTAGTATTTCCGCTACCCTCCAATCTTTTAAGTGATAATTCAGCTTCTAAAACTCGTAAATCAGTAATAGATTTCGTTCTATTTACATCAATCATTTCAGCGGCTTTCATATCCTCAACTAATTGCATTGAAGCATTATGTCGCTCTTCTTTTAGTAGCCTTGTCGCCTCTCTTTGAGAATTAAGCCATTCTTCAGCATCCATTAAAGCAACAGTATTTTCTCTAACGGCTTTCGTATCTTTTGTTGTTTCTGCGCTGTGATTTGTAATTTTAATACTATAATCTTTAATTGCGTTTTCAGCTTTAATAGTGTTGACTTCGTTGTCAAAAAGCGCATCATTTAATTCAGTTTGTGTTTCTGTTAAATCCTTAACTACTTTTGCATTCCTTGTCATTTTTGAATTTAAAGCGTCCTGAATCTTTACAAATGGGTCTGTGTCAAACATACCTTTTTGACGTGCTCCATATTTATCAACTAATCCTGTTAATTCACTCCAATTTCCTTCTTTATCTTTTAAAAGAATTTCCATTCTATCGGAATCTTTTTTCGCTGCTGAAAATTGTTTATTGCTATATTTTATCCTTGTATCAATATTCTTTTTTGACTCTTCAAGAATCTTACGTTCTCTTTGCTCTTGTTCTAATTGTAATTTTTTAGCATCCTCTCCAAGTGCCTCACGTTTGCGAATTTCTTGGTCTAATAATTTTAATTTATTATCAACAATTTTCTTTTCTTTTGTTGCCGCTCCTTCTGCAATTTTAGCTCCTTGTTCAACAGAATTTTTATACATATCTTGCTGTCTACGAGCTTCAGCGTGTGCGCTTGCTAAATTATAAACCATTGCTACAAGTCCTGCGATAGCTGCTATAATTGCAATAATTGGCAGTGCTTTCATTGCCTTACCGAGTCCACTTGTAGCCACCGTTGCAGCCTCAGTAGCTACCGTTTGCGTAGTTGTAACCGTTGTATCCACAACCTTTGCACTTGTAAATAAGCCTAACTTTGAAGCAGCTGCCACAAATGAAGCTCTAACTTCCGTCATGGTATCCTTTAAAGCACCTAAGCCCTGCAAAGCCTCTGACATTGCGGCAAGTTGTTGTAATTTCAACATTGCAGCCATTGCGCTTTCACTTTCAACACCAAAAAAGCCTAACGCCCCCGTCATTCCTGCAAACGCATCAATACCAACTTTCCCTACTTTGGCTATTCCGTTACCTAAGTTTTCAACAGCAGAACCCGCAGTGGACTTAATAACGGCATTTGTGTCCATTATCGTATCTTTTAAGTTACCAGCATCAATTGACATTTGACGGAATCTAGGGTCGCTCGAATCCATATTTTGAAGAGCAACAGTCATTTCACGTAACTGCTGTTTAAGCCCTTTTGTCGCTTGTTCGTAATTACCTACATTTCTGAAACTATCACCGACTGTTTTATCAATAGATTTTAGTTCTGCATCTCCTGCTTGCGCCGCTGCTGTTACTTCTCGAAATTGTGTTTCAAGTGCTGCATAAGCCGCCGTATTTGTTCGTCCCGCTTTTTCAGAGGCTAACATTTGCGCTCCTAATTCCTTACTTTGATTCTTAAGGTCACGTGTGCTTGCTGCAAGTTGCTTATAAGTATCCATTTCAACCTTACTTGCTTGTGCTGCTTTCTGAGTTGCTTTTGCTTTGTCGTTTTCGCTTTTTGCTATTGCGTTATTCGTCTTAATTTGCTCCTGTGCTAACTTTTGTTTCTTGATTTCGATTTCTAAGAGTGCTTTATCAGCAGCAGCAACGTCCTTAGTAGCTTGCGCAAGTACTTTATCAATTTGTACGGCATCTGTTTTGGCTTTATTCGCCTTTTGAGTAGCAGCAACAAACGAATTTATGCCTTTTGTATTGCCGAAATCAGCAGTTGATAAGTCCTTTTTTAGGTTACCAGCAAGTTTTTTAACCTCCGCATCAATCTCTTGAAACGATAAAATAGTTTTTTCCGCACTTTGGCGAATACCTAAAAATATATCCTCCTCTTGAAATATATCACTTGCGCTTATTTTCTTTGCCATATTCTTCTATCAAATTAAAATATTCCTTTGTCGTTATTGCTTTTACATTTATCCAACTTCCCAACCATTTACTCAGATGAATTAATGATTGTTCGATTGTCACTCCACTACCTTTATTATTCAACATAGCGTCTAAATTCGCTATTTGCATCTCTATTTCTGTCAATTTAAAACGTTCTCTTGTCACAATATAATCAACTTCCAACAACGCTTTCTTCTTCATAGCGTTTAACAGCTTTTTGTACATATCTGATAGTCCATATTCAGCAATGTAACTATCATAAATCCTTTGCCACGCTTCAATATCTTCCTCTTCTGTGCCATTTTTATCTCTTCTAACGTACTCTAATTCGTTCGATGTACATTTTATCCAATTAAATAACGGAAGTTCATCAATAGCCTCGTAATAATCTGAGGCTTTCGGTATAGTATTTTTCTTTGAGCTCTTTAATAAGTTTGATTTTACTCTCGTCAGTAAGCCCAAGAATTTTATCCGTAAATCTTTCAAGTAAATCCGTGCCATCGTCTTTTATTCCGTCTGCATTAATAATTATACCATCAGGCAATACCTCCATCATAAACGATTTATAGAAGTCGCCAGTGTCTTTAAGTGTATAAGGTGTATTTGCCACCTTTTCGGGGTTAAATTCCATCTGTGTACGTACCGAATAAACACCGATAACTTGATTATCTTCGTTAACACCTTGTTCAAATAGTTGGTCAATACGTATAAAATCGAGTACTTTTGTCTTGAATTTCATATCTGAGAACACGTAAAACCATATTTCACGCTGAGAAAGTGCTTTACTACGATCCATCAAATCACCCAAAACAGTATCCATTAACCCCATTAGCACAAAGTTACAATAAAAAAAGGGTGCAACCGTAGCCACACCCTAATTTATCCTTTCTAAAGATAGTTATCACTTCTTAGTTGAACGCTTCTTAACCCCTTTATTCGCCAATTCAAACGCTACCTTAACCACGTTGGGCTTGATATGTTTGAACAACAAATAAGCGTCTTTTAACGACTTGTCAGTTAATTGCTCAACTGCAAATTGTGTGTTACCAACTTGAACGTACATTATACTTCAGTGTAAGATACTTCACCGTCAAAACCTGCTTTAGATACACTTAAAACCATTGCATCACCAGTTCCAGGAGTTGTATAAGTAGCAACGTATTCACCGATTGTACTCAAACTTTCAGTAACCGTTAAAGGCGTTACAGCAACCCCATTAGCCGTTAAAGTCCAATCAACAGAAAGTGCACCACTGTATGAAATCGGGTTTAAAGCCGTTCCATAATCAAGCGCAGCTGTGAAAGTCAAAGAACCTGCAGCAATAGTAACAGCTGTTAAATTCACATCAATAAGACCTGTTAAGTCATTGAAATTAATTCCTGCCTCAGTTGGTGTAATCATGTACATTGTAGACTCATCGAATAAACGATCAAAGTCAAATCCTAACATAATTTTTTGCGTAGTTGAATCAGTTGCAAATGTGAATGTCGGGTTGAAACTTGGATTATCAACAGCAATAGGATACAAAGCATCACCTACTTTAGAACCTACTAAATTACCGTTAATGTCAACGATATAAACACCGAAATCTACACAACGATTATTTTGAAGTTTACCCAACAATGTTGGAGTTGAATCATCTGCCCAAAGTTCACCTGCAAAACTTCTTTTACCTTGTCTAAGGAATACCATACGCCCACTGTTTGCCTCTTCGAATTGGCTATCAGCTTTAGGCATTTCAACGTTCTCGAAGTTTGGAAGTGGAAACCATCTTTTAGTTGCATCTACTTCGTTGATTAAATCCGCCCACGTTGGAAGTGGTGAAGTCAAATCAATAAAATTTGCTGTTCCATCTGCTCCAAACAAAGGGACCATTATTAACTTACTTGTTACGCTTTGAAGTGGTACGCAATTAGGTCTTCCCGTGTTGCTTAAGCCGCTTGCGCAATTACATCCTATACTCATAATTTTTGTTTTTTTAATTAATTAACATTTACAATTTTCCTTATACTTTGTGAGCGTAATTCTTAACTCTACCCCCGATAAATTTGCGTCTAAAATGTTTTGGAACATTCCGTTTTCTTGTTCAACTCCGAACCTCGTAAATTCGATAATCTCCCAATCTTCAATGGTTTTAAAATTTCTATTTCTGTTTATGGTCTCAATAAACTCCTTTGCGAGTTGCTCCATTGGGTAAACAACTTGCGTAATATGGTCAGCAGTGTAATAATTAGCTACATCGGTCTCATCTAAGAAGAAGATACGCACTGAACTTTCAATGTCGATAGTGCTTTCACGCCCAAACTGTTTATAATTCAAAGAACCAAGCAGCCAAATAATTGGCGTTTTAGCCGTGACATCGTTACTTAAGATTGTCCATTCTCTGTTGGTTGCCTTTTTAGTTCCGTGAATAAAAAACGGTTGTGGTAAATTAATTACACCGTCCAAATCTATCAAATCAACATTTTGACCTACTAGATAATTATTCTCATCAATTTCAGTGATTAAAAACTCGTCACCATTTGAATTAGTAACTTTCTTCCCTACACGTGCCCATTTAGTATTACAACTTAATGTTTTATCAACATCAAATGTTCCATCAATAGTTGAATCCATCTGAGAAACAACATTAGCAATAATAGTTGATAGTTCATTGATCATATCCAATAAGCTGTTTGTTTCTGAAAACCATTAAAAGTGTTGAAGTGACCTTTTCCAATATACGTTACCGTAAACGTTCCAAGTCCATCGCCACCCGTAACCGTTACTACTTCGTTAAGTTGATAATTGCTACCTGCTGCGTTAACTGTTCCTGACTCGATTAAACTACCATCTGTTAAAATATCAAGCGTCAACCCACTACCAAACGTAGCTGTAGTTGGAACGTTCAAAGCATCTACATAAGTACTCCCTGCATTCAATAGCTCAACTGTGACCGCTTGACCCGTTACAATAGTCATATTTACTTGTATGTACGTTTGAATAGCCTTGTAACTTCGAATCGCTTCGTTATAACGTGCATAAATCATTGAGTAAAGCGTGCTTACTGGCTCTGAATTTTCACTAATTGGTCGAACATTTCCGTACGGAGTCATTTGATTAATCAAATCTTTCGAGTATTCAAAGTAAATAAAGCCTTTCAACATCTCTTTTATACCATCTGAAATAATCAACTGTCTAAACGTTAAATTCTCATAGAACGGATTAAACACCTTTAGAAAGTTAGGCGACTGTGGCACGTTTGCCAACAAATCATCTGCGAATTCAGTGTATAAATTAGCTCCGAATAGTTCGATTAAATAGCGTTTTTCGTACTTGTCGATGTAGTCCTGCAATTTAACAGTGTCATACATACCAGTACTAAGTTGATATTTGCCCGTGAAATCAGAAATAGTTACAATCATTACTTATTTTTTTAGTTTTCCGAAACCTCTTTTCAAGAATTGCTTAAGCATCTCACCGCTAATTTTGAATATTGCGCCCTTCGGCAAGTGCTTTGATTGTCCGTTACCTTCAAATTCATAAATCACTTTGTCATCAAATTCAATTGTTGCTCTAACACCTTCACTATCCTTTTCATAATGCACATCAATAATTCGAGTATCCAGGTCTATTTCTGTTCCTGTAACGTCTCTTTTCACTGTTATTTCGGCATCGTTAACGTTTAATTTAACGTTTAAATCCTTTTTTTTACGAGTCTTTCTTTCCATTGTGCAAATTTAAAAGGGGGGTTAAGAACTCAACCCCCGTTATTTTTTAATTATGGTGCAACTTCTAAAGCAGCAATTGCAGTAGCGATATTTCCGTCAACGAATGCAGGATAGTCGTTCTCCTTAACATATTGAACTAATCTAGCTTCAGCAAGAATTGTAACCATATTACGTTGGAAATCGTCATTTACATAACCAACTTGTACATTCATTGCCTCACGCATTCTTACGTTAGATTTTGTGAAATCACCTACTAAGAAAGTACCTGCAACCATATTAGTAGTTGGAACAACGATCAAGTTTGCAACCTTATTAACGTCCATCAAGAACATTGGATAAGTATACTCACCTGCAGTAGTTTTAGTCAATTGCATAGCAGCAATATCAGCAGGGTGTAAAACAACGTGCGTAGGCTCAAAGTTAGCACCTTGAATTTGTGAAATAGCTACTCTAATAACATCAGAAATATTAGGTTTCACTACACTAGCAGCAAATGTACCAGCTGAGAAAGTAACTGAATTAGTCAAGATACCATTGATACCACCAACAGCACCGTTCAATAACGCCGCTTCGATAGCCTGGTCAATTGAAGCCATTAAGTCAGTATTGATTTCCGATTGAACAAAAGATAAATCAGCAAGCATTTCCTTAGAAATCTTTACAGTACCTGCGATTTTCTTAACCTCTTCTGAAATCTCTTCGTAAGATGGTTGTCCTGAAATTTTACTACCTGCTTCGTCTACCCATTCAGAAACAGTTTGAACTTTTTGAGAGATATAAGTAACAAACTTTGAGTTAGTGATACCCATATTAACGATGTCACGAATCTTGATTATCGGACGAGCAATTTTAGATACTCCCGCCTCCAATGTAGACAATGCGATGTTACCAGTGTAATCACCATCGATAGTTGTATCATAAAGAGCTTTAGTTTCAAGACTCATCATACCGCCTTTTTCAGCAGTTTCCTTGATTTTGTCGATGTTAGAAACATACGCTTGAGAGATTGCCTCCCCTAATGAACGTGGTTTACGCTCAGATTTGAAACCTTTTTCTGAGATTGCTTCCATTTTACCCTCGAATCTAGCTATTGCTTTCTCGATTTCTTGACTCTTAACCTCTAATGCTTTTAGAGCGTCTACATCATTCTTAAGACCGTCAAAGTCTCCTTTAGTTGGCATTGTAGCCAAAGTTGCATTGAACTTTTCGTTGATTTTTTCAACTACTTGTTCTGGTGTTAAATTTTCCATACTTTTTTTTTGTTTTTAGTTAAAATTTGTTTATTACTTCACTCCAATTGAATGACTCAACTACTGTTATTGGCTCGATAATAGGCGAATGTTCTTTAACAAACGGTTCACTTTTTGCGAGTATAAGCATTTGACTATTCAAATATTTTAATTTCATTTCCATTTCATAAAGGCGTTCATCACTTCCCTTACCATTTGCGAGACCTTTAATAAGCAAATCAATATCATTCGAGATTTTAACCGCCTTATCAATCTTATCTTCGCTTTTCATTACGTCAACTACATTTGTTTCACTATTAGCTCCAAACGTTACAGCAGAACCTTCATACAACTTAAGTTCTGAAATCATCCAATAACCTTGAGCGGGCGCATTAACGTCGTCAATCCACTTCATCTTATCCTGTATGTACTGAAACCCGATTGAATGTTCACGAATAATACCGTCGTTGTAATCATTCCAAGCGTCCTCACCGATTTGACTATTGCCTAACTGACTAATCGCAAACAATCCGTAATCATCCTCTTGAAGCGTTAAAAACTTTCCGATAGGTTTTTCCCAATCGTGCCAACGCAAATTAGCGATTTTACGATTAGAAGAACTTTCAGGACCACGTTCTTGTATTGACTTGGTAAACGCCCCTTTTTTAATCATATCGTTATCTGAGTCTATATTATCGAACTTAGCTAAGTATATTGCTACTTGTCTCTTATCGGAGCTTATGTCCTTTATTTCGGCAGCCCCTTTTGTTTGGTATGTGTTTGATTTCATAATTAAAACGTTTGTGGTGTTTGTGGATTTTCAGGAGTTGCGGTTATCATTGATTCAGCAACAATACGGTCATATCCATAATAATTTACCAAAGTATTAACCGCAATTTCATTAGTCATTTGTCCTGTTGCAACAGCTGTATTAAGTGAAATAATACCATTTAAACCTCCGACTGTTCCTCTCAATTCTGTTTGTGCTTGAATAAGTCCGTTTTGTTGCGCTTGTGCCTTGTCAATAGGTTCTAAAGTATAGCCAAATTCAGCAGCATATTGTTCCTTAGTGATAACACCATCTGTTAATAATAGGTTATAGGCAGTCACTTTCTCAGTTAACGCTTGATATTCTGCCAATTCGTCATCTTGTAGTACCGGCAAATGGTCGAAACAAGCCTCTATGCGTATGCCCTCTTTGTCCAATCCTAATTGGTGACAAATTGAATCATACATTTGCTGCGTTTCAGGAATAATTGTATCTGTGTAAACCATACGAATTGAATCCTTAACGTTGCTGAACGTGCTACCTTTTTCACTTGAGAATAAGTTAGCATTCATTCCGTAAGCATCTATAATAGCCATTTTGTCAGCGTTAAGCTCTTCAAATAGCATTAAATCTCTTGTAGGATATGACATCGATTGCCAATTAACTTGACTCTCAGTAATGATTATTTCGTCTTTTGAACGGTTAAACCAATCCTTTTGAATCTCTCTTTTCTCTTCTGGAGTCATTGGTATTGCTCCACCTATATCACTATTTTGAGCAGATAAAATACCGATTGCACCTATATTTTCTAATAGTACGTTTCGCTTATGGTAACTTGCCTTGATGTTCGATAAAGGATATTTCAGCGCATCGATTCGGCTTGTGGGTTTGATTATGTTCATTCCGTCTGTAGTAGTTAAATAAATAACATCTTCTACTGCCAAAGATTCGATTTCGTTGTCGTCGTACTCAAACTTATAACCTTCAATAAGACCGTTTACGTCCATTTGTTTAAGCGTTTTACCACTCGTTTGAATTTGGATTTTGTTAGAAGGTAGCGGTACGAATAAGTTTCTTTGATTAAAAGTTCTTAAAGGGCAAAAGGCGAACGCATTTGAATACAACGCATCGTTAACCGATAGCGAATAAACAACATCTGACCAACTTTGAACGGGGTTTGGTCGATTAACCATATCTAAAAACCAATGCTCCGTGATTTCAACGTTATCTTTATCGTATAACTTCGGAATATTCGAACTCATCATTGAGGCACGCTTATCAATAACGGCTCTGAACTCTGGAATCGTTAGAAACCACTCCCAAGCGTTGTTAGTGTCAATCCAAATGGCGTTTTTTACACCCCACACTTGGTTCTGTATAGGCTTTAAGCGGTTGAATTGGTTTATGAATCTGTTTTGTTGACCGCTGTTAACGCCAAAAAACGATTCCCAAAAATTTATCTCCATCTGAATTGATTAGAATTTAAGCAAAGTTAAGACAATTTTTTAAACATTGATTGAACAAATATAGATAATCCACTTAAGCAGTCAGGAGCGTCGTCGTTTTTGTTCTTACCCTCCTTGCTAAATGATAGTACATTTTGGATAAATAGCTCGCTTTGATTGTCACCATTACGTATAAAAATCATTGAATTCATTACGTGAGCACTTGCCATTATTATGCGTGTTATCTTATTTTGCGTGTTATGTACTTGTAATATTTTTGTCCGTGTTTGCGTCTGTAGTTGTCTACTGAACATTGCGCCCATACTATTCGACTCTACCCTACAATAACTTACGTTCCATTTATCCAACATCGCAGCCGTTTGAGGTATCGTTATATCGGTATTATCTCGAGTCATTAAATAGTCCACAATAAACAGCTGTTTCTTCACAATTGCGCAAATTGCAACTGACGTATAATCAGTACCTTGGTCACTAACGTCCACGTAGCCAAGACAACCCTCAATAGGGTTAGATTTCGTGATTTCGGCAAACTCCTCTTTTGATAAGAAATTAAGGTTATTAAACAACCGTCCTTTCATGTCAACGGGCTGTTGTTGGTATTCAGCTTCCCATATTTCAGGAGCTGTACGTTTCTTTTTTTCGATATATTCGGCTGTTGTTAGCACGTCCTCGCAAAATGACTCCCCTTGGTCATTCATAGCACTAACAATAATTGACTTGTCGTATATCTTTGACTCAATATTGCGGCCTATAACGTCGTTTAAAGACCAACGTGTACCTATATCAATCCTGGCGCATCCACTCTCAAATCGTGAATCGTGTGTTGATTCCTTCCATTGATTGATTCTATCGTTCACAGTGTCACTTAGTGCATCTTCAATGCCTCGATATAAATCATCTGTTATCGCAACGTTACTTGCTCCAAACCCGATAATAGTACCACCAACACCCGCACCAAAGTAACCTACTTGCTTACTTGTGTTAGTATTCCACCCTTGTAGATTCGATTTATCATCTGATAGGCTTACATTGGGGAATATTGAACGGTATTTGTCACTTTTCACTATTGCTCTAACGTCATAACTGAACTTTAAGAACAATGTAGCCGTGCAAGTGTTACGCATTACACTCTTAGTCGGATTTCTTCCGATTGTCCACGCACAGAATAACGAAGTGATATACGATTTACCAGCTCTTGGTGGCATTGAAACAGATAAACTTTTGATTATTTTCTCTTCAATCTCTTGAAAGGCATCCGCTATTTCTTTGAGGAACGGTCTATTTACGAAAAAAGTACGGTCATAAGCCAAACAAAACTCCCATAGTGAGCGTCTTGAAAGCTCATTTCTAAGCATTCGTTTAGCGTATTCCTTACGTTCATTCATCTTCCTTTAATAAGTCCCTTAATTCGTCCGTTGTAAGGTTTGAGAGGTCTATTTCAGTGTTCGTTTGCTCGATTTGTTGAACGGGTGCGCCATATCCTGAGTCCATCAATGCTTTGTATGCGTTAGTGTCGCCATCCCTTGCCTTTTTTATTTGCGCTAAAGTCATCAAATCTTCTTGACTTAACGTTTCATTGTCGCCAGTCAATGGATTCTTTAAGTTTTGATTTACCTCTAACCATTTCCGAGCGATTGTGCTTCGATTCTTTGCGCCTTTTGGTCTTCCGTTTGGGTTTCCGCTTTCGCCTTGCTTAAATGGTATTAAATCTTCTTTACTCATGATATTTTTGTTCTGTATTTGTTCTGTATTTGTTCTGTTTTTTTTATTATATTTGTCAAACAAATGCGATATTAGTGTAATGGTTACATACTTAACATTCCAGTTGAGAGTTGGAGTTCGAATCTACCATATCGCTCAAATTAATAACCTTACGTTCTTGTAGGGTTATTT
>Ga0209354_10000156_pt1 | contig 33256 bp, 54 predicted proteins | sample LauGreSpBDMM15DD_2_FD_187562 | JGI IMG/M metagenome (GOLD analysis project Ga0209354, IMG submission 187562) | Freshwater lake microbial communities from Lake Michigan, USA - Sp13.BD.MM15.DD (SPAdes) (version 2) | ecosystem: Environmental > Aquatic > Freshwater > Lake | place: Lake Michigan...
ATTGCGTCCTTAAAATGGCAACTTGTTTAAAGCAGCATCCATTGCACGTTTGGCAAGCGGCTCTGGCAAGACATAAACAAAGTCTAAAAACCACCAGACGCAAGCGACATAGCAGAAGACCTTGAACCAGCGTTTAAAGCCTTCTACAACGTCTTTCATTGGCAACCGTACTTGTTGCAATGCAAATAAAAATAGATGCCGCCCCAAAGAATCAAACCGACAAGAATCAAGCCAGCAACAACACCAGCAATCAACTCAACCATTTCTTCATTTTCACGCTTCTTCTTTTGTGCAGCAATTCGCTCTTTACGCAAACTGTCGGCAGCTTCAGCTTCCATCTTTGCAGCGCGAGCTTTGATTTTTGTCCACACATCCATTTTGTTTGCGGAAAAGAACAAACCTTTCAACTGTTCCTCAAACTCACGGGCTTGCTCAAGAGCCATCTCTAGCTCAAGAGCCTTACCCATTGCCGAGCCTTTAAAGCCGCCTTCCTTGGCCGTAGCGACAACCTGGATAGCATTTACTTTGGCGTCAAAGTATTTGCCAAGAACAGGGCCAAGACTTCCAATATCATTAGCAGTTTTAGCTGCTTTCTTAACCAGCTTGATGGCAGATTGAACAGCATCTAGCGCAGCAAACGGATCAATTGGAATCATGATTTGTCGGCTTTGCCGTCCAGCTTTTCAAAGATTTGCTTCAAGATTGATTTGATCTCTGCAATGTCAGCACGGTAATCATCTTTTGCTACATAGCTATGAGGCAAATCGTTGATCTTGTCTTCAAGTTTCTGTATCTTGGCTGTCACCTGATTAATTGTGTAAACAGCCAAGAATCCAGCAACCGAAACAACTAAATTAAAGAGTTGCTGGTTGTCCACTTATGCGCCCCAAGGAGTACCAGTTGCGGACACAGGGTTTTTCTTAGCAGCAATCTGAGCAGCCAGAGCAATTTCAGTGGCTTCTTTGTCCACACCGTTAGCCCAGCACCAGCCAAGCACTTGAGCTTGGGTAACGTCAGCATAAGGAGTAGAGGCTGCACCGTCAGCAAAGCTGCAAGTGGAATAGATGGAGGCGTTGAAGTCGCCATCAACAGCCGAGGCTGTCCAATGTGCAGTTGTGATGAAGCCGTCAGAGGTGAGGCTGTCGCAGTTTGTAATTGTCCAAGTAGTAATCATTATTTGCTTTCAAGTTGAGCCACACGGGCACGGAGGGATTTAAGTTCTGCCGCCAAGTTGGCAATCAGTTCAGCGTTGGAGTAATCAATCGACTGCATTTCTTCACCGTCTTTGACGCCAGTACCAACAACAGTTTCAGAGGCTTCTTGCAGTTCATGCGCCAAGAAACCAATGAAGCGTGAGCCATCAGCTTTCCAAGAGCCTTGCACTGGATTGAGCTTATCAATGAATGTGCCGCTGTTGGTTACAGGGCCTGCGATGTTTTTCAAACGGTAGTCTGAGGTGGTGTTGTAAAGTGTTAAAGAACCATTTGTTTCAATTGTCCCGACAATACCATTCGGGTTTTTAAACGCAATTTGCGTAGCAGAAGATGTTGTTTCACGCTCTGCTTCCATGACAAATGTGCCAGAAGCATAGACACGCAATCTTGCGCCACTTGAATTGCTCGTAGTCCCCACCAGCAAATTCCCACTGGCATCCAGCGTCATCGCCTGAGTAAAGGAGATAGCGTTACCTGCTGTGCCGGAGGGGGCGGTGAAGAATTTGAATGTGCCACCATCCTGCCGAAGCATTGAGGCAAAACCTGTAGCAATGTAAGTGGAAGTGCCACCAGAGTTAATAAATCGGTTGGCCGTCAGGTCGTTGTTTGTCCCGTCTGAGGCCAAGCAAAACACACCGTTTTGAATTGCTTTGTATCCCACACCCCAAGCACTCGGAGTAACACCCAAGCCGAGGTTGCCTGCGGAGTCGAGACGCATTTGCGAAGAGTTGCCAATACGAAAATCAGCAATGTATTGATCTACGGTATTTGTTACATCAACAACCAAGCCATTGTTGCCTGCTGCGCCTCCTTGGCGGATAACTGCTGCTGCGCCGCCCTCATTAAGCGCATTCGCCGCAAGAACTTGCAGTTTAGCCCCCGGCGAACTCGTCCCGATACCCAGACCTGTGCTGGTCAGGCGCATTTGTTCGGCGCTTTCCGTGTAGAAGGTTGTAAAGCCGCCATAACCAGAATAACCAGAAGATACACGCATTTCTGCGGTGCTTCCACTCATGCTGATAAAGCCGCGTTCAGCTTGCCCCGTGGTATACGACAATTTAACTGTTGCAGAACTAGACGCATCATTTCCAATGGTCACACCAGCGCCAGAAGTAGGAACAACCGTGCCAATACCCAAATTCGTCCCATCAAAGACCAGCGCAGAACCAGTAGTAATCTGCTTGCTTGCGTTGAGGTACATCACGCCGTTTGCTGTGCCGCCAGAGAGGGTGACAGCACCAGAGATTGCAGCAGTTCCAGTTACATCCAGTTTAGCCGTTGGGTTGTTGTTACCAATGCCCAAACCTGTGCTATTCAACCGCATTTGCTCAGTGGCGTTTACTGCAAAAGCTACGGGGTGATTTGTTCCGCTTCCAATAAACGCAGTAGAACTTGCCACGGCCAATAAAGCACTAACGCTACCAGTTGAGTAACGTATTCCGTTGCCATCAGCGCCAGCAACATCTAGTTTGTAAGCTGGGCTTCCAGTTCCAACACCTAAGTTAGCCCCATCAAATACCAGTGCAGAGCCTGTTGTTAATACTTTAGAGCCGTTAAGATAACCAACACCGTTTGCTGTACCACCGTTAAGCGTAACAGTGCTAGAAGTTGTAAGCGTAGTAAAAGCGCCAGCAGCAGCAGCAGTCCCGCCGATCGCAGGAGGGCTTGCCAAGTAAGTGCTAAATCCAGTTCCAGAAACAGTAGAACTTGCACTTAGCGTAGTGAAAGCACCAGCGGCAGCCGTGGTAGTTCCAACAGGGCCATTAAACGAGTCACCAACAGCGCCAGTCTGAAAGTCCTTCAGTTGGGCCATCAATTCACGAATAGCGTTGTTGATCCCACTAGGAGCGCAACCTTCAGCAATGTTAATGCTGTCAATGTCTGTGTTATTCGCTGGTGTTGCCGAAAATTCTGAAATCTTTGTACGTGCCATGTTTTACTCCGTTAATCCAAATGTTGCGCCATAGCCAAGTGAAATGGCTTTGCGTTGAAGTTCTTTGCTTAGTGGCTCAACAGTAACAATAGATGCCTTTGTCATAAGTCTAGACGCCAATTTAGGGTCAAGCATTGCGTCAACCAACAATTCACGAATAGCATCATCAGAACCGTTGTAAAGCCAATTTAATGAAAAACTAAGTTTTTGCACTGCTTGCGGGACATCGCCAAACATTTGCTTGCCAATAATTCCACCAATAATGTTTGCAGTGCTAATGTTTTTAAATGTATCAGAGCCAGGAACTTTGACAGCTCTTGCCAACACACCAGAGTCTAAATCTTGTGCAACACGGGTCAAAGCAGCAAGTTGAGGCTGTGAGAGTTTTGTATCTTTTTCAGCCGCACGAATTGCGCGAGTAAAAGATGGTTGAGAAATCATGTAATCACCAATCCTTGACGGGTCAGGAGTTGTTGACAACACTTTTCCGCGAAACTCTTGAGCCGCTTCAAGACGCTCAATACCACGGCTTGATTTTGCAAACTTATCAAGATAGGCTTTATATCCTGGTGCAGCAGCCTCAATAGTATCGTCAACAGATTTAATAACCTGCTCCAACTGACCTTTTGCCAAGCTGTAAGAAGCACCTTCTTTGTCAAGCAATCCTTGAGCCGCATCACGCAAGTCTTTGCGAACTTCATACAACCGCTGCGGTGTTGTTCCTTCTGCAAGTTGGTCTTTTGCCCAATTCATTGTCTTTTTCACAGTTCCGCGAGCACCAGCGTCAGAAGCCAAAATGTCGTCAATGGTTTTATTGACGTTCAGCGTAACAGCAGACTGAAATGTCTCAGGACTAACATTTGATTGTGCAAACGCTTGCTCACGAAGTGGCTGAGTAACGTCAGTGCGTTTTTGAATGGCTTGCTCAACAGCAGATTTATCTTTTGCCAAACGATCAAGAATTGCCATTCGTGCTTGATTAGCTTCACCAATCTGAGTCCCAAATTTTCCAGTTACATCAAGCGCACGAATTGGGCCTTCTGCTGAAATCAAACCAACGTCACGAGTTGCCTGCGAAGTTGTTGGACGATAGCCAGGAATAGATGGTACATAACTAGCACCAGACTCAATTGCTTTGCTTGCATCAGTTGCAAGGCTTCTCAGCACGTTTCCAGTGATAGCTTCACGCCCAGCCTGACTAAACGGCCTCACAACCTCTTTAACAGCCCTTGCGGTAACTGGAGCAAGACCAGTTGAGCCGCCACCAGCCATAGCGCCACCAAGGCTTCCAATAAGTTGCATCATTGGGCTTGCATCGCTTTCACGCGCAGCACCAGATGCTAGAGCGCCTCCAGTTGCTGCTGCTGCTTGCGTTCCAAGGTTCTCAGTGAAGAACTTTTGCAAAGCAGGCGCAACACGGCCAGCAAGAGCAGCAGGGCCAGCAACAGCAGCGCCAGCACTACCAATGTCTTGAACAACACGCTCTTGACCAGTGCGAGGCTCTGGCAATCCCAATTGAGTCAACAATCTTTGCAATGTTTGTGCTTGATTAGGTTGACCAGTCATTGCCGCCAATGGTTCAGCAGCAAGCAATGGCAACGATGCTATACCAGTTATACCAGCTCTAGCAGTTAGACCCAATTGGCGAAGCAAATCAGACGCATTGCCACTTTCCATTGTCGGCATCTGAGGCGGCGTCAACATCTTATCCATGATCTCTTTTTTAGTAAGACCAGCGTAAGGAGACTTGCTAACCTTTGGAGCTTCAGGCGTACCAGCAACAATCTGCAAAGCCAAATCTGACATTGAAGAAAAATCACCAGAGACTAACGCTTCTAAGTCTTTGTCTGAGAGTTTAGACAGATCAGCCATTATTGTCCTTTTCTGCGTTTCAACTCAGCAGCCGCTTGCGAAGCAATGTCACCGACACCACTTGTTTCGCTAAGTGCTTCAGATAATGGATTTAGCAATAACTCACCAGACCCACCAAGTTGCTTAGAAATGCTGATGTATGGGGCTTTTTGAGCCTCAAGGTTTTGAGCTTTAGATTTAACAATCTGACCTGCAACCGACAACAAACCAGTGCGCTCACTTGGCAACAAGTCTTGACCTGAAAATGCTTTTTGTGCGTAGGCTTTAATTGAATCTGGAATCGAACGATTGCCAAGAATAGTTGCTTTGTCACCTTCTTGCACAGCGCCAGATGGGTCGTAAATCTTACCAATCGCATAAATCAAAGCGCCATCAGCAGATTTGTTTCCAGCAGCAGCTTGTGCAACAGCAGCTTTTGCAGCTTTAAACCGATCTGCAACCTCCATTGCGCCAGTGTCTTTAACAACCCCACGCCAATCTTTAACAACCTCAGACTGAGCTTTTGCAATCGCTGTTGGGTCTTTCAAATCTACTGCTACTTTAGGTGCGCCAGCGGCTCGTTTAGCCAATTCAAAATCTTGGAAACTTCCTTTAAAACCTTGATCTTGTGCAAATTTGTATTCAGCAATTGCACTAGGAACTGGCTCACGTTTTTGTGCTCCTTGAGCGACAACTTCAACTTTGCCCGTCATTGGGTTAGTACGTACAAGCTGAGCGCCTTCAGCAAGTGATGTAGTCTCTCCACCCATTGCTTTTTGAGCCGCCATCAGTTCACCCAATGTTTTGCGGCCTTCAGGACTTGCCATCAATGCAGGTGCAAGAGCTTGCCAGTTAAACCCTGCGGCTTGAGCTGGAGTACCAGTTTCACCAAAAGCAGCACCAGACAATGGGCCAGTAGGTGTAGGCGCTTGAATAGCCTCAACAGCAGGCTGATAAGCACTAGCAACAGCGCGGTCAATCTGAGCTTGCCTAGCCAATGCTTGCTTCTCAAGTTCACGCTTACGCAGCATCTCTTGCAATTGACCAGATTGCAATTTTTCTTGCAGTTGGTTTTGCATCGCTGACGAATACAGTTTCTGACCTTGTTGCAAGCCTTCAGCAATAGATTGACCAGTGTTACCACCTTGGAACAATCGAGCAGCCAAGCCATACAGCGCTTGTGCCTGTGCGTCATCACGGTTGCGCTGAATGTCGCCAGGACTCATTCCCAAAAGGCCAAGAGTCTCAGTTCCACCAGTGCCAAAAATGTCAAGTAGTCCAGCCATATTTAATCCCACCAGTTAGAGCCAAGAGCCGTTGCCCCTGGAGTAGCAGTAAACCCGCCAGAGCTACCACCAAGCCATCCAGACAAACCGTTGTAAAGATTACTTACACCAGTTGAGCCACCTACGTTTTTATACAAACCACCAAGGGTTGCCGCTGTGCCCAATACGTTTTGAAGTGTTGACGTATCAGCAGCACCAGAAGTTGTTTGGCTTCTCAATGTCGCCATTGGATTGCCATAAACACCAGACAAAAATGTTGCCAAGTTTTGCTGCGGGGCTTGCTGACCAAAATTAAACCGAGCAATATCAGATTGCAATTGCTGACCCGTATAACCCTCTTGGGCTTGACCAGCAGAAATCAAGTTCTGAATATCTTGGTAATCAGCTTGCGACATTCCTGGCGCAGCCATTGTTGCAGCTTGCTGTCGAGCGCGTTCATCAGCGTAGTTCTGATAAGCCAACTGTCCAGCAGTATTGCTTAACGATGTAGCAAGTTGACCAGATGCGCGGTCTTGCAGCGTACCCATTGCGCCAGAGCCATATCGACCAGCCTTAGACGCAGCAGACCCAATGTCACCAATAGCTGTTTGAAACTGTGCCGTGGCAGCCTGAGCCGCTGGAGCAAACGCACCCTGAAAGAATGGATTGCCACTTAGATAATCGCCACTGATAGTGCTTTGCAGTTGCCCTTGAGCTTGGCCTAAAAGTGGATTACCTTGCGTTGCACGTTGCTGCAATGCCTGAAGTCCAGTTTGTGTAGTTTTCGAAGGGGAAACATAAGTTTGACCTGCGTAATACTTAGGCCCACCAGCTTGATATAGCCGTTGCGCCTCTGTCAGACCATAGCTAAGAAACGGCTGAATGGTTGGGTCAATTGCGGATGTGGTTGTAGTCGCCATGTCTTACTCCTAAAAGTTCGGATTCCACAGCGGTTGATCCACGGAATCCATTATATCTATTTTAACCAACAACAACATAAGCGTATGTCTTGTTAGCTACCGAATTTGCAAAATGAGTCAATGTTGCAGTTCCTTGTCCTTGTGAACTTACATACACATTTGTTGACGCAGATGGAGCAACATATTGCATTGTCACAATTACTGATGGCGCAACAGGTCTTGTTGGATTTGTTTGCGCTGGAATGTTCTCAATTTTTACTGATGTGCTGCTAGTAGACCAAACAATTTCAGCGTAATCACCCGCATTCATTTCAATAAAGAAATTAAGAGCTGTAATCAATCTTCCGTTAATTAGTGAACCATGTCGAGGGCCAATCATGTACTCACTGTTTGATTTTGGTATGTTTGTCCCATTTTTACGAAACCAAATACTTATATCGTTTTCTTGGCTATCAGTATTTGTAAACTGAGTGCTGTATTGAATGTTGTAAATCCCATAGTCGGAAACATTCAATCTTGAATCATTAGAAACAAAAACACCATTACTGTAATCAGTAGTGTTTAGCTTCATTGGATAAGCAACAGTTGTAGACGCAGCAAGCTGGTTTGTGTCGTCCTGAAACGCGCCATAAGGAGCCGAATCAGAATAAGCAGCAGCACTAAATGGAACAAGAATAATCTTGCTATCAATACCAATTCTAGGGTCGTTGATTGTTGTGCTTAAAGCGCCACCAGTAGCAAGAGTTATAGAACCTGTGTTGTTCGTCTTACCATTCATGATGCCATTAACAACTTCAGCAACAGACCTGGGGTCTTGCCCAAATGTCGGCAGAGTTCTAAACATATTTGCCATTAGCGAGTCCCCTGCCCAGAAAGATCAATGTCAACAGCAACAGCAGTCGCCCAGTTAGCACCAGTTGGGATAACTTTAAAGCGATGGTAATTTCCGTTTGATCTTAACGAGACTCTGTTTTCAGAATCAGCAGCAACATCAGCTCCAAACGATAGGCTTTCATTTAAAAGCGTTCTAGAAGCCACTGAAACGGTCGCAGAGCCGTTATCAATCTGAGGTCTTGCCAATGTAACCACAGAGCGCCCACCAGCGTTTACGTCCCCTGTAATCAGTTGACCAGTTGCAGGCTGTCCGTTGTAGGTAACAACATAAGCTCCAAAAGTGCCGCCAAGGAAATACTTTCCACCCATATACAAAATGGAGTCAAGGCTTACAGACAAAGCGTCAATGCTTGACGAAATTGCATCCAATCCTTCAAGCGTTACAGCCACTGTTGAGGCGTCAGAAATGTAATCAGCTCCAGCATCTCCATAAGTCCATTTTTGGGTTTTAAAGTTGTAGATGATTAATTGTCTTTGTGCAAATACTGTTTTGAAGTTCCAAATAATTAACTTGCGCACAGGATCAACTGCTGCGCTCATTGTTTCAAATGCACTTTCATCAGCATTTGTAAAAAACCAGCGGTCAACTTTTTCAGAGCCAATAGCCTGAATTTGCTGGCCGTCACACATATAAAAACCATCATCAGACAAGAAGAATGAAATTCCTTGAGTCTGAGCAATTGAGCCAGCGGCCACGCAACCTTTGCCACGAGAGATATTGTCAAACTGGAATATAAATGGCGTTCCAACATAGCTCATTCGGCTGATGCCTTTTTCAAGGAATATCAAACCAAACTCACCACCGCGAATTCCAACAATTTGACCGCCATCTGCGATGTCTTGATAGTCTGCTTGGGTTACTTGGCTTGTCCCCCATTCTGTCTCGTCATTGATACCAGACCAGCGAACGCGAGCAGGATAAAGAGTTGAAGTTTCAACTGTAAAAGCAGTTACAACAAAATCACGCACAACAGTCAAGTATTTGCAAATTGGAGCCGTGGCATCCAGATCAGCAAACAATGAAGAAGTGCCAAGCGTATATGCCTGCATTGGGTCACTAAAGTTTGTTCCAATGATTACGTTTCCAAACTGAGTAAACCGAAATCGGTCTTCATTAGGGTTTGGATCGTATCCACCAGACTTAGAGACATCAGTCAATGCGCCAGCGCCTGAAACGTCATAAATCTTAGTTGAGCCAGCAGCAAACAATTTAGTCGCATTGGCTGGAGTCTTACCAGCCACCAATGTCGTCAAACCTTCAGACGCAGCAGCCGAAAATATAGCAGCAGTAGGCAATGGCCCATATCCAATAGCTTGCGAAACAACATTCTTAGCATCAGTCAAAGACCCAGAAATCCCAGGCTGATCTGGCATCCATTCGCCAAATGTCAGTTTTGTGGTTGCCATGTGTTATTCCCGTTTGATTGTTGCGTCCATGTGTTGCTTGATGCCGCAACGTCTGACCATGTGTTGTCTGATACGCTTATTTCAGTCCAAGTATTTGCATCACTTGAAACTGTTGTCCATGTGTTATCAGATTCAACAATGTTATCCCAAGCATTACCGTTTGATGCGCTGACTGTTATTGTTGACAATCCAATAAATGAACCTGCGCCAGCATAGTCAGCATTTGCATATGCGGCAACTTCAGCCACACAGACAATTGAAGCAATGTTGTTGGTAACTAAACCACCCAAAGCAGTTACAGTTGCTGCACAAGAAATAGCAGCACTAGCCGTGCGAACCTTAATTGCATCAGCCGTAACTGTTGCAGATGCCGTAATGTTTGCGTCAGCACTTTGAACGCGAATTGCATTTGCAGTTACTGAAGCAGAACAAATTACAGAGGCTGAAGCAAATTGAACGCGAGTTGCTTGTGCGCTTACAGTTGCTAAAACATTAATGCTTGCGTATGCGTCCCACAGCGTGACAGACGTTTCATATAAATCGCTGTCAAGCGTAAGCGTCAGATCATCAAGACTAGCCTTTAGCTGGTCTAGACTGTCTATCGTCCACGGTGGCAGCAGATCAGCCATATCAAGCCAAAGTCACGCTCAACGAACCAATGGCTACGCGAAATACATCACCAGTTGCAATTGCTTTTGATGCGTCCAATGGCGAATGAAACAACAAATTTCCAGTTGTCAAAGCATCACGAATGCCAATGTAAGCAACAGTCCCCCAACTGCCAGTAGCTTGAGGGAACTCAATTGCCGCGCTGTTTGTTGAAACGCCGTTAGATGGAGCGCCAAACGTAATTGCTTGACGCGCATATGCGTTACCAGTTACTTCAGTTCCAGCATCAGCATCAGTTGGGTCACTTGTATAAAGTGCCAAATACACAGTTGTTGGTGCTGTGTATGAAGTATTACGCAACGTCACATTGATTAGTGCGTTTTCAAGATAGTTTGACATTTCAGACATGATTTACCTTACAGGGTTGTTTTGATAACCAAAGGGACGCCAGAGTATTGGCCTTGTTGATCTGATCTAGTAATTGACGCCATAGCGCGATCAAACATAGTCCCCCATGTATTGATTCGCGCATCATTCATCAAATACGGTTCGGCCTCAAGCAAAGCGCCATACAGCAAAGCATCAGGCGTATTAGCCAAGAACGCATTGCTTGTGTTTGTTTCGCTTAGAAATGTAGGAGCTGCAAAGTAAAACATCTTCACTGTGTAAACGCCATCAGGAATTGGGGCTAGTTGAAAATCATTAGCCAAGACTGTGTAGTCAAGCGGCTTTCCACTTTCCCATGATCTAGTATTCCTATTAAACGCAGATGGACTGTAATAGTTCAATGGCTGAATAGGATTGCCAACAATCACAAAGTCACGCACCTCAAGAAAGTCACTTGGCAATTCAACAGTGCTATCACCTGCAACAGTTGGAGTTGTCACGCTTTTCAGCATTTGACGAATACGCAGATCACGGCGCAAACGAGTTTCAGCTAAACGGATAAAGTCTGGAATCTGTGTTGTCAGATCAGATCGAGCAAGATATCCTGCAATGGTTGACTTCAAATCAGAATAGCTTGTGAAACTCATTTAGATAACTCCTGGGCGTGTACGCCATGCGCGATTGTCTGGATTGTTTAAAAACATCGCAAACCGTACATCATCAATAATGTGAAAGCCGCGCATGATTCCTTGTTTGTTCAAGTCATCAATAGCAGTAAATGGAATTGATGCAACCTTATTTCCATAAAGCTCATCTGACCATTTTGCACGTTCGTCATAGCTATTAAATTCCCGTTTGTTTTTTTCAACAATAGCGGAAACGTCTTGTGCTGTCTTAATGATTAGACCACCATCGCCATCAGCATGAGCAACAGAGTCACGAAATTTATGGTTTTCCATAATGCAATTCTATCATTTGCAGGTTAAACAAAAAAGCCCCCCAAGGTTTCCCAAGGAGGGCTTTGGCTAACTCACGTCAGATCAAGTCAAGTCAGCAATAATGCCGCAAGAGGCTTCATTCTTGACTTCCAGAGTCAATTCAGCCAACAACTGAGTCTTCTCGCTGTCACCAGTCTTTGCCAGCTCGATGGTCTGGAAAGGACGCAGATAGGCAACTGCCAGCATATCAGGGTCAATGATAAAGGCCGAGTCATCGCAAGCGTTGGTGCTATTCATGAAGCGGTTAGGAACAACCGACAAAGTGCCGAAATCGCTCATATACACATCAGCAGCACCGACAATGGTGGTTGGCTCATTTGCTGGAGCCATATAGCGTTGAGCTGCGATACCAGCAAAAGCCGATACAGTTTGCTTATGAGTAGGGTTTACCATAAGCATCTTTGGGCTACCACCAGCAACATAAACTTCAGCGTTCACAGTCTTTAGCAAGGCTTCAGTGAAAGTGCGGTTTGTGCCAGTTACGCGAGCAGTAGTACCGCCAGAGCCAGCCACACCGTCAGTGCCAAAGTCACCGTTGGTAGACAACCAAGCCTGAATGCCACCCATTGTTCGTGCGGTGCTAGAGTTACCAGCAGCAGAAATTTGGTTGGACAACAGAGTCAGTTCAATGTTGCGCTTCAGTTCAGCCGACACTTTAGCCAACTGATAAGCCTTTTCAGACTTACGGCCAGCTTTATCAACAGCTTCCAGAGTACCAGCGACAGCAACAGACTTAGTGAAAATCTGTGTACGGTTACCAATACGGCTGGTTGGCGATGCGGTAATGCTAGAAGCATCAGCACCTTCAACAGCACCACCCAAGGCAGCAGCGGCCAGGGCGTCAGTTTGCCACTCGTGATAAGTAGCGGTAGCCTTTGTTTTGCCGATAGACGACATCAAAGGGGTTTCGGTTGGGCTGATGTTATAAATAACGTCAGACAGGTCTTCACGGATACCGATAGCGGTGTAGGTTTGGTAGGTTGCCATTTTTAAAGCTCCAAAAATTAAAGGAATCGTTCAAATGCAGCAGCAGCATCACGGACTCGTCCGGATTGACGCAACTTTTGCATAACTTGTTTCTCTTGCGCTGACTTCCCACTTGGTGCAGAAGTCCCAGGTTTAAGCATCTTTGGGGCTTGCTGGACTTTTTTCATAGTCTCAGGTTTGCCTTTTTGAAGCTGCTCAAACTTCATCGCCTTATACAAAGTCAGCACAGCGCGATGGTCATACACTGAGGAGAGTTCTTGATCTGACCAGCCAACAGATTTTGCATATTCACGGATTTCTTTCCGAATTGCATCACCCTTTGGCGTTGCCAGTTCTGGGATAACAGACGATAGCTTTTCAGATTCAACCTTGAGGTGGTTTTGCAGGCTCTGCTGTTGTTCCGCTTGTTGCTGTTGAGCAATGCGGTTTTGTTCAGCACGAACAACTGACAATTGTTTCTCACGTTGAGACTGTTCAGCAACCTTTACGGCATAGCCGATAGGGTCTGTCTCTTTCAAAACTTCTAAGTCCTCACCCCGATTTTGCTGGCTCAAGAAGCTATCGAGTGCCTGCAATTTCTGGGCGTACGCTTGTCGCTCTTGTTTTACATACTCTAGATGTTGGCGTTCGGAATCAATAGCCTTACGCTGTTCAGCCAGAGCTTGAGATTTTTGGGTGTAATCCTTGCTGCGTTGATAGCCGTTAATCAGTTCGTCAAGTTCAACCTCAACTTCCTCACCACCGACTTTTGCTTTGTAGCGGGGTTTTACTTCCTCTACAATTTCAGATTCTTCTGAGTATTCAGGATCATCTGTTTCATCAACTTCACCAGCGGCTTCAAATTCATTAGTTGATTCTTCCGGTTGGCCGTTATCGGCTCCATTGTCATCACCCATTAAACTCATAAACGCATTGGCGGCTTGGTTTACGTTCAGGTTTTCACTCCCTTGCGGGTTGGTGTTTTCCATGTGTCATCTCATTTTTCGCCAGAAACCGTCTGGACTGCGGGTAACTTTCGTTACATGATTTTCCATTTTTTCTCTTGAATCTTGGTTTCTGCGGCAATGCCTTGAAGGTGTCCAAGAAACAGATCAAATGTCTTAATGTTGTTGTAAGCGGCTTCACGCTCATCAATACCATCTCGATTCGTATTAATTATCACACTAATCTGCTGATTTTTCAAATCATTCATGACTTTAATGAAAAAGTCATCGTTAAGCAAATTGTTAGCCCACTCAGCTTGCAGCTTTTTGTCCATACTGTCCTTGGATTCCTGAAATGATGTCAGAGATAGAAACTTGCTTTCCATTCAAGCCGCCAATGATGTCATTCATTCCTGTTGGTTGATTTGCTTTTAATTGGTTCATCACATCTGTCATGCTAAAACCTCTTTGTGGTAATTGGTTTTCCCACTGTGTACCCTTAAGCAATGCAGATGAACCAAAATTAATTGGCGCAGATGGAGTAAATGCTGCCTGCGTAGATACTGGAGGCGTCCAATTACTAGGAACAGGAATAATAGGAAATCCGGTTTCACCTGCTGATGTTTGACCAGCGCCACTTAACAAACCAAGAGCGCCAGCACCTAAAGAGGCAATCTTTGCCGTCTTTAAAGCTGTATCAAGCAAGCTAGATGGAACAGAAGCTGCTGCTGGAGTAACAGTTGCTGCTGATGCTGCGCCAGGAACTGTCCAAGTATCTGTTGCGGCGTCATAAGAATAGTCAGCCAATGAACCTAGATTAGTTCCAGATGTTGCATTAGTCAACGGCCCTTGCAAACCACCCAATGAATCACTTATAAATTCACCAGTAATTTCATCGTAATAGCCAGGATTTGCAGCAGCACCAAGCGCATTACCAAAAGCGCCTGAACTATACAAACCACCAATAACAGCAGGAGCAATCTTTTGAAATGCGGTGCTTTCAACTACATCGCTTAAACCTTCAAACATACCACTAGGCAAATTGCTTAATGTCTCGCCCCAACTTGTAGTTTGATAAGGGATAAACTGACCTTGAGTGTCGTAGTAACCACCTTTGTCAGTTCCGTTATAAATGTTCTGAAGTTCGCCAGTAATCGGGCTGTAACTTCCCTGCATACCATTACCAAGATCACGCAAAATAGGAGCAAGAGTCCCTTGTATTTCTTGAGCAGTGCGCCCCGTCTCACCGGAGCTAGCCAGAGCGTTTAGATATTCAGGGTTTGTAGCCAAGTCAGTGCGAATGCTAGCTGGAGCATTAACATTTGTGCCAGCAATGTTGGTAGTCACAGATGGAGCCGCACCTGTATAACCATTGCTTTGCATCCATGCAATGTCTGCTGGAGACACGCCAACAGATTGCAGTTCAGCAGGAGTAATGCCAGCGTTGTTGAACGCTTGAATCTTAGCTGCGGCGTCTTTGCTTGCCCAATCAGCACCAGATGTAAGTTTCTCAACTGCGGTTGGTGGGTCTTCTACCCAATCCCATCCATCACCAGCTTCAACGTAACGACCAGCCATATTAGACCTCTACTTTCAGATTGTTTTGATTAGCCTGGAATTTCAATGTTTGATGTAATTCCAGCGCCAACTTTCATAGCTTTCAATTGGGCTTCAGCTTCAAACTCTTGCTGCTTCATCACAAAGTGCATATTCATTTTTTCACGCTCAAGCTGAAGTTTTGATGCTTCTTTCTCACGCATGATTTCAAGTTCAGCCGCTGCTTTCTCACGTTGCAGTTGCAACTCAAGACCAGCCTTCTGTCGTTCAAATTCCATGTCAGCCTGCATCTTAGCTTGCTGCATTTGCATCTCAGCTTGGAACTTGGTTTGTTGCGCCTGAATGTCGGCTTGTGTTTTAGCCATCAATGCTTGAACTTCAGGCGGCATTTGTTGCTGCTGCGGTGGAGGGTTAGACAATTGCTGATCTTGCTCTGGGCTAATCGGTTTAAAGAACTCAGCAGAGTCTTTAAAGCCTGCTGCCTCAACCATACGGCCAAGAGTCCCGCGATACTGACCAAACGATACAAACGGGTTTGCTGGCCCATACTGACCGATCATTTGCTCTTGTTTTGCCAAGACCATTTGCAGCATTGCCATTTGCTGATCTCTGTTTCCGTTACCCAAGCCAACATTGATTGAAATATCAAACTTGTTAGCCCAGGTGCGCGGGTCAACAGTGATGTAAGTGCCGCGCAAGCGAATGATTCGCTCTTTTTGCTGATACTTGCTGACCAAATGCAAGATGCCTTCAAACAGGTCTTTCACACCAGATTCAGCAAACACACGGGCCATTAGCTCAATCTTGCCAGAGCCAGCTTGTTGCATAGAAGCAACAGCAGCAGCGGTTACGTTTTGCAAGATGTTAGCGTCAAGACCTTGGGACAACTCAGTCACGCCAGTGCGCTTTGCCTGGACAGAATCCAAGTATTGCAGCATTGGGAAAGACTGTTGCGCCATGTTTTGCACTTGCAGTTGCTGCACAGCGCCTTGCGACTTAGCGCGAATCACACCACCAGCAGTAGATGTAAGCAAGTCGTCAAAGTTTACTTGGCCTTCAATAGCGACCACACGGTTGTTGTTGGTCAGATACATATTATCAAGCATCTGACGGGTGACCGTGGTCTTAATCAGTTGCAGGTCAACAGTACGATCAGCAAGCGAGTTCCCAAAGAACTTGTGCGGAATAGGCAATGGGCAGATTGAATAAAACGGCACATAGTCCGTTTCTTCATCGCTCAAGATTTCATTGCCAGCGTAGAAGATTTGATGCAGCTCTGCAATGCCATCTTCATCACCATCGTAGTAAATATAACATTCAAAGACTTCAACCTCTTGCATGGCTGTATCGTCAGGCTGAACGTCATATGGTTGTTCACCAGCAGAGAATCGAGCTACACGTTCAGGCGTATATGCAAGAGCATCGCCAGTTGGCAAACCGTTGACTGTTTCTTCATCAAAACCCATCGCAATCAAGTCGCTACGGGTAATCATTCGGCGGTGAGCACAGAATGGCGTTTGCTTTACAGTGATACCAGCCTTGGCAATCAAGAATTCTTCAGGCGGCACATTTGCAATAACTACCTTGCCTGTGTTCTCAGTCTTCTTAACCACAACGTCATGAACGCTGTAAGTTGCTGGCGCTGCCATCTCGTCAAAGACCGGATTACCCATTGGGTCAAGAATTGGGTTTGTAACCGTATCCTGCTCAACAACCTCAATGCTTTCATCTTGCAGCATCATGGCTAGTTCGTCATCAGACAAACCTTCGTAAGTTTCTTTGGTTACGTCTTCTTTGTCTTCCCAGACTGCTTTGACAATGCCGTTCTTTTGCAGCAAAGCATCAAAAAACCAATTGTGCAAAATGATAACGCCAGGGTTATCTTTTAGAAAAATGTGATTTAGATAATCAGTTGCTTGTTTTGCGCCAGCTTCATCGCCAGGGCCATTAGGATCAGCAACGACAATTTGGTCTGATCCGGTAAAGATGCGAATAAGAGCTGGCAACGCGCCATCAATCGCTTCCGCAACCTCACCAGTAACAATTGAGGACTTACCTTCAACTTCATTTCCGTATGGTTGACGTAGATACGCTTGCAGTGCTTGTTTGCGCTGCTCAACTGTTTCCGTCTCTTGAAATCCGATTGAATCGTCAATCGCTGCTTGAATTGCTGCTTTGAGTTGATTTTGGCTCATCTTTAACCTTTGGAGGTCGCCCGACCTTTGGGCGTTCAGTTGATTGTAACTCTCTTACTACATTTTCAAGCATTTCTAGGCGCTTTTCAAGTTCTTCCACCCGTTTTGTGTTTGCAAAATCACCTTGTTTCATCATGAACATTTAGACCACCCATTTAGGAGTTTTGTTAATAGATTTACCCCAACCTGTCACGCCTTCGTCTAGGGCTACGGCTACATAGCGCCAAGCGTCTGCTGCGTGAGAATGTTGGTCGTGCAGTGGTTTATTGCTAAACATCTTTGTGTTAGGGTCAACGTCATAGCGGTAATGACGCAGGTTTTGAAGCCCGTCAGCGCATCTAGTGCCATCAATAAAGCACCGATCCATTAATGATCGAGCTGCGTTAATTCCGTCAGAAATTGATAATCTAGGCGTAATTCTGACAGGCTTGCCCATTCCTTCAAGAATATCTTTGACTGATTTACCCGTCATATTCTTGTTCTCGGCGTCATGGGGTAGCCACCAATCCTTGTAGATATAACCCTTGTCTTGTAAGACTTGAGCGTAATGGTCAATGGTTTTTTGGCAGTTCTGGTAAAAATCAATTACCCTGACTTCACCGCCAGCAATTACTTGAACAAACCAAATGGATGTCATATCTGCCCAACCTAAATCAAAAAAGGTTTGCACAGGAATTGACTTGTCAATAATCAGATCGCGGACTCTGTTTTCCTCTTGAGCTTTACGTAGTTCATTGGCATATACAGCACCATCAAGCATCTGACGGGTATGCCCCTCCCAGACGTTTAGGTAAGAATCCACGTTCTTAGCCTTCAAATCCTCTAATTCATCCTTTAGAACTTGAGGAAACCAAGGATTGTCAGACCAGTTTACTTTGGCGACTATTGCTGTTGGTGGTGGAGAAACAACAAACCGTTTGTAAGTCTCGTCAGTGTCAAGGTCTGGGTTAAACGTCACCCATATCTCAGAATCAGGCTTTCTAATCGTTGGGATTAGGGTTTCCCATGAAACTTTTGATACTGCTTGGCCTTCTTCAATCCAGCAAATATCTACGCCCTCAAACGATTTGATTGACGTGACGTTGTGCTTTAGACCCGCAAAACTGAACTCAGACCCATTCTTCCCATATACAGCAGTGCGCTGAACATCAAAGAATGACTCTAGGCCCATTGCTTTGATCTGGTCACCCAATAGAGCAATCACAGAATCAGATATAGAGTTCTGCAATTCACGGGCGCAAAGGATTCTGGTTGGCTTTTGTACGGCGATTGCAATTAAAGCGCGAGCAACCGACCAAGACTTTGCAGACCCACGGCCTCCATAAAGAATCTTGTATCGGTGCGGCTCAAACAGAAATCCTAGTTTCTCAGGGAAATCTAGTTCAAGGTGCATTCGGGCGAACCAGTTTGATCTGAATAGCTGAAATATCTATTGGCCCACCACCATCACCAGTCATCTCAGTGCGGTTTAGTTTAGGCGTAGCGTATTCAGCCATTTGAGCGAGCAAAGTCAAAGCGCCTTTAGGGTCTGCTTTAATTTCTTTCTCGGGACATCCTTCGGCAACCTCTGTAAGCCACTTAGAGACGTTTTCAGCGTTATCCTCTAGCAACCTACTGACAGTGTCTCTAAACGTCTTGGTGGCCTTATTAACGCTACCTGGGGGCCTTCCACGGCCTCGGTTGGTTAAATGCACAGAATTGTCGTGCTGTAATTTATTCATTTTTGTTTGACTCCCGTGGGTTGGTCAAGGTTATTGCCGACTTACATCAGCGGGTTTGTTACTGGCCTAGTAGACTTCGTAGAAATTCTTGTTTCTTCTCTGGCGGCAACAAAGTATAGTCCATTTCTTGCGCCAACAAGTCGGGTGCTGCTAGCCCTGCTGAAGCTGCAATTGCTGCTGTTTTGCGTAATGGGTCAAATGCTGCAAATTTACTTCTTACCTGATCTGGCTCAAAAACAACGCCAACATCTATCAACTTACTTGGGCCAACACCCGGATCAAAAGTGTTTTTAAGAATTACAGCGTCATTTCCTTCTCTTAAGGCTTGGTCAATGAGATCGGCATATGTTTGATCTCTATAAGTGCTTCCTTGAAAATCGTACACAAGCGGGTTTTCATAACGCAAAGCCACAGGCATCACGTTTCCGCCTTCTTGTGTTTTTTCAGCAAGCGCCCGTTCATTTTTAATTGATTGAAATTGCTCAATGCTTTTTATAGCTTGTGTTGCATCGCCATTAGAAAGTTTCTGAATTTCCTTTTTTAATCCTTCAAGTTGAGGGTTTGAATAGCTGTTGTACCAGCCATATGGCATCAACTCTTTTACTTTTGCATCAAGCAACTCAGCTTCTTGTTGTGGCAGTTGTTTTGAGTAGATTGAATTATTGATGCTTGCTAACATCTCATCTCTGCTATCACCATACTTTGCAGTTATGCCTTGCAGATATTGTTGGTCGCCAATAGCAATGTCTTCTGCCAACCCCATTTGTTTTTCATATTCATCCCAATTGCCCTTCTTCTCAGCGGCGGCAGCTCTCCTCATTGCTTCTTTGTATTGCCTTGATCCACCTATTTGGGCATAGCCAGATGCTGTTTCAGCGCCTTGCCCTTCCATTGACACAGTATTGAGTTTTGCAATTTTATCTTCTGAGATGCCAAGTTTTCTTAACAAATCACCCGCTTTGGGATCATTTGACTTTTTAAGCATTGCCTCTGGCGGGTTTTGAGGATCACGGGCAAAGAAAAAGCCTTTTTTGGCACTTTCTGCGCCAGTTGATTCGCCTAGCAAACCTTTGTCAAAGGACTTTATGTCGCCTGTACTTCCGTGATACCAGCCTTGCTCATAGCCTTGTTGAAGCATCCTTGTTTCAGGATTAATAGATTGACCTAATTGCTGCGCTCTTTGTTCAGCAAGTTTTAGTGCTTGTGCTTGTGGCGCAATTGATATTTTACTTACATCCTTGATGCTCATCCCTACTGGCAAACCTTTAGTGGCTTGGATTGCCCTACCAGCCATAGGCAAATTAGGCAAAAGCGTCATTAGTGCGTCAGCAGTCTCTGGGCGCAATGTAGGGACGTTTGCTTGCTGAATGTTCGTCAGTGGCTCACCATAAGCCAAACGCTCTACGGTTTTTGGAATTCCCGTGCTTTCAAGCAATCCAGCCAAACCTTGCGCTTGCTGTGTACGGCGCGGATCACGCAAATAGCCAAGCAACCCACTAATAATGTCGTTTGCTGATCCAGCAAAAGAAGAACTATATGGCGTTGCGCGAATTCCATCAGCCATGTTATTTTCCTTTGTAGCGGCTCATTTTCTTTGCCGCCTCACTCATAGCAATTGCGATCGCCTGCTGTGGGTTTTTTACAACTTTACCACCTTTGCCAGAATGCAAAGTTCCTTCTTTGTACTCACCCATGACCTTGCCAACTTTGGCTTGTCCTGCTTTATTCAGCTTCGTTTTCATCATAGCTTGCTCCATTAGAGTAGTCTTCACCTTCTTCTGTTGGTTGTTCGCCACGCTCCCAGGCTTGGCAAACACGCAAATTATGGCAAATGAAGTCGAATTTATTACACCAGCCACGACCGCCACCGTCTTTATCGTATGCGTCTTGAGGGATTTGCTCCATTTTGGCAAGCATATCTGGGCTGTCATTGAAGTATTCGCAGTTAGCGCATAGATTCCTACGGGCTTGATCTGGGCTAATTCGCCATACTGTTGCCAGCTTGCGCCAGTATTCACTGTTTGGCTGTTGGGTTTTCTCAGGGCCAAGCATCCAATTAACTTTGACGAAATCACGATTTTTCATGACTTCATCTTTGTCAATTTGGTTTTCTTCGTCTTGAGTTTTGATTTCAATGGCGATTTCAGCGCCTGAGTCCAACAATCCAGCCATAGTGTTCTCCAGTTATCTAGATTTTACAATAATGAGCCATTTTAGCCAATTGTTCTAGCACATTCTGTTTTTCAAGTCATCCAATAGGTCTGCTTCGTCAAATCCATAGTGCTTTGCAAAACCTTTAGTGCCAAGCCCGTGAAGTCCAGCGTTTCCTCTGTGATGCTCTACACAAAGCCCAATTACATCCATATGGCTTGATCTTTGGCCCATTCCTGTGCCTCTGCGGGAATGGTGAAGTTCTACTGGCCCTGGCTCATGTGGGCCGTGTAGTTTCCAACAAACGCAGCAACCCATTTGAGCAACTTCGTTCATGTGCTTCTTTTCTGCTTTTGTAGTCATGCAGGCTCAACAATAGCTCTTGCATGACGGCTTCGGACTCTGCTTGTGACGTAACCAATGGATTGTTCCATTTCCCTTACACAGCAATCATCTAATTGAACGTCATGCACTGACATTGCTAACTTCACAGCAGTCATTTCTGAACCAGTAAACACAAAGTTGTTTAGCTTTAATCCACGCCTAGACATAGTAAAGATTGCGTCTTGCGCTGCTTTGATCTCGTCAGCCCAATCTTCCCCAAGTAACGGGTTGATGCAATAAAACGCTTCAGCCATGTTTAGAGCAGCGATTAGTACATCAATGTGATCTCGGGTTGCGTAGCCCTTTAAAACAGCCTCTAAAGCCTCGTGGTTCTTTAGTTTCAGGGCCACACCTGCTGTTGGCAAGCTACCAACCTTTTTAAACCCTGCTGCTATCCAAGACAAATTGTCTAGCCTTACGCCTTTGGGCTTGTATTTACTTTTCTTCCGCATTGAGCGCATCCCATTCTTCTTGGCTAATCGTAGGATTAGCATCTACTGACAATCTTAGCTTTACGATTTCTTCATGCAGCTTTTGCAAAGCATATTCAACAGACAAGCGTCTAGCGTTTGATTCCGTTTCTATGCGCGTAAATTCGCTGTCTTCAGTGTTCATGTGTTCTCCTTAATGCCGTGGGCGGCTTCGATGGCTCTGGCGAATTCATGGATAGGCAGTGCAGTACCCGGCGTACTGTGCTTTACTTTCATCCATGCAAATTCAATTTGCTCACCTGTCAGCGGCTTGCGCTGCGTTAAGTCGTCGTCAAATTTAGTCTTTCCAATGCAAGGCCCAAGACCACACTTTTTACAAGTTCTTGGATATGCTTTGCCTTGACCGCGCAATGTCTCGTTGCAAGTGCTATCTTGCACAGGCTCTTGCTCTGGCTGTGCCAAGGCTTCTTTGATTGCAGTGATAGTGTCATCGTTGCGCTCATCTTGGTATGTAATCGGATCACCTAGCATAAAATAATGAGTGTTTTCGTACAACGCCTCCAGCGCCTGCTTTAATGCTTTGTCTTTAGTCATTTGGTTTCTCCTATGGCTCGGATGGCAACGGCGCAGGTTCTACAACGCCTATGACCATGCTTGTTCAAACGAGTATTTGTGTCTGTGAATTCATGCCCATGCTTGCAATGCGTTTTGTTTGATTGCCCTATTGTGCAAACACGGCCTTTTTGAGCACAATCACGCATATTGTCTGTTCTGTCACCAAGAAACAAATGCTCGGGATTAACGCAAATTCTGTTGTCGCATTTGTGAAGCACCCATAACCCATTAGGAATTGGGCCGTGTGCAAGCAACCACGAGTAACGATGTGCGCCGTAGCATTTTCGCCCCTCCTCTATTAGGTGGGTAAAGAATGCCCCATACCCATTGCCACGAGTAGAGCTTTTCCATTCCCAACACCCTGACACAACTGACTTGTCAACTTTTTCCCAAAAGCGGTCAGATATTGGTTTCATTGCTCTTTGCATCTGCAATCTCCTTTAAAACTTTTTTACGCTCTGCTGCTGCAATGCTACGCTCGTAGTCTGTCCAATGTTGTTGTGTCCATGTGCAATTACGCTCGTCTTCACGCACCAGCTTGGCAAAGGCTTCAAGGAAATCAGGCATACCTTCAAGTTTTTCACCCCATCCAATACCAGCCTCACGCGCCATCTCCATGATTGTTCGTTTAGTCATGCTTCATCCTCCCAACCCCAGCCAAGTAGCTGCTCAGTGTTTTTGATTTGCTCATCAGTAGGCTTGTGGTACATCACAAATTTTGTCTTCCAAGCGCCTTGCGGATACAGTACCCATGCCCCAACAGGTTTTGGTGGTGTTGTTATGGTAAATGAACCATATGCGTCTTTGTAATGTTCTTCACTCATGCTTCACTCCTTAATGGGTACGGTGGAAAAGGCCAGTTTTCGGGCCAGTTATTTTTGTCCACGACTACTCCACTCACGGCAAAAAGCCTTTTGCTTTGTAGTCAAATCAGGGCTAAACCCTGCAATTGAGCATTCAGGGTGATTGTTAAATACTGTGTGCGCTGGTGGTGCAAACATCACAAAAAGGGCCACGCAATTGGCAACCATTGTAAAAATCATTAGTGGAATCCAAGTGCTCATTTGGTTTCATACGCAACGATTGCCCGTGCGTCCAGTTCATACATGGTTTCTTCGCTCAACAACGACACAACATCCATGTTGTTAAACACCACCTTGACGACTTCGGAGTTGTACACCCCTTCTTCGTCTTCTTCAAATTGCCAAAAGACGATCACGTCTGCGTCTTCTAGCTTCGTTGTGAAATTGAACTCCATTGCTGCTCCTTAAAAGACCCCAACATTGAGGCATGGCTGAAGTGTATAGCAAACTAGACTAATTACGCAAGTGTTTTGTAAATAATTCCGTTTTCGCTTCCCCACGCCTCTAAAAACGTAATGAACTCAGCCGCTTGCTCTTTGGTGAAATCGCGGGTTTGTAGGCCCAATTGCACAATCCCTGCACCATCTAAGGACGGAATGATTTTGCCGCCTTGTAGCCCTGTTTCCTTAACGAATAGGTCTACTGTGAGCCGTTTCCAATCTTCTGCTGACCACTTAGCTCCCAAATGTTGCGCTTGCTTGGCTATTTCACTAAGCATTGCGTGATACTTGGCGTTCTGCTCATCGCTGCGTGATTCAGCTTTAATCTCCAGCCGCAAGGGTTTTCCAGCCTTTAGCGAATCTTTGACCTTGGGCCAAATCTTTGCTATCAGTGCGCTTGCTTGCTCTTGGGTTTGCAAATAAAAAATCATTTGATTGTGTTGCGAAATTTAACAATTACATAAGCCCAAAAAGCGCCCCCTGTAACTTTTGCCACAAATTGCATTACAACAATTTGAGGCATCAAAATACCAAACGCTAATGTAGGAAAAACAACACTATCCACAGCAGCGCCAGCAATGTTGCTACCGTTTGATCGTTTAATCCATGTACCAGTAATTTTTGCGAATACAGCCCAATCAACAACAGATGCGGCAGTAAATGACACAGCAGAGGCAATCGCAATCATTCCAGCAGCAGGGTTAAGCACATATGTAAGCAAGCCAGTGCCAACAATCAAGCAACACATTTGCCATGCTTTCAATCGTTTATGCAACAAATCGCGTAAAACCAAATCAAGTCCAATAAATAAAAAAGAATTTATCGGAGAAATCCAAGGGCCAAAATGTGAAATTGATAAGTTGGCGGCAGTCATTGCCAAAGCGTAAATTGAAATTGCTGTTTTCATAATAATGTTTCCTGTATTGGTTGTTTTATCCATTTTTGCGCTGAGTTATGAGATTCAATTCTTTGCCTCATAACCATTGCTCTTGCTTCTTTTGTTGGAGGAGGGTAATTTCCATTTCTCCAATTGTTGTCAATTCCTATATTTCGCCCAATGTTTGTACTGTCCGCAGAAGAAAAGGGTAATTTTGTAAAAATTTCAGGGTCAAGCATTCGCAAACCATGCAGTTTGCAAATTGGAAAACCATCAGGACATATCGCGTTCATGGCTTCAGCCATTCGGCCCCACCACAATGAATTTCCAATTTCAGCAAATTGACCAGACGAACCAATACAAACTCGATGAAAATTTCTTGCCAACCATGTCAATCTAGTAATTGATTCATGCATATGCCAAACAGGTGCTCCAAAGAAATTACCCAAAGGCCATGCTTTTACTAAATCATCATTGTCTTTTTCTGTTCCATCAATTACATCAGGAATTACAGCAAAATCACAATTAGGCATTTTTTTACACATTAATGCCCATTCATAAAATTCCATCCAATTAGTTCTTGGATTTCCGCTTTTCCATGCGCTAAAAGCTCCATTGTCAATTGCAAAAGATTGACAAAACTCAGAAGCAATTGCTAATTGATCTGGATGTTGAAACGAAACAAATCCATGTCCAGCCATCACAGCAGAAACAGCAGCAGTTGCTGGTGTTATAGGCATCCCATGATAATGAATCATTCAATCACCCCGATCATTTTTAAAGCCGCTTCAGGGCTGTCAACTCTTACCAAGCTACTACCGGGCCAATTAGCAAAGAACTCCTCTTGTAGCTTCGTAAAACGCTTTTTAGAGCCACTTTTTATCTCAACTAAGTAAGTGTGGTTTTTGTAGCCGACCAAAATGTCCACTGGTAAGGAAATTATCCAAACGTAAGCTCCAGCAGCTCTAAGCGCCGACACAATAGCTTCTTGATTGACGTCCACACGGGCGGCGTATCTCATATGTGTTTCCAATAAATACCACGAACAGCTTTTTGCATCGTATCTTTACTAATTCCATAATTTTCGGCAAGTTTTTTATAAGTTGTTTGCCCTTCTTTGTAAATTTTTCTTGCTTCTAAAACTTGTTGTTCTGTCAAAACTGAAGACCCATTACGTTCACCTTTTGCTTGTCTATTTTTAAAATATTTGTCATGTTGATTGTCTGCATGAGTCCCAATAATCAAATGTTTAGGATTGCAGCATTTAGGGTTATCACAAGTATGCATGGCAATAAGGCCATCAATTTTTGTTCCAGTATGTAATTGATATGCAACACGATGAGCCATAGCATTAAAACCATTAAACCTAAATTTCCCGTACCCCCAACGGTTTAAAGCTCTTTTCCATTCCCAACATTCAGATTCTGTTTTTTTGTCAATTAAAGACCAAAAATCTGGTTGTTTTGGCCCCTGCTTTTGAAATGGAACATCAAATCCATTTTTTCTGGCTTGGCTTCTTCCATGTTTAGTAGACAAATTAAAGTCATTGATTGATTTCATTTTTGTTTCCATTACAAATAGACTCAATCATAACATCAATTTATCCACGCGAGCTGCTCGTCTAATCATTTTGTTCTTTCAATGCGTTCATGCGTTCACGTAAATCTGATGCAGCTTGAGCGCCGCGCCGTTTTGCAATGTCTTCCAGCGTAATCGTCCACCAATGAAACGCTTCACGCTTTCCTTCTTCACGAATCTTTTTCTTGTAACGAGCAATCCATTCTTTCGCTTCGCTCTGGTTCATAGTCTCCCGTAAGTTCAAGAGCGCGGAGGACGACAAATTCGCTAAATTCCCACCCTTCGCGGGTTCGGTCAAGGATTCGGTTTGCTTGTTCATAATTCATTCGTACCCCATTTGTTTTTTAAGTGCTGCCAGTTTTGCAAGTGCTTCATGCTTTGCTTTAGCGGTTGCAATTTGCTCATGAAGTGATGGCTGGCGCTCAATACGCTGCATTGGCTTTACAGGAATGTCCGGCCCTGCATTGCAAAAGTCTCTAAACTTAATTGCGCTTGGTGGAAAGTCTGGTGAGCATCTTTTGATCGCGTAATCAATGGATGGTTTGTAAGTCAAAAACCTGCCAACTTGGTCAGCCCAGACTTTGCGAACAATTCCCAAATCCATGCCTTCAAAATGTCTGCTAAGTCCTGCGCCGTAGATCGCTCCAAGCACAGCAAACGTGTAATCCAAGCCGTCTTCAATAGAACAAAAATCAGATTCCGAGTAATTTGACATTTGAGCCACCTCCAATAAGACCACGGGTTAACCCAGACTGCACAGTTTGATTTGTTTGGCCTGTTTTGCTAAGTTCTGTGCGAATGTTTTGTTTCTGACCACGAATCCAATTGCGCCAAGTTGCTGACCAATCGAGCTTTGTTCCCTTTGGAGCAGCTACCCAATAATCTTTAAAGTTCTCAAACACCTTGTGCGCTTGGAGGTCTGGTCTTTCTGTTTGGCAAAAAGAAACCCAATCATCAGGAATTTCAAAATCGGTTGGCAAGCGGGAACCGCGTTGCGTTTTCTTCCTCTCCTTTGTCTCTGTCTCTTTCTCTCTCTCTGTCTCTCCCTCTCTCTCTGGGATAGCAACTTGACAGCACTCTGCTAGCACTCCACTAGCAATAGTAAAAAAACCTTTATCAATCAAAGGCTTAAGTCCATCTTCATATTCTCTAGGTGTGATGTGAAGCCGAAACACAAGCTCATCTAATGAGCCATCAAATTGACCGTCTTTTGCTTCACTTGCTAGCAACCAAAGCAACGGAGCTAGCGCCTTGCTAGCAATAGGCAGGCGCATAAAAACACGGTCATTGAGTAGGTCGCGGTGAAGTTTTATCCACGGTGGGCAACGGTCTTTGTAATGTTGAAAGACGGCCCAATTCTTTGGCTGTAAAAGCATAAATTTTCCAATCACTGTCCATCACTAAAAGAAACTTCGGCAGGCGGGATGGCTCGCTTTTCGGATGGGTGATCAAGCCCACCCTAGCCGGGTTTCAGAATACTATATCACCATCAAGCGCGACTGTAAACAATCACGCGAGACTCTTTTTTGTTTAAGAACTGGCTGTTGCTGTAAGCGACTTCACGAGCTGAAAAGTGCGCCTGGGTTTCCCAGTTGCGCCAGTCAAAAGCGTTTACAGCCTTGACCTTTTCACCGCCTTTAACCAAGCCCCAAATCTTTTCCAATCCTTTGCCGTCTTTGTTAAGCCGTGTACCGACTTCTTCAATCAAGCCTTTTCTGACCAGATCAGGACGCATATGCTTGGTCTTTTCAACATCGCATTTCAGGTGATCTGCAATCTCTTTACTGCTCATGTTACTTTTGGCGAGCGCCGCAAGAATTTGTTGTCGCATAGTGATGGGTTGTTTTTCAGCCATTTCAGTCTTAGTGTTGTTTAATTTCATCAGTCAATTACCTTAAACCATTCAGGGCGCATCAGCTTTAGCTGCCAAATTCTTGCCTGGGGTATCGTTTTCCAAAGCCAAACAGCGCCTCTACTGATGCCCAATAACTTGGCTAACTTTGCTTGCGAACCCGCCAATTCAATTGCTTGTTGTTTATTTAACATTCGCAAAGTATAGCCTGTTAGACAGAAAAACAACAAGTAACCACTTTTTTTGTGCGGTCTTGACAATTTGGTCTAGATGGCTATACAATCAAGCCATGCCCCGAACTTCTTGGGGTCTTTTTAGAAAGTATGTATGAAAGATCAAATCTTAGATTGCCTTGCAGCAATTGCCATTGGCACAGTGTTCGCCATCTTGTTGGCTTGGAGGGGTTAAGCATGAAACTCCAAATCCATGATGTTGTAAGCATCACAATTGGCGAGATTGAAGAATTTAGCCGCGAAAATGGCAAAGCATCGCACGTTGACTTCAAAGTACGCGATGTTTTTATCACTGACAAAAACGGCGTAGTCTTTACGATTGAATTGTTTTTGCATGAAACTGACTTGGTGTTGACAGCATGAACACAACAATTCTTAAACGCGCCCGTGAACTTTGGTGCATCCAAGACGTTCCACGATCTATCCAGCGCCACAACACTCGCGCCTGGGTTCGTTCAATTAAATTGCTTGGCGACAAAGCATTGCTCGCTACTAAAGTAGAAAGAAAATCATGAAAGTTTATAAAGCAATTAACGCTATTCAATTGGCGTTGTCTAAAACTGGCATTTCTAAAGACCGTACAAATCACCAAGGTAGCGGGTACAAATTTCGAGGAATTGATGACGTATATAACGCAATCAGCCCTTTGCTTGCCGAACATGGGCTTTGCATTTTGCCAAGAATGTTAAACCGTGAATGCACAGACCGCATTAGCGCCAAAGGTGGAAATCTGTTCTATGTGACAGTAGAAGCCGAGTTTGATTTTGTAAGCGCAGAGGATGGCTCTAAACACACTGTGAAGACATTTGGTGAAGCAATGGATAGTGGCGACAAGGCAACCAACAAAGCTATGTCTGCGGCTTACAAATACGCTGCGTTTCAAGCGTTTGCGATTCCAACAGAGGGTGACAATGATTCAGAAACAGATCAAGTAATTCCGCTTGACCCAATTGATTTAAATATGATGCTTGATTTGATCGCATCTATTGAAGCAACAACAACAGAAGATGAGTTGAAAAAAGCATACATAAAAGCATATTCCTATGCGTCAGGAATTCCTGAATGGCAAAAGAAAATCATTGCTATTAAAGACAAAATGAAAGGCAAACTGTAATGGAACAAAAAACGTCTGAATGGTTTGCAGCCAGGAATGGAAAGGTTACGGCTTCACGTGTAGCTGATGTTGTAGCCAAGACAAAATCAGGTTACAGCACCAGCCGCGACAACTACATGGCGCAACTGGTTTGTGAGCGTATGACAGGGACGCAAGCAGAGAGTTTTAACAGCTCTGCAATGCAATGGGGTACGGACACAGAACCATTTGCTAGGGCAGCTTATGAAACCGCAATGGATGTGCTGGTTAGCGAGACAGGCTTTATTATTCACCCAACAATCGCAGAGGCTGGTGCATCTCCAGATGGTTTGGTTGGCGATGATGGCTTAATCGAAATCAAGTGCCCAAACACAGCGACTCACATTGAAACATTGTTGTCTGAGCGCGTACCAGCAAAGTACATTACGCAAATGATGTGGCAAATGACTTGCACAGGTCGCAAGTGGTGCGACTTTGTGAGCTTTGACCCAAGAATGCCAGAGGGTTTGCAAATCTTTATCAAGCGAGTTGAGTTCCACGACTCAATCGTCAAAGGTTTGGAATCTGAAGTAAAAGAGTTTTTGACCGAGTTAGAAACAAAAATTGTTAAATTAAACGAAAGAAAAAATGGCAAAGTTGCTTAAAGAAATATCTGTAATTAGTGGTAAATACACTAACGCTCAAGGGCAAGAGAAAAATAGATACACCCGTATTGGTTCAATTATTGAAACTAAAAATGGTGAAATGTTAAAAATTGATGTGATTCCAATTGTTGATGGTGGTTGGTCTGGTTGGGCGTATTCAAATGATCCGCGACCAAAAGATGATGGCTTCCCCAAAAATGATGGTGATATAAACTTTTGATTAACGAGGGGAAAGCTATTGTTGTAAGAACTGAATTTGTAATGGGTATTGAGCCAAAGAACCTTTCAGTAGAGCGCTCAACTAAGTTGCACGTAGCAGCCAACAAACATAACAAGTACCCTCACCTTTTAAGACAAATTATGAAACTTTTAGATTTTTTTGGCGGCAATCCATTACGTTTATTCCCGCGAGTACGTAAGGATGACCCAATAACCAGTTATGAAGCATCAGACAAAGTTAATTTTGCTGGTGAGCATTACGACATCATTTTGGGTTGCCTAACAAAGTACGGGCCACTTGGAAAAGATGGCATTGCATCTAGGACTAACTTGGATAGCAGTCAAGTAGCTAGACGATTGCCGGAAATGGCTAAGTTAGATTTTATTGAACCAACAGGTCAGACTGTTAAATCAAATGCCGGACGTTCTGAACGCGAATGGCGACTTAAAGGAAAACACCATGCCTAAAACAATTAGCTTGCAAGTAGAACTCGTCAATGCAATTTTGCAATATCTTGGTCAACGACCATTTCAAGAAGTCATTCAATTGATTAATGGCATTCAGTCTGAGGCTGGCCCACAAGTCAAAGAAATGGCTGAAGTAATGGACGTGACAGGTGTTCAATAATGAGTTATCTAGATCTTGAAATGAAGATCGTGCAATGGGGTGAAGCTCGCGGGATCGTGAAACATTCCACTCCATTGGCACAATGGGATAAAACCCTTGAAGAAGTCATTGAGCTGCGTGATGCCATCATCATGGATGATCGTGAAGCAATGATTGACGCCTACGGGGATATTCTTGTGACGCTTATCCTTGGATGTGCCACAACAGATCTTGACTTGGTTTCTTGCTTAAATCACGCATACAGCCAAATCAAAGATCGCAAAGGCTATCTGACACCTGAAGGCATCTTTGTAAAGCAATGATTAACAAGACTTTAGAAGAACGAGGCAACAGATACGGCGAGTTCAAAGAATGCGCCAGAATCTCTCAGACCCTAAAGTCGTATGTTGCTGTTGAGTTGCGTAATCAAGGAAAAACCTTGAGCAATACTCAGCGTGAAGCAATGGAGATGATTCTCCACAAAATCGCCAGGATTGTTAATGGTGACCCAAACTATGACGATTCTTGGCGGGACATTGCAGGTTATGCAACCTTGGTTGTAAAAGACTTAGGCGGTTAGGATTGCAAAGGCCATACGGGTATGCTCAATTCGATCTTCAAGGCCAATAAAGCCTCCGTTGATTCGCTTAGTAATTGCTCGATGGTCTTTGTTGTCTGCCAGGGTATTAAGCCCATGAGTTGACCAAAAGAAACCAGCAGTCAGCGCGGCATACTTAGGGTTAGCAACTAAATCAGGCTCCATTACAAAGTCAACTCCGATTGCTTGACCTGCATGGAAATAGTTGGCATGGCCTGTTGTTTGGATACAACCACGACCGCGAAAACGATAGCCGTCACCAGATGCCTCATCACGGTTACCCATTCGATTAGCGTAAACCATGTTTGCAATCTTTTTAGGATTGCCTGCGTACTGGTTAGCAATCTCAAGAGTCGGAAAACGCTTTGCCCACAACTTCATTAAGGTAGCGGCTTTATAGTTTAAGTTTTCTTCCAGAACGCGAAAGTTTCCGCATTCATGGCCGCATTGACCAATGAACGCTGCTTGACGGTTAGGGTTGGAAATATCAAAACGAGCAAAAGTCTCATTTAATGGATCAACCCATTTAGGGTCAATCTTCATTTTAGTTAGTTGGTCAATGCTTACCATTTAATTCGCTCCTTACGGTTTCGTAGGCTGTGATGCAGGCATTAAGACTGTTGATTGCTTTGTCTCCATCTGCTGCGATTTGAGCAATAAGGATGAGAGTCTGTCTGTCAGATTCGCTTGCATCCGTTGTATCTGCGGGGGCAATGGTGGTACTTGTGGCGGCTTGAACACAACTGGAGGAGGGGATGCGCACCCTGCCAGCACGAATAGCGCGGTCAAGATCAGTAGATTTCTTGTCAAGAACATTGTTAGCTTCCAAAAGTTTAGATGATGTGTCGTTTATTTGCTGGTTAAGCGCCTGCTCTTTAGCCCTAGATTCTTCGTTCTTTTTGGCTATCTCAACTTGCATTTCCATGTCACGCTGCGCCCATCCTTTGTGATGACCAAAAAAATAAATGGAAATAGCCGATACAAGGGCCGCAATGATTAGGTAGGCCTTGGATATGCCAAACATCATTCAGCCTCTTTACGGGCCAATGCAAGGGCTTCACGCTCATGATCTTGCTCTTGCAGATTAGCTGGCGTTGTTGGTGGCGGTGGAGGCGTCCAAGATTCATCTAAAGATGGATTTTGAAAGTTCATCCAGTTTAAATTTTGCGCTGATTGTTGTGTAGGTTGTTGAACTGGTGATGCAGGAATAAGTTGTGTTACGGGTGGAGGTGAAACTGCATTGACAACAGCGCCAACACCTTTCTTGCCAATCACGCCACCAATGCCGCCAACAATTAGCAACACAATGTCGTTCAGCATTTTTGTGTAAGCCATGTCAATTGGAGCCATTGACTTGATGGGTTGTGTAACAAACGTCACCGAGTACAGCAGTGCAACAACAATGAAGCACAGAATACAGGTTACAGCTATTACAACAAACCCCCAAACACGAACTTCTATATCTTCAGCGGTTAGCTTCTGCTGGCTTTTGTTCAATTTGCTTCTCCAAGATAGGGGCTACTAGATATTCAGGGCATTGCTGCGTAAATAAACATTTAGGCTTTTGGCATTCAGCATCAGTAAAGTGGTCAGGGTCTTGGCAAATGTACCTGTAACGGTCATCAAAACAACCAACCATTAACAAGCCACACAAAATAATAAAAGCTGTTTTCATTGCATCCTCAAAATGGCAACTTGTTTAAAGCAGCATCCATTGCACGTTTGGCAAGCGGCTCTGGCAAGACATAAACAAAGTCTAAAAACCACCAGACGCAAGCGACATAGCAGAAGACCTTGAACCAGCGTTTAA
>Ga0209354_10000162_pt1 | contig 32626 bp, 46 predicted proteins | sample LauGreSpBDMM15DD_2_FD_187562 | JGI IMG/M metagenome (GOLD analysis project Ga0209354, IMG submission 187562) | Freshwater lake microbial communities from Lake Michigan, USA - Sp13.BD.MM15.DD (SPAdes) (version 2) | ecosystem: Environmental > Aquatic > Freshwater > Lake | place: Lake Michigan...
GCTTTGGTACAGAGCCAGAGCCTGGCTGGAGGCCAGAGACTGCAAGATGGCGCGGGATGATGTGCTGATTGCTGAACTGGCCACGGTGCGGTACAGCTTCACCAGCAACGGGAAGATCCAGATTGAAGGCAAAGACGAGATCAGGAAACGGGGTTTGCCCAGCCCTGACAAGGCTGATGCGTTTGTGCTGACGTTTGCAAGTGATGCCATTGCCGGGATGTACGGGTCAGCAGGCAGCAACAAGTGGGGCCAGCCGCTGCGCCGAAACCTGTCAAGAGTCGCATAATTGGGGGAACCAACTGGAGGTTTTTATGCCGATGAGCAAAGCAGCCAAGAAAATTGGCAAGGTGATGGGCGAGTACAAGGCTGGCAAGCTGCACAGCGGTGGCACTGGCAAGGTGGTGAAAAACCCCAAGCAGGCCATTGCCATTGCGATGAGTGAGGCCAAGATGCCCATGCGCGGCCAGCGCACAGCAACCAACCGGAGTAAAAAATAATGGCCACAATGCAGCGCACCATGGAACAAGTCATGGACAAGGAAGAAGGCGAGGACATGAGCGCAGGCGAGAACTGCCCCATGCCGACACTGGACATCACCCTGAACCTGAAGAACCGGGCCAAGGCCATCACCAGCGCGGCTTATGGTCCTGAGAATCCCAAGCTGCCCAACAGTGCGTTTTGGGCCAAGAAGGCCGACACCTGGGATGTGTCTACTGATGACGCCAAGCAGAGCCTGTGCGGCAACTGCGCAGCATTCAACGTGTCGGACACGCTGAAGAAGTGCATTGCCGAGGGCATCGGCATGGAGGCCGACCCTTGGGGCACGATCAAGCTGGCCGACTTGGGCTACTGCGAGATTTTTGATTTCAAGTGCGCGGCCAGCCGGACCTGTGACGCATGGGTTGTGGGTGGCCCCAACACGGGTGAGCAAGAGGGCGAAGACATGGAAGAAGGCGAATACGAAGAAGGGGATGAATCATGAAAGGCTTATATGCAAACATTCATTCAAAGCGCGAAAGAATCGCTGCTGGCTCTAAAGAGAAAATGCGCAAGCCTGGGGCAAAGGGTGCGCCAAGTGCTGCTGACTTTAAGGCAGCGGCTAAAACGGCAAAGCCTGCCAAGTCCAAAAAATGAAGACCCCGGCTTGGCAGCGTAAGGAGGGCAAAAGCCCATCGGGTGGCCTGAATGCCAAGGGTAGGGCCAGCGCCAAGGCCGAGGGCATGAACCTAAAAGCGCCTGTCAAGGCGGGTGACAACCCAAGGCGTGCCAGCTTCTTGGCACGCATGGGTAATATGCCGGGTCCAGAGATGAAGGGCGGGGAGCCAACCCGGCTGCTGCTGTCCCTAAACGCCTGGGGCGCATCCAGCAAGGCAGATGCCAAGGCCAAGGCGTCTGCTATCTCAGCCAGAAACAAGGCAAAAAAATGATCCCGATTTGCATTGCGACTGTTCACGGTAAGGGTCTGGCCGTGCTGCTGGAGAGCATCCGGCAGTACGCACCAGAACATCCTGTCTACCTGCATGGGCCTGAGTCGGTCATTGAAAAGTTTGACGCAACCCTCAAGATTTTTGGCCAACCCAGCAATTTTGGCGATGACTACAACTATGTCATCAACAGGGCGCTGCAAGACTATGACCAGTGCCTGGTGGCCAACGATGACATTGTGCTGACCCCTACCAGCATCAAGGTGCTGATGGAGGATGTGCAGATCATCAACACCATGCCCAGCGTCAAGGCCGGGTGGGTGGCATCCCGAAGTGATGCGGCGCGGCCATGCCAAAACGTGCGGATTACCGAGCAGCCCGAGCGCCTGCACTTCTACAAATTCCCATCCGAGTCTCACATCAAGATGGTCGAGGAAATCAGCCCCATCTTTGCATGGATTAGCAAAGAGGCGTTTGGCTGGGGATTCCCCCCGCTGAACTGGTACTCAGATGATGTCCACTGCCGCGACCTGATCAATAAGGGTTACAGCCACTTTGTCAGTGCCAGCTATGTCCACCACATCGGCAGTCAGACTATCGGCTTTGACGCCAAGAAACTGCATGACCAGGCGCTGCCATGGTTGCAGACCCACAGACCGGAATATGCCAAGGCTTGGTTTGACGTTTGAAGATTAAAATTGACGCAGTACGGTTTACCTAAAGGCACGGCCATGAACGAGCAAGACATCACCAACACCATCAACACTGATGTGGCCGCAGTCACCCCCATGGATGATGCAGAGTTGCAAAGCATCATCACGCAAGACCTGACCGATGCGGTCAGCTACATCGACAGCGACCTGTCACCGACACGCGCCAAGGGGACCGAGTATTACCGGGGCGACCTGTTTGGCAACGAGGTCGAGGGCAACAGCAAAGTGGTGGCCATGGAGGTGCGGGATACGGTGAGCGCCATGCTGCCCAGCCTGATGCGTGTTTTCTTCAGCACCGAGAATGTGGTCGAGTTTGTACCCCGAGGGCCAGAAGATGTGCAGTCTGCGCAGCAGGCCACCGACTATGCGAACTACATTTTCCAAAACGACAACAACGGGTTTTTGACCAGTTACGCCATCTTCAAAGATGCCTTGGTGCGCAAATGCGGCATCGCCAAGTTCTGGTGGGAGGATGACGAGAAGGTCAGCATTGACGAGTACACAGGGCTGGATGACCAGACCCTTGAGATGCTGATGCAAGAGCCTGACGCAGAGGTCAAGATTGTGGTGTCCTACCCTGACCCCAACGTGGACGAGATGCAGATGACCACGGTGGACCCGATGACGGGCGCACCTGTGACCATGCCTGCGCCGATGATCCATGATGTGCAGATCAAGCGCATCACCAAGGATGGCCGGATTCGCATCATGGCCGTGCCGCCTGAAGAATTGCTGCTGGACAGACGCGCACGGTCCTTTGACGATGCCACCATCATTGCGCATCGGCAGATGGCCACCATGGCCGACCTGATCGCCATGGGTTATGACCAAGAGGAGATCGAAGAAAACATTTCCAGCACCGACCTTGACAGCAATGACGAGTATCTGGCACGCCAGCCGCTGTCCACCACATTCGGCACCAATGACGCAGCCAACCCCATGATGCGCCGGGTTCTGTATGTCGAGGCGTATTCGCGTGTGGACTATGACGGTGATGGCATTGCCGAGTTGCGCAAGGTCTGCTGCATGGGCAGCGGCTACCAAGTGGTGCGCAACCTGCCAGCGTCTTACATCCCCTTTGCAGACTTCCCCTGCGACCCCGAGCCACACACCAGCCCACTTGAGGCAATGAGCATTTTTGACATCACCCGCGACCTGCAAGAGATCAAGTCGGAGATTCTCAGAAACACGCTGGACAGCTTGGCCCAAAGCATCCACCCCCGCACTGCGGTGGTCGAGGGCCAGGTCAACATCGATGATGTGCTGAACAACGAGACAGGTGCCATCATTCGGATGCGTGCCCCCGGCATGGTCCAGCCACTGACAACGCCATTTGTCGGCCAGGCTGCATTCCCGATGATGGAGTACATGGACCAGATCAAGGAAGATCGCACGGGCATGAGCAAGGCGGCCATGGGCCTGAATGCTGATGCCTTGCAGTCCAGCACCAAGGCGGCAGTCAATGCCACCATCAGCGCCAGCCAAGGCCGCATCGAACTGACAGCACGCATCTTGGCCGAGGGCATGAAGAAGCTGTTCAAGGGCATCCTGTTCTTGGTGACAACGCACCAGGACAAAGAGCGCATGGTACGCCTGCGCAACGAGTGGGTGGCCATTGACCCACGGCACTGGAATGCAGGCATGGACGCCAGCATCAACATTGGGCTTGGCAACGGCGACACGAATGAGCGCCTGCAAGCCTTGATGATGATCATGGCCAAGCAAGAGCAAATCTTGCAGCAGCTTGGCCCACAGAATCCGCTGGTGACCCCGCAGCAGTTCAGCAACACGCTGCGCAAGATTGTGGAGTTGTCGGGGTTCAAGGATGCGTCCAGCTTCTTCCAAGACATCCCTGCCGACTATGTGCCGCCAGCACCACCAGCCCCCAAGCCAAGCCCTGAAGAAATCTTGGCGCAGGTGCAGGCTGAGAGCATCAAGGCCGACATCCAGAAAAAGGCAGCAGATTTGGAGCTTCAGCGCCAGCAAATGATCATGGATGACGATTTGAAGCGTGACCAGATGGCCCAAGACCTGTACCTCAAAAAGTATGAAATTGAGTTAAAGTACAACTCACAGATCAGCACAGCGGAAATTAACGCTGCGCAAAACATTGATCGTGAAGCGATACGCCAGCAGGCGCTCTTGGCCCAGCAGCAAGCAGAACAGTTTGTTCAACAGCCGCAGCCAACAGCACCGATGGCGTCACCCATCACCCTTAACGGAATGGCACAGTGACCAACGACGACCAGATTAGGAAGGGCCGAAAGGCCCAGCAGGTTCTAGAGGATGAAACCCTGAATGCTGCGATTGCGAAACTTGAAGGCGATCAGCTTTGGCTGTTTCGATCCTCTAAGCCTGAAGAAACGGCCAAGCGTGAAACCGCTTGGTGCATGTTGCAGGCGATCGACGGATTGCGGCAGGAGTTGATCAAGATCATGGACAACGGCAAGATTGCACAGAAATCTGCCGAGCGCACGCAAAAACTAATTTGAGGTAAATGATGTCAGAATCTCAAGCAATGAATGTGGCCGATGCGGCCACTGCTATCTCGGCAATGTTAGCCCCCGAACAGGGACAAGCGGAAGTTGACGAGACGCAGCCAGTCGAGGAGTCCCAAGAGGACACCGAGACAGCGGCCTCTGAGGAAGAAACCTCTGGTGTGGAAGACGCGCCAGAGGAGGAATCCGCAGAGGAACAGTCCGAGGAAAGCGAGGAATCGGAGGAGCAAGAACAGGCGCAGACTTTCACCGTCAAGGTTGATGGCAAGGAAGTCGCTGTGACCCTGGAGGAACTCCAAAACGGTTACTCACGGACCCAGGACTACACCCGAAAAACGCAGCAGATTGCCGAGGTGCGCAAGCAAGTCGAGCAAGAAACGCAGGCAGTTCGGGCCGAGCGTCAACAGTACGCTCAATTGTTGGGTGCATTGCAAGCACAACTTCAAGCTATTGAGCCGCAAGTCGATCTGGACCGTCTTTATCATGAAGACCCAATTGAGTGGGTGCGGCAAAAAGAGGTCATGCGCGAGAGACAAGAGAAAGCCCTTGCCATTCAGGCTGAACAGCAGCGGCTGGCTCAACTCTCTCAGTATGAACAGCAGCGTGCCATGGAGGAGCAGCTTTCCAGCCAGAAAGATGCGCTCTTGGCAGCTTTGCCTGAGTGGAGAGATCCAAAGAAGGCAAAGGCCGAAAAGGCGCTGGTGGTTGAATCTGCGAAGGCGGCAGGTTTCTCTGAGGAAGACTTGAAAAGCGTTTATGACCACCGTCTGGTGTTGCTCCTGCGTAAGGCAGGGCTGTACGACCAGATGATGAGCAAGCGCCAAGGCATCAAGCCTGTTGTGAACAATGGCCCACGACCTGCCAAGCCTGGTGCAGCGGGACGGGTTTCGACAACTACTGAGAGTACGAGGGCAAAGCAGCGTCTTGCAAAAACTGGCCGTGTCGATGATGCGGCTTCTGCAATTGAACTTTTACTGAGGTAATCCAAATGACTATCGTAGCAAACACGTTTACGACCTACTCTGCAAAGGGTATTCGTGAAGACCTGTCCAATGTGATCACAAACATTGCACCCGAAGAAACGCCTTTCATGTCCAACATTGGCCGTGAGAGCGTGTCTAACACTCTGTTTGAATTCCAAACAGATACGCTTGCAGCCGCTGCTGCCAATGCCCAGCTTGAAGGTGATGATGTTGGCACTTTTGATTCTGTCGTTGCCACTGTGCGCGTGCAGAACTATTGCCAGATCAGCCGCAAGACTATTGTCTTGTCAGCCACTGAAGAAGTGGTCAACAAGGCAGGCCGCCGAAGTGAACTGGCTTACCAGATCGCAAAGCGTGGCTCTGAGTTGAAGCGTGACCAAGAGTTCATCATGCTGTCCAACACTGGTGCAGTTGCTGGTGATTCGACCACAGCGCGGAAAACAGCTTCTTTGACGGCCTTCTTGAAGACCAACATTGACTTTGACACCACCAACGGTGTAAGCCCAACCTACACCACCCTGCCATCCACTGCCCGTACAGATGGCACCGTGCGCACCTTCACTGAAACCATTCTCAAGAATGTGATTCAGAAAGTGTGGACTGCTGGTGGAACACCAAAAATCCTGATGGTTGGCCCTGTCAACAAGCAGCGCGTTTCTGGTTTCACTGGCATTGCATCTTCACGTTTCAACATTGATGGCGGTGCAAAACCTGCTACTTTAGTTGGCGCTGTAGATATTTATGTCTCAGATTTTGGGAACGTAAGTGTTATTGCGAACAGATTCCAACGAGAGCGTGATGCGTTTGTGCTTGATCCTGATTACGCCAAGATGACCGTGCTGCGTCCTTACCAGCAGATCGAATTGGCTAAAACAGGCGATGCTGACAAGCGCATGTTGTTGGTCGAGTTTGGCTTGAAGGTGTTGGCAGAAAATGCTCACGGCTTGGCCGCTGACCTTGTAACTTCTTGATTTGAAACCAACGGAAAAGGCCAGGGAAACCTGGCCTTTTTTTTAAGATGATTCACAAAAGACTATTTAACGAAAACAAAGATCAAGGAATCAAACGCTACTGGCATGAGAACGCTGAAACTGGCGATGTGACGATTGAGACAGAGCAAGATGTGACAGCGGTGGTCGAGGCCAACAAAGCCATCTACAATGCAGTTGACGAGAAAGCCAATTGGACGGGTGAATGGCACTTGGTCGCAAGCATTCCTGAAGCCTTGTATTACAAGATGAAGGCCGAGGGCAAGATTGATGATCAGGAGTACATGAAACGCTGGTTGAACGACTCCGACAATCAATTTTTTAGAACACGACCTGGGAAAGTATGAGCAACTACATTGCAGTCTGCACACCAGCACGGGACATGGTTCACACCATGTACAGCTACGACCTGGTGAACATGGTGGCGTATCACACATTGAACACCAATGACGCTGTGAGCCTCAAGATCAGCCAAGGCACCCTTATCGCCAACCAAAGGGCCGAGTTGTCGCTGGACGCGATGCAAGAGGGTTGCAGCCACATCCTGTTCATTGACTCTGACATGAGGTTTCCGCAAGACATGATTGAGCGACTGCTCAAGCATGACCTCGACATTGTGGCGACCAACTGCGCACGGCGTAGAATGCCCACTGGCCCAACGGCGCAACTCTACAAAGAGAATGGCGAGAGGGAACTGGTCTGGACAATGCCAGAGTCCACAGGGCTGCAAGAGGTGGGGTCTGTGGGGATGGGCGTGATGCTGATCAAGGCCAATGTATTTGCGGCACTGGCCGAGCCTTGGTTCGAGACACCATGGCGCATGGACAAAAGAGGCTACATTGGTGAGGATGTTTTTTTCTGCCAAAAAGCAGCCGCTGCTGGCTTTAAAATCTGGATAGACCACGATGTCTCCAAAGAGATCGGACACATCGGGACTTTTGAATTCAAGCATGACCACACCTGGGTGATGAAAGAAATAAAGGCAGTCTGATGGCACTGACAACCTACACAGAATTAAAGGCATCGATTGCAGACTGGCTAAATCGTACAGATTTGACCACCACAATCCCTGACTTCATCAGCTTGGCCGAAGCGCAGATTGAACGCACGCTGCGCACCCGGCAGATGATCGTGCGTGCGAATGCGTCTTTTGATTCTGAATATGGCGCTGTGCCTGCTGACTTTTTGGAAACCAAGTCGCTGAAGCTGACCAGCACCAACCCCCTGACCCCTTTGTCGTTTTTGTCGATTGATGACATGGACGCTGCACGGTCACACTACACGGCCAGCGGTCGGCCCAGGTTCTTCAGCGTGGTCGGTGGTCAATTCCGCATCAGCCCAACACCCGATGCCGCCTACACAGCCGAGTTGATCTATTTTGCAAAGTTGACGAAGTTATCAAGCACTGTGGCCAGCAATTGGCTTTTGACCTCCAGCCCTGACATTTATCTGTACGGTGCGCTGCTTCAAGCTGCGCCTTACCTGCAAGATGATGCGAGAATTCAGACATGGGCAACGCTGTACGAGCGTGCCTTGAATGATTTGCGTACAGCCGATGATCGGGGTGCGTCATCTGGGGGCACACTGTTGACCCGAGCAAAAACTTTTGGATAAGGAACTGAGCCATGTCATCTTTTACCGACTACACCGAAAATTTGGTTCTCAACTTTTTGTTGACCACCAACACGGCCACCCGTCCGACAGCTTGGTATGTGGGCCTGTTCACGGCTGCACCCTCTGACACGGGTGGTGGCACTGAGGTGTCCGGCAACGGCTACGCCCGAGTGGCTACTGGCACGATCAGCGTGTCGGGCACCAGCCCCACCACGGCCACCAACGCAGCGGCGATTGAGTTTGCTGCTGCATCGGGAGGCAATTGGGGGTCCATCGGCTGGGCTGCGATTTTTGACGCATCGACCAGCGGCAACATGTTGGCCTGGGCGGCTTTGAGTACAGCACGCACCATCAACGATGGCGATGTGCTGCGCATCCCGGCTGGCGACCTTGACGTTACCCTGACATGACATGGCTGCATATGGTCTTGGCCCTTACGGTGAAGGCAAATATTCCTACGGCGTAAGCCTTGGGGCCGTGACATTCTCGGCCACCAGTTCTCTGGTGGTTGATACAAAACGCACCACCTTTGGTGCGTTTTCTGTTTCTGCAAACAGCACAGCGGCTGTGTCTGCCAACTTGGTTGAGGATGCTGCTATTGCGGTGGCATCCTCTAGTGGGGCGTCTGTCGCTGCGGTAAGAACAACATCCCCTTCAATTACGGTTTCAGCCACCAGCAGCATGGCCACCAATGCGGTGCGGTATGCCATAGGTGCAGCAGAGGCTGCATCGGCCTCCAGCGCCAGCATAGCGGCCCTGCGCGTGGCCATTGCCAGCGCCACAGCCCAAGACGCCAGCACCATGGCCATCAATGCTGTGCGCGTGCCATTGATTCAAATACTGATTGAAGATTTTGGCGTGCTGACTGTGGGCACCACCATCATCGGCTCTAGCGGTGCAACAATGGAGAGTCAGTCAGCCATGGTGGTGGAGGCCATTCGCAGACAGTCATTTGCGCTGGTACTAGCAGCGCAGTCCTCCATGGTTGTGAATGCTCGCCTAAAATGGGAAGCAGAGTCCGACACACCAGAAACATGGTCGGCCATCGGGGACACCAGCGAAACCTGGACACCTGTTACGGGTAATAATTAATCTTGGCAAATTGCCGCATGAGGTGAAAAATGGCTGATACAACCACGACCAACCTATTACTGACCAAGCCCGAGGTGGGCGCGTCCACAGACACATGGGGCACCAAGATCAACACCGATCTGGACACCATTGACGGATTGTTTGATGCGGGTCCATTGCTCAAAGTCACCAAGGGCGGTACGGGTGTTGGCACCAGCACAGGTACTGGCAGCAACGTGCTGTCTAACTCACCGACACTGGTGACCCCTGCATTGGGCACGCCTTCAAGCGCCACATTAACAAATGCCACTGGACTACCAATTTCCACTGGTGTGTCTGGATTGGGAACCAGTGTTGCCACCTTTTTGGCGACACCATCTTCTGCCAACTTAGCCGCAGCTTTGACAGACGAAACAGGAAGTGGTGCTATTGTCTTTGCAACCAGCCCAACCTTGGTGACTCCAGTGCTTGGCACACCCACCTCTGGAACTTTGAGCAACTGTACGGTGGATGGCACAAACTCTGTCGGTTTTCTGAACATCCCTCAGAACAGCAAGAGCGCAGCTTACACACTGGTCCTTGCTGATTCGGGTAAGCACATCTTCCACCCGTCTGCGGATACCACGGCAAGGACTTTCACAATCCCCGCTAACAGTTCTGTTGCCTATCCCATTGGCACGGCCATCACCTTTGTCAACCAAAATGGCGCTGGTGTGGTGACGATTGCCATTACAACGGACACGATGCGGTTATCGCCAGCAGGCACAACAGGGTCACGCACTTTAGCGGCCAACGGATCAGCAACCTGCATTAAGGTCACATCGACTGAGTGGCTCATTTCTGGGAGTGGTTTGACATGAGTGGCGCACTTCAAGCTGTTTTTCAGAACCAGCGTTCGTTCGTGCCGCCAACGTATGACGTTGAATACCTTGTCGTTGCTGGCGGCGGCAGTGGCGGTAGTCAAACACCGTATGACCCCGGCTCTGGTGGCGGCGGTGCGGGAGGATACCTAGCCACTTCTGCGACCGCTGTAACTCCGGGTACGGGGTATGCGGCAACTGTTGGCAGCGGAGGCGCGGCAACGGCAAGTGGAAATAATTCTGTATTTTTGTCCGCCACTTCAATTGGAGGTGGTAGAGGGGGGCAGGCAAACGGATATGCTCCAAGCGTTGGTGGCTCTGGCGGAGGAGGTCGAAACTTTCACGTTGGTCCGCCCGGGCAAGGGGCAAACGGAACTGCGGGGCAGGGAAATAAAGGCGGCACAACGTGGGAAGCAACGGGTTGTTGTGTTAACGATGGTGCCGGTGGCGGAGGCGGTGGCGCAGGCCAAGTTGGTGGTAATGCGATCTACTTCAGCGTTGGTGGCAACGGTGGAAACGGCTCTGCTTGGCTGAACGGTACAACATATGCCGGGGGTGGCGGCGGAAGTGGCTCAATTTATAATGCAGGCGGCTCTGGTGGGTCGGGCGGCGGTGGCGCAGGCAAATATGTAAACGGAGGAACCGCTGTTCCCGGAGCGGCCAATTCAGGTGGCGGCGGTGGCGGCGGTGCCAGCGCAGCCGGTGGCTCTGGAATTGTCATCCTTCGTTATGCTGGCGCACAGCGAGGAACGGGCGGCACAGTCACATCGGCTGGCGGTTACACGTACCACACTTTTACTTCATCTGGGACATTTACAGCATGAGCCAATTTGCCCAAATCGACGAGAACAACATTGTCCAGCGCGTGCTGGTCATCGACCAAGCGGAAATTGATACCGGCAATTGGGGTGACCCTGCCAGTTTCTTCCAAACCAGCTACAACACACGGGGTGGTATTTACTACATCCCGAACACTGACACGCCTGATCCAGATCAGTCCAAAGCCTTTCGCAAAAACTTTGCCGGGATTGGCTACATTTGGCTACCCAATGGCCCAGAGGGAGAGGGTTTTGCTCCGCCTCAACCGTATCCGTCTTGGGTTTTGAACAGCTTTTCATATTTTTGGGAAGCTCCGGTCCCAATGCCTGTGCCAAATAATCCGCCATACTATGTTTGGGATGAAGCCACTCTTTCGTGGGTTGTGATTCCTGAATCAGACGTCACTGCACCCGGAGCGGCTCCAAATGTTATCGGTTAAGCCTTTGGAAAATCTTGGCTCTCTTCAAGGGGCAATGTATGACTTTGAAAAGGCGGGGGACTTGCTGCCAAAGCATAACCACGCTGAAAGCAACGCACACATCACCATCGTGGCGCGGGGCAAGATCAAAGCGTATTCCCATGATTGGGAGCTGGAGGCTGTAGCAGGGCAAATCCTCAACTTCCGGCCCGGTGAGCCACATGAGTTTATGGCGCTGGAAGACAACACTCGCATCTTCAACATCATCAAGAATCCCGACTTGAGTGCGCCGGTCGGGTCAATGGACTACCAACAGGAGCAACCATGAAACTACTTGCCATCGCCGTCTGCGCCCTGTTTCTGACGGGCTGCGCCACTGCCGAGTACCAAGCCTACGCTGACGCCCACAAAGCTCAAGCAGCGGCCCAAGCGGCACGTTACCAAGCCCTTGCTGACATCGCCAAGCAAGGCGACACCACAGCCAAGGTTGCTGCGGTCATGTCCCTGCAAATGGGAAGCCCACAGCAGTCTGCACAGATCAATGCCCCCAAGTCTTGGGCTGACTATGCCTTGCAATGGACAGGTTTGCTGCTGCCTACATTTGGTCAGGTGTACACCATCAACAAGCAAACCACCTTGGGGCTGCGTCAGTCTGACAATGCCACAGCTTTGGGTGTCAGCACCAACTCTGCCTTTGTCGGCATCGCAAGCCAGATTCAAGCGCCAGCAGCCAATGTCACTTTGAGTGGCACAGGCGTGATCGGTGCAGGCTCTTACACAATTGGAGCAAACAGTGGTCAAAACTCTGGCAACAGTGGTCGCTTGGCTGGTGGTGCTATTACTGACAATACGGCTGTACCAACTGTGGTGACTAGCACCAACACAACGACCAACACGATCACCCCAGCAGTACCATGACAACGATTGACAAAACAGATGCGAGACTGTCAACGCACGAAGAAATCTGTGCGCTGCGCTATGACCAGATCAATGCCAGGCTCAAGCGCATTGAAGCAATCATGCTCAAGACTGCTGGCGTCATGATCCTGTCAATGGCTGGCACTATATTCAGTGCCATGTGGATACTCAAATGAGAGATTGGGCTGTTGCATTCATTGCGGCAGCCCTACTTGTTGGGGTTATGGTCTGGTCCACAAGCATAATCGTGCCATTCGTATGGGGGCTGTAAATGCTTGCAGAAATCGCGGCTGCAAACGCAGCCATTGCAGTGATCAAGGCCGCACTAAAAAACGGCAAGGAACTGTCTGACCTTGGCTCCAAGGTATTTGACTACTTTGACAACAAAGCAAAAATCCAAGAGGCAGTCACCAAAAAAGGCAACAGGTCCGACATTGAAGAATTCTTTGCGCTCGAGAAACTAAACGCGCAAGAAGTTGAACTGCGTGAGCGCATGATTTATGCAGGCAGGCCCGGCATGTGGGGCGACTGGCAGAAGTTCCAAGCAGCAGCAGCCCGTAGACGCAGGGAAGAAAAAGATTCTGCGGCCAAAGCCATCAGGCAGCGCAAGGCCAAGATGGAGCAATTGACCGAGTACATCGCCATCGGTATTGCCAGCATCATCTTGGCTGCATTATTAGTTTACGGAATCATCATTTACATGATGCACATCCGAAGATGAGCGAGAAACCTGAATCAGTTTTGGACAAGGTGCTGGCCTATGTGGACAGTCCCTTCAAACTGTTCGCGGCCATCCTGATGGGGGTCATTGCATTTGCCGGGTACTTCATGTGGCAAAACCAAGAGTTCATGCGGGATGCCTATAAAGAGTCCAAGAAGCTGCCCGAGATCAACACGGCCAGGGCAGATGACGCCAGTTCAATGCTGCTCAAGAAAACAGGGGCAACGGTGGTGGCGGTGTTCAAGGTGAACCCGCTGTTCAACAGCAGGGTGCTGTACAAGGCTTACACAAAAGATGGCAGGGACAAGACGATTGAGGACATCGATGTGGGGCTGTTCAGCCAGAACACGGCCAACAATAGCGATGTGGTCAAGCTGATGACCAACGAAATCCCTTGCGGTGAGTACAGATATGCGCAGTCAGAGGTGGGGCTGTGGTACTTGGAAAAAGGCGTGACCTATACCTGCCGCATCAGTGTCCCACCGGACTCACATCGTTTTGTGGGCCAGATCACGGTGGGGTGGGCAGAGCAGCCCAAGGACATTGAGCAAGTAAAATTCATGCTGGAAATTGCCAGCGCAATGCTAACCAAAAGGGGTAATTGATATGGATTGGCTCAAACAAATCGCGCCCACAATTGCCACGGCGATGGGCGGCCCACTGGCTGGCATGGCCGTGTCAGCCATCTCAAAGGCCATCGGTGTGGACCCCGACAAAGTGGGCGACATGATCAGCAACAACAAGCTGACAGCAGAGCAGATCGCCCAGGTCAAGATCGCTGAGATCGAACTGCAAAAGCAGGCGCAAGAGCTTGGCCTCAACTTTGAGAAGCTGGAAGTTGAAGACCGAAAGTCAGCCCGAGAGATGCAGGCCACCACCCGAAGCATGATGCCCCCCATCTTGGCTGGCTCTGTCACTGTCGGGTTTTTTGGCATCATGGGCATGATGTTTCATGGCGCGGTGGACAGCAGCAACCCTGCCATCTTGATGATGCTGGGCAGCCTTGGCACGGCATGGACGGGCATCATCTCTTACTATTTCGGCTCCTCTGCTGGCTCACAGGCCAAGACCGATTTGCTTTCTAAAAAGGTGTGATGACATGAAAGACAACTTTGATGAAGCCCTAAAGGCCGTGCTGCACCACGAAGGCGGCTTTGTGAACCATCCAGCAGACCCAGGTGGCATGACCAACCTGGGCGTGACCAAGAAGGTCTGGGAGGAATGGATCGGCCATCAGGTGGATGAAAAGGTCATGCGTGAACTGACACCTGAGATTGTTGGCCCGATGTACAAGGTGAAGTACTGGGACAAGGTGAAGGGTGATGACCTGCCAACAGGTGTTGACTACGTTGTCTTTGATGCTGCTGTTAACAGTGGCCCAGGAAGGGCTGCAAAGTGGCTACAAGCCTGTGTTGGGGTTGAGCCTGATGGTGGCATTGGCCCCAAGACCTTGGCGGCGGTGGCTGCGTTTGAGGGTGACCTGGTTGACGATTACAGCAAGCGCCGGCTGTCATTCTTGATGGACCTGCCCCACTGGCCAACTTTCGGCAAGGGATGGGGCCGCAGGGTGGCCGATGTGAGCAAGACAGGTTCTAGCATGGCATAAGCTGGAATAATCAAGCCATGGCCAACGTCAAGCAGCAACTCGAAACCCCGTCAATCCCAAGCCTTGGGTTTGCGCCGGAGGTGTATGAGCGCAGGCACTTCAGTGAAAACTACGGTGCCTTGAACACCTACTTTCGCAAGATGATCGGCGTGCTGGGTGCGCTGTTTGGTCCAAGGGGCGGCAAGTTTATGAACAACCCCTACGGGGCTTTTCAAGATTCGACAGACCAGACTGCGGCCAACACGACCACAGCCTACGCTGTCAAATTTAACACCACCGACTTTTCCAATGGGGTCACCATTGCCAGTGACTCGCGCATCACGGTGGCTGTGGATGGTATTTGGAACTTGCAGTTTTCGATTCAATTCAAAAACACAATCAATGACGGCCAAGACGTTGACATTTGGTTTCGCAAAAACGGCACCAACATTGCAAACTCAAACAGCAGATTTCACTCTCCTCAAAGAAAAAGCGCTGGCGACCCAAGCCATATCATTGCTGCATTGAATTTTTTTGTTGAAATGGCTGCTAATGATTACATTGAGATTATGTGGAGAACTGAAAACACTGGTGTAAGTATTGAGCATTTTGGGACAAGCGCCAGCCCAACACGACCAGCAGTGCCATCGGCCATCGTCACGATGAGCTTTGTATCCAACCTACCAACGGTCTAAGCCATGTACCTCCCAATAAAACTTCCACCAGGCATCTACCGAAATGGCACGGAGTACCAAGCGGCTGGCCGATGGTATGACGCCAACCTGGTGCGCTGGTACGAGAACACGCTGCGGCCTGTTGGCGGGTGGCGCAAACGGTCCACATCGCAACTGTCTGGGCTGTGCCGTGGCATTTTGACTTGGCGTGACAACAGCGCCACACGCTGGATCGCCTTGGGCACCCACACCAAGCTGTACGCCATGAACCAAGGCGGGGTCTTGAAGGACATCACGCCAACAGGGTTTACGGCTGGGTCAGCCAACGCTGTGCTGAATATCGGCTATGGCTCACAAGAATATGGCTCATACGCCTATGGCGTGGCGCGGCCTGATGTCGGCTCCAACACGCCAGCGACCACATGGTCTATGGATACCTGGGGTGAGTACTTGGTGGCCTGTTCATCGACTGATGGCAAGCTGTACGAGTGGCAGCTTGGCTTTGCAACGCCAACTATTGCTGCCGCCATTGCCAACGCGCCCACAGGCAACAAGGCCGTGATGGTCACAGCAGATCGCATCCTGTTTGCCCTTGGCGCTGGTGGCAACCCTCGCAAGGTGCAGTGGTGCGACCAAGAAAACAATACCGACTGGACGCCCAGCACATCCAACCTGGCTGGCGACTACGAACTGACAACACCCGGCACACTGTTGGCTGGCAAGCGCGTCAAAGGCATCAACCTGCTGTTCACCGATGTGGATGTCCACACGGCTCAGTATGTGGGCGCACCATTTGTCTACGGCTTTGAGAAGGCGGGTTCAGGCTGCGGCCTGATCTCAGCGCAGTCTGTGGCTGCCATCGACACTGCCGCCATCTGGATGAGCAAGTCTGGATTCTGGATTTATGACGGTTACGCCAAGCCACTTCCAAGTGATGTGGGCGACTACGTTTTCCAAAACATCAACTATGCGCAGTCTTCCAAAATCTATGCTGTCCACAATAGTCAGTTTGGTGAAATCTGGTGGTACTACCCCAGCGCAGCCAGCAATGAAAACGACTCATATGTCACGTTTAATTACCGAGAGAATCATTGGGCGATTGGCACTTTGGCTCGGACTGCTGGCAGCCATGCTGGTGTTTACACCAACCCGCTGATGGTGTCGGTGGATGGCTATGTGTACGAGCATGAGGTGGGCTTTGCCTATGACGGTGCCACGATCTATGCCGAGTCTGGACCTGTGCAGATCGGCAACGGTGACAACATCATGAGCGTGCGCCAGGTGGTGCCCGATGAGCAGACGCTGGGGGAGGCGGTGGTGTCATTTGCCACCCGGTTCTATCCAACGGGTGACGAATCATCCTATGGCCCCTACTCCGCAGCCAATCCCACCAGCGTGCGGTTTGCCGGGCGGCAGATCAGCATGAAGGTCACGGGCGCTGTGCTGGCCGACTGGCGGGTGGGGGTGATGAGGCTTGAAGCTGTGCCAATGGGCAAACGCTGATGGACTTGGAGCATCTGGAGAGACTGCGCCACCATGTGGAGGCTGCCTTAGAATACTCTGGAGGCACACACCATTTCGAGGACATCCTCGAAATGGTCAAGGACAGCAGGCTGCAAGTGTGGCCAGCCAAAGAGTCTATTGTGCTGACTGAAATCATTGTCTATCCCCGGTTGAAGAATTTGCACTATTTCTTGGCTGGCGGCGACCTAGATGAACTTTCAAGGATGCGGCCATTGATCGAATCCTGGGGCAGGTCAGTGGGTTGCACCAGAGTGACTTTGGCAGGCCGCAAAGGCTGGGCAAAGACATTTTTACAAGATGAAGGGTACAGACCACTGTGGTCTGTACTGGCAAAGGAGCTTTAACCATGGCAACAGCAGCGCAAATACAGGCAGAAGCGGCGGCACTTCCGCAAACCCAAGACGCATTGGACGCATTGCTGGTGAAGTACTCTCCAGGCGACTTGGCTGCGGCATTCCCTGGGTATAGTCAAAATGACATTGACACCGCCAGAGCAGCAGCAGAGCAGCGTGAATTCATTGCTTGGCAAGCATCGCAGCCTGCTGTGGCAGGGCCAGGTACTGTTGGTGATACTTTGGCGGCGCAAGGCATCACAGACCCAAAGAACGACCCACGGCTGCTGGCCCAAGCGCAAGAACAGCTTGACCGAGCCAAACAACGTCAAGCCTTATTTGATCAGGCGGGTGTGCAGCCAGCGGTAAGTTTGGCCCCGTGGTCCGAGCCAAATTGGAGAGAAACTCAAGCGGCTGCACAGCAAGCAGAAGCTGCGCGTCAGGCTCGGATAGAAGCGGCAGAGGTGGCTGCTGGAGGGCCGAGAACTGTTGTTGGTGGCGGCCTGATCACTGGTGACGGTGGCGGCACATCAACCCGACCAACCACCCCTGTGGGCGGTGGCGCAGGCGGTGGCTTGTTGGGCGGCGGCGGTGGCACAGGCGCTGCTGGCTTGCCCTCTGGTGGCACAGCCACAGGTGCAGCCAACCCCCGCATTCAATCTATCCAGCAGTGGTACAACTCCAACGTGGGCCGCACAGACCCACAGGCGCAGTCAGACTTGAACAGGTTCTTGGCCACCAGCGGGTTCACAGCCAGAGAGATCAATGCAGCCCTGCCGCAGTGGGGCTTGAATGACCTCCAAAACGCCATGCGCACGGCCATCGGGGAGGTGGCGCAGCAGACGCCATTCGCACCTGTTGCTGCGCAACCCATGCAGCCATTGGCGCAGCCCTACACCTCCATCGCATCGCAACTGCCGGGTGGTGCTGACGCACGCGCCCAAGAGATTCAAAACTGGTATGCGGCCAATGCAGGGCGAACAGACCCACAGGCGCAGGGCGACCTTGAAAGATTCCTTGCAAGCGGGTACTCTGCGCAGGAGATCAACCGAGCCTTGCCACAGTTTGATGTGCCATTTTTAACTTCAGGCATTTCAGCAGCGCGGCAGCAAAATCCAGATGCAGCCTTGCAGCGCCAATTGGCTGCATACCAAGCAACTGCACCCGGTGCGCAGTTCACAGGCACTGTCAGCCCCTACGGCCTGCTGACGCAGCAGACTCAGGCATTCCGAAACCCGTATGCCGACACCTTGGCCAACGTGGCTTTGGGCGGCTACAACCCCGGCGTTTACAACGTACTGCTTGGTGAGAAGGTTGACCCGACAACGGGATTGGTGGTGCCCAATGAGGGCGGCGCTGGTGGGGCATCTGGCGGGGATGAGGGAAGCCCTGGAGGTCAAGGTGGCGATGCAGCAGGCAACACTGGCGGTGGCCCAGGCACTGGTGCTCCAGGTGATGCCGCATTTGCACACGGCGGCTTGGTCACGGCCATGTTTGGCCCAGACCCTGATGGTCCTGATGAGGGCCAGATCAACATCCAGCGTGGCGAATACGTCATCAAAAAATCAGCGGTCAAGAAGTACGGCAAAGGATTGCTGGACATGATCAACGATGGCAAAGTACCTGCCAAGAAAATGAAATCTTTACTCGGTTAAAGGAGAGCAAAAATGTCAAAAGGCGGCACAAGCACCAGCGGTGTGAACATCGATCCAGATGTCAAGGAAGCATTCCTTGCAAACTTTGCCAACGCACGCAACGTGGCTGGCGCATTGCCTACGCAGCAGTTTGCAGGCTTGAACCCCATGTACCAGGCAGGCGAGGAGGCTTTGGTCAACACGGCCTTGGCTGGCCCCGGCATTGCTGGCACTGACCTCGCGGCTCAGATGGCCGCTGCTGGTGGTGCCTATCAGCCCATGCAGCAGCAAGCCTTTCAAGCCAACCTTGGCATGACTGGCCCCGGCTCCATCGGCTCCTACATGAACCCCTACACCCAGATGGTGCGTGAGAACGCATTGGGTGACTTGGAGTCTGCACGCAGGTCGGCCATCCAACAAACGGGTGAGCGTGCCACACAGGCCCGTGCCTTTGGCGGATCACGCCAAGGTGTCGCAGAGGCTCTGACAAACCAAGGGTTTGCCAAGCAAGCCGCGACACTTGGAACGCAACTGAACGAGAACGCCTTCAACCAAGCAGTGCAATTGCAGGCAGCCGACTTGGCACGCCAGCAGCAAGCGCAGGCAGCCAACCAAGCGGCTGGCATCTCAGGCGCTGACTTGCGATTGCGCGGTGCCAACCAGCTTGGCGGTTTGGCCGCACAGCAGCAGGCTTTACGCCTTGGCGGCGCACAGGCTGTGATGGGTGCAGGCGGTGCGCGTCAAGCCTTGGAGCAGCAGCAGATGGATGCCATCCGCAACATCGGCTTGCAGCGCCTGGGGATTGTGCAATCGTCCTTGGGTGCGCAGCCTGCCAACCTCGGCCAGATCACCAGCACGCCGTACAGCCAAAACGTAGGCGCTGGCGCATTGGGTGGTGCATTGGCTGGCGCTCAATTGGGCAGCGTCATTCCTGGCATCGGCACAGGCATAGGTGCAGGTATTGGTGGCATTTTGGGCCTGCTGGGTTAAGGAGAATCACATGGCAACAGGTTTTGACTTTGCGAGTTTGGGCAACTTGTTTGCCCCAGGCGGCACACCGACAGGGCTTGATGCCCTGTTCAACGAGGACCAGCGCAGGCTGATGGGTCGCAACGCCAACTTGTCGGCAGCGGCTGCGCTGCTGCAAGCCAGTGGCCGCAGTCGTGAGCGCATTGGCTTGGGCCAAGCCCTTGGCTCTGCCTTGCAGGCTGGCCAGCAGGGCTACCAACAAGCCCGTGCTGGGTCGCTGCAAGACCTGCTGCTGGGGCAAAAACTGGCCGAAAGTCAGGCGGCCAGAGCAAGGCAAGCCGAAATTGAAAGAATCATTGGCACAGGTGTGCAGCCTGCTGTTGCAGGTATGCCAGCGCAAATGGTTGAAAACGATGGTGGGGGTGTGGGTCAGATACCCGCTGTGCCTGCACGCCCTGCCGGATTCGACATTCAAGCCATTGCGCCACAGTTGATGGCCCAAGGTCCAGAAGGCCGCAAGGCATTTGGTGATTTGTTGGCAGCGCAAAAGACACTGATGGGTGACACGTTCAGCCTGGCCGAAGGTACAAGGCAATATGTGCGTGACCCCATCACTGGCGAAGTGCGTGAAATTGCTGCTGGTGCGCCAAAGCCAGTGCCAGAATCAGACGCCATCAAAACACTGCGTGGATTAGGGTTAGCGCCAACCATAGAAAACTTGCGCCTATTGGACAAGCCAGAGGCGACTCCAGCAGAAATTAGAACTCTGCAAATGACCAACACGCCAATCACATTGGAAAACGTCATTAGACTGCGGCAGTCTGGTGCAACCAATGTCAAAACTGCTGTCAATATGCCAGGCAACCAGCAATTCTTGGCTGGTGTTGGCACTAACGTTGCAGAGACATTGGGCAATTTGACCGCAGCCGCTGAAGCTGCGAAATCAACGCTTGCCAACGTGGATCGCATCTTGCCTGCACTCGATAAGGCCGTGCTTGGCCCTGGTGCTGATTACCGCACCACGCTGCTGCGAATTGGTCAGCAGTTGGGGGTGGCTGGAGCAAACGCCAACGACACATTGTCGCAAACAGCAACAGTGGTGCAAGGCTTGGCGCAGGCTGAATTGGATGCGGCTGCGCAGATGAAGGGTCAAGGCACTTTGACTGATGCTGAACGCGCCATCTTGCGCCGTGCGGCTGGTGGTGATCAATCTCTGACTGCTGTTGAAATTCAAACAGGCTTGAATGCCGCAAGAAAGAACGCCCAAGCGCGATTGAAGTTGCAGCAAGACTATGTGCAGCGTGCCAGCAAGTTGCCAGGCTTTGAGCAGTTTGCTCCCTTGTATCAAGTGACCCCATACACTGGCGGCAATCCTTTGGTAAATTCAATTGATCAAGAATTGCAGCGGCGACAAGGGGGTCCACGATGAGCGATGCACTGGCTAGTTTCTCCACCGAAGAATTACTAAAAATCAAGTCGGGCGATGTGTCCGGCTTGTCCACCGAAAAGCTGCAACTGTTGCGCGGCATCTTGAGCCAAGCGCCGATGTTCTCTGCGCCAGACATGCCGCCTGCTGCTGCGCTACCACCCCCAGCGCCTGCCCCAACGCAGCGCCTGCGCTCCATTGCGCAGGGTGCAACCATGGGCGGCGCTGATGAATTGGAAGCCAGCCTGCGGTCGGCTGTGTCTGGTGAAACCTACGACCAAGCCTTGGCCGACATTCGCGGCAAGATGAAGGCATACCAGCAGCAGTCGCCTTTGGAGGCGCTGGCCTACGAGGGTCTGGGCGGTGTTGGCATGGCTGCTGGCGCTACCTTGGCCACGGGCGGCGCGGCTGCCCCCGCGACCATCCCAAGGGTTGCCACCAGCGTGGCACCATTGGTTAAGGGCATCTTGGGCACCACAGCATTGGGTGGTGCGCAGGGCGGCGTCACTGGCTTTTTGTCAGGTGAAGGCAGTGTGCTTGAGCGTGCAGCCCGTGTGCCGCAGTCCACCCTTATGGGAGCAACATTGGCCCCAGCAGTGCAGCTTGGCTTTATGGGTGTAGGCAAGTTGACCGACAGCGTGCTGGATGCGGCCAGGCGGCTGACTGGTGGGCGAGGCGGCAAGGCTGCTGAAGCTGAGATTCAGCGGCTGGCTGGCGAGACTGGCCTGACCACCGATGAGATCGTCCAGCGCATTGCCAACGGCGAAACCATGGGCGAGAACCAGACGCTGCTGGCAGCAGTGCGTGGCCTGTATGCCCAAGGTGGCCAAGCAGCAACGACCATTCAAAAGTCATTGACCACACGCCCTGCGCAATTGCGCAAGGATGCCCTGACAGACATTCAGAAAACTTTGGTGGGTGATCTGACTCCATTCAATCTTGGACCACGGCCTGAGAATGTCTTGAAGTATTTCAAACAAAGCGATGACGCAGCCAAGGCAGCAGAGCGACAGGCTTACAGCCAAGCCTACGGCACAGGTGGCGTCATTGATGCCGATCTGTTAGGCAGCTTGACCGATGCTTTGAAACGCTCCCCTGGTGCGGTGCAAGATATCAATGCCATTTACACAGCCCAGACGGGCAAGCGGCCTTTCTTTTCCTTTGACAAAAAAGGCGACATCAAATTTTCCAAGGCACCAACCTTGGAGGATGCTGAAATCATTCGGCGCGGCATTCAGGCCAGCATTGACACAGCCTACTCCACTGGCCGTGGAGGTGTTGGAGAGGCGCTCAAGCCCGTAGAAGGTGCATTGCGCGAGTCTATTGACGCATCCTCCAGCGCATTGGCGGCAGCCCGTCAGCAGGCGTCCACCTTGCGTGGGGGCCGCAAGGCTTTCCAAGAAGGCCGCACGGTGTTGTCAAAAAGCGCCGATGAGGTGGATGTCTACATGGACTCCATTGCAGACAATCCAGCCATGCTGAGTGCATTTCGAGCAGGCGCCATGGATGCCATACGCAAGCAGATGGGAACAGGTCGCGTCACATCCATGATGAGTCGCTTGGCCAACCCTGAGTTAAAAGAAGGCGCCATCTTGCGAACCATCTACCCTGGTGATGAGCTTGACAGCATCCTGACCCGCATCGGCACGGCAGCGCAATCTCAAGCCGCCAAAAACTATGTGGTCGGCCAATCGGCCACGGCATCTACGTTGCTGCAAGCGCAGCGCACAGGCTCCAGCATCACGGCAGATGAGTTGGCCAACGCTGTTGGCGGCAACCCCATGGCCGGATACCGGGTGCTGTCCAAAATGCTGAAAGACCAAAACGCTGGATTGTCTGAGGCAGATCGCCAACGTGTGGCGCAAATCCTGACCAGCGAAGACCCCAACATTGTGCGCAATGCCTTGGTGGACAGCAGCGGCATGGCTGCATTGCAGCAACGCATTAACAGCACGATTAGACTGCTGGGTAAGTCGGTGCCATACGGCGCGGGTTACATTGGCGCAACTATGCCAAGACAATAAGGAGTAAAAACATGGCTGGATTGCTTGATGATGAGGAGTTGATGCCATTCTTTGGCAATCCAAACATTCAACGCCAAGGCGCAAGGGCCAGAGCATTGGCCGCCAAGCGCGATGTCAACACACTGCCCGATCCTCGCACCTATGCGGCCATCTCCGGCCTGCTGGGGCAAGCCCCTGACGAGATGGGATTCAGCGTCTTGAACCCCGACTATGAAGGCATCCAGCGGGTGGCGCGTCCAGCCTTTGCTGCTGGCACTGCCTTGGGCATTGCACCGATGATGCGGAGTATGAACTTGGCACCACGGCCAGCGGTGCGTGCGCCATCGGCCAAATCTCAGCTTGGCGCGTTTTTGATGGACACGCCAAAGAAGCCCAACCCATTGGTTGGCACAAGATACCAAACCAATCAATTGCCAGGTATTGCCCCCCGCAGAGATGTCAACTATGACGAAATGCTGGGCGGCAGCTTGATGACATATCCCACAGATATGTTGAGTCGCAATGTGCAAGTGACCAATGTGAGTGAGATCCCTCTTGGCGCCAATGCTTTCACTACGCCTGGCGGCTTGATGTACATGCGTGATTTGGAAAACATTAGAAACAAAGTGGGGTATGCATCCAATCCTAGTGCAGCCACAGCGCAAAACAACAGGGCATTGCAAGCCATTGAGGAAAACCTTAGAAGGGGTGGCACTGGTCGCGTGTTCATGGCTCCACACACCATGCCTCGCAGTGGTGAAAACTTCTCGACAGGTCCAACAGAAGGCTTGTTGGCAATGATTGACGCCACCAACCCAAGCCCCAAGTTGCTGGAAATGATTTCAGATCAGATGCGTGCGGCTACGGTCAAGAAGGTCAAGGGCAAGTACAAAGATTTTGTGGGCCTAAACGATCCAATGGCGCGGGAACAATTGCTTACAGGCGAAGGCTTGTCGGCTGGAAGTGCTGGAGATTTGCGCAAGATCTTTGTGGACAAGATGAGCAATGTGGCCACTGAAAGAGGCTTGGACTTCAACTATAAAGATTTGCAAAACGCAATGCTAGACCCCAACGTCATGAACAGGCCCAGCTTTTGGATGGGTGATTCCATTTACGAAGCATTGCCACAACTTGGAACTCGGCCAGGCTCTCACGGTGCATATGGCATGGACATGCCTGGTGTGTTTCTTGGCAACACCCGTGGCGCACCCATCAGCGAAGTCATGCAGCCTGTGTACAACCAGATATTGCCAACGCAAATGAATAAGCCAGGCTCTGGCTACAAAACCTCATCCATGGAAGACTTGTTTACGCAACTCCAGATGCCTGGAGACATCCCGGCAGGCCGATCCTATGCAGACCCCAACCAATTGACCCGTGGCAAGCTGTCAACGGCTGGTGAAGGCATCTCCATGTTTATGGACGAAGCGCAAATCAAACGCCTCAAGCGCCTATTTGGTCAGGAGTGATCATGATGATGAAGTGCTGCAAAGCACGAATGGCCTCCTCCGCAATGGCCTGCTGCTCTGCACCATCCATGTCATCAATTGAGTTGTCCGGCTGCACATCAATGTTGATGCCAAAGCTGGACAAGTTGACTTCTAAAACTATTTTCATTTCACACTCCCAAAAAATGCGGCCACAAGCGGGTCACGTTTAACCACACGCCTTTGCTGTCTGCGCCTGGCGTCAAGAAAATCCTTGTCATCAGCGGTCATCTTGGTCCTGAACTGATGGACCCTCTGCGTGCTGGTGCGGCCAGTGGGCAGGGGGCAGTCAACGTCATCACCCTGCCCCATCCTGTACTGAGGCCGCCAGCGGTAACTGTCGCCAGCCCTAGCCCACCCGGCAATATGCACCAGCCCCTGATCGTGCATCTCTTGCAGCACTCGCTGCGCGGCACGCCTGTCGCAGTGGATGATGGTCATCAACTCGCGGTCACATCTGGCCACACCATCGGCCAAGGCAATCATCAGGCTTGGCCTAATGCGTGGTTTTAGTCCTCGCATTTTTCATCCTCATCCAGTTTGACTTTCCACAGCGCCAACTCCCTGCGCCTGACACGCTCCAGCATGGTCCGAGCCACATAGGCACGGGTGCGCAGGTCTTGCGGGATGGCGTGGCCACTGCTATCGGGATTAAGAAGATCATTCAGCAGGTCGATGGCTGCATCCAGTGCGGGTGTGAGGCTCATTTGAGGTCACCAACGTCTTTTCTATACACATGGCCGTAATGCATCAGGCTTGGCAATTTGAAGGCATCCATGGCCCCAGGGCGGCCCGTGTAGGGCAGCAACTCTTTGCCATCGTATGTGCCCTTCATCTTGTCGATCATGTTGGCAGGGGTCTTAATAGATTGGTCGGCCATTTTTGAGACATCCTATTTGGTATTGCAAATTCTGGACCTTGCGCCAGGCTTGGTCACGGGACTGAAGGTCGCTGGGGCAATTACGCACCTTGTGTGCTGGTGGTTCTGAGGCCAGCGCCTTGTCCAGCGCGTGCTGAAGCTGCGCCTCCAGAAAGGGCAGGTCATCCATGGTCATGTCTTTGACTCTCATTTGCGGCATCCCTTTAGGCAGGCTGGTGAATGTTTGGACTGGCACACGCCAAGGATTTGGCAGCGTGTCAGCGGCTTTGGTTTGATCCAGATGGTTTTCATGTTGTCTCCAGCCAAACATGGCAAGCGTGGTGCAATGTGGATTCGGTGTGGCCATCGGTGGAAGTGATGTACGGGTCATCACGCACCACCACATGGCGGGTGCCGCTGGGGCTGTGGCGTTCGCGCCGAATAAATCGGTACTTCACACCAGTGCGCAGCAGTGTGAACCGCTGGCCGGGTTGCAATTGGCGCACATACCTTTTCACTTTTCACCCCTGATGTCTTGCAGCGTTTTGCTGGCATAGAGGTAATAGTTGTGATTGTCCTGGCAGGCGTGAAGCCCTTCCAGCACATCCCGGCAAGCCTGCAATTCCCGTTTGGCCAGCAGGTCCGCAAACCGCTGCAAAGCCTTGGGGTGCTCCAGGTGGCACGCTGGCAGATTGGCGTCTCTGGCTAGGTCCATGATCGTCTTCATGCCGACCACCCGTAGAACAGGGCAGCGGCCAAGCCGATGCCGATGACCAGTGCGGTGATCAGGTCCAACGCCGCCTCGGCGCGTGCGTGCAGCTTGGCTGCGCGGACTTGGTAGTGCTGGTGATATTTGTGGTGTTTCATGGGGTTCTCCTGATGAGGGGCCGAAGCCCCGTGGGTGTTAGACGAAATCGAAGCTGTACTCTGCGCCAGGAGTAACGACCACGCCCATGCCACTGCACTCAAAGGCCGTTTGAATTTTGGATGCTTCACGTGGCGTGCAGCCAGCGACAAACAGGGTGCCATTAAAGTATTCGGCGCTGGCCATTGGGGCTGATTGCTTGGCCACTTCCAGTGTGTAAATGCCAAACTGTTCGCTGTTCATTGTGTAGGTGTTCATGTCGTTTACTCCGTTTTCATCGTTACCCAGAACAACTATTTGTGCTGGTGAAACGTATTATGGACTAAATAAACAGGCCATGCAACACCCCTACAAAACAGTCAACTATTAACAAAGAACACAAGTAAAATGCGGCCATGAACTCCATCCACGACATCCGAGACATGGCCCGTCTGCACAAGATTCAGATGAAGCAGGTCTGCGCCCTGGCCCAAATACAACAGCCCCAGGTCAGCAGATGGCTGTCTGGGGCTGTTGATCCTCTGTGGTGCTCAGTCAATCAGATGGAGGCGGCTCTGTTTGCGCTGATAGAACAACAGGGACAGCAAGCCCCTGCCGCAGCAGATGCCGCAGCAGCGCAGCCTTAGACATTCCCAAGGCGTGCGCTGTGGCCTCCAGCTTGTCGAACAGGTCACGCTCGACATGGGCCGCAATGAAGACCTTACCAGTCATCGCCACCAGCCTCGGCAGGCGCAGCAGCCGGTGCTGACCCACGGGTGATGCCAAAGTCAGCCGCAGCCGATGGCTTTGCGCCACCCAAAGGCTCACCCTTGCGCATCAGCAAGAGGTTGTTCAGGCCAAACGACACGCCATTGTTGCCAGCCTGGCTGTACGCATACGCATTCAGGCTGGCGCGGATGTAATCGCCAGACACGATGTCATCAGATCCGATCAGGTCGTTGCCATGCGTGTCGATCGCGCCAGGCTTACTGGTGGACTTCACGTTGCAAAAGAAATGGCCTGCGTATTCCTTGCCCAATGGGCTGCCATCTGTCTTGGTTTCGGTGTCGCCATCACGCAAGGGGTTGCGCACGTTCTTGGGGATCTTGTCCCCGAACTTGCTGGCCAATGCTACCTTGGCCGCTGCCTTCAGTGCTGTCAGCGTGTCCTTGTCGGTCTTGGGAATCAGAATCTGGGTGCTGAATTCGTCCTTCCCGTTCATCTCATTCTTGCGTGCCTGAAGGGCCGAAAAATACGAGGTGCGCACCTCGCCAGTTGTCACTCTAGTGGTCATGATCGTTTCCTTTGGGTTGATCGTTTAACAGGTTTACAGCCCCATCAAAGTGATGAAGCAATTGCACTTTAGCACAAAAAAAGTGCTTGTTTAAAAGATTTTTACACTGCACAATCGGGACTCTTTCAACCGCTAAACCGAGGAAACCGATGAACCTGTACCCGCATCAAGACGAGGCCAAGCAGTTCTTGCTGGACCACAAGAGGGCCATCCTGGCCGACCAGCCGCGGGTTGGTAAAACCCTACCAACCGCAGCAGCAGCCCTCGAACACCTACCCGCCCTGATCGTCTGCCCAGCCATCGCCAAGACCGTGTGGGAGGCCGCATTCTGCAAGCTGTCCAACGCCAGTGTGCGGGTAATCAATGGCAAGAATGACGCCATGAAGACCACCAACCATCAGGTGGTCATCATTAACTATGACCTGCTCCAATACTTCAACAATGCTGGCTACAAAACGCTGGTGCTGGACGAGTGCCATCGCATCAAGAACCCTTTGGCAAAACGCACCGCATCAGCATCCCTGCTGATGAAGCAGGTCGAGCGTGTGTATGCCCTCAGTGGGACACCAATACCCAACAGGCCCGTGGAACTCTGGCCCATCTTGCATGGCCTTGGCATCTACCGTGGCGGCTGGTACGACTTTGCTGCCCGGTACGCCAAGATGTGGAAAGCCCCTTGGGGATTAGATGTCTCAGGCTCCAGCAACATCCCTGAACTCAAGGCCATGATGAAGCCCCATGTCATGCGCCGAAAGAAAGAGGATGTGTTCAAGGACTACCAAGCCCCGCAGGTGTCTCTGATCACGTTTGATCTGCCTACAAATAAGCGCGAACAAGAGTTTGATGCCGATGCCTTAGTGGCCAACCCCAATGCCCTGCTGGCGTTTGAGGGTTTGGCCGAGATCATGCGCGAAGCCGGGATGCGCAAGGTCGGCATGGCCGCCGAATTCATCGATGACCTGCTGAACTCTGGTGAGCCTGTCGTGGTCTTTGCGCACCACAAAGATGTGGTGGCCGAACTGGTCAAAGAACTCAAAGCCCACAAGCCAGTGACAGTGGTGGGCGACACGCCAAGGGCACAGCGTGACAAGGCCATCGAAGCCTTCCAAGCTGGCAAGACCAAGTGCATCATCGGCAACATTGCGGCCATGTCCGAGGGTGTGGACCTATCGGCTGCCGACACCATTGTCTTTGTCGAATGCACCTGGTCCACCAGTGCGCTGGAGCAGGCATCTAGCCGGGTGGAGAACATCGCCAAGAGCAGCGTCAAGCCGCTGATCTACATCCTGACAATCAGGGCATCGCTCGACCACGCCGTGCTGGCCAAGATACTGGCCAAGCAAAACATCATCAACCAGATTATTTGAGGACCACCATGCAACACACTGAACGCAAACACGCACGCCTGTCAGCATCCCGCACCGAGCGATTCATGCAATGCCCAGGCTCTGTTCGCCTTGAATCACAGATGCCTGATGAGCCAGCAGGTGAGGCCGCAGCCATCGGCACGGCCATTCATGAGTTGTCAGAAAAGCTGCTGCGGGGTGAGGCGGTCAACCCCAACGATCACCCAGACGATCACTTCAACATGGCCATGGAGTACGTTGAATTCATCAACAAGCTGGTCGAGCAGCCCCGCAAACGCATGATTGAGGTCAACGTGGATGCAGGTCTGAAGTCCCTGCACCATGCCCTTGGCGGCACTGCTGACGCTGTGCTGGTGGATGGCAACCACCTTCATATCGTGGATTTGAAAACTGGAAGGGTCTTGGTCGAGGCCGAGAACAATAAGCAACTGATGACCTATGCCCTTGGCGTGATGCGGCAGTTCAACGCGCCCATCAACATCACCTGCACTATGCACATCTTCCAGCCCCGTGCTGGCCACTCCAAGTGGACCATCAGTGGCGCTGATCTGGTCAACCATGGTCACGACTTGGTTCATGCAGCCAACCTGGCCCTGTCCCCAGACGCCCCTACCAACCCAAGCCCCGATGCCTGCAAGTATTGCCGAGCCAAGACCATCTGCCCGTCCATGCGCCAGAAGGTCCAAGACAACGCACGCAAGGATTTCGCAACCAACACCAAGATCACCCCCGAGATGCTGGATCTGGCGCACCTCGCTGCCGACTGGTCAGAGGCGGTCATCACGGCTGCCAAGAAGCAATTAACAGACGGTGAAACAATCAGTGGCTGGAATCTCAAGCCAGGCCGCAAGACCCGGTTTTGGAAGTCAGAGGAATTGGCCGCAGCCGCCCTAAAGGACCACCCCAAGGCATTTAGCCTGAAGTCGCCAGCCGCCATTGCTGACCTGAACATCGAAGTGTCCGAAGACCTGATCGGCATTAAGCAGGCTGCGGCATCACTGGCCAAGGACAAGGCCAAAAAGTCCGAGGCATAGAATCCCCATTCCCCAGCCCCAAAAAAGAAAACCCCTGAATGATTCGCGTCATTCAGGGGTCCAAGTTCCAACCTTCAAGGAAAACTAGCAATGACAATTTTATCAGTGGTTCAAGCCAGAGGTATACCTCATGGCTAAGAAGACATTCGGATTCATCGCCAAGAACTTGGCAGCCATGGGCTATGAGCCTGTCCCCATCATTCGAGGCGAAAAGCGCCCAGCAGTGGACAAATGGCAGGCTGGTGGGTGGGAGATGCACACCCAGCAGTTTGAAACCAACTACACCGGGCTGCTGACCCGGTTCAACCCCGGTGTGGACATTGATGTGTCTGACGAGGAACTGGTCCAAGCCATTCGCGCCATCGTCTTTGATGTGGCCGGGTGCCATGAACTGCCGCCACCCCGGCGCATCGGCAACGCACCACGGGAGTTGCTGCTGTTTCGCACCGAGGAGGAATTCCCCAAGGTCAGCACCGCAGCCTATGCCCTGAAGACCGACAAGCCGGACGCCAATGGCAAGGTCAAAGGCTCCAAGGTCGAAATCTTGGCCAGCGGCCAGCAGTTTGTGGCCTACGCCCTGCACCCAGACACGGGCAAGCCCTACAACTGGAACGGTGGCGGTGAGCCTTTGGCCATGGAGAGGTCCAAGCTGGTGACGCTGGACGAAGATCAGGCCAAGGAGATCGTGGCCAGGTGCGAGGTGCTGCTGTCCCTGCACGGGCAGCTTGTTGAGCGCAGGTCCATCACATCGGACTCGGGCGGCACGTTGGCAGACCGTGTCCCGAACGAGCGCCAAGATGCCGATGATCCGATCCTGGCGCTGTCAGCAGTTGGTGCAATGCCCAACCCCAACTTGCCCTTTGACGATTGGCTGCGCGTCTTGTACGCCACCAAGGGCGCACTCAAGGAAGAAGGCCGCAGCGCCTTCATGCGCTGGTCGGCCAAGTCCATCAAGCACGACCAAGCCTTTGCCGACAAGGAATGGCAAAAGGCCAGGCCCACCATGCTGGGGGCCGGGTCGCTGATCTGGATGGCCAGAAAGCTGGGATGGGCACCCGTGTCTACTCAGTTGGCCAAGCAGGTGGCGGCCAGCGAGGTGGTGGACGAGGATGGCGAGGTGGCATCTTTGGTGTGGCCGCACATGTCCAACGGCAAAAACCCCAAGCCGCTGAACACGCTGGAAAACTTTTCCACCCTGTCACGGTTCCTTGGTGTCGAGTACCGCATGAACATGATGACGGGCGAGGAAGTTGTCCACATCCCCGGCATGCAAGTGGCCGAAGGGTGCGAAGCCAACAGCGCAGTCACCCACATGATGAGCCAGGCCAACCTGACCAGCCTGCCCTCCAGCTTGGTGCCCGATTTCATGTCCATGCTTTGTGCACAGAACCCGTTTCACCCTGCCCAGCAGTGGGTGGACTCCAAGCCTTGGGATGGCGTGAGCCGGATTCAGCAGTGGCTGGACACCATCACCGCAGTGGACCAACCGCTGAAGGAACAGATGATGCGCAGGTGGGCCATCAGCGCCATGGCCGCACTGTTCAAGCCGGGTGGCGTCAGCGCCCACGGCGTGCTGACCCTGCTGGGTGACCAAGGCATCGGCAAGACCAGTTGGTTCCTGTCGCTGGTGCCGCAGGGCTTGGGCTTTGCCAAGGACGGAATGATCTTGCGCCCAGACAGTCCCGACAGCGTGCGCCAGGTCACCGCCAACTGGCTGGTCGAGTTGGGCGAGTTGGACGCCACCTTTCGCAAGTCTGACATTGCGGCCCTCAAGGCATTCATCACGCAGGCCAGCGACACCTACCGCCTACCCTACGCCAGAAAGAACACGGTCAACCCACGCCGAACCGTTTTCTTTGCATCGGTCAATGACTCCAAGTTCTTGTCAGACAACACGGGAAACCGCAGGTACTGGACGATTGACTGCTTGGAGATCGATTACCGCCACCAGATCGACATGCAGCAGTTTTGGGCCGAGATCAAGACGCTGTATCGCGCAGGCGAGTCTTGGTTCTTGGATGAGGCCGAGTTGGCCAGCCTGAACGAGTCCAACGAGCAGTTCATGACGCTAGACCCAATCACCGAAAGGCTGGAGACAAAACTGGATTGGGATGCGCCTGGGTTTGACTGGAAATGGCGTACAGCCACCGATGTTGCCCTGTCGATTGGGCTGGCAAATCCCGGTCGGTCAGACGTTACGAGGGTGGCAACCTACCTGCAAAAAAACAGAGGGTGCACTCGCCGCAGATCGAACGGAATGACCATGACATTGGTTCCACCAGCTTTTTTCGCTTAAAGGTCGCACGTTGCACCAATGGTCGCACTGACCTCAAACCCGCATGGTTATTGGGTTTGTGTAACCTAGTGCAACCTAGTGCATCTATTTAATATGAAATGGATATAAGAGGAAATATGGGAAATACACACATAGAAAACGCAAATAGAAAGGTTAAGCAATTGGATGCACTGTATGCACTGGATGCACTGACGCCTTTTTTGGATGATGACCGGGTGACCTGCGACACCTGCCAGCATCGGGACACGCAGCCAGCCGATGAGTTTGTGG
>Ga0209354_10000163_pt1 | contig 32577 bp, 40 predicted proteins | sample LauGreSpBDMM15DD_2_FD_187562 | JGI IMG/M metagenome (GOLD analysis project Ga0209354, IMG submission 187562) | Freshwater lake microbial communities from Lake Michigan, USA - Sp13.BD.MM15.DD (SPAdes) (version 2) | ecosystem: Environmental > Aquatic > Freshwater > Lake | place: Lake Michigan...
GGCTGTACGAAGCCAACTTCCTTAAGAGTCTTCTGCCAACCATCATTGGTGCAATCCTTACTCCGCTTACTGGCGGTCTCATCAACCCGTTAACCGCTGGCTTGATTGTTGGTGGCGTTGAGGGTGTCCGTACCGGTGACATTGGTAAGGGCCTCATGGCTGGCCTTGGCGCATACGGTGGCGCAGGTCTTAGTACCGCTCTTGCTGGTGCCGGTCTTGCTGGTGCCGCTCCTGCCGCTGTTGGTGCCGCTCCTGCCGCTACTGGCGCTGCTGGCGCTGCTGCTGCTGCTGGCACTGAAGCTGGCTTTACTGCCGCTGCTGATGTAGCTGCAAAAGAAGTTGCAAAAGAAGCTGCAAAGACAGCCGCTCAGAAAGCACTAGAGCAACAAACCTTACGAGAGGCAGGGACAAAAAGCATTCAGGCCGCTGTTGCTAAAGGACCGGGAATGTTTGCGTCCACTCCAAATGTTTCTTTTTCTAACATTGGTAAAGGTTTTGGTCAAATATTTGGTAAATCTGGAGGCACTGGTTCACTCGCGGGGCTTAGCGGCACTGACGTAGCACGGTCTGCACTGGGCACTGCAAATTTGGCCCAAAAGGCAGGTGTTACCTCTGCCGGTATCAGTGCGCTTACTCCTGAAATGAAACGACCTAAAAACTCACCCATTGACACGTCGTACTATCAGTCATATGGCTATGACCCCGATGAGGGTAAGTTCCTTGGTGGTGAGTGGAAGAAGGATTATCCCGGCTTGGAAGGCTATGCTGAGGGCGGTGATGTAAAGAAGGATGAACCCCCGCCTCCGCAGGCTCCGGCTGGCACCGCGGCTAACCTTGAAGACTACATGTCGCAACTGAATAAGTTTGTTGCGTCTCCTGTTGCTGCACCGCCGAAAAAGACTCCCCCGCCTGTTACTACGCCGCCTCCAAACCCCGGTCGTCCAAATAGGGATGATTTTGACGGCGTTGATTTTTCTGGTATTGATTTTGGGAATTTTATGGGCGGCGGGATGAACGGCCTTGCTGGCATCATGGGCAACAATTATCGAGGAAACGATAGCCGTATGCAGTGGGACCCGGACACTGGGTCTTTTACTAAGCCGGGCACGCGCACGTCGCAACAGCCTCCGCCTGCCACTACGCCCCCTGCGTACAACCCGATTAATTATTCAGGCCGACCTGTTCGCGGCGATGACAGTGACATGGGCGGCTATGGCGGCGGCTTTGACATGGGCGGCAGCAGTGGCGACTTTGACATGGGCGGCAACATGGGTAGTAGAGGTGGTCCGCAAACGACCTCGATGGGAGACGGGATGTATGGCCCAACTACCGGCAATCAACGGATAGAAATGGGTGACATGCGCGATCCTCGTGATATGCAGGACGACATGGTGAGTATTAGCCCAATTGAGCGCGAGTACTACCCTTCAGAACCGGCGTATCAACCCCCGACTCCGTTCAGCGATCCTCGTGATATGCAGGACAATCCGTATCAGCCCCCGACTCCGTTTAACGAACCTCGTGAACTTACACCTGACCCCACTCCGTACTCGCCTCGTATCATCGAGGAAGAGCCTACGCCTTCGATGCGCCCTGAGCTACCGCCGGGGTTTGGTTACGGGAGCTTTGGCAATATAAAACCTATAGTTGAACGAGCAGATCCGTCTGCATCTCCATTTGAGCTTTTGTCGCAGGGAAATCCCATCAGTCCGTATGATGGTCGCTATGAACGACAAGTTCAGCCCGATAGAGAACCGCCCCAGAAGGTTTCTCCGTCGCAGGAAGAGCAGGTTTACGCACAGCCTGATTTTGCTCAGGAACCCACGGAATACGGGCTTGGTCAGTTTGACCAGAACTACGATCAGTTTGGTAACGAGTACAACTTTGGGTTTGCCAAGGGTGGCGTAGCCAAGCGTAAGCGTAAACAGCGGCTTGTTGGGGGCAAGTTGGTCACCGGTAAAGGCGACGGCATGTCTGACAGCATCAAGGCCAATATTAGTGGTAAGCAGGAAGCCCGGTTAACGGATGGCGAATTTGTTATTCCTGCTGATGTAGTCTCTCACCTCGGCAATGGCTCTACCAATGCTGGGTCCAAAAGACTCTACGATATGATGGCAAAGGTTCGTAAGGCTCGTACTGGACGGGCACAACAGTCCCCGCAGGTAGATGTTGATAGGTACTTACCTAGATGAAGTTTGACATTACACTTGTGCCGTATGGTCAGATTACGTATTTAGTCCCGTCCTTAATTAAATACTTTAAAGAATCTGAAAGTTGGACCAAGGGCCGTGCGAGTGTTGACGATATTGTTCGTTTTGCTTTAACTGGACAAATGCAATTATGGGTGGTGTTTGATTCAAAAAATAATGACGCTATCCACGGGTACGTCATGACTGAGATTAAACAGTACCCACAAACTAAAATGTTAATAATTCAGTATTGTGCTATGGACCCTAACCACATGAAGTACGTTGATGACATCATGCACAATACTGCGGACAAGTTTGCTAAAGATGTCGGTTGTGCAGGCATAGAATTCTACGGTCGCCCCGGTTGGGAGCCGCATGTTAAAAAACGCAATTACACCGTTAAGACGGTGATATATGAAAAGCATTTTGACGAGGTAAAATCATGAGCAGCGGCGGCGGTTCTTCACAACCTACTTCACAAACAGTCACTCAGGTAACGATCCCACCTGAGTTGATGCCCTATGCCAAGAAAACCCTCGGCACGGCGGAAGATCTTGCATATAACCAGCCTTACCAGACTTATGGGGGTCAGCGGCTTGCTGGATTTAACCCGCTTCAGCAACAGGGAATAAGAGGCACGGCTGCGCTTGGTCCCACTTCGCAGATTGGACAAGCCTCGGGTCTTGCTGGACTTGTAGGGCAGGAGGCAGGGCAGTTGGGGTTGTCCTATCAACCAATGCAGTATCAACCAACCAACGTGTCGTACACGAGCACCCAAGCCCCGCAGTTGCAGCAGTATCAAATGGGCGGGCCTCAGCAGGTCGGTGCAGAACGGTTCGGTACGCAGGCCATGCAGGACTACATGTCACCCTATATGAGTGGTGTGGTTGAGCAGCAGAAGCGCGGCGCGATGCAGGACTACGCTCGTCAGATGCCGGGGCTTCAGGCGCAGGGTATCCGTGCCGGTGCGCGTGGCGGTACCCGTGAAGCGTTGCTACAGTCGGAGGCCAATCGAAACCTTCAGGGCCAGTTGCAGGGCATCGAGGCTACCGGTCGGCAACAGGCGTTTCAGCAGGCAGGGCAGCAGTTTGGTGCGGATCGTGCGGCTCAGATGCAAGCGGCAATGGCTAATCAACAAGCCGGACTTACGTCTGGGCAGGCTAATCTTCAAGCGTTGCTTGGGACTCAACAGTTAGGTGCAAACCAAAGCCTTCAGTCGCAACAGCTTAATCAGGCCGCGCAGTTGCAAGCTCAGCAGCAGGCGCTTGGTCAAAATCAGTCCGCGCAGCAGGCGATGGAGCAGTCCCGGCAGTTTGGTGCGGGGCTTGGCATGCAAGGTCTCCAGCAGCAGTTGGCTGCCGCAGGTACGCTTGGTCAGTTGGGCCAGACTCAGTTTAATCAACAGCAGTTGGCATCGCAGGCTCAGCAGCAAGCCGGTGGGCAGATGCAGCAACTTGAACAGCAGCGTCTGCAGATGTCTTACGATGACTTCCTTAACCGTCAGCGGTACCCGTATCAGCAGCTTGGCTTTATGTCAGACTTGATTCGCGGTACGCCCACAGCCGGTGGCGTCCAGACTCTCTACGGCGCTCAGCCAAGTCCGCTCAATACGGTGGCGGGTCTGGGTGCAATGTATTACGGCGCTCAGAGGGGTCAATAATGGCTAACAACCCAAATGCACTTGCGGGATTGACTGCGATCTCTCCTACGGTTTCTGCTTATCAAAACTTTGTTGAGCAGAAGGATAAGGTAAACGGTGCAAACATTATTCCGTTCCTTGTTTCACGTGGCGAACCCCAACTTGCAGGGTTGATTGCCAAGAAGCTTCGTATTGAAAATGCTGCTAGGACCCAGCAGCAAATGGCTCAGCAGCCCCCCGCTGCTCCGCCGACCGTAGCTCAGCAGTATGATGCGGCACTTGCTCAACAGCAGGCACCAAGAATGCCGCAGGCCCCGATGGCTCCCCCTGCCCAGATGCCCCCCGCCGCCGCTGGCGTGGCCGCTATGCCGAATCCTGCCATGGAGCGTGGGTTTGCTGGTGGTGGCATTGTGGCGTTTAGCGGCGAAGATGGCTCGCTTGTTAGAGGGAATAATTCCTACGAGTTTAACGACGACTTGCTAAGCAATGTACCGAGCTTCATGACTGATACGACCGACATCGAATCTTTCGTGCGCAAGCAAATGTCGAACTATGACAAACTCAGCTTTGCTGAAAAACAAGAAGTCTTGAAGCGGTTTGACCCCGCTTATAAGGAAGCATATAGATCGTTGCAGACGTTGAAAGCTCGTAACGCTGCTCCTGCTTCTGCTATTACCCCTGTTATTACCCCTGCTAAAGACTCTACTGCGGTGGTTGATCCCAGTGCTTTCAGGCGGGGCCCCGAGAACTTCATTGAAAAGGAACAGGATCTTAGCCGTATTCAGGAACGTCCGGCTACTGTTCCGGATGCCAATCTTGCTGCACCGGAGCGTCGGAATCAAGGTTCTGCGGTGCCCCGTGCGGTCGTACCTACTGCGCCTAAGGACGACATGTTCACGCAGTTTGAGCGTCCCACGACTGATGTGGATACAGAGCGTGCTGCGCGTATTAAGCGTCAGCGTGATGCTAAGACCGGCGAGTTTAGTCAGGCTGACGCGGACCTTGCTGCGTACGTCAAGGAGCAGAAAGCGCAGGGCGGCGATACCAAGGAAGCTTATCGCAACTTCTGGGTCATGGCCGGTGCTTCGCTGATGGCGAACAAGAGCCCATACTTCCTGCAGGGCCTTGGTGAAAGCATCAGGGACAACTACGGTGGTCTTGTCAACGATCTTAAGCAGCTTAAGGACGACACTAAGTCGCTTCGGCTGCAGGAGATTCAGCTTCGTCGTGCTCAGGAACAGGCGATGGAGTCCGGATCTAAAGCGGATCAAGATCGCGTAGATAGGCTTAATGAAAAGGCCGACGCTACTAATCTTTCTATTGCAACCGCTCGGTCAGCCATTGAACAGAAAAATCTTGATCGTAGTCACAACGTTGCTTTGGAAAAGCTGCGTGCTTCAAACAGGCCGCAGGACCGGAGCATGGCTCAGCAATTAATAGATATGTATGACGCCATACAGATAGAACCTGATCCGGCCAAACGGCAGATTATGCAAAATGCTTATGAAAAGCGGATGGAGGCGGTGGAAAAAATTACTCGTGTTGCGACTGCAACAGGTTTAGGCGCAGATATAAGAGAACAAATCGCAGCGGATGAGCGCGTAGCTAAGCTTAGTCAAAACAATACCCTATACAGAAGGGCTTCTCGCATAGCGCAAACTTCTACGGATCCTGCAGAACGTGCTAGGGCGCAAAAAACTATGCGTGATTTGGAACAACAGGCATTAGGAGATGTAGGGATGTCTGGTGGACCGTACTCGGTTAGCGGCTGGAACCAGTAATGCCTAGAAATGTAACCGTCTATTTTGCAGACGGTTCAAGGCACGAGTATCAAGGCGCGCCCGATGATGCTTCGCCTGAACAGATTGCTGCTCGGGCTGGTCGTGACTTTCAGGGCAAGCAGATCCGGCATCTTGAACGTGCCCCTGCTGCGGCTGCGGAGGCCACGCCTGAAGTTACACGCAACCCGTTCATGGGGGCCGTGGCCCGTGGAGCAGAGCTTCTTGGGTCGGGTATTGAGACATTAGGCCGTGCTGGCGAAGCGATTGGCGATGTCATCGCTGAGAAGGCACCGATCCTTGATACCCGGTTGATGGTTGACCGGGAAGGCATTCGCCTTGAGCGCCGGACTGAAGAAGATATCCGCGATAAAAATCAGTTACAGTACATGCAAAATTGGGCGGATAGCTTTAGGAACTGGGGCCGTGAGATCAACTACGAACCCAGCACCAAGTTAGGCGATCTTGCGGACAACCCACTGAACGCGGTGCCGTTCATCATCGAGCGTGTCATCGCTTCGTCTCCGGACATGGTTGCAGCGGCGGCTGCACTACCTGCTTATATTCCAACTCGCGCTAACGAGATCCTGAATGAGCGGTTGAAGAACGACGGCAGAACACTGTCGGAAACTACAATTGGTGATGTAGCGGCTGCAACAAGTGCGGCAGTAGTTGAAGGTACGTTGGAGCGGTTTGCTACACGGCGCTTAGTCAAGGAAGGTGCGGAAGCTGCTACAGCTACGCGACGTATCGGGAAAGAGGCAGGGGTACAGGCTGGTACTGAAGCCGTTGAAGAAGTCGGTGCTTATGCCGGTGAGACGGTGGGTACCCAAGCAGGGTTTGACCCACGCACAGCGGGGATGACGGCGCTTGAAGCCGCAATTGTGGGCGGTGGATTGGGTGCGGGCGTTCAGGGTGCGCGAGAAGTGTTTGGTGACCGTGAACAAGCTGCGCCCAAAGCCCCGCCTGAAGAGGCTCCGGATACTGAAGAAGATCTTACGCCGGAGCAGTTGGCTCCCAAGACGGGTCGTGCTGCTCGGCCTTCGCCTGTCCGTGCTAAGACGTTGGATGAGCTGCGCGGGCAGCTACCCGCTGCGCCTGTTGTGCCGGAAAAGGCACGGAAAGAAAAGGCTCCGGTTGAACCTCGTGAGCCGATGGTGTTTGAGCGCATCAAGGAGCCGACGCCGGAGGCGCTGCAGGAAGCGGCTGAGTTTGTTGCGCAGTTCCCTGAAGGCAGTAAGAACTTCAATCTGTTCAAGGCCAAGTCCATCGCCAAGAAGCTTGGCTATGAGAACATCCCGCAGAAGGGCGTGGGCCGGGTAGATATTGAGCCGTTGCTGCGTATGGCGGTAACTCCGCGTGAGACCATCATTCCGGCTGAAGATAAAGTGGTCGGGCAGAACGCCGCCGGAGAGCAGCTTTACGAGCGTCAGGATGGTAGTCAATACCGGATGCGGCTTGACAGAGCAGACCGCCCCACCGGGTACCCTGACTTTGGCGGGGACCTCGCCCCAATAGAAGCTTCGCCTAAAATTACTCCGCCGCCTGTGGCTGCTGCTCTCCCCGCTACGTCTGTTGATGCAGCTATACCTCAATTTACTGCGCCTGTTGATTTTCGTCACACCATACTTACATCACCAAGTTACGATTTGGAAGCAGTGTCTCCGGAAGACGCGGATTTTGAGCTTGAAGTTTTGCAGCAGCAGGCTGAGCGTGGACGGCTTACTCCGCAAAATTTTGCTCAGTCAGAGATTGGCGTTCGACTTGATACGGCTCAAATAAATATAATCAACGCGGGGTTAAGGACTGATCCAGTAGGCACCGTTAAATCCTTACGAGAAAAACTTAAGCCCCCAGCTGCACCTACTGAAACAGCCACTTTATCTCCGGTTACGCCTGCGGAGACGATTGAGGCGAAGGCTGCGGTAGAGGCTGATCCTGCTGCTGCCCCTGTTGCTCCGGCGGAGAAAGTTGCCACTCCAAGTGGACTTACGTTCACAACGGCAAAAGGATCAACGTATGCCGTCAACGACGACGGCACTACAACCCGCAGCAAAGCGGCGCGACCCGAACAACCCGGCGAAGAAGGTCTTCAGCCTACATCAAAGCGTACGGTATACGTCGATAAAGACGGTGCTGAAAGGCTGTCGGAAATTCAAACTCAGGGCGGGGCAAGAAAAACTCTGCGTTTTGACGATGCTACGAATAGCGTGGCGGTTGGGTATCTCGACGGGAAAAGCGCAGGAAAAGTTGAACGCCGTACTGTTACCAAGTTTGCGACAGACCCCGCTATCGGGCTAACCCCTGTTGAATACTGGGGCGACAACAAAACCGTACACTTTGGTAACGAAATAACTAAAGTCACGCCTCCGGAGGCATCAAGTGAACCCGTATCAACCCGTGCTGGAGAAGCTGTCGCTGGAGCAACTGCAGGAAGCCCTGCACTGCCTGTACAACGAGGAGTCCCCGCAGGACGAGAAGCTACAGAATCTAGAGTTTCAGGAGTGGAGCCTGCTCGCGGTGTTGCTGAGCGGGTTGATGAACGAGAAGAGGATGTATCCTCTGCACTGACGGAAGAGGCCACCCAAGTCCTTGAAGCCGCTCAAGAGCGCCCGACTCATACGTTGTCCGAGTCCGAGCAAGAGCTCGTTCATAATCGGCTTAGCGAGACTCAGAAGCGCGTCATTGCGCAAGAGTTTGGGCAGGACTCGTACAACGATGTAGCCAAGAGGGGTTTTCTTGAAGAAGTCATCAAGGGTGCCAATCAGGGCATCAAGGCCGTCCGTGCCCGGCTGCGTGGCATTGTCCGTGCAGTCATAGTTGCGTTGCTCTCAACGGGCGCAGTGTTTAACGCCTCAGCGTTCACTAATCTTGCGCCAAAGCCGATGCTTGTTGCTTCGGGTTCTACATTTAGAACTGCAGAAACAGTTAGACCCGTTCCGCCTGCCGAGGCGGCTGAAGCAATGTCTCCCGCTGCCCGTGCCGTCTACGAACGGTTCATGCTCAACAACACAGGCGTCCCGTTCATCATCGCGGACAAACCTTCGGGGCAGGTGTTCTTGTTTAAGGCTAACGGTGAGTTGATTGAGTTCGCCCCTGCCCTGTTTGGCAAGGCGAAGGGAGATGTGTTGCCGCACCTCGTCGGGCAGAAACTGACCGCTGAAGAAATCAACGCTACGCTTGACAGTGAAAAGATTACCCCTGCAGGCGAATTTACAGCGGTGTTGAGGCGCGGCAGGGATTTCCCGCTTCAACTTAATTTTCAAGATGCTCAGGGAAACGTAGGCGTGATGGCGATCCATCAGGTATATACGGGAAACATCAAGGAGCGGCGGCTTGAGCGACTTGCCTCGGCTGATGTAACTGACAACAAGGTTTCGTATGGTTGTATCAACGTCGGTGTTGATACTTGGAACAATTACATCGTACCTAATTACAGTAAAGGTGCTCGTGTAGGTGTGGTGCCGGACGAAACCGGTGCGCTCGATAAGTTTATCCCGCCGCCTGAAGTGACTGTACGTTATACGGTTAGTGAGGCAGGGGAGTCGAAAACAGAAGTTGTAAGTGTTAAAAAGGCGGAGCCTATCTCGGCCCCTGAACCTTTTGGGTTACCTAGAAAACCACAGCAAAAACAAGATCGTCGCGGTGTTGCTAGGCGAGTTGATGAAAGAGACGACGATGTATCCCCTGCACTAGAGCCCCGACAGCAGCAGTTGTTTCTCAACATTGCCAAACTCAATGAGAACGCTCCTGTTCTGTCGGAGCAAGCGGGCGAACGCACCCCGTCGTTGCGAGTTGAATTGAAGAAGGCTAAGAAGGACTACGATGCTGGCGTATTGACCGGCGATCAGTTAGCTGAGACCACGGGTGATTTGCTGCTCAAAACTCAGAAAGAGCGCATCGTTCAACTGCGCAAGCGTGGTGCAGACTATATCCGCGAACGGCTTATGAATGCCCGACGCAACAATTTTATATCACAAGAAGGCATAGATCTTGCCGAGTGGTTCATCCGGCAAAACCCGCTACTTGTTGAAAACTTAGGCATCTCGATCCGTAACCGGCCCGAGGAAATGAAAGGTACAGCGGGGTTTTATAACCCCATCAGCCGCATCATCACTTTGTTCAAGGGTGTAGTGGACAGCCAAACCGCTACCCACGAGATACTGCACCATCTTGAACGGTTGATGCCCGCTAACATTCGCTCAGGCATCCTTAAGGCGTACGTCAAGCAGCTGACCAAGGCAGAGAAGAACGCGAAGACCGATGCTGAGAAGCAGTTCTTCAGTGCTATTACGAATTATCATTATTTTTCTACCGAAGCAAATAGAAACGCTGAGTACGAGAAGGCCCTCGATGCTATCAAGAATAGGAAAGTTCCCTCATCGTTCTATCAGTACGTCAACCCGTCTGAGTTCTGGGCAGTCAACGGCTCGCGTATTGTGCAAGGGCGATACGATATGTCGCCGGGTGTGGTTGGTCAGATCCGTAAATGGCTGCGCGACTTCCTTGAGAAGGCTAAGGACATCTTCGGCCTGAAGTCTGACGCGGCCATTATCCGTGCGTTGGACAGTCTCGCCAAGGCAGATGGCAAGTATCAGACTGATCAGATGCTTGTGGAAGTTCCCGGCTACTGGTCTGTTGAACCTATCAAGACGGGCAAGCCCAAGAAGCCCAAGCCCACGAAGCCCAAGAAGAGCCTTGATGAGCTTCGCCGGGAAGCTAGCGTTAAGATGATGAAGCCGGGCGTAATTCGACAAGTCATAAACAAACTGACTTCGCCTGAGACCAGTTACGAAACAATTGCTAAGAACTTTCAGAGCGTTAGTCGTAAGGTCAAGAAACTTCAGGAAGACTTGCGGATTGCGGGCAAGCTTATCTCCGTTGGGGATGACAAGAACAACATCGAAGATCAAACCAGTATTGCCGCAAACCGTGCAGCGTATATCGTAGCAACGGAAGTTGAACCAGTTGCCAAGCGGCTGCGCGAGTCCTTGGCGTCTTATGCCCGCGTGATGAAAGGTACTATCAAGGATGCGCTTGAGAAGGCAGATGGTTACCGTATCGCACTTCATGAACCGGAGCGCCGCGAGACCAAGTACCTTCGCAACGTTCCGCTAAACAACACCACGAAAATGGAGTTTCTGCCGGGCGAGCCTGCTATGACAGCGGCGGATGCCCGTACTAAGTTGGAGGAACGCCGTAGCCTTGCCGATACCCCGCAAAAGCAAGAAGCCGTATTAGATATGATGCGGTACCTTGCTGCCAATCATGCCGATCCGCTTGGCTATAGCCCGGTCAAGGCTCAGTTGGAAGCCAAAGGCAAGGAAGTCCCGCTTGAGATGACGACGGACTTTTATGACGACATCTATAACGTCATAGGTACCGAGTACACGCAAGAAGAACTAGACGCTACTCGGGAAGAATACGAGGGACTTGATGCTGAGACTAAGGCAGCGGTTGATCAGGTCTTTGCGGACTTCGATGCGTTGAATGAACTTAACAAGAACCTGAACCGCCGGGCTAATTACTGGACGGACAAGGTTGATAATGTCATCGGCACGTACGGTTGGAAGCACTATGCTCCGTTCAAGGGCAACCCGAGGGCTGACAAGACTCTCGACACTGATACTGAGTACCTGAGCGGCGAGTTGTCTGAGGCACCGGAGTCCTTCGAGGGACGCCGTACGGAGTTTGACAGCCCAATACTGCAGAGCATCGCGGAGTCTTACTTTGCCGCCAGTCGTGCGGGGCGCGGCACAGACGTAACTCAAACGATTAAGAACCTGATCAAACTTAACATTATCAAATCTGCCCGGCCCAAAGTGTTCGAGTTCGAGGAGCGCAACGCGCCGAACTTTGACTACAGCCAAGTGCAGGGCCGCGACAAAGTACTGCACTATAACGAGGATGGCTCGGTTGAGGTCTTCTCAATCAAGGATCCAGACATGCTGGAGGCTATCAAGGTCCCGTATCGCGAGATGAACTTGGTGGTCAAGATTGGTAATAATCTGACAAGCCTCTTTGGGCAGCTGCACACCCGCTACAATCCGGCGTTTGCTCCGATGGACCTCATTCGCAATACCATTACGAACGCGGGGTTGATCAGTGCCCGCGAGGGTGGCAAAGAGGCTCGGGAGTACCTGATTGCGGTGGCTGCGAACGTCGCCCGGCTTCGCATGTATAAGGCAGGCAGGCTGTCCAACCTGTTAGCAAAAAACAATATTGCGAAGCTGGATGAGCTGGCGAAGACCGACTCCTTCTACCGTGACGCCTTGGAGATGAGGGAGTACGGCGGTGTTACGTTCTACCGCATGTCGGTCAACATCAGCAACACGATGGAGGATCTGAAAAAGCAGGTCGGCCCCAAGAAGATCCTCACTCAACCAAACATGCTGGCGCGATGGATTGACGCTTACAACGATGGGTTTGAATTGACGAGCCGCGTTTCTGCGTACACTTTGCGCAAGCAGAACAACATTGCTGAAGCCAAGAAGAAGGGGCTGAATATCGATGACCCTAAGGTCATGGAAGACATCAACAAAGAAGCTGCGGCTTTCTCGCTGAGCCTGATGGACTTCCGCAAGGTTGGTAAATATGGGCGCGAGATGAGCGCGTGGTTTATGTTCATCCGTCCGGCGGCTACTGGTGCAGTAGATGCAATTGATGCGCTGCGTCCGGGCTTCTTCCTGAAACCAAAAAGCGCTGTTGAAAAAGGATTTGCTCGACTTGAGCCTGAGATACAGGAGCTGTTTGAGACTCAGGGCTTGGCCGAAGAAATCAAGCGCATTCAGAATAACAAGCGGCCTGACAAAAAGAAGATCGCTGCATTGGAGCAGGAGATCGTTGACCGGGAAAAGGCTTTTGATGCGTTTGAAAAGCGTCAGCTGACCCGTGCAAAGAACGCCCGTAACACAGCTATGTTCACGATAGCGACGGGTGCTGCACTTTATGCTATGGCCGTGATGGCTTCGGGCGATGATGACGAGGGGCGTAACCGGGTTCTGACGGATGACATGTCCCGATGGACGCGGTATCTGCGTCTGCCTGTGATCGGCGATAAAGGATTCTTTCAGGTCCCGTGGGGCTTCGGCGTCAGCTCTTTGGCATCAGCCGGGGCTCAGGTTGCGGCGGCGGCAAATGGGCAATTGTCTTTCCGGGATTTTGCGGGCAACATGGTCGAGATCGGTATGGACTCGTTCCTGCCTATTCCTACCTCGCGTATCAGTCCGTTTGAGAGCGCCGAGAACTTCGGTGCGTGGTTGCTTGATAGCGCCGCGCCGTCTGTGGCACGACCATTGGTTGAGTTTGTCCTAAACGTTGATGCGATGGGCAACCCCATCTACAACTCCCGCTCGGGTAAGTATGCAGACGCCTTCTCAGGCAGCACACGGCCTTCTGAAATCCATCGTAAAATTTCAGAGTTAATCTTTAATACTACGGATGGAGAGGTTAGTCTTTCGCCGGACAGCATTGCGTTCTTCCTGAACAACTACGCTGATGGTGTTAATCATCTGGCGGAGAACAGTTTCAACTTGGTTCTTACTTCGATGGGTGACAAGAACTTCGATGCCAAGAAGGACACGTTTCTCCTGCGCAGCTTCATCGGGCGTAACTCCAACTACGATGCCCGAGAATATGCAGAGGCAGAGAAGGGCATCAAGAAGCTCTCACAGCGGCTCAAGACGTTCGAGGATCTGGGTACACTGGAGCAAGTTAACAAGTTCTACCGTGAGAACCCAAACGCCGACATCCTTGTAGACACTTACAACAAGGGCAGCGGGCAGCTCAGTAAACTGCAAACCGAGCGCAAGGAGATCTTGTTGGACAGGAGCCTGACCCCGAAGCAGCGCGAAGATTTCGTACAGGACGTTCAGGTAGAGATGAACTACCTCAAGATGCTCTTGGTCGAAGACTTTAAGGCTTACAGCGGCAACTAACGCATCCGCCAACAACGTACGCCAAGCAGACCGTCCTTGGTCATGGCGTACGACTTTACCTTTACACCGGCTATTTTTGCCCGTGTATCAAGGATGTAGGTCATCTCGGCTGGCTTAAGCGTAGGGATAAAGAAGCTGTCCCCTACTTCCATAGCCTCAAACGGAAGCCACCACTCAGGCTCCGTCATCTTTAGGTTTGTCATAGAAGTCATCAGGCAAGTCGGTGTTGAAGACATAGCAGGATACGGCAGATTGGTGCGTGCCTTGCTTCCATCCTGTCGTCAACCGCTGACGGCGCACTTCCTTGAGGATGCCTTGTTTGGTCCAAGCTTTCTCGGCAGCAGTGGCGCTAATCTGTAACCCCGGCTGCGCCAAGTATTTCTGAAGCTCAGTCTTACTAACGTACTGTAACCCAGTATGCACCTCAATGCGTCCTACGATAGCGGTGCGCGGCTCGCTAATCACTCGGGCATCGTTAAAGATCAAGAACCCTGTGTGATACTTATTGAAGAAGTCAGCGACAAGCCCCTTGTAATCGGTCTCGTTGAGCGTAAAGACTTGCTTCTTTATATCAACCATCGTCTTGATGACGACCTTGTACACCCGCTCGATGTCTATGTCGATGATGCCCGCTTCGACCGCAAGCTGCCCGCCTGCAAAGCAGCACGCAATGACGTTCTCGTAGAAGCGGTAAGCTGCGCTCATGCCGTAGTCTTCCCGGAACCGCTCGACCCACTTGTCAATCAGCAACCGAACCTCTGTCTCGCCCTTCGCGTAGATATGGCGAATAAACATCGGACCGGCGTGACCGTAGTTGAACCTAAACGGATCCACGATACGCTTACTCAGCTTCGGGTCGTCGATGAATGCCTGTGGCATCTCAAGCCGGAACTCAATCGTACGGGCAATCTCACCGTCAGGGCTCTTCTTAATCTGCTTTAGCTTGTCGTAAAGGGACTGATTAGTAGTCATGACGGCGATCAGCGATGCACCCATCTCGATCTCGCGCTCGGCATTGACCGATGACTGCATGCGTGCCTTGGCCCGGCCTTGTGAGATGCGGTGAATTAGCCGCGAAAGGATCTCGCTATCAATGTTGGACACCTCATCAAGCCCAAAGAGTAGGTTCTTGATGGCAAGGTACCGCCCGGTCAGCGCGTTGTCCGTGGCTGAGCCGTCCGCTAAGCTGATGTAATAGGGGTCACAAAACACGCTAAGCCCTGCGTACATGGAGCCCGTCTTGCCGACGCCCGTTTCAGGGCTCATATAGCAGATGACCGCGCCCGACGTAGATGTCATACGCATCAAGGGGGAGCCAAATCCTGCCAGAAGGCCAAGCGCATGAAGCTCAAGGCTCGGGATGTTGAACGCGTTAGCCGACTCCTGCCACTTCTCTAACGTGCCGGTGGGACGGAAGAGCTTAGACACGTTCTTAACCAACGGCGATGTCGCCGCCGTACGTTCTTCGCCGTTCCGCTGTATTTCCAAGGTGCCTGTTATGAACGCCTCGTAATTTTCTGTCCAACCCATTTGCATACGTATGATCTCCGCTGATTTGATGTTTTGTAAAAATTCGTTCCATTTACGCAGATACTCCGAGACGAACTTAGCCATCTCGGGTGGAAAGTTTATGCTATTAGACGACAGTAACTCCTTCATCTTGTCGTATGCGTAGGCGTACTTCATCGGAAACAAGAACTCTTTCGTAGGGTCCTTGGGCATGATGTATCGCAACAACATGACCTCTCCGTCAGTTGGGCTATACATCCGCTTGATAGGGAAGAAGTCATTCGCAATCAACTGAAAGGGACGCGACTGTTCGACGTTCCCCTCTTCGTCTACTTCGGCTTTAGGCTTGTACCAAACTCCTCCGTTGGCTCCTCGTACATAGGGACTGATTGAAACAGGAAATAACGGAATTTCTTCGGGATTCTCAGCGATCCGAACTGAGTCCGCTTCACTAATCGTTTCGGTTGACGGGGCTTCTTTGAGCTGTCGTCCAAGCTGGATGGGTCCAGACTTCCCGAACTTGCCTTTGAATACGCATCCGTTGCATCCTGCAGGGTTGAGTTCTTCAAACTTGCCGCATCCGTAGGCCCACTCTGCGTTAAGGGTTTCATTAGCCTTAGTCTCTGTTGCTGCCGGGGTGTACCCCGGATGTTTTTGGGACATCAAATGGATGGCTTCCTCGCCATCTACACAACGCACTGCGACGGATAGCCCTGCCCGCCACAACGGTTCCTCCAACGTAACCTGATTGACCACGATGTTATTGATCTGGCTGCATCCCTGCCCCGTCAAACTCTTAACAACAATATCGTTGAAGACATACTCGAAGTTGTCGGGCTTGGCGGGCAAGTCCGGTTCAATTGACGCAAGGATCTCCTCAATAGACGGAGGGATCACGCCCAAGAAATCTTGAATCTGATGAAAGCTGTATTGCCCGAACTCACTGTCAAGCAGCTTCGTTTCACGCGGCAGATCGGTCTTGTAGTTCAGGGTCTCGGGGCAGCGAAGGACGCGTGCGGCATCCGCCGTAACCGCCATGTCAATCTTGATATGGTCGGCGCAAAACTTTTTAAATTTATCTGCGTACCGCTTCCACTCATCAATCGGGATGTCTTGATCAAGCAACCAATACGCATGAATACCGCCGCCCGAATCCACACGGACAGGCGGAGCAAACTTAGATATCGTGATGAAGTCATCCAATGCAGCAAGAGCAGCCTCTTTACTGTTGTACTTCTTCGGATTGTCCGGATCCACATCAAGGTCGATGAACAAAGACCTTGAGTACAGTGCGTTGTCCGCCTTGCGGCTGAAGCTCTTAAACGTACTCATCGCAACGAATACGTTCTGCTCCTGCAACTTCAGTTCATCAACGATCTCAAATAACTCTTCGAGCGTTTCAGCAAACCGGTTCTGAGCGCGGCCCTCTTTAATGCCCATTACACAGTAAACGCCCTGCGATGGTAATGCCTTTCTGTAAAATTGTTTTAACATTTCAGATCTCGCAGAGACAAAAAAAGGCGGGAGGGCAGCCCCCCGCCGAATCACATGACCTAGATTAAATCTTTACCCCTATCATGCTTTCTATATACGCCTTAGCGTCGATGACAGTTTGAGCTGGCAAGTAACCTGACTTCATATCTTGTCGTACTAGATCCATGAATACCTCAATGGTCTTACGCTTGCTCTCGCGTATACCACCTCCACGGAACCAGTTGTACACGCTGATGCGTGAAGTCTCCAACGCTTTAGCAACGTATGCCGCCGGAAGGTTAGCCTCCACACAGAGTCTGCCAAGCTGCACACCCAACATGATCGGGTCTGCCTTCTGCAGATTTAGTAGAAATTTTTGACTGTATGGACGAGCCACGGGCTACCTCACTTCTTGTTCCATTCCTTGAGGACATCCGACATGTCAGCCGTAGCCGCCGCCGGGGCCTTCTTCCTGACCACTGTAGGATCAGCCGGAGTCTGCGCCGTTTCCTGCGCCGGAGCCTCGCTCTCTTCCGCCTGATATACCGTGAGCTTCACTGCGTCCTCAGCAGCGGGCTTCTTGCCCTGAGCTTCCACAATAGCAATCACTCCGGGCGGCAATGCTGATGCAGGCGAGAACAGAACACGCGGAGCCTTAGCCTTCGCGTCGAACTGCATGCGGGTGACCACGTTACCGAGGCTGATGTTATGGTTGCCCAAGTTACGACCGTACGCCTTAAAGGGCCAACGACCGTTATCTTCCTCGCCAAACGCCGACGTAGCAGGGAGAACCAACTGCATGATGTCACCACCGGGGTCATCGGGTAACACAACTGCGGTACGCCATGACAACCGACAAGCCGAGCCCGTGCCGCCCTGTCCCGAGCCCTTCACGGACCACTGACAGGTCTCGCACTTGGACGACTGCGGGTTCTTGACCTCCGGGTTAGGGGTCTTGCTGTCGCTCGACCAACAAGCGGGGCTGGTCTTTTCGCCTTCTTTGAACGCACCGACATAGTAAGTGCGGCTCGGGGTCTCAGACCACTTCACGAAGATGACGTTCATGTGCCGGTCTTCAATGACCCCGATTTCCTTACCGCCCACAAGCTTGCGGAACGAGAAACCCTTGATAGAGATTCGCTTGCTACTGTTGCCGCTGCCGCCCATCAAGGCACGGGTTGCGTCATCTACTCCAAGCTGAACGCCCGCAAGTTGGGTTTTGATACTGTTGATGATGTCATTGCTCATAAAATAACTCCTAGTTACTAGATTTTCTAACTGTAATACCGTACTCGCGCATCACGCTTACACCGGGGGGCAGCCCATCACCTTCGTTCTCGGCCATGAACTGCTTGAAGTTGCCTTGGTGGATACGCTTCTCAAAAAGTTCTAATGCTTCGTTCTCTAACACAAACTTCCTAAAGTTATCCCAATCTTGGCAGAAGAACCGCTCGTTAAGCTTTCGCATGACGGTCCCGTTCGTTGTACGGATGCTATCTGCGCTGATGGTATTGCACACATCGAGCAACACCGCCTCTAGCTTAGCCGAGTCTTCCTTCAGCTTCGCGTCTTTGGCTTCGTACTCACGCAAGAGACTATCTCGCTCTGTACGGATCGCCAAGTAAGCGTTGACTACCTCTTCTGTATTCACGTTACTCATAGACTTCATTCAACTCCTGTTTATATAGATCAACTAGTTTTTGATGGCTATCAACTTTGCCCTGAAGCATCCGGTACATCTTCCGTTCTACTTCCGAGCCTTGCAGATGCACGACGGTCATGTTGTTCTTCTGTCCAACACGGTCGATGCGTGCGATGCACTGCAGGTACGTCTCTACGCTCATTACGGGGGCCCAAAAAACTACCGTGTCCGCTGCCGTCAGCGTGATGCCGTGTGCAGCAGATTGCGGTTGAACAACCAAGACGCGGGGGGATTCTTGTGTCTGAAACCGGTCGATGATCTGCGACCGTTCACGAGCGGGGACTGAACCTTGTATGACTTCACAACTGATATGCTCACTGTTTAGGAACTTGGTAACTACACCAATAGTGTGCAGGTACGATACGAATACTACAACTTTGTTTAACGTTTCGTCTAGTACTTCCTTTAAAGCATTCAGCCGAGGAGATACGTCGAGCTCCAAAGTCTGACCGTTGTCCGTGTACACGGCACCGCCGCTGATCTGAAGCAGTTTGTTGAGGGCAGAGGCTGCATTGACTGCGCTGATCTGCTCGCCTGCAGTCTCGATCAATAGCTGTGATTTCAAATGCTTATAGATTGCTTGTGCCTGTGGCGTCAAGGCAACGTCGCGTGTTTGGTATACAACAGGCGGTAGGTCAAGGCATTCTTTCTTGGTATAGCGGATGGCAGGTTGCAGCGCCTCATGCACAACTTCCTGTGCTTGTAGTCTAGGGATCCAACGAAACCGGCTAGCCTGATACATCACGCGATCCCGCCAAGCTCCCGTGAATTTTGGGACTCGCTGCGGACTGACCAATTTAGCTAGTCCGAACGCATCCACAGGAGACTGCGCCGCCGGGGTGCCGGTCATCATCCACAGTCGAGTGCTTGGCTGAAGCAGTTTGGCTAGCGTTTTCCAACGTTTAGTCGTTGCGGACTTGTAGGCGTTGGCCTCGTCTACGATGATCAGATCGAACTTACCGTGTAGCTCGTTTGCAACCGTGCTCACGCCATCAAAGTTAATGGCAACAAAATCGTAATCGTTATTGATTACCTTAATGCGCTTCGATACGGAGCCGTGTGCGATACCACACTTTCTGTGCATCGCGGTCTTGAAGATGTCGTCCTGCCAAGCCGAGTACATGATCGACAAAGGGCAGATGACGAGCGCACGCTTGATAAGACCGATCTCCATCAAGTAATCCGCAGCCCAGATAGCAGCAGAAGTCTTGCCTGTGCCTGCCTCGTTGAAGCAAAACGCCCGTTGTCTGAGCGATAAGAACGATGCTGTGTCTCGTTGGTGCTCGAAAGGCTTGTGTATACCGGGCCACGTGTAGTCACGCAGCATCGGAGATGGCACGCTAGGTACGTCTAACTTCGGCCCCTCTGCATCGAGGAACGCCGCGAGCGTTGCCGCTTCGTTATACCCCCAGTACAGTAGGATGTCTTTCCAATCGCCATGATTTTCGACGAGCCGACTCTTCTCAACTACGCCAAGCGTCATATCCGCTACCCTTGCGGGGAGCATGGCACGGATCGCTGTGTTGTCTATCACTTGCATAACTAGTTCTCACTATGTAAGGCCCGTCTCGTGGGCTAGACGGCGTAGGCTCAGCCGGAAAAAACGAGGTGTTTGAACTGCCCTACACTGACACGGTTAGTGCTTCAATAATTCAGCACGGGGAGGAGGTAAAAGCCCCCTATCCTGTACACTCGTGCCTTGTACGGATCATCATCTTTCCTTGTGAAACTCGCAGCTGTTCACCGGGCACCATCCGCAGAGCGGCGTAGCCCGAGCAGGCCAAGAGTCATTGATGAACGACAGCTCAAGCCGCTTCAATGTCGGCGCGAATACCTGCCACAGTTTTGGTATGTCTTCTCGTCTATACGCTTCAGACACAAACGAATTGTGTGCGATAAACAGTAGCCCCGCCTTGATGTGCTCTACTTCGGGGAAGTGCATGAACGTCATCAACCCCATCAGCTTCAACTGCTTCGGGTCCGGGTACCGGTTGCTCCCGGTCTTGTAGTCCACGATGTACGCCTGCGTGTCGTCAACCACAAGCAAGTCCACGACACCCCGAACCCAATAGTCCGGCGAGTCAAACTCACACGGCACCTTCTCTGCGGTCAGTGCCATCTTGTACTCAGTATACTGAGTGCCCGGCGTCTCGCGCAGTACATCAAGCATGGGCTTGAACCGCTCATAGTTCTTCGCAAGCGGCGTGCCATCCTTGACGTAATCCTCGCAAGCTTTGTGGACAGCGGTGCCGTACAGCATCTGCTCCGTGGCTTTCTTCACGAAGTTCTGCCGGATTTTGACCTCGTGGTACTGCCTCGGGCAGTTGTCAAAGTCTTTAAGACCACTGAATGACCACTTAATCATATAATTGGGAATGTCAGGCAAGGGGATATGTCTATGTATGCGTTAGCACGTACTACCGTGCCACCATTTATAGTCGCTTGTGTCTCAGTGTTTTCAACGCGTACCTTCGGCAAAACTTTACCCTCGCTGTCAGTCAGTGTAATAAATATACCTATGGGTTCATCTAACAAGTACACGATCCCGTAAAACGGGGTGCGTAGCCTTTTGCTTATCTCGGCACCGTCCAATAGTTTTTGATACGTAAGAATCCATTCGTCTCCCCATTTGTGCATCTTAGCCACGTCAGCCTTACGGCACTTGGACTCAAACACCCCACACAATACACCGTCGTTGACAATAAATCCGTCCACCTGTGCTGGTTGATTTTTATCAGTTTCAATTACAGAGTAATTTGTAGCCGCGCAAAAAGACGCAAGAAGTTTACGTTCTTGCTCTAGCGACTCCTGTCCTTTAGGGGTAAAAATATCCATCAACAGTCTCCGTACGATCTACCATACTTCGCTTCGCACGCTACAGGTAGGCCCGGTGCCCACTCAGGAGGTGCGGACATGATCACAATCATTGCCTTCATCGCTTGCTCCAACTCGTTCTGCGGGGTTACAACCACAGCCGCGTCATGCACGGTCAGTACCGGACGCAGCCCTTGCTTCGCCAACTCTATCATTTGTTGACCGACAATGATCCGGGCAAGTGCCTGCACGATGTTCTCCACGACGGCTCCGCCCCACAATGATTGGACCCCTTTGCGTGAGGTGTAGATAAAGCCCTTCTCACCGCGCTGCAGTTTCGGATACTTAATGTACAGGCCGTTCGGTAGACGGAGGCCGTTTGGTGTGACCCATACAGCCTCATGCTGTCCCAAGGAGTACTCACGGGTACCCGTAGGCCACGCCATCAGGTGATTAAGTGCCAACTCGCACTCGTGCCACAGCTCAGGGATTTTGTAGTTCTCGTGCCGATAAAGATCGACAATGCGCTTGCACTCGTCCTCGCTCAGATCAGCGCCGGGGGGCTGGGTCTTCAGCGTGTGCCGTAACTTGGCAGCACCGGTGCCGTACCCAAGTCCGAGAATGCAGGTCTTACCAACGAAGCGTTCGACCGGGTTAGCCTTGGTGATGGGCTGCTTATAGATCTTGGACGCAAAGACGCTATACACGTCCTCGCCGTTGGCGAATTGCTTGACCACATCGTGCTGCCCTGCAAGCCACGCCAAGACACGCGCCTCGATCTGGCTGCTATCGCAGTTGATGATGTAGTGCCCAGACGGTGCAAGCAGCGCGTTCTTAAGCGCCTTCTTGCTCTTGTCCCGACTCGGCAAGTTCTGTAAGTTCACAGAGTCCAACCCACTCCAACGGCCCGTATGTGCCCCGTAGTACTTAAGCGGGATGGGCAGTCGCCCCCGGTTCCGCGACCCGATGCCGATGAACCGCTCGATACGCGACTCCTCGATGGTGGACTTAGTACCCAGACGGACAGCGCATAGCTGTTGGATAAGTGGGTCGTCATGTTCTTGGAGCTCGATAAACGCCTCGTCGTTCTTGGCAAGGGCAAACGTCTCCTTGCCTGTCGTCAGGCTAGTCTTCTTGGGCGGGGTGACACCGTGCCGCTCAAGTTCAGCGGCGAACTGCGGGTTGCTTGCCAGACATGCCCGGACCTCCTCGACGGTCGTGACCTTCATCGCATCCATCAGACTACTGAGTAGTTCCTGCTTCTGCGCCCTGACATACTCCAGTCTATCGACCAAGAGTGCATCGTCCACCTCAATCACGGGCTGCGTGTACATACGAAGCGTCATGTCTATCAGCTTAAGTTCGTCGTTCGGAAAGTGACCCGACAGCAGAGTGCTGAACAGCTTGAAGGTAAGGTTCACGTCGTTGATGCAGTAGTGTCCGTAGGCTGCGAGTTCCTCCGGGGTAAAGTCCTGCTTGCGCTTGCCCAAAGCCTCGACCACCTCGGTGCCCTTGACCCCTAAGTTGTACCGCTCAGCCAAAGCCTTGAGTGAGCCACCTGCATCTACGCCATGTATGGCACGGGCCATGCACAGCGTGTCGTAGTACATCGCCGGAACAATCTTGTACTTCCATGCAAGGATTGCGCCATCGAACAGCATGTTGTGGCAGAGCAGGGCTGAGTTGCCCCAGTCCAGCATGGCGAATTCTTCTGCGATGTTCTCCGTGACCCACTTGGCCGGGTTGTCATCGACCTTGATACTTACACCAATCACTTCAAAGCGAGGATCGTTAAGGTACTCCTCGTTGGTCTGAGTGCGGAACCCAAGACCCTTGTCGTAGTACGTCTCGAAATCGAGCGTGATAAAACTCATGCTTGTGCCTTCGGAATATTGTATTCCTTCTCCACAACGCCCTTCTCTTTGTTACCCACGAAACATGACCTGACGAAAGTCTGTGTGCCTGCAGATAAAGTACGTAGGTGCGCTCGTCTGAAGTGATATCTGGGGCCGTCTTTATCAGACCCAACCCTGCTACCTAAAGTTTCTTTCACTGTACCCGTAGGCAACTTGAGAACATGGTACTCAAACCCGCCTACACCTTTCTTCTCGAAAGTGCGTGAGCGTGTATATGACTTTTCTTTTCTAGCCTCAAGAGTCGCGCCGACACGTAACGAATGACAGGCTTGTACAACTGCATCTAAACCGGACAGATTGATGGACAGCGCGTTTTGTATATCTTCTCCAATTTCTGACTCTTGTACAGTTTCACCGTATTCTTTCTTTACCGCAGGCTCTTTTGTGAATATGTCTATCAGATTTAAATTAGTAACCTGTCCACCGTTTACATCATGGAAGTGTAGAGGTATCAATGTACTGACGTAGTGTTTAAGCAGAGTCCAACGCAATTCACGGTTATTCTCGCCATAAAAACCATTACCATACCGCGCTAAAGGTATTGCGGTAAGAGGGTCGCGCTTGTATGGTATGTCTATATCAACCCCACCCTTGGTATAAAATCCTCTGTCGTAAGTAGCTGAAAGTTTATGGTCTAGAGCCACTACTAGGATAGCATCCGGCGCGTAATACGATTCAGCCCACTCAGTATCGGGGTCAGCGAAATAGTATTTGTTGATCGGATACTCAAATGTTGTGACCAAGTGCGGCATAACGCCAGACGATACGCACTCCTCTTGCGTAAACTCCTTGTACTTATCCCTGTAAATTTCTCCGTTCATCGGCAGCACGATGTGCGCCGCACTACGTATCAGTTCCGCAATGCTTCCATATGTGCTTCCATATATGTGTCCCTCCTGCTCAAAAAGATGCTTAAGTATTTCAAAATCTCTGACCGCCTCAGCGGCAAACTGTGGAAGATAATCTTTTTCTACTACACTCATGGGTCAACGCTCCATATCTCTGTCTGCCGCTGCAACTTAGGCCACGCAACCTCGGTCGTGAAAGACTTATCCTTCACAAGAACATGGTTTGTTGGCTGCGCCGTGAATCTGCCGTTGTCTAACTTGACGAAATAAAACTCTTTGGATTGCTCTGGCTCTAGGCTGAACCCATCAAGCATAGGTATCGCTGTGAACATATACCGACCTTCATGCTCTGTCTTGTCTCGTAATTTTACTCGCATCGGCATGGCTTCAAGAAACGGATACTCCACTACACTGAATTGGTGCCCGTAGCAGTCCCAAGTTTGAGCGTCCCACGGTTCCCACCCTACGTCGTTAACCCTGTGCGCCATGTGATGAAGCGGCACGTTACGATATACCGCTCCGCACTCCAACATAACGTGACACCCCCACGTTTTACCGGGATGACTGACCAGACCAAACCACGCCACACGCTCCCAATCATCGTTGCCAAAAACGTTTGGTTCTACGTAGCAATATGTATGTCGGGGTAACGGCCCCGCACCTGAGTAAATCATTTTGTCACCACCTCATTTAACTTGGGTTTACCCGCACCTTGTAGCCACCCCTTAGGGGTCGATGAATACCCTGCGGCTTTCAACTCTTCCTCAGTGCGACACCGCCCACCTATCAGGCGATGAATTCTTATAGATTCAGGACTAGCAAACAAATGCCAACACTCGCTACACCTTCTTTCGCGTTTTAGCTTCACTCTTCAACCTCTGGTTCTCTGCACGTAGCCGCTTGATCTCGTCGTGGCATGCCCAGAGAACGCTGCCTACGGTCAAGAACTTGAACTCGGTCGTGGTTCCGGAGTTGTTGATCTCACCCGGCAACTCCCGGATCAGGTCAAGGATGTCTTCTTCAGTTCCCATCTCACTCCCCCCTCGCACGAATAGCAGCGGCGCAGTCTACTGCCCAGTTCGTGATCGGGTCGCCGTACTCCGTGTATCCGTCACAGATTTTTGCACACGCCTCACGCTCATGTGCGGCAACGAGGGCTGCGAAACGCTCGGCCGCAGCGTTTTGGAAATAAATTGTTTCAATTTGGGGAAGTCTAAAATCGAACGGGTTTTCGTTAGGAACCTCAATTACCGCCTCTTGCACCAATAGGATGATTTTTTCGCGTGTCATGTCTTGTCCTCCTTCAGCGCGGCGTCGAGCACAGCAATCGCAGACCAGATAGGGCGTAGCGGTTCGCATTCATCACAATCCAACTCACCGCAATCGTCGTCGGAAAAGCAGACAAGAATGTACAGCTCACCGCGCATATTCTCGATCACAGCGCGGGGCAGGGTGATTGTGTCGGTCATGACAGCACCTCCTCAAACCTAAACCACTCGCAGATTTGATCAATCACCGCTTCCTCGACCGCCTCGGCAATCGCCTCGTGAGTCGGTGCCGGGTTGTGCTTGTAAACGCGCCGGATGCCAACCGCAACGCCGGTTTCGACGGCCATCCTCATCACCTTGTATGCGTCGGGGGTCACGATTGCCTGTCCATCCGTTCCATCTCGCTGCTCAAGGTTTCCAAGTCAGTACGCAGACTGTCGATTACAAGACGCAGCTCATCTAACTCCTTGGCGTATACGGCGCACCGCTCACGCAGTTGCCGTGTCTCCCGGCGGTACTCATCTGAAGTATGTGACACCTTGTCCCACTCGTCGTCGAACATATCGGCTTGATAATGTAGAGGCATGGCTACTCTCCTACTAATCTAATTGCGAACAGTGAAAAGACGAGGAACGCCAACAGACTGATGCCTAGCGTGACGCTTAAAAAAGTATGTGTCTTATTTGCATCTGCTAGCTCACGGCGCACTGCGTTCAGTTCAAGGTCTTTGCGGAAGAGCGAATCTTTGAGATGTCCATTCTCTCGCACAAGGTCCCGTATCTGTTTATCAAGGCGGTCCTTTAGGAACTCCATAGTTTTATCGTTCACCAGTATTCCCCCCCTGCTCGCTTGCGGGAACAGGCCCAGTTGGGTGGCGGCACCCGGCTCCATGCGTAGTGAGCCTCGTGTTCACGATGCTTCCACCAGTTAATTAATGCACGGATCATGCGCCCTTCCTCGCGTCAATCTCGCGCTGCAAGTACCACACGGCTTTCTCCAAGTCCTGCACGGGATCGGAGTTCTTCTTACCGGCGCGGCTGATGTACTTGATGGCGTTGCCCAAACGGAAGTTCAGGTCTTTGGCCTCGATAAAGTCGATGACTTCGATACCACCATCACGATAGTGCGGTGGATGATTCACAAGGTCTGGCTTTTTGTACAGAGCTTCAACCCTCTTGATGTACCCCTTCTCAGCCTTCACCACCTTCGGGTCGTGGTTACGCTCGACTTGTAGCTTCTGAGCGCCCTTCCGTCGCACCGTGCGTATATATTTCTTGTCAGCGCCAATAGTTTTGGCGATATAATCCACGCTCTTACCCTTCGCCAAAAACCGAAGGATCTTTGTATTCATAAACATTTTCCAACTCCTTGCGTAGGTTCTCTACGTTTGCTTCGTGGATGATTAAACTCACGCCTCCTGCGCCACGAATGTCCGCAAGATGCTTTTCCTGTAATGCAGTGGTCTTCCCACCGTTTGCCTTGCACTCTACCGCCACGAACTTGCCGTGGTGACAGATCAAAAAGTCCGGTACGCCGCTCGAACCATACCCGCCGGTCGCAGGCATGGCGTAGTACGCGCCCAGTTCAGCGAGTATCCGCTTCACCTTCACTTTGACCCTAGCCTCGGGGGTCATCAATACCGCCCTGCGTAATCCGGCTGATCAAAATGTGGTCGCAGCGCGTTGCTCTCTTTGACGATGGCTAATGCCTCATCGTATATGTCGCAGTTCGCATCAAACGGTAGCAGAACCGGCGTGTCGAGTTCGCAAAACCCTGCCGGAGCCTTTTCAGTTTTCGGCGTCCACACGGCAAGCAGAAAAACCTGCTCGATGTCAACCTCGCCACCTCCAAGACCACGTTCGCACTCTGCGCCAACCTCAACCTTGATGCCCGACAGCATCGTTTCAAAAACCGTGTCGTACGACATTTCTGTATCCTCCTGTCCACCATCTATCCACCATATAACAATGTTTCTTTACAACTGTCAAGCACCTAGAACGGCGCGTAGGGGCGGGGTTGCTTCGGCTCGTCGAGCTGCAATTCGAGCTGCAATTCAAGCTGCGGCGGTCGCATCCACCACTCACGCAGTTCGTAGAACTCGTGCTCGTAGTCGAGCATTTGTTGGCGAATCCACGCCTCGTCGCTGTCAATCGGAACCCACCAATCTTTCGGGATCTCGTTCGTCTCGTTCGTCTCGTTCGGCTCGTTCATCGCTGCAACTCCATTAAAATTTGTAACTGCTCATTCATCACTCGGATGATGTTGGCCTGTGCTGCAATCACCGCTTGCAACGCGGCGATGTAGTCGAGATCGGTTTTATTCATGCTCGCATCCTCAACTCTTTCAATACGCGTTTCTTGCACCGTTCAACCTCAAGCTCGGTCATGCCGACCGAAAGCTGTTCTGCGAGTTCCACAACTACAGTCGAATGCGCGTCTGATGGAGCCGTGATCGCAAGCATTAGCGCAAGCACCAAAGCATCGTGCGGGGTTTTCGGTAACTCGGTCATGCGTTGTCCTCCTCGCCGACGGTATCCTCGTACTCAGTCCGCAGCTCCTCCTCGTCCATGTGGCTGTACCCGATAAAGCCCAGCTCTAGGTAGTCGCCAAGCAGCCCAGTATCGCCATGCAGCATTGCTTCGCGGATGTAATTAATCGCTTCAAGCGTCAACGCCTCAATCATTTCTTCGCGTGTCTTGGTCATGCCTCGTCCTCCTCGATGTGTATAGCCTCTTGTTCAATCCGCTCATACTCACCCGTGATCTCCACGCATTTTTGAAATTCCCTATGCGCGGCAGCACACGCGTCGTCAATGTTCCTCGCCTCGACAACCAAAATATTGGTCACGGTCGCACGAATGGTTACTTTGTAAGCCTTCATGCCTCGTCCTCCCAGTCAAATGCAGTTAAAACCTCGTAGACAACAAACAGCGAAAGTTTTAGGGAGTCGGCAATCTCTTTCTCTTTCATACCGTCCCGGTAGTACATCGTCAGGATTTGCAGGTCTGTGTCGTTCATACCTCGTCCTCCTTGTTTTTGTAAGTGTGCCAAGGACTGTCGCAGTTACCCAAAATCTCGTCGTCGGTCATCTCTTGCAGTCTGCACACGATGGCGTGACGCAGCTCTTGCCCCGTGACCTCGCCTTCCGGCGAGTCGTTCTCCAGCTCGAAACCGAAAGCGAACGCGTGGTTGAACCGCGCCATACTCTTGCTCATGCGACCTCCCGCTTTTCTTCAACATCATTGATAAAGTCCTCGGCGTGGACGCATCCAATATCTTTAAAGGCTCCGTCGCCTTCTGCCCATTTGTCTACGGCGATATCGTGCGCCTTCTCCGGCGTGTCGGCTTCGACTTCAATCTGATATACGCGATGTTCTACACGGGACAGCGAGACTATATAGCGGCTCATGCCCTATCCTCCCCACCAAAACTAGCTGCGTCATCGAACTCGTCATTCGTGTACAGGTCGAAAGCGTCCTCTTCTCCCAAATGCTCGACCACTTGATACACCACGCGCTCACAGGCGTGTCGCGTCGATCTGCGCGACCATCGCTGCTCGTTGCAGCCGACGATCCAGACCCACCCGCTATTAACTTGGCTGGCGTAGCCGTTGTAGGTCTCCACGCGATCACGAATCTGCTGCTCGTAGTCGCGCTCCGTTTCTTCAGTCTCGTGACCCCATTCACCAAAACGCTCATCGAATTGCACGATTTCATTTTTCATGACTTGCTCTCCTTTATGTCTACGAGATCCTGCTCATAGTTTTCATCATCGCCGTCACACAAAACACTGAAGCCATCAGATGCGACTTCGTATGCGTCATCCTCGTTCTCCGCCTCGACCGTCAGCGTCTTGGTCACGGTCGCACGAATCGTTACTTTGTAAGTCTTCATGACTTGTCCTCGTTTAGTTGGTTAGTTAGTCAATGTTTCTTTACAGTGTTTACACACTATCGGAGCGTTCGCACCCTGTCAATACGCCAAACTCACTTTTTTCAATCTTTTTTGGCGGAGCGGTCGCACCTAGTTTTTCCCGGTCTTGCTCGCACCTAGTTTTTCCCGGTCTTGCTCGCACATAGTTTTTCCCGGTCTCGCTCGCACCCTGCCGGATTTACCGGTTTATCGCGCCATTTGCTGCAGCCATTCCCAAAAGGCTCGCCGGGACAACATAACAGCCCCGCACCCACTCGCCGCGTACCCCCGGGACAGGTTCGCACCGTACCGGCCCGCAATCCTCGCCGCTCGCACGGGATTCGGTGCCCGCCCGCCTTGTTTTCGCTGCAGATATGCGCCCGCCACCATCCGGTCCCATCGCCCCAAGTGGTGCGCGGTCATGCCGCCACCTGTTCGCGGATCACTTTTAGCATCGATCTGCCGTGTGCCAGATACGCGACGACGGGCACGGCCTTGTCATAGCACGCCCGACAAGGTCCGCACTTTCCTGCATTGGTCGCCGCGTGGCATAGCGTCGCCCCGCCCGGTACCGCATCAATGGCCGGGACAATAGTTGAACCATGCACGCCGGGAGTGTATTCGCCCATAACAGAATCCGAAGAAGGTCGGACCATCACATTAGATAACGCTTGCATCCTCGCGAGCACTTTCGCGAATTTTGAGAATTTATGCATGCGGGTCGGCAACCAATGCCGAACCCACGAGGTGCGCGTCATTACTTCTAGAATCTTTTCGGCGAGACCTACCGCGTACATATCGCCCGAATCGAACCACCTGAAATAGCGGTCGCGGTCTAGCTCGGCGACCATATCGGCGACCCATTCGGGGCGTTTCCAATCTTCGCGATTTTCAACGCGTGGGAGTTTTACATTCGGGTACCGGTAATTACCCCCGACCGCGTAGCATCCGGCACACGCGGCAACCAGTGAACCATCCGCGCCAATCGATCCCGGACAAGTGTCACGGGCGACAAGTGACCATGAGCGCACCCCGTCAAGCTTCGATGTTTTCGATATTCTGAGCATTGTCGTTTTCTCCAATGTAGATGTTTAGGCCGCGACAGCTAGCGGGGCCGCGTCAGCTTTTTGCGCGTTACAGATGTAATCTGCGGCCTTTTGAGCATCGCTAGCGGCCCGGACGATAGCGCGGGAATCCGTTTTTAATACTTTTAACCAATGCGCCAAATATTGCGCGTGATCCGCCCGGGGTGAATTGGTTATGCCCAGTTGAGCACATAAAAACGCGGCCCCAAGTTCCGCCACGAGCTCTTCACCCGCGTATGCCTCATCTCCGAAACGCTTAGACCGTGTGAAGTCCCGCGATAAACGCGAAGTGTGCCCGGTCCAATGGGCGAGCTCGTGCAAGGCCGTAGAATAATATGCCTCAGTTGCCGTACTCGTTTCGGTCCCGATGAAAGCATCACGCGGCGGCAGGTGTATGCAATCAGTAGAAGGCCGATAAAAGGCGCGGGACCCGCTATGCGTGATTTTCGCCCCAGTCGCTGCGATAGCATCATCAGCCCGGCGAACCCGGTCGGTAAGGTCCACGCGGGGCGCGGCATCGGGCGTGCTGTACCCGTCAACCTGCGCCGCGTTGAATAGGAAAAACGCACGGCCTAATCGTGCCGTTTTCGTTTCGCCGGTTTCAGCATCCTCACGAGCCGTCACACTGTAGTAAATACCCGTCGTGGCCTTTTCGCTTTTACGGACTTGGGCGCCCATCGCGGCCCATTGTTTATAGGTCGCCCATCGGGTGGATTCGTACCCCTTACCCATCGCAGCGGCCCATAGCATAAGTACATTGGACCCCCTGTAATCGGTCCCTGTCAGCGCATTGTGCGGGATACCCCCGTCGGTACTGGCGCGATGCCATGGCATCCGAAATTCACCCGCACCGTGTTCAATCCCGGCGACGATACTCGCGGTGATGGTGTCATAGATGGTCATGTTCGTTCCCCATGGGCCAGAATTAGTGCGAGGATTCCAAAAAACAGACCCCCGATGAGTCCGGCGTAGGCCGCGAAATTAACCGCCAGCGTCGAATGTGCGGTCGGGATAGCGGGGGCGATCAGGCCCAGTAAGAGGAACCCGGTTGCGTAGATCGCGATAAAATTGGAAGGTTTCATTACTTACTCTCCGCGATTGCCATATGGACGAAAAGGGGGACCGATAACAGGAAAATAGCCGTGCCGAACATATCGCCGCGTGTCGCAAAAAGTGCGCCGGACACTAGTCCGAGGACGGCGAGAACAACTAGAAGAAGTGATCCGATATTCATGTGAACCTCGTTTGTGTTGGTTGGTTTAGATGGTTTCGATAGCGATAACAGGCGCGGTGACTTCGACCACTACGCCCATGGCCTTGATATCGCGCAGGTTAGCCGCGTCAAAAGTCTTCTGCCGGATGAGCGCGGCGAATTGTGCCGCCAACGGGTTCACGGGGTAAAACTTAATACAGCCGTACACGCTGCGCTGCTCTACTTGGATGGTCATGTTTCGTTTACTCCGGTGAGGTCGGGGCGGTGTTAGTCCCGCCCCGCGTGGTTAGATGATGAGGTCGGCGGTTTCGTCATTGTCGGTGTGGTCAGCCACGACGGTATCGTCACCGTTATAAACAAGGCTTATTGTCCCGACCTTGCGCCCGTCAGCATCGCGCAGCACTAGTGCATCCTGTTCCGTCGTGGCAAGTGCCCCGATAATTTCGGCGGCATCGCGGCTACGCTTGACGGTGAATTCTTCACCGTCATACACACTTATGGTGTAATTCTTTGAAATGGCGCGGCGGACAATGCCGGAAATGATGCGGAATTCTATCGGGGTCATGTGCTCCGGGCGGACGGTGAATGTGCCGCTTGGGGTAACGGGGGTCTCGTTTTTCATGGTGTGCATTCCTAGGTGAGTGAATCGACCTAGTTAGTATACATTCCTTTACCTAGGGGAATACAAGCTTTTCCGGTGCCGTAGAGCTACGCGGGGCGGGGTGCGGCTTGTGTCGGGGCGGTGTGCCGCTTGTGTCAGCGAGTCAGAAATGCTGGGACAAAAAAAGCCTAGTAAAAACAAGGGGTTGCGCGTTTCTTGTGTCAGCTTTTGTGGGGGTTAAGTTAACATATAAAACAAGATATAGGGGGTCAGCGGTTTGTAAGTGATTGATTTCTATTAACTATTTATAGAATAAGTATATATAAAAAGAGAGAAAAACCGGGAAAAGTGAAAAACGGACGGGCGGCGGATGTTTTTTAATGCTCTCCGACACTTGCCGCGCCTTTGCCTCGCCTTACTTTTCCGCGCTGCATTTCCCGCGCCCTATCCCGTTTTCACTGACACACTAACACAAACCGGGTTTTTGCTTTGTAAATCAAGCACTTGTGTGTCCCGGTCAAAGAAATACGCTGACACAAGGCTGACACAAGGTCGAAACTGATCTAGTCACCGCCCCCGCGCCCCTTGCCCGACCCCGCGCCGCCCGCCTTGCCCGCCTTGCCCGCCTTGCCCGCCTTGCCTACTCACCCCCGCGCCGCCCGCCGCCCGCCGCCCGCCGCCCGCCGCCCGGTAATC
>Ga0209354_10000164_pt1 | contig 32411 bp, 54 predicted proteins | sample LauGreSpBDMM15DD_2_FD_187562 | JGI IMG/M metagenome (GOLD analysis project Ga0209354, IMG submission 187562) | Freshwater lake microbial communities from Lake Michigan, USA - Sp13.BD.MM15.DD (SPAdes) (version 2) | ecosystem: Environmental > Aquatic > Freshwater > Lake | place: Lake Michigan...
AAATATACAAAAAAAAAATAATACAAAAAAAAATATTTTCGCAACACATTTTTACTTTTTTTTAGCAAAAAGTACCCCCCCCTATACTTTTTTATTTTTATCTATAAAGGGTATATAGAAAAGGGTTAAAATGTGTTGCGTAAGAATAAAAAAACCACTCCGTTAAGAGTGGTTTAAGCTTTGCCGAGCCTTGTTTATTAATATGCTAAATCTTCTTCTTCTTCTAATATTTCAGGTTCATTTACTTCGATATTAGCAACTGGCTTTTTAAGATACGATTGTAAATAAGAATCTAATATATCAAATACTTCATCGGCTTGTACGGATTCATCTTCTGTTAAAGATCGTTCAAATTTGAATTCTGGAGTATAAAATGTAACAGCACCTTTTTTACCTTTTTTAGTGCTATCAATAATAATCCATTCATCGGCTAAACGTTTTTTAGATCGGTTAAAGAAATCTCCCCACTCCTTAACGCAAGCACCTTTTAACTGAATATTAGCAAGCGTTCCATCTTCTAACATAACATAAATAGATTTATGATATTTAGCACCAGCAGAAACAACAGCGTCTTTAATATCTTTATAAAGTCCTTTTGCTATTGTTGTTTTAGTAGATTCGCCTTTTACGTTTTTGTGATAGCATACAGCGTTTAATTCCTGATCTGATACGGTCTTTACTTCGTTAGAAATAATTTGTCCACTTAAAGCATCACTCCAACCTTTTACGCTTTGCAATTGGTCAAGGAATAAAAATTTAAAAGGTAATTGAATTTTAACGTTTGCTTTTTCTTTGTCTTCAATGTCCTTATCATAATAAGAAAAACATTGATCATTTGATTTCCAGCTTAAGAATTTAGCAGCTGGATTTTTTGCAGTTTCGCCACCTGTAATGGCTTGTCTTCTTGTACTCATAATATAAATAGTTTTACGGATTGGAATTATGCGAGCCAACCCTACCCGCTTTGAGTGATGTAAATATACAAATTAAAACGATATACTCAAAGAACTTTTGCGTATATTCTCACTAACTTTTGGAACTTCAACACCCTCACTATCGTAAATAGTTTCATTTGACTTTTTAGCCACTTTTAAAAGCATTTCTCTATCAGTCAAAGCTTGTTTAATTTGTTGCCATTTTTCATCCTCTGAATAGTTTGGAGTGCTTCCACCATTGCGATAAGTTCCTTTGATACCAAATGCTTCGAAGTTTTCACTTGGTAAACTACTTTTAAGCTCATCAGTAACGATTGTTAGTACTTCGTTTAATCTTACAGCCTGTGCGAATAATTCCACTTTGTCAACTTCGCCAGCATCTAATAAATCTGTTGTAAATTTCTTTGCAGAAAGTTGCAATTCCTTCTTACTTGGTAAAAAGTTAGTAGTGTTTAACTCCTGTTGAGCCATTAACTCGAATAATTGTTTTGATTTTCCCATGTTTTTAAAGTTTTAAATTTTGTCAAATATACAAAATATTTTATTATTTTATACTTTTTTATGTAATATTTTAAAATAATTCAATTTGTTTACTTTCTTTTTTATTTATAATTCCTAAAGCGGTTTCAAAAATAGTTCTTCCAGCTTCATAGTCTACCAGGTTACGAGCCATTTTTAAAATTAGCTGTTTGCCTTTATATTTTCTAAAATCGTAATCGTGAAAATCGCATAAATCTTGTAACCTTGATGCTTGTACTAATGAAGTATCGTTTCTATTACTCAATATATTTGGAAATTTAAAGTTACTCCAATATGTATGCCTATCTTTTTGTATAGGATTAAACATAGGCTCATAATATGGATTCACATTTTCAACAACCCATTTACCAAAAAAATGATATTTTAAAAAAATAACCTCTTCATAGAGTTTCATATCTGGATAAACAGGTTTTAAACCATTTTTTCCAAAACCCCAATATCTTGCCTTACTATGGCTCGGACAAGGTGGCGAACTCCAAATAAAATCAAACTCTTTGTAATGGTCAAGTAAATATTTGTGTGCATCTGCAACTATTACTTTATCATTTGGAAATCGTTCTTGATACAATTGAGCTGCTACCTCATCTAATTCAACAGCAATCACTTCAATTTCTATTCCTGCTTGTTTTGCAACTTCATCCCATTTATATCTATTACCACCTAAACAGGCATATAAGTTCAATATTTTATATTTTTCCATTTCTTAATATTTTAAAATAAAGTTGATTTACTGATTCTTTATTGCAACCTCTTTTATAGTAGAAGTTAATTACTCTTTTTATTCTTTGTAGGTTTGATTGTTTCATTTTAAAATAAAGTTTCTTGTTTCTGATTAATTAATGTTTTTGCAAATCCATATTCTTCAATATCTTTTAGTTTCTGATATTCCTCATCAATCCAATTTGAAGATAATTTATGAAAATCTTTTTTAATTTCAAAACCAAAAGCACGCCTTTTCAATTCTTGTGCAGCTATTAAGGTGCTGCCACTTCCAGCGCAAGGGTCGATAACTACATCGCCTTCATCACTAAAAATTTTAATTAGATTTTTTAAAACTTCTTGCGGTTTTTGAGTAGGGTGTATTTTTTCGCTATTTGTATCACGAACCCAATCCATGCAATTAAAAATCATTTTACCTTTATTATTAAATTTTGGTAATTTTTCACGATATAATATTAATGCATATTCGCAATTACCTACAACTTTCATATTAGCTTTTAAAACCTGTGCAGAGAAGTTTTTTCTAAATACTAAATTTATATAATGATTAAATCCGTATTTTTTAGCTTTTTCAATAAGTTCAAATTGTTGTTCAAATTCACAAAATACAATCATACAAGGGCTTTTGCCTTTTTCTTTTGGTTCTTTAATTAACATAGTTGAACAGAAATGTAAAAATTCTGTAATTCTAAAATCTTTATCAGTATCAAAAAATTCTTTCCCTGCAAGTTCACTTTCCCCATTTGAGTTATCTCCGTCTTTATACCAAGCTGGATTGCTTGCGTAAGCGTTATTTCCTAAATTATAAGGTATATCTGCTATTACAAGTTGCGCTTTTGGTATAGCGTATGTTTTAAAATTTTGGAAATGGTTGTTAAATATTTGTGCTTTTTTCATCTTTTCAAATCGTATTTAATTACTTCTTTTAGTTTCGGGTCTGTATTATTTGCCACTTCAATAGCTTTCAATCTGCTATCTTTTTGGATTTCGTAAGCGGTCGGTATTCTTTTACCTACTGCAACTATTGTTTTACGTTTGGATAATTTTCCCATATTCTTTAAAATCTTCGTATGTCCATTTTGTATAAACTTTATCGTTTAAATAAGTTCGTTTTTTTCTTAAATTAATTGCCACTTCTAAAATGTGAGGTTTTTTAATTTTTGGCTTTATTTCATCTATTTTATTTTTACTTATTGTTACAATATTAGGTTTTGATAATCTTTTTACCTTTACTCTTGATGCATTGTAATCGTTAATTTCTTTGATTTTTGCTTCTAAAAACTCATTTGATTTTTGAAGTAAAGACTTATCTTTATTTTGATAGCATTCTGAAATTAATTTGAAATAAATATCATCTTTATAACTATTGTAAGTTCTTAAAATATAAAATACACTGCTCCTATCTTTTTTAATATTTTTAGCTATTTCTACAATACTCATAGTTTCAATGTTTTCTTTTGCATAAATAGCTCTTAAATAAATAAATAATTTATCACGTTTATTTGTTGTTATGTCTATTCCGTAAAATTCTTTAATTTCAAATGGTGTCATCAGAGTTCATTTTAGATTCGTAAATGTGGTAAGTTTCAATAATTGTTTTCTCAATAATAGTAGTGTGCATTTTTCTTTGATATCCATTACTATCCAAAATTAATTCCATTTGTTCTTTTGAGTAGTATGGGATTCGTGCCTTTCCTATATTTTGTTTATGCACCTCTTTTATACCTAACTTATTAATTATTTTGTTTATCGAACTTCTATGCTTTTGAGCTTTATTAGCTATAAATTCAACTGTATAAAATTCCATTATTCTAATTCTAAAATTTTCATTACTTCTTCGGGACGTTTGGCATACTCTTTAAGTATTAAATCCATTTGGTAATAGTCAGTTAAAACTCTTTTACTCATAGTTTCAAAAAGATTTTCCATACTTTTAAATATTTCATCTACTTTCTGCGTATCTACTTCATCCATCTTTTCAAACTCTTTGCGCTCGGCATTGATTAAGATGTTAATACAAGGGCGTAAAACCTCTTTTAAACGCCCTTTATAATATTTACTATGCTTTAGTATTTCGTTGCAATGTAAAGCGTACTGATTAGCTAAAATTGACTTTGCTAATGCTGTATTGAATATTACTTCTAAATATTCTTTCTGTGTCATTTCTTTAGTTTCCATTTTTATAATTTTCAAAGAATTGATCCAATAATATTATTTCATTTGGTGTTAGCTCGTTAAATGATTTTCCGTTGACAAGCCATTTTCCTGCAATCAATTCAATTCGCATATCTCTCTAATTTTTACAAATGGGTTATTGTGTCTAAATCTTGCAAATGCTTCATCAAAAGATGCAGCTTCGATTATCTTTTCGCAATCTATACAATCGTCGTTTTTGTGACGCCAGTAATATATTTTAAATTTTTTCATAATTAAATAAATTATCTACGTATTCAATAGTTGTTGGTTCTCCTGTTGTTTCTTGCATTAAAAAGATAACGCTTTCAAATTTTAAGTTAGTCCAAGCGACCTCACTTTTCAATTCGCATATTAATTTTTTAGCTGTAAATCTGTAAGGGCAAGATTTAAGTTTTGTTCTATTTTCCTTGCTTAATTTTTTCCAAAGTGTTTTCATGTTATTTGTTGTAAAAAAGTCCGTATAAAAGTGTTATAAAATCTTTATCGTAAGCAGTTAAATCGTGAAGCATCGTATTTGAAGTTGATACTGTTAAATTAGTCCAGCCATAATTGTTTTTTAATTCTTCAATAATATTTTCATATATTGAAGGATATTCTTTTTGATTTTCTAATAGTCTTAATTGATTTTCTTTTGATAATCGTTCCCAAAGTGTTTTCATTATTTTTTAGTTTTAAAGATTAATATTCCGCATATAAGCAATGCTCCAGACATTACAATAAAATTATCGGTACTCATTCCGATAGTTGCAACTGATAAAAAGATAATTGTTTTCATGTTTTAAATATTTTGATAGGGCAAATGTAAAACGAAAAAAGTTATAAAAAAAATTATTTTATACTTTTTTATTTAAAATATTTGTATATATTTGCATAAATAAAATTATAACATATGAAAAAAACAGCAGTAGAATGGTTAGTTGAGGAAATGTTAAAGCAAGGATATTTTGATGGTAATAAGCCATTAACATATACAAACTTAGATCATTTACAACAACAAGTCAAAGAAATGGAAAAGCAACAGATTGTAGATGCTTATCAACAAGGCTACAATAATGCTTATTTTGCTAATCCATTAAATAAAGAACAGTATTACAATGAAACTTTTAACAAATAAAAAATGAACATTTTACAAAAATTAATTTCAGAAACCGCAAAGAATAATAACACCTTTGCTAAAATGGTAGGAGTAACTCCTTCAAAATTATCGTTACAGATTAAAAGTAAAAATCCAATGACTCCAGCTATTACATACGCTAAATTATTAAAAGTAAAATTAGAGTTTGAAGAAAATGGCTGTAAAGTTGAATTAGATTATAGTAAAGATTAACGTTTGTGGCTTTGTCGTCGTTGTGGCGATTTAAGACCAAACTTAACAAATAATAACTAAATTATAAAATTATGACTGAACTTTCAAAAAATACCCAAGTGCCACAATGCGACAAAACCGCTGTTATGCACAGTATTTTACTTAAATATCTTCCCTATGGTGTTTATTTTAATTGCCAATATGGTAGATTAAAACTTATTGGATATAATGGGAGATTTATTTTTGAAAATGGTGATTCTGCGAAAAATATAATTGATTTAGGATATGTTCCTGAATTAAAGAACATAAATGATTTTCTTGTTCAGCAACAATTAAGTAAATTTTCAAGATATATTTTAGGAAAAAGAGAAGATTTATATTTCCACAAAATAACTTGGAAAAAAGGGAAAAATGGCTCATTAACTATAAAAATACCAAATAGAGATACAGGAGGTCATTTACAAATTACAACTTTTTTAGGTTATAATAAGAATATGACAGCAGAACATTATAATTGGTTTTTAGAAAATCATTATGATATATACGGAGTTCTATAATATTGTGCATAACGTTTTGTGGCTTTGCGTTCGTTGGGGATTTCCAGCACTAAAGCCGATTGATAGTACAAATTTTAATTTAAGCAGAAATGATTATAGATAGCACTAAAGCCCCAATGACGCAAAACCACTGTTATACGCAGCCCTTTTCGGAAGTTTATAATGAAGATTGTATTGAAATAATGAAACGATATGAAGATAATTACTTTGATATTGCAATAGTTGACCCACCATACGGAATTGATATAAATTCAAGTGGCACACATTTTAAAGAAAAATACGAAATAAAAGAATGGGATAAAGCAACACCAAATGACGAGTATTTTAAAGAACTAAAAAGAGTATCAAAAAATCAAATAATTTGGGGCGGTAACTATTTTTTAGACAGATTAGGAAATTGCAAATGTTTTATTATTTGGGATAAAAAAATAGCTGAAGATATGAGTTTTGCAATGTGTGAAATGGCTTGGACTTCATTTAAAAATGGAGCAAAGATTTACAATAAAACTGCAACACAACTAAATAGAATACACCCGACACAAAAACCAATAGGACTTTATGATTGGTTAATTGATAGATATGCAGAAAAAGGGCAAATTATATTAGATACTCATTTAGGTTCTGGGTCAAGCAGAATTTCGGCAAATAAAGCTGGTTTATCATTTGTTGGTTGCGAAATTGATAAAGACTATTTCAATGCACAAGAAAAAAGATACAAAGAATTTATTTCACAGACGAGGCTCTTTTAGGGTTGCGTATAACGTTTTGACGCTTGGCGATGTGGCAAAAAAAGTACACCCGAATTGTCGAATTATTACTGGTGCATAAGGTACAAAACCAATTATAAATTAAGCCAGATGTTGCCATATTGCCAAACGGCTGTTATGCAATCGGTTTTTAAAATTATGAATTATGAAAAAATACGAATACAGAATGATTGATTATGATATGTTTGATGAAGATATGTCAAGAGAAATTGAAGGTCTAACTTCTCGTGGTTGGAAAATTATAAGAATATTAGAACCTATGAAATGGGTAAATAGCGAAGGAATGTTTATTAGAATATTTTATCAACGTAAACGTTCTGAAACTGTTGCATAACTTGTTGCTAACCTCAATAAAAGTATTACTTATCTATGTCAAAGCCTATTAAATATACAAAAAGTAAAGTTATTAAGCTAACAGAAGTTCAATATAACACTTTAAAAAAGTTAGAGAATTATAACATTAGAGTTTGCGACTTTGTAAGAGATGCAATTGCTGAAAAATTAGAGCGTGATAAACACGAAATATTAAAACCAAAGGCAGATTATTGCCCTTTTTAAAAATAAAAATTAAGATGGAACCAAAATTAAAAGCAAAAGAGTTGTTTGATAAATACGTAGAATTAAGTGGTATTTTTGTAGGAGATTATGAAAGTGAAAAAGAAATGTGCTTAATTTTAGTTGATGAAATGTTAAATGAATTTTATACGCACCCTATAGCAAAAATATATTGGCAAGAAGTTAAAAACGAAATCAATAAACTATAAAGCACTACCAACAACTAAACCAAACACCACAGCAAAAGGCACAGCGTATTTAAGTGATTTACTTATGCGCTGTTGCTTTTTTATATATCGCTCCTGTTCTTTTGCAAGTTCAATTAAATTATTCTCTTTTACTTCAAATTGTCCTATAATACTATCTTTAAAAATACCAGCCGTTTTTTCGTTTCCTAACATTTCAGTAGTAACAACATACATACTATCCACATAGTCGCAATCTACTAAACGCAAAGCAATTTCTAAACTATCTTTATCTTTTAAAACTACTTTAGGATTTATGCGTTTTAAGGCGTTATTTTTATTTTTGTGTAGTCTTTGTAGTTCAATAGATTTCTTTTGATTTTGACTATCTAAAAACGCTATTGTGTCCCTATATTTAGATATTACTTCTTTATCTATGGAATCATTTTTTACTTTTACTTCTTTGTAGACTAATTTCGGTTGTGAAGTTTCGCAACCTCTAAAAAGCATAAATACTAAAAGTACCACAAAAGCGACAAACCAAATGTTTAATCGCTTAATAAAATTGTATAGGTTAATTTGTTTCATTTTTTTTATCGTGTTAATGTAAATTCATATTCTAGTCCACTTCTTTTTACATATACTTTCATCCAACAACTCCCCAAATGTTTTGGCATTCCTATTTTTTCAACAGCCCAACCTTGACCGCTGTCAAACTCCTCTTTATAAGTTCCCGTTTTAACGTGCCATTGTTTCTTAACTTCTACAATCCCTTTAAATTGATTCATTATGTATCTGTTATGCGTCATTATCCAACCATCGTGAGTATGCCCTGACATTATCACATCAGCATCAGGAAAAATAGAAGCGTGTCTACTAACAGCTAAAGCACCTTTTGTAATAACTCCGCCCCAATGCCCATGATCATAAGCAATATTACATGGAAAATTAGCAGTGCCACTTTTAAAAGTCAAATTGATATAACCCATATATGCCCCTAATTGAATATCAGTTTTTGCAATAGTGTTTATTCTTTCAACTAAACGCATTAAGATATTTGTTTCAGCTCTTTCTGAAACACTACTCTCGTGGTTTCCTGTATTGATTTGTAATATATTTTCAGCATACGGAATCATTTTTAAAGCGGTGTCATTAATTACCAAATCTAAATAATCATTTCCGTTGTGTTCAGGTCTTATAGCGTTCTTTGCTTTTCGTGGATCATACTTCCCCTGCATTAAACAAAGCATATCACCATTAATAATTATTTTAGCATTTCTTTTTTTAGCTTCGTCGAGGTGTTCAAATAAAAGTTTTCTATTTGCTTTAGGATTGTCAAAATGCCAATCGGAAGTAAGTAAGAATTCGAAAGTTTTATTATTTTCAAAAGTATATCTATGAAAATTGTGAGCCTTTTTTGTTATTATCATAATAGTTGGTTAATTATAAGGGATTCAAACCCTTGTCAAATGCTTATGCAAATATGTTATCCTTGTCAGTATTTATTCCTGATTACACCAATAATTACCAACGTGCTTTTCTTCCTCTATGGTCGTAATGCGTGAACGTAGGATAAACACCTATTCCTCCCTCTTTCATTTTACCACTTTCAATAAGTCCTTCAATTACTAAAGCTACTTCTTTAGGTGTCATTCCTTTTACTTTAATATCCGCAGCAGTACCTCTTAAATGTTGGCTGTCTTTAACACCGCCTATTTTAGCGTTATACTTTGGACTTCTGTAACCGCTTGTAATTGCAATAGGTTTATTTATTGCGGTTCTTAATATTTCCAAATTGCGTGCAAGTTCAACAATATTTAAAAGTGCGCTGTTTGGAATATCTCCGCCATCTTTACACTTAAATTCTTCAAGACTAAAATTAGTCGTTATTTTTGCCATCTTTATTTTATTTTATTAATATCTTCTTTTACTTCTTTTGCTCTATTTAATAATTCTTTTAACATTTTCCAAATGTTAATATTTAAAGCTTCTTCAATATTTTCTTTAATGCTTGTAAGTTCAATTAATATCAAAAGAATCGCCACTAATTTAGTAAACATAAATTGAATAGTAAAATGACTTTGAGTAAATTCATTCAATAAAAATTTATCAATTACAAAAAGTAAAATCAAAGTGATTTGATACAACAACATTTTAGACACTATATTCGATAATTTACGAGAACGAATAGAACGCCACCCATTTAGTTTAACGCTTTTAAATATACCAGTAAAGGTGTCTAAAGCAATACCTAAAGCAACCGCAATAAGCAATCCGTAAATGGGTGTAAAAAATAAAAATAGTCCAGCTATAAGATAGGTTAAGTAGGTTTTCATTTATTCTTGTGTTGGAGTGTATTCAATAGTTTCTAATTCCGATAAATCGTGCCATATATCATAAAAGCATTCCGCAGTAAGTACATTCATTCCTACTATCCAATTGTCGTTTCCATCTTTGGCAAACTCCAAAACGTTGCCTTTATTTTCGTAGCCGTTTAAAGCATTGTATTGCTCTTGATTTGCTTTTAGTACTAACATGTTATAAAGAGTTTAAATAAGTGTTAACAGCTGTTATAATATCTGAATTTTCAGATACCATACTTGCGCCATTCATATAGAAAGATATCGTGTGCGCTCCGTAAGAAGTACCACTTCTTAAAATTAATTGATTTGAGGATGTCATTGTAACTGATAAAGCAGTTCTGCTCGCTTGCGTAGTTCCGTTAAATAATTCAACATTTGTAACGCTTGTACGATGTATAGACTTCATTCCCTTTGTAGCTGTAAAATCAAAAGAACCACCTGTTAAACCTAATGATTGATTAATACGCTGATTTACCGAAGAAGTACGAGACATATTATTTATACCTGCTAAACTACGCCCATCCAAAGCACCTGTACCGCTTGCAGTGTCCATAAATAAAAATCTACTCGCATTATTTTGCGTATAATTAACTCCATCTGTAACAGGATTGAAGTTAGTGTCTATGTAAGAGCTACTTCCATTACCTTGAAAACCTTTTCCACTTATAAAAGTTGGAGCATTAAATAAAGTTGCTGTATGTGTAAAATTTTTCCAATCAATACGAGCGAAGTCAGAATTTGAAGTAGTAGCAAAAAGATATAAGCAATCTATTTTACTCCAAGCACCAGCGTTTTTTAAATCAATAACTAACTGATTTTGTTTTAACTTTTCATCATCACTTGGTAAAGTAAAACCTAATTCAGTACCTCTATTTAAAATAGATTGATAATCTGCATCATAAGCAAAACCAACTATATTAGTATCGCCTGCCCAACTATTAGCGTGAACAGAACCCCAACTTATATCGTTGTTAACTGCACCTTGACCCCAACCTATATTATTATTTTTCGCTCCTTGTCCCCAATCGCTCATTTTGTACTTTTTTTAATTGTTCAACTTTTGCTAAATATAAATTTAGCTTTTTAAAATTTTCGATTTTTGGTTTCTTATAATTGCCAGCCACCATAAAAATTATTTGTATCAGGATTTACATCCTCATTATTATTGCTATTATATTCAGGATATGTAGATTGATTAAAACACATAAAATCTATAAATCTTTGCGTGTAACTTTCTGCAATATCCCTTTCCTTTTCTACCAAGTAATCAACTTCTGCTTTATCTACGTTTGTAGCGTTTTCGCTTGTATGTTTAAACAAACCTTTATTACTTAATGTATATGCTGCAAATGGTAAATAATAAACCATAGCCCAATGAATAAGCATAGGCTTAACGTAAGTTGTTAAAAGTGTTTTATACTCTGAAAATTCAGGCTCGTTTATATCATCATTTAAAATTAAATCCTGTAACTTTTTATATAATTGCGAACCTAAATAATTTTGAATAGTAATGTCCTGACTAATTTTTATGTATTCGATAAAATCGTCAGCATCTAAATTGCCGTTAGTTATCGTAAATTTCTTTACGTCTTCTGTTGATATAAGTAATGCGTATGCCATAGTTTAATTATTTAGGTAAAAAGCCTTTATTAGGCATATCAATAGGTCTTTGAGAAACTAATTCAGGATTTTTTATAACGTATCCGTATTGCTCGGCTTTACGCCCTGCAATTTGTTTAGCTTTTGGTGAATTAACATCTATGTTTACATTTTCAAAACTTGCATAAACTTGTTTATTCCATCTATGATGGCAAGCTCCCCCGCCTTTATAAAACCATACATTTACTAAAGGACTTCCGTTAGGTCCAAAACCTTTTTTCTCTCCTTTAGAATTAGTTCTAACCTCGTTTACTTCTTTATTTGACATTGCTATAATATCTTCTTTACGATATATTTTACCAGCGTCAATCATTTTTTGGCAAAACTTTCTACTTTTTAAAGTTGTTTCACCTGCGTAAACATATCGAGTTATAAAACGGACTCCGTCAATAGTTTCATCTTGTTCACTTTTTGAGTTTCCTCTTGCAGTACCGGTACTTACTAAATTGATTATTTTAGATAATAAACTTTGATTTGATTCTTTAGATAACAATTCATTTTCTGCATCGTCATTATCGTAATCAACTTCGCTTTCGTCTATTAAAAGCCATTTATCATTTGGTGTTTCACCTAAAGAAATTAAAGCATCTGCAACTGAATCATCTGAACTATTTTCACTTAAACAACAAGTATGAGCTGAAAGTTGCGTTCCTGTTTCTTCTGCTACTTGTTCAGAAGTTTGTGCATTCTCTAAATCGGTAAACTCTAAAGGCTGAATCGTTTTAAAGTATAATTTTAACTTAATATTATTAACTGATAAAATAGTATCTAACGCTTCAATGATTTCAATCTGATAAGGTTTGATTACTAAATTATCATAAAGTAAAGTCGCTGTTTTAATTTCGTCTGCATTGTTAGAAAATCCACCTCCTGAATCACGAACTCCTAAAAGCATTGGTGAAGTAACTCTATGCCCTACAACTAATTTTTCAAAACATTCTTTAGCTAAATATTCATAATGTTGCGGTGCATCGTTTAATGGTATATCAGTTACTTCCGTTGCATTTTCTTTGCTACTATTAAAAGACACTATTACTTTTTGCCCTTTAGAACCTGTTAATTTACGTTTTACATCAGCTGAAATTTCTTCTCTTTTTTCTTCAGGCGGTATATTGTTATTAAAGTTTACAACTTTAGTACCACTAAAACCATTCATTACATCATTAATCAAATAGTCTGAAATTTCTTCTTCTAACTTTGCATAAGGTAACGCACCCGAATAATCAATCGGAGTATAATAATGGTAACCGCTTACATAAGGTCTTACAACATAAAGTTCAACATCTTTTTTATTACCAAAACCAAAAGCAGGAATACGTTTAACCTCATCACTCGGTTTTTTCTTTGCCCAATCAGGATGATAATACCACGCTTCAATCTCTCCTTTATCGTTGCATTTTTCAGCTCTTAAAGTATGCATTGGAAAATGCTCTATAAATTTTACTTCGCCCTTTTCGTAAACAACTTGCATAGCAGCCATTCCTAAAAGTTTTCGTTCTAAAGCAACTTTCTTTAATGCGTTTGGCTTTATTATAGAAATCATTTTAGCGTACTCATCAGGCTTTTTATTAGCGTCTAAAGCACTAATACCTTTCCCGTAAATCATATTACTACAACCTGTAATAATAGCGTTATTTGTGGTGCTATATAAATACCTATCAATTAAAAACTGAAAGTAGTTGTTATCAGCTCCATATTCCACAAAATCACCTTTTTTACTTTCGTTAATTTGTGGACTTGTATAAGCACTTAAATTTAATACATACATAATTATTCAAATATTTTATATTCGTTTGTTGTCACGTGTTGGACATATTCATCTTTATTGATTGAATAGGTACTTAATGCTTGATTTGTACAGAATATCTTATCTCTATAAACGATATTTGTACCATATTTAATTATTAAAGTGTAATATTTATTTTCTTTAATTGGAAAAATAACGGAAGTAGTAACAAAATATTTATCAATTGAAAATGTAGCATCAATTTCAGTTTCTATATTCGTTTCTTCATCTCGCAAAACAATAGTATCCGCATCACTACCATAGATAATAGCGTTTAATGTTTGTGCGGTTTCTTGCTCTCTTAAAATAATCATATTACTTATTTATTTAAAAACAAGAATTTAACATTTTTGTTAAAATAAAAAAGGAGCAATCAATCAAGACGCTCCTTTTTAAATTCAAAACTATGAAAAATTAAGAACCTGAAACCACTGTAAAACCTGCTCCAGCAAGAGTATCAATAATAAAGTTAGCAGGGACTTGCTCTTGTGCTGTAAGTGTTAATGTATAACCACTTAAATCGCCCATAGCACCACCTGTAACAATTGTACCACCTGTTACCTCACAACCATGTTTTAAACCTGCTAAAAAGAAGTTTCCGTTGTTATCTTCTACAATAACATTCGGACGACCATAAGCCATAAGTTTTAATTCTTTATGGTCTTTAACGGTTAACTTTTTAAAAGTCAATTCTAAAACTTGTTCGTAAAATGTAGTTCCGTTTTCACGTGAACTATTAATGTTTTGAGTAAAGGTACTTGCACCTTTTAACTCATATTTGTAAGCGTCAGGAGTACCCGCAACAGCATCAATTGCATCTGTATTAGTTACATCGTAAGTAATAGCACCTAATTCGCCATAATTAACGAAATATACATTTTTTAAACCACCAACTGAATCCTTACAAACTTCTAATCTTCCTAATGATAAATCACAAGCCATATTATTTTTTGTTTTATAAAAAAAGGGAAGGCATTTTACCTCCCCTTCTTAAAGTTAATATTTAATTAATTACGCTGGAGTATATAATACGATTTCAGAACCGATACCATATTGAACCGCTGCAGTAAATCTCATAATAACGTTTACTGTTTGTGCTCCTGTTACTTCCGCTTGGTCAATTACTCTCACTTCATTTTGGTCTGATAATAAACCTGTACCGAAATATAAGTTTGATTTTTGAGCAGCCATCATATAGTTAGAAGCTAATCCGTTTGCAACAAATAATTTAACACCATCAAAAGATAATGAACCATTATTGAACCATTGCGTACCCATTGCGTTAGTTCCGTTTGCTCCTAAGCCCGACGCTTGGAAACCGCCCAAAGCCCTTACGTATGCACGAGCTACATTTTGAGAAACATAGATGTATAAATCTTCTTTTCCGTAAAGTGCAGCAGGAATAGCGTCAACAACTTTTCCAAGTTCAGCGATTACGTTAGCAGCGGTAACAGTTGTACCAACTACATCAACCACAGTAGCGTCAGCAGTAGCTAAAGGAACAAATCCGTTAAATTCTCCTGCGTTTGCATCTGATCCTCTCCATATGTTAGTTTCCATTTTTTCAGCCACTTTCGCTGCAACGTGTCCGATTAAGAAATCAGCAAATGATTTTGGTAAAGTGTCAAAAGCAGACATTCCCATTTCAATCGATTGCCATGTACTTTTGAAATCTTTCGAGCAAAGTTCCAAATTTACTTGAAATTCCTCAGGTTGAATTACTCTCTCTGTAATTGTTACAGTAGAAGTAGGGTCAAAAGCACAAGTAGCATCTTTTACAATTGCATCCGTAGCAATTCTATTGATAACTGATTTATACTTTACGTTTGGCATTACTTCGATTCCACCATTCTCAATAGTAGAAGCCGATAATAAGGCAGCAGATATGTATTTCTTTGAAAACTCACCTGCATAAGTTGTTGTGATACTTGTTGTAGTAGCCATTTTTTTTATTTAATTAGTTTGCGATTTTACTCATTACTCTGTCGAAAGTTGTCATTTCTCTACTTTGTGAGAAAAGGATTTTTTCAACGTTTTGTTTAGCATCAGGATTGTGTGTTAAAGGTTCAGCTGATAATTCAACTACTTCTTTAACTTCCGTTTGTTTTGCTAATTCTGTTTTTAAAGATTCAATTTCAGCTTTTAAATCTTCAATTTCTTTTGAAAAATGTGATTCTCTTACTGTCGATTCAATTACCTTTTTAGCTGTTTGTGTTGGTTCCGCTGCTTGTTCAACTTCTACTTCAACTTCTGGGGTTTCCTCCTCTGTTGGTGCAGGTTCTTTGATTTCAGCAATTTCGCCCTCTGTTGCAACAACTAAAATCATTCCGTTATCAAGAATATACTCACCTACTGGCAAGGCAACTCTATCTTCACCATTAACAATAAACACAGGTTGACCTGCTTCGAACATTTCCGCTTCGATAACAGTACCATTGTCTAAAGTCATTTGCTCTAATTGGATTTGCATCCCTAAAAGCTTTTTGATTTCTGTTAGTACGTTTGACATATTAATATTAATTTATTTAAAAACAAGGTTTGTTTAATGTTGTTGTATTTTTATAAAGATTTACCTATTCCGTCAACTGAATTAAATAATTTTTTATAATCAGCCGCTTTGCCTTGTAAGTCTTTTTTATAACTTTCAAAACCTGTATCTCCCAAACCTAATTCTTTAGCTTTTGTTTCTAATTGATTAATTAAATCCACAGCATTTTGAGCGTTTTGATAAGCTACTCTGATATTATCGGAATAAGTGATAAGCATATCTTTAGCTTTGTTTTTAGCCTTGTCTACATTATCTTTTAAACCTTTATATTTTTGAATTTCAGATTTGATGTCATCTGTTAAAGCTAAATCTACTTTATGCGTTCCCAATTCCGTTTTAGGGAATAATTTACTAAATACTTGTTTTTCTTGTGGTGTCATCTTTAATGTTGTTGTATTTTTTAGAACTCCGCTACTCTATCAATAGCATCGCTTGTCATTTGCCAAGCCTTATTGATTTCATTATAGTTTGGTATTGCATTTGGATTTATACCTAACTCTTTTGCTTTTGCTTCAATATTATTAATCAACTTCATTTGTGTATTTAAAACGCTTTTAGCACTATTGCTTTCTGTTTGCATTGCTTTATAAGACGTTTCATAGTTAGTAATTGATTTTTTTACCGATTCAGTAGCTGCTTGTAAAAGAGTAGTTCCTGCTTTTAAGTCATCAGCTAAAGCCAAATCTACTTTGTGAGATGCTAATTCCGTTTTAGGGAATAATTTACTAAATACTTGTTTTTCTTGTGGTGTCATATTATCCGTTTATTCTTGTTATTGTTCTTACTCCGTTATCTTCTGTAATAGTTACGTTATCAACTCCGCTTGTTTTACCAATGCCTTGATTTTGTAAATCGCCATTACAACATTCTTTACTATAAGTGTTGTCATCACATAGGCAACCACGCTTACCGCCCTTTGGACTTGTTTTACTTTTTGTTTTCATATTTATTTATTATTTGTTTTATTTGTTCGATAACACTCGGTTGTTTAGATAATTGCTTTTTTTCTTCTAACTTATCAGCAAAGTAACCCTCTAAAGAAAAACCTTTTACTTTACCCGTTTTTACGTAGTCATTCCAAATGGTATCATCTTCAACTTTTACCGAAGCCATCCACGAACCAACAGGAACTGATAAATTATAAATTGCTGACTTATCTTTTGCAGTATCTTCAACAATCCAACTTTCAACAACAGTCAATCCTTTGATTTCTTTTCCGTGTTCTAAAGTCCAATTGTTCTGATTACCATTTTTAAAGAATAATTGACTCGCTTTGTTAACGGTATCTTTTGAAAAGTATATGTAGTATTCATCTTCTCCGTTACGTCTGTAAATAGGTTTTTCAGGAATTAAAACCGCACCCATTAAAATACGTTTTTCACTACTAACCTCTGCAAGTTTGATTTCTTCTGACTTTAACGCTACGAAATTAGATTCGATTGCAGGAGTTGAAACCACTGAAATAGCATCAACACCGCTTAACTCGTCTTTATCGTCTATAATTAATTCGATTAAATTCATAATTTTATTTATTTAAAAACAACAATTAATATTTTTTGTTATATTTGTACTTTCCATTTTAGATTTTTTTAAGTTATTTTTCATTAAAGCCACTTACCTGAGAGAGTGGCTTTTTTATTATCCTAAACTTGCGTTATTTACTATATTCCTATCCAAACTTTGTTGAGTAGTTACATTATTTGCTACTACGTAAGCTTGAACAGGTTGCTGATTTCCTAATGTTTGAGCAATTTGATTTACTCCGCTATTACCTACAACATTGAAACTTGGAGCAGGTGCTTGCGCTCCGCCACCATTTGCAGGTGCTGAACCACCACCGCCACCGCCACCTAAAGCAGATAAAGCTTTTACAGTAGATGCTATATTTGCAGCAATTCCTACACCAGCTGAAATATTATTTGCAGTAATATAAGCAGGTGCAACATAAGGACCTAATTCTAAACCTGCCCTTGCGTTTGCTGCTTGTGTATTAATAATAATTTTAGCAATACCCACAGCACTTTCTGCAACAATTAAACCCTTTTGAATTGCTTTATTTTTTTCAAATATTCCTTTTAAAACTCCAATACCTGCAATAGTAGAATCAATGTTTTGATTTTGTAAGGCTAACTTTTGGTCTGCAACTGCTTTGTCTATTGCTATTTGTTCATCAGCAGTTTTTTTAGCATCTTCTTTTTTCTTTTCATCAGCTGCTTTTTGATTTTCATCATCTTTTACTTTAGCTTCACCCTCTAAAATTTTATATTTTTCTTCAATTGCTAAACGTGCTTTTGCTTTTTCTTCTGCTGATAATTTAACCGCATCAAGTTCGGCTAAATCCCTTGATTTTTGAAGTGCTACTTTTTGAGTTTCGGATTTAGCTTTTAAATCTTCAATTGCTTTTAAATTGTTTTCTTCAATTTGCTTAACTGCATCTTTTTGCTTTTTTAATTCTTCAAGTTCTTTTTGTTTATCTTCGGCAGCTTTTTTATTCTTTTCATCTTGTTTTGCTTTTGAATCTTCCGACGCTTTTTGGTCAATAGCTTTTAAAGATAGTTGCAATCCTGCTCTATCATTCTTTAATTTTTCTAAACCTTTTTTAGCTTCTTTCTGAACCTCATCTGCTTTTTTTCTTTCCGTTTCAGGGTCAAAAATTAAACTCGCACCCTTATCAATTAAATCAGTAAAACCTTTAGCAAGTCCAAAATCTTGTCCTAATGCTTTACCTACTGCATCAACTCCTTCTAATAATAATGTTAAAGGTGTTTGTATAAATTTAATAATACCAGTTAATATATCTTTATTTCTTTGCGAAGCTGCTATTTGCGCTTTTGCTGTAATTTCATTTTGAGCAATTTGCGTTTCAGTTGCTTTTATTACTTGGTCTGTTTGAGCAATCTTTATTTTTAAAATATCCTTTTCAGATTTACCTTGTAACTTTAAAATATTTTCTTGCCCACCTATTGCGTCAAGTTTGCCTTGTTCAGCTGTTAAATTTGTAGCAGCTAATTCGTTTAGTTTTTCTTGTTCACTACTTACGCCACTAACAGCACTTTTAATATCATCCCAATAAGCAACAACAGCACCTAAAGCTAAAACTAAAAGACCAATACCTGTTGCTGCTATTCCTGTTCTAATTCCCGCAAGCGCTACTTTAGCTGAAACACCCAAAGCCCTAAATGCTACCATTCCCTCACGAACACCACGAACGCCCTCGGCAAGTGCCATAGCTCCCTGAACTTTTAAAATAGCTTTTTCAAGTTCCTCACTTTGTCCGCCTGTTAAAGCCATTGCACCTTGAACACCTGCAAAAGCCGAAGTAGCACCTTGTAAAGCTCCGCCTAACTTTGTGTCAAATGTAGTAGCCGCTGCATCAACAACCATATCGGTCTGCATTTGCACACGTCTATAATTACCAACAGACGCAAGTAAATCTTTATACTCTTGACTTGCTGACTGACCTGCTAAAGCTAATTCGTAAAGTCTGTCCTCCGCTTCACCCATTCGAGCTGTAAGCGGTTTTAAATCCCCGTAAACTTCCTCAAAAGATGCATCTACACTTTTAACGGAATTATCTACTTTCTTTAGTGCCTTATCTAAATTATCTAAACCGCCTACGGCTTGGAGCGTATTAACATCAATTTCTATCGTTTTTGTAATTGCCATTTTACTTGGTTTTTAAATTCTTGTAGGTTACTTGGTATTTTATATTTTCCTTTTGCGATGTCGACCGCTTCACTTGTTCCCAACTTTTGGAATTCAAGCATTTCAATAATTATTTTAAGCATTTTGTATAATTGGTATTTCGATGTCGTTTATTGTTCCTGTTTCGTCTTGCCACTTTCCAGTAATATATCCTATCCTTTCAGCTCCTGTTGTGTTTTGTGATATATCCACTCGTATTGTTGTGTCATTATCGTAATCAGTAGCTATGTAATCAATCCACCCATAAAGCGACGCTTGTAATGATATTACAGGACTTACATTACGCAATAATAAAACTTCAATAGTTTGCTCCGTATTATCAACTTCATAAAAAGGTTCAAAAGCAAATCTGTTTCCAATCGGAACTTCGCCACTTCGATAGTCCGTAAGCAATTCTAAAGTAGTTTCGCCACTTGTTAAATCAGTTGTTAGCTTGTTTATAGTATATCTTTTATCTCTTATTATAATTCTGTCATTTAATTTAATATCAATTAACTGAACAGGATTAAAATAGCATTTTACAATAACTAATCTACTTTTGATATTGAAGATATTACCTAAATAATTTTCGTAGTGTCGTTTGTAAAGTCCGTTTGAAACGTTTGATAAAAACCACGTGCTTATTTCTTCTCCCCAATTTAAAGTAAGAATAGTTCCGTTGTCGTAATCATTTGAGAATCTTCTGTATTGAGTTATAATTTGATGACCGCCCGTAAGTAAATCAATTCTAATAGTTGGACTTACCGTTTGCGTTCCGTTATCGTACATCAATAATGGTTTTGGTACGTAATTATTTAGATCACTCTTTTTAAAAGTAAGTGTTTGAAAGTTACTATTTGATTTACGTTCATACATTGCATTTTCAAAAGGTAACTCTACGCTGAAAGTTGAACTCTCTAAACTATCAATTTGCTCATAAGACAAATCCCCATAAGAGAAGTTTCGAGTCGACAAAAACAATTCATCAAATTTAGTATTTAATATATTTTCAGATTTTTGGTATTTGAAATTTATATTTTTATACATTGATGTTTTCTTTAACTCAATTTCATCTGATATTACATTTGCACTTATATCATTATAACGCCCATCGTTGTAATATAATTCTAAAGGTATTAACTCGTAAGTTGTTTCATCTTGCGGAATAATTACAAGGTTAAACATTTTGATAAGTCCCGTAATTAAATCAATTAGTTTTAAGTCAGGTGCATAAGATCCAATGTCGATAGTTGCTCCTATTGTTTGACTTGTACCACTTGCTGTATAACTTACTGCACTACTTCCTATTCCACGAGTATAAGTTAATAAACTTGTAAAAGAAAAACCCGCTTGCCCTTGAATCGCTAAAGTAAATTTGTCAGTTACGTTTTGAGTAGTTAAAACGTGACTAATAAACAAGTCATTACTATTACCTATAACACCCGCATAAGTTCCGTGTAACGCTCCATTCTTATAAATTAATATATCATAAGGCTGAGTGCTTGCGGTTGTAATTTGAAGTCTTACTTGTCTAAATCCTGTACCTTGAAAACCTATTTCATCAGTAGTCAAATTTACTTCCGTATCTGTTAAAGCAGGATTTTTAGAAGTAAAATTCACTTTTAAAGGTGTTAACTTTTGGCTAAAACTTTCAGTGTTTTTAAACAACATCCATAACTTACTGAATTGCGGATAATCTAAAAAAGCACCCGTAAAATTCAAGTCGTAAGTGTCCGAAATTTTATCTAAAATAAAAGACAAAGGAATTGCAGGAAATAAACTATTCCATTTTATAGACCCCGCATTAATTGTAATGTCATTACTTCCGCCTGTATTGTAATCATATATTCTATCATTCGCAAATAACGGATAAGATACATTACCCGTTGATGTTGTAATTCTGCTAATTACTTCCGTACTTGTATAAGTGTGATTTAAACTACTAAAATCTAAATTTGCTAACTTATCCTCTTTTAAAATATCTTTTATGTTTTTAGCCTTACCATAAAATACAATTGAATAAGCGTCTAACATTCCGTTTTTATACTTCACATCGTTTAACGCAAATGCACCCTCTCTAAAAGTACGTGTATCAATTTCAATATATCCGTTGTATTTTACTCTATGGTCAAAACCACCATCTATACTACTTTCGTACCAATGTTTAAATATTTCGTTATTAATTGTACTTGCTGGAATAGTGAAACTTTGTGTAAAATCTGTTTTAGCTTTTGATACGTCAGAAATATCTTGAACAGATGAAGTTACTGAAATCTTTTCATCTTCAAATAATTCAATGCGTTTCGATATTCCATCAACTTTTATATAAAGTGCTACTATCATATCACATCGTTTATTAGTCCGTAGTTGTATTCAAACTCAACCTCGTAGTTAATATTCTTATCTTTTAAATGCGTTTTAATATCCGCACTTTGACTTTTTACTATTGCGGGTTTATTATCTAATAAAACAACTTGACTTAAAAGTAAATCCTGAATTAACTCGCTGTAATTTTCATCCACCCAGCCTGTGTTACATTTTATCTTTTGTGTGCCTTGAAAATTAAAACGTTGTTTCTGACCTTGTAAGACATTATAATTTATTGAACTTGGCAATAGGTTATAATCTTTTGAAGTAACGTCTATGCCTTGCTGATTAGCTTTAAAGAAAGTAAGATACTGCCAACCTCCAAAACGATTAATAAAAGTGCAAATTATTGGAGTATAAATTGGCTCGCATAATTGTTCAAAAAAAACGTTCTTTCTTACATCTTCTTGAATTATTCGTAATTCAGTTGTATTAGTTTTTATAGGTATTTTAAACATACTTGCATCTTCTTCAGATGATACTATTACTGAAGAATCTATTAAAGTACTTCCGTTATACCATTCAACTATTGTATCAAATTCTACTGGGTCTGGTTCAATCCATACGTTTAAATAATATCCGCTTATTGTATTGTAATATATTTTTTGATTTCCACTTAAACCTATAACTGTATCTTCATTTATTTGATTGTAGCCACTAGAATATTGAGTGTACCCATTCAAACAAACAAAAGTTTCATCATCTAATTCAACATCATCTGAATATCGTACTACTTTCATATAGCACCATGTATTTACACTTTCTTCTGTTGGTTCAGTAGGTACAACTGGCGCAATTGGTTTAATAAATTCAATTGCAAAGTTTGAAACATTCCACGCTATATCCGTTTGAGTTGGGCTCGGTACAGATTTCGTTAATGTATAGTTTGGAGTTGTTGGTTCGGTTGTTCCTTTATTCCATAAAAAAACCTCAATCTTTGCAGAAGTTTGACCGACCTCGTTAACCTCAATAAAATACGGACTTCTAATAAATATCTTTTTCATTTCTTATTAATTGTATATTGTAAAAATTGTTCAACGTCTAAACCATACGCTTCAACTAATTCATCTGGCAAACGTTCAAATGCTTTCTCAAATGGTTTTGTAAAAAATAAACTCGGTTTAATACCTTTGTTATAAACACTTCTTGTAATTAAAAAAGAAGTAGATTGATAGCTTAAAAATTTACCTGTTTTTCTATCTTTAAATTGTATTCTTTTTTGTCTAACCCATTTTGAAATACCTTGAGTTAGTCCGCCTTTTTTACCTGTACCACTTCCAAACTTAAATGGGCTGTTAGGTGCTTTTGTTGAGCTTGTTTTTCCTTGAACTCCCTTATCTTGATACGCTCCGTAATCTTCCATCAAAAAAGCCATTCGAAAACTATTCGCACCTACTTCAATTTCTTTATCTAAAGAGTTGTAAAGTTTCTTATCAACGTTTTTATTACCCTTTGTTAAATTGCTCCTACTTTGTTGGATCACATATTTAGCAAATGCGTTTAAATATTCCTTTGTATTTTTATTGTCTAACATATTGTCATATCATTACGAACTAATACATCAAATGTAACAGCCCAACCTGCTAAATCATTTTCAAATCTTTCTGTAAATGGGTCAAAACTTGGTGAACCTGTCAACTCCCAGAAGTCTGAACGTAAATCCCCACGATTTAACCTATCTAAAAAACGAACTCCAACAGCCAATTGAGTATTCCAAATATCAACCTTATTACTTTCATCTTTTTGATTAAGTAAATCCATTAAAAGAATAGTAACATTAAATTGTATTACGTTCCCTTGATGCGTTGCTGAATTAATCATAATATGCGACAAAGGAAACAAAGTCCTTTTAGCCAAATCAACTTCGAAAATGTCGCCTTCTGTAACTGTATTTACAAAAGGTTCATCAAGTAACGCTTCTTTTATTTTATTTATTAAACTATACACCATTTCTTTTTAAATTTTTTATTTCTATTTCTGTTTTTTCCTTTTCAAAACTTAACCACATCATTAATTGTGTGATGGGAATCCTTGTAACGGCATCAAATTTGAGTACATCTCCTTGAGCTGCTGCATAGAGTGACTGATACCAACCCCATTTTTTTCCAAAATGTTCTTCGCTTGTTCCGATTGTTCCACTTCGCTCTGTATAAAGTCCGCTAAACCGTTCACGCAATCGTTGAGCAAAGTCGAAAAAAAAAGCATGGACCCAAGTGCAACATCTAAAGGCATATACTTTAAAACCTCTGCCATATCTTGTGAATCTTTACTATATTCTTCAATAGTGTACAAAGACTTTGTTTTGTTTTTAATCGGTCTGTAAAGAACCGCCATAGCTTTATGTAGTGTTTGCGTGTCGCTTAAATAACTTTCCAAATCAATATACTCACCAGAAGTAATATCTTCTAATTTAGGTATGAATCCAAACTCATAAACTCCTAATTTAAATGTATTTGTTAGTTTAGGCTTTTGTTGTAATAGGTTATTGATATGCGTTAATATTTCGCTTACTTCTGCTATTCTTATTCTCGCAACATCTTTTAATTCAATGTTACAAAATATTTCTATTGTCTTTTGATTAACGAAGTCGCTCGGCTCGTTATTTGAAATTAACTTTTCAAATCTTTGATATTGATAAAGAGTAATTTCGTTTAGTGTTTCAGGTATCGTAATATTTATTTTCATATTCTTTTATTTAAAAACAAGGTTTTAACAATTTTGTATAAAGTAAAAAGCAATCCGTTAAGATTGCCCTGTTGCTGTTTGATATGCTTGAACTAATTTTTTTATTTCGCCCACGTTTCTGGGTAGGTTAATTTTAATTTGTCTACCTGTTTTTTTGAGTAGATATATTTCAACTACTGCTATCATTTGTCCGTATGTTGGTTGATTAGTAGACATAGTAATTACCTTTGTTTGGGTTTACATTAAACCACATACGCATCATTAAAGCATCCGAATAATCGGGCGACCTTCCAATACGTTTTTTAATTTCATCTTTACCCATTAGCCTTATTCGTGTTGTGTCAATTTCTTTTGGTAGTCTTACCATTTCAAGTTCTTCTGTAAGGTGCTTTTCTATTTTCTCATTGCAATTAACATACAATTCGTTTCTGTTTATTTTTTCAGCTAAATAGTAATAGCATTGGTCTTTTAATGACGCAAAATTATCTTTAATTCCATTTACTTTTATTGGTACGCTATTATTTACAAATCCATTGCATCGAAGATAATCTACAACACCACCACCAACACCATCTTCATCTACTATAACATTGTTATCATTTATATTATATTGTGTTTGTAAAGTCTTTATTTCGCTTACTATAAAATCAATCCGACTTATATCGTATTCTTTTATTTCTATTACTCTGAAATCATCCCAAACATAAACAACTGTTTTATCTTTTCCTAATCGTGCAATATCGGCTGTAATATATTTTATACCGCTTTCAATATGTGTATTAGAAAATACTTTAACTATTGATTGATTGTTTATTAATTGTCCTTCATCTTCGCTTGCTTCGGCTTCGTAAAGTTCTTTAAAAATCTTTTCTGGTAAATCTTTTTTTGCTTGCAGTACTTCATCTTCTGACAATATGCCCTCACGAATTGCATCCCAACAAGTTACTTTAAAGTAAGCATAGTTTTTATCTGTTTTAGACTTGTCTTTTAACTTATGTACCCAATTAGATATACCGCCAAAGTTACCAATTAATTTACAAGGTGCTTCTGTTGCTGTTAAAGTTGAACGCAAAGCAAACCACGCATCTTCTTTAGCTCTCGGTGCTTCATCAAATACACACGCATAAACATCTTCTCCATATAAGTTATCAGGATTGTCTGCTGATTTAAAATGTATTTCCGCACCATTCGGACACGTTATAATTAAATTACTTTCGTTAAAATTATAAACGCCATAACGTGATAAGTTACGGCGTAATCTTTTAAATGCAATTTTAGATTGAGAGAATACAGGAGCAACCCACCAATAATTTTTACCATCTCCATTTTCGTATTCGTGAGCCTTACCAAATAACCAAATAATATGCGAGTGTGTTTTACCTACTTTAGTACTTGCTTCTGTAATTGTAAAACGTGCATCACAAAATAATATATCTTTTTGATAAGATGTTAAATGTGGCTTGTTTATTTCCATTCATTCATATCAATTTTAGGAAATTGTAATTCTGTTTTCTGTTCTATTGTTTGTTTAGGTAGTCCGTATCTATAACTTAACCAAAGTTTAATTGCATTTACATCGCTATCTAATACCTTTGCATATAGCATTTTCCAAACTGTATCTGGTACAGTAATAGCATCCATAGACTCGATTAAAGATATAACTTCATCTTTTTTTAATCTACCTGAATTTGGTCTTGCTCCACCTCTTTTTTTTGGTTCATTCATATTGAAAAAATTTGAAATCCAATTATTCTTTTCTCATTTCTTTAGTAGTATATTCTAATTTTAATACAATTCTATCAAAATTTTCATCTGTAAAATTAACTTGCGTTTCGCTTAAATCTTCATTATCTAATTTTCCTGACTTAATATAAGTTATAAAGTCCTCTAATACTTTTATAGAGTTTTTTTTAAACCTATCTTTATCAATATTATTGTTCATTTGTCTGCACCTCGTAAACACGTTCAATTTCTCTTATCATATCACGCCAGCAAGAACCGCAAGAAGTTGTCTTAAAATCAATGCTAAACACTTCCTTGTAAATAATCTTTAAACGTTCCTGTACTTTAATTGTAAGTTGTTCCGGTTTGTTTGGTAAGAAGTCAGCTAACCAAGTAACGTTATCTTCTGAAATGCAATTTGGCTGTCTATAACTCCAAAGTTTATTAAGTGCATCTTTACGTTCTTCACATCCGCAGTCGATTCCTGTTACTTCTGAAATTTTATCTACAACGGCTTTTATACCTGTTGCAGTTGTGATTTGTTCTATTGTGTCGCCAAGTCCTTTTGGCTTTCTTCCTCTTGCCATTTGTTATAATTTTATGTTATTTCTTAAAGTAGTGATTTCTAATTTAAGATTTTTAATAATTTCGTTAGAAGCTTTATTCATATTTTCTAAATCTTTATTTTTTTTATTTAATTTAAAATTTTCAATTTTAGCCTCAACTAACTTATCAATAAAAATTTCTAATATTTCTTCGTTATCCATATTTTTTATTTTAAATTGTTATAATCTTCTTGAAACAACTCTCTTAATTTTTTCTTGTGTGCTTTTAGCGAGTGGAATATAGATACAAAACTTATGCCAGTTTCTTTTGCTAATTTACGCATAGATATATCGTTATCCCTATAAATTGTAAATAGCTTTTTATCGTACATATCCCAACTATTAACCTCTGCTTCGCATTTGGTTCTAAACTTATACCATTCAATTTCGTAATCTTCATCAAAGTTATCTTCTATTGGTACGTCAATTTGTTGTTCTGTTACAAATTTATTATAAAAAGTTTGTAGATATACGGAACGAATTACAATAAAAATATAACCTTTGTTTAGTTTACCATTTGTAAAGCATTTTTCTTCGCTTGAATACTGGTGCAATTTTAAATAAGTTTCGGAAACTATATCTTCGCAGTAAGACTTATCAAATATCTTTGCGTATTCGATAAGTTGTTTATGATGTTGAAATAGTTTCTCTAACATTTTTTAAAATAAATCAGGAATAGCCAAACCTGAATTAATAACCTTAAATATATAAGCCATTGTAAGAACGTTGCTATTTTTTACAAATGTATACAAAAAATAAATACAAATTACAAATTTATTTTTTCAAAGCTAAAAAAATTATCAAAATAATCAATTTCGATATTAAAACCTTCTTGTAAATGTGATTTATCTGTGTATCGATATTCTAAAACCCAATGCCAATGTTCGCTTTTATCAATCCATTTTGATGGTTTGCGAGTTTCTTTTACTACTCCAATAAGTCGGAAAGGTCTACCTGTATCACCAACTTGTAAACGTAAATCGGTGTAAATTTCTTTTCCTTTAGGAAGTTTTAAAATCACATTCATAGTCTTGCCATATTTTTACGTTTAAACCTTTTGCTCTCATTTCTTCAATTCTATACTTTTGTATTTGTGATAAAACTCCCTTTGGTTTTTTGACTTCTATAAAAGTAGCTACATTATTTTTATCAACCGCTAATAAATCCATAATGCCATTTTTATTAGTACGAATTAATTTAAGAACGAAGTAACCTTCTGCTTCTAACTTTTTTATTATTTTGTGTTGTATCTTTGATTCCATATTGCTTTTTGAAAATTGAGTTGGTATAATCTAATTTTTTTGAAACTGCATTGTAAATATTTTGTTCTATTCCATTTTTTGAAAATATCCAAAATACGTTATTAACTTCCCTATCTTTTGTGGTTAATCTATCTTTACTTTGAAAGTAACTAACTGCACTGAATTGTATGTTAAGCATAATTAAAGCATCGGCTTTCGCTAAACTAATACCTTCACGACCTGAAACTATTTGAAGTGCTATCCATTTATCAGTTGTATTAAATTCATCTAAATCAGTTGTCAATTTATTGCCAAACGTTTCTTTTAACATATCAAGTTCCGCTACAAAGTTATAAAATATTGCTATCTTATTATCTTTAAATTTTTCTTTAATAAATAACGCCTTTGAATTGTCTATTATTTGCGTTGTGCCATCCTCATATTTTATAGTTCCGCTACAAAGTTGATGTATCTTTTGCTGCAACTTAACAGCTGTATCTGCTACAATTGTTTTGCCACTTATTGAAGAAGTTACAACTAAATCCTTTTTTAACTTATCTATAATTTTATAAATTATTGGTTGCATTTCAACTTCTAAAACCATTTCATTAACGTTGGATGTAAACCCAGCTTCTGCTTGAGTATAGGTTAAAATATAATATCTACATAAATGCCAAAACTCTTTTTTATTAGCATCTGAATAATCGTTTACTGTTGCATATCCTAAACGCTTTTGAGTTATGTTTACGTATTCATTTGCCCACTTATAAAAATTCTTATGATCATTAAAAGGGTGGTGGTTTGAAAGCGTAAACAAATGGTAAAATTGTGAGTAGCTTTCAGGAGTTGGAGTTCCTGAAAGCATTATCATAGGTAAATTCCCAAAACGTTGCTTAATATCTTTATAACACTTCGATGGTTTTGGATATGAAGTATATCCGTGAACCTCATCTATTATAACCACATCAAAATTGTTATTGGTAATCGTGTGTAATGATTCACGATTGATAGCAATTAAATCAAATGTAAATCCAAAATTAATATAATCGGATTCAATACTTGAAATTGCTTTCTTTTTAGTTATAAATAAAACTGATTTGGCTTTAAAGTTTTGGCAAGTTTGAAGTGCCATTAAAGTTTTACCTGTTCTAACTTGTGCAAATATGCAAACTAACTTTTTACGTTGTAAAATTTCAGATGCTTCATTTGAAATTTTTATTTGATAATCTCTTAATTTATTCATAAGATTTAAAAGTTACAGGATATTTAGACAAAAAAGTAATTACTTCTTTTAGTTTAGCAAATTTAATATACTTTCCATTTTTATCTAAAACCTTTACCATTTCAATAATTATTTTAGGTTCATTATTTATAAAATCAAACCTATATTTTACTATTTCAAAACTACCTATATTTTCCATATTAAAACATTATATCGTTATCATCTTCAACTTCTGTACCTAACATAAACCAACGCATACCATTAGTATTTCCTTCAGTATATTCTAACTTTTTAAAAGTGGCAAACTTATTAACCCAAATGTTGAATTTCTTTCTTGTTAGCCATTTTTTAAAATCTTGATATTCTTCAGTAAATTTTACAAAGTATTGTGTTTTATCATTTCTAATACCTATTGGAAAATTGTCTTTATCATTTATCCATTCGTAAAATTCCATACAAGTTTCTGCAATAAATTTACGCATTTTTAAGTTTTTAGCATTTTGAATAACTAAACCGCTTTTTAAATATACTTGCAAACAATAAACCATATAATTATCAAACTTTTGAAACTCTAATATTTCCCAATCATCAAATAATTGTTTCCCAAATTCATCATAAGGTGTTAAGTTTTTGCCATAATATTGAGCAATTTCTAACTCAAATCTTCTTCTATCGTGTGAGTTACCTTCTCCTTTAATCGCATAATTTGTACTAATAACCATCTTTGGACTTTCCTCAACTTTTAATCGAATAGCGTCTTTATTTTTACGCTCTAAAGTCATCCCTTCAGTTACTAAACTAAATTTACTTTCAAAATCAAAATTCTTTTTAACATCATCAAATACTAATACTTGCGTTTCTGGACTTACTGTCTGATACGGAAAAGATTTTTTATCATCAAATGTTTTACCATCTAAAATTGACACCCTTCTTATTTGTCTTAAACCCTGAACAAACAAACCTTTTCCTGTTCCGCCTTCAGGATTTTCAGATATAACCTCATCATTTAAAATAACTGCTTTGTTATTCATTTTATTTTTATATGTAGATAAAAGATAACCAATAACGCTTTCAATTGACAAAGGTTCTCCTGAAGATATATTATTTATAAAAGTTTTATACTCATTATTAAAATCTTCTAAACTTTCCCAATCCCTTGGTATTATTTGAGAATCCCAAACATACCCATTAACATCTATATAATCTATTAATTTAATTTGGTGCTTATTTACTTCTAATATACCATTTTTAAAAGCTAAATAAGAAGTAGTTTTAGTATCTTTTAACATCATCAATTCAACTGTTTCAATCATTGCTAAAAGGTTTTCAGAAAATAAATTTTGATAACCAGCACAATATTTCCAAACATCTATTTGTTGTCTTTGTATTAAATAATCTAAAACAAAATCCTTTATCTTTTCTATTGAAGTTTCAACAACTTTATTTGATTGAATAAAAAGCCAAGTAGGTTTTTGAGAACCATCAGGGAAATATTTTTTAAATCCGTTGCGTTCCAAAAACAATTTATATTTTAAAAGGTCAATTTGAATTTTATTTTTTTCGTTTAAAAACCAAAAATCTTCGTGTTCTAATTCTTCCTTTATTTCGTTATAAACATCCTCCTCAATGTTATGCTTTTTTAATACTTCTTTTTTGCCTTTCTTTAAATCAGATTTTATAGAATCAATTTTATTAAAATCTTCAAAATACTTAATATCAAAGTTTCTTTTTTTATATGCACTTTTAATTGTTGTTGTAGCTTCCTTTTCTGAAAAGTCACCAATAACAACATTATTTAAAATATAACCTTCTGCGGTTGTTTGGCTAATACCATATTCACAAAAAGCACCAGCTAAATCAAATATAAAAGAGTTACGTTCTCCTTCTCTAAAATCTTTTTTCCAATTCCATAACATTATTTTAGATATTATTTTATCTTCATCAGTAATCGGAACAAGTGGAACTCTATCAGAAATATTAAACCCTTCATCTTTTAAAATAGGTTCAAATAATTCTGCTTCAAAATTTACATAAATATTAGGGTCATAACTTTCAAAACATACCCTATCTATATTTGAGTTAACAATATCGAAATAATCATATTCAAATTGATTTTGAAACTCTTTAAATACTTTTGGATGTGTTTCTTTAGTTAATTCATTTGATACCCTTATAACCCCTTTTATTCCATTTCCTGAAGGAGATATAAAAAGAAGTATAAAATGTTTATTCTGTTTTAATAATTCCAAATGATTAAACATAGCTTCTTCATTTGGATATTTATCAAAATCCATAATCATTAAACCTGAATGCTCTTTTAAAGAATTCGAATTTCGTTCATTAAAAACTCCTGAAAATAAAATACAAGGTAATTTGTTTTTGTTTTCCTTATTACCATTTCTAATACTTTCAACAAGTTCTTTTGAAGCACCCTGTTTAATTCTTTTAATAATCTTTTCAATTGGAACGTGAAAAGGAACGTCTTTTGACTTATACAAGTCTTTAAATACTGATACTATCATATAATTTTAAAAAAGAGAAAACCCACTAAAGGCTCAACTCTTTAATGGGTTTCTCGGTTACGTTAAAATTTTAACGTTAAACTTTCGATGTAGGTTGAGCGTCTACAAATGCAAATATACAAAAAAAAATAATACAAAAAAAAATATTTTCGCAACACATTTTTACTTTTTTTTAGCAAAAAGTACCCCCCCCTATACTTTTTTATTTTTATCTATAAAGGGTATATAGAAAAGGGTTAAAATGTG
>Ga0209354_10000172_pt1 | contig 31504 bp, 24 predicted proteins | sample LauGreSpBDMM15DD_2_FD_187562 | JGI IMG/M metagenome (GOLD analysis project Ga0209354, IMG submission 187562) | Freshwater lake microbial communities from Lake Michigan, USA - Sp13.BD.MM15.DD (SPAdes) (version 2) | ecosystem: Environmental > Aquatic > Freshwater > Lake | place: Lake Michigan...
GCCCCCCTTACTGGAAAGTGGAAAACTACCATTTTAATGCCATTTATCAAAGGGTTTGTGTACCGTCCGCAAAACTCGGACAATTTGTACGCATTTTTGTACGCTTTCGTCCAACATGGACAATATGTACTCTATAGAGGAAAACTTTCACTTTTTACCGTTTCAAAAATAATTTTAGTGAATATAAAACAAATAAAAAAAAAACAGTCCTTTTAGTCTTCAGACTGGGCCTTATTGTCATTGTTTATATTTAAGAAAAGTAGTACCATTATAGTATGATTTATTCATTTTTTCAGATTCTTCTATAATTAAGATTATAAAGAGGAAAACTATCACTTTTTACCGTTTCAAAAATAATTTTAGTGAATATAAAACAAATAAAAAAAAAACAGTCCTTTTAGTCTTCAGACTGGCCCTTACTGTACCCTATAGAAGTTGGCATGGGGGCGCTCTGTTCTCGTAAGGACACTGTATCTTATACATCGTATACGCCACATGCACACATTCAAAAATGTAGATTGTATGTGGATTCTATGGTTTTAGCGTAAGGATAATTGCAATGTAAAACTTATTTTGTCACGGCATTTCAATAATGTGTTCAACGCCTCTTATTCGGACAACTAGGATTAAAAGACTCATATTTCAAAATTTGTGGCCCAAAATAAATTTTACCCCCCCCCTCCCGGACAATTTGTACGCCCCCTTACTGGAAATTCTAAAATTCAGGTTCAATATGCCGAAATCAAAGCATTCTAGTGTGAAACCCAAAACTCGGACAATTTGTACGCCCCCTTACTGGAAAGTTAAAAACGCCTATATATATCACAGAAAACACACTGTCTTCGTACCGTCCGCAAAACTCGGACAATTTGTACGCCCTGTCCGAGTTGGACGAATCCATAATGTAGATTCTTCGAGTTTCGTGGTAACAAATATTCGGAAGCAAATGGCATTCAATCTCCATCATTCTCGTAAGGCCCATAAAATGGTGAAAATGTGCAGTAAGGGGAAAAAGACTCATATTTCAAAATTTGTGGCCCAAAATAAAATTTACCCCCCCCTCCCGGACAATTTGTACGCCCCCTTACTGGAAATTTTAAAACACATGATTTATACCATAAAATCAAGGCATTATAGTGTGTATGCCAAAACTCGGACAATTTGTACGCCCCCCTTACTGGAAAGTAAGAAATAGCTACATTTAGTACAAAAAGAACAGCATTTACGTACCGTCCGCAAAACTCGGACAATTTGTACGCATTTTTGTACGCTTTTGTCCGAATGTACTCTATAGAGGAAAACTTTCACTTTTTAGCGTTTCAAAAATAATTTTAGTGAATATAAAACAAATAAATAAAAAACAGTCCTTTTAGTCTTCACACTGGGCCTTACTGTACCCTATAAAAGATGCCATGGTGGCAGACTGTGCCCGTGCTAACTTTTATGATTTCATTGTTTTTATATGTTTCTAAATGTACTCTATAGAGGAAAACTTTCACTTTTTAGCGTTTCAAAAATAATTTTAGTGAATATAAAACAAATAAAAAAAAAACAGTCCTTTTAGTCTTCACACTGGGCCTTACTGTATCTTTTAAAAGATGTCTTTGTGACAGACTGTGCTCGTGCGGATTCTTAACATTTGGTATTTAATAACCTTAGAAAGGGGTAATGTAAGTCATATCTTTCCACATTTTCTACATTTTGAATAGTGCAATGGAAGAAGGTTTTTAGGCTAGGCCCGTAACGATCCATGAGGAGGACATGCTAAAGATCAAAGATTAAAGACTCATATTTTCAAATTCGTGGCCCAAAATAAAATTTACCCCCCCCCTCCCGGACAATTTGTACGCCCCCTTACTGGAAATTTCCAAAATGGTGTTTTTTCTGCCAAAACCACGGCATTCTAGTGTAAATTCAAAAACTCGGACAATTTGTACGCCCCCTTACTGGAAATTCAAAAACCACGTAAATTCCTTATGAAATGATACCATTTGTGTACCGTCCCAAAAACTCGGACAATTTGTACGCCCTTGTCCGAGAACAATCTTTCAAATGTAGATTCTGAACGTTTCATGGTAAGACAAAACCTCGTTGTTTGAATGGAATAACCCGTCATTTCAGTATGGCACAAATTGATACATTTCGATGCAGTAAGAGGAAAAAAGACTCATTTTTACAAATTTGTGGCCCAAAATAAAATTTACCCCCCCCCTCCCGGACAATTTGTACGCTCCCCTTACTAGAAATTCAAAATCATCATATTCCTACTACATAAGTACATCATTTCAGTGTATAAGCCAAAACTCGGACAATTTGTACGCTCCCTTACTAGACCGCTATAAATCCGCATATTTTACCATTAAACTACACGGTTTCAGTACTGTCCATAAAACTCGGACAAATTGTACGCGTTTTTGTACGCTTTCGTCCAACTTGGACAATATGGACTAAGTAGAGGAAAACTATCACTTTTTAGCGTTTCAAAAATAATTTTAGTGAATATAAAACAAATAAAAAAAAAACAGTCCTTTTAGTCTTCACACTGGGCCTTACTGTACCCTATAAAAGATAGAGTAGTGGCACACTGCGCCCGTGCCAACTCTGATGATTTCCTTTGTTTACCTCCTTATGAATGTACTCTATAGAGGAAAACTTTCACTTTTTAGCGTTTCAAAAATAATTTTAGTGAATATAAAACAAATAAAAAAAAACAGTCCTTTTAGTCTTCACACTGGGCCTTACTGTACCCTATAAAAGATAGCATGGGCGCACACGGTGACAGTGCGAGATCAGTTGACTTTATTAATTTACCCTACATAATTGTACTAAGTATAGGAAAACTTTCACTTTTAAGCGTTTCAAAAATAATTTTCATAAATATAAAACAAAAAATAAAAAACGGTCTTTTAGTCCTCCTTACTTTACTTGTTACACTCGTAAGGTGAATGGTGGAGACAAGAACCTCATATTACATGCCGTTTTGCTATTAGTATGGAGACTTACCTAACCCTTATGCATAAGTATATCTGTAAAATATATAAGACGATTATGATAGAATAGTAGAAGGAAGCATATGTATGAATGATGATATTTTAAACGATCCGAAAAAAGAACTAGAGCCCGTACCAGCACCCGCGCCAGAACACGAACCACACCAAGAAATGAAATCAGATCTAGATCCCAAACTTCAGCTGGAGTTTCTTTGCCCACGATGCCATTATACAACGGCTCATAAAGGTCACTTTGTTCGGCATATTAATAACAAAAGGCCGTGCCAATCCTACTTTGCGGATGTGTCCCTAGTTGCTTTACAAAGAGACTTTGCTTCTGAAAACCTCAAAAGCTACAATTGCGAGCATTGCTGCAAGCAGTTCAAAACACGATCCGGACTAGCCTATCATCGTCCAATATGTAAGGATCTATTTGACGGTTCTGATGGATCTCAAGGACATTCATCGCAACAAATAGACGATCTTCGCGAAGAAGTCAAAAAGCTAAAGACTATAGTCGACAATATTCATGCGAGACCTCAAATAGTGAACAATGGGGAAATTCAAACCCTTGACAACAGCCACCACCAACACATACATTTCCATGTGAATACCTTTGGAAACGAAAGTAAGGATCATATTTCCAAAGAGTTTGCCATTGAGTGCTTTCGCAAAGGCGCATACGGCATCCTTGATATGATTAACAAGATCTACTTTGATGAAAGCGCCCCCGAGAACCATAATATCAAGCTTAGGAGCTTGAAAAATATGCTGGTCGAGGTATTTAAAGACCCACATTGGGAAGTCCGGGGGTTTAACGATACCGTAAACGGGATGATCACGACCTCTCGCCATGAGATTATCAAGGACATCAACCAACAAGAGGTTTTGAATGATGATGAGTTGTTATATACATTACAAAACTTGATTAACATTCCGTCACATCGGGTAAAAAATATAAAAGAGCACGCAAAAGCCAAGTTAGTCCAGCGACGGGAGATTGATAAGTAGAGGGGTTACAATCAAGTGGCCCGTCTGTTCTGAAAGAATATGACAAGACCCACGGCAAGAATGGTGGTAAAGAAGTTAAGTATAAGGAGGATTATGCCATAGGGGAACAGGCTCCATATGATGCGTTTGAGAATGGGTGAGAAGACCTGTTGGTAAACTCGCGGTTGATCAAGTTCATCCTTGACGTATTCTATAATTGATGTCATCAAAGGATTCGAAGAACAAGACGCATCCGCTTTACGAGCGCGTTCCATTGGCCTAAAGAATTCCCTCGACACGTTTGTAGACTATGGAGGAAAAAATCAAATACAAGCGCCCGAGGCCATTCTCATCGGGTTTTATTGTTCCTTTCTCTGACGAAAAGGGCACCGTTACCATGTGCTTACAATGTACTCAGCTTGAGATAGTCAGTTCCAGGCGGGTGATAGTCCACGTTCCGCAAACAAGTGCTGAGCATAAACAACTACATGATCTTGACGACTTTTGCCTTCGTTTGTTGAAAAAGAACAATAAAGCATGGTTCAGGAACGAAATGGATGAGTTGACTATAGAAACGAGCTATGCCCGATCGTTATCCTCTAACAACTTCTTATCTTTACGATGCAATGCTGGAACGCCTCCAAAGACGATGATGATTGGCAACGACGAATACACTGACTGGATTATGTTCAAGGAAACCATTGATAGTCTAAAGGACGACATTTCATACTATTACATTGAGCTCTATGCGCCGGGCATTTGGATTCAGAAGCAATCGTGCTCTTTACTATGGAGAGTGAAGTCCATCAATGCGTTGCGTTTGTTTGACCTAGCTGAAGAAACGAATGTAGACCATGAAAAAGCCGAGATTGAAGGATACTGGAAAGAGGAGATTGAGGATTATAGCAATCAAGTGGATCGTGAGATTAAGGCCCTTGAAGATGCCATACGTGGCAAAAAGGCGCGAATTGACCTTTTAAATCGCACTTTTAACAATCTATCCGAGTTGTCAACGAACAATGCCGAATGGAACAACTCTATAAGTTCCATACAGGGGCAATTGCGGAAACATAAGGTTTGATATGGAAATAAATATTTTATCTAATGTAAAATATAGACTACTAAGCACATGAAGACAAAGCCTACCCACGTTGTGGTGATTATTTTGCTCCTAATCATTGTTCTAGGATTTGTTTTCCTAAGCTACAACCGTAAATCCGCGGTGGCAACTGCCGAGCGCTTTTACACCCACGGTGACGTACCCAACCTACCCAAGGCTGAGTCAGTTGCATCTCTATCAAAGCCCTCCGTAGATGCGGCGGGAGCTGGCATTGGCAACTACCAAGCGTCGGACGGTGTTAAGTACGATGCCGATTTCTCACCGGTTTCCGGTGGTGCGGCCGCGGGCTCTCCCACACCTGCCTGCTACCCTCGCGATCGCTTGTCGGCCGAGGAGCTCCTACCCAAGGACGCTGCCAACAGCAAGTGGGCGCAAATGAACCCCGCTGGCCAAGGCGACGTGAAGGACCAGAACTTCCTATCTGCGGGCTACCATGTGGGTGTTAACACCGTTGGCCAAACCCGCCGCAACGCGAACTACCAACTCCGTTCTGACCCCCCGAACCCTCAAGTGGCCGTGTCCCCATGGAACATCTCGACCATTGAGCCCGACCTAAACCGTCGCCCTCTAGAGGTTGGCGGTGACCAATAGATACCATCCCATCCCACCATCCCACCATCCCAACCCGCCCCACGCGACCATTTTTGTTTTTGCTAAACGCGCTTGAACGCATTACTTAAAGCTTGTCGCACGAAAAGCTACAATGTCGGGAACACTTTTGTTATCCTCGCTCTCCAAGTATTTCAAAGCCCATAAGGGACAAGCTCTTGTGCTTCAACAGTTGGTGAACGGGACATATCCGGTGTCACTTCGTGTGATTGATTGGTTCGTCACCCACCACAGCAAGCAAAAGAATGTTATGTATTGGATTGATGAATCCAAATCCACTATATTTGAAACAATACCAACCATTTTCACACCTCAGATCCGGAAGTTTCACTTATATTACGAGTACCGGGCACAACTCAAGTCATACACCAAACTATACTTTGATCCTTTTCGAAGACACGACCGTATCTCATTCGTCGTCTCATCATCCCCGCACATGGCCATTGAAACCACGCTTGGGCAACTGAATTTCTTCAGATGGGCGATCCACAATCACGTCCTTGAGTATCTTCAAGAGCACATTTCAGAAATTGATGAAGCAATGGCTACACATCAAGTTCAAAGGAAAAAAAGAGACCCCAAAACGAAAACCAAGACGCTTGCAGAGACCAAAACCCAGGGTCATAACCAAAGTCCAACTCAAGCACAACCTAAACCAACTTTACACGGCACAACACGGAAACCCAAGTTGGCCCTACACACACCCGGACACTTGGGCAATGCTATTCGGTTTGACTAGATCTAGATCTGCATGATCTCACGAAAGTACTTACTACCATCCTCAAATCTTCCAAGGAGCCATCATTGTGGATTATTGGAATGTTATCTATTGCATCGATGTGGTCTTCGCACGCATGTTGGCAATGTGAGGACCGGGCTCTTTCAATTTTCAAAACGATTCCACCTCTTTGCCTTATTTCGTCAATATCATGAACATAACGTATATCCGGTATGATAATATGGGTTCCAAAGGACCCTTCTTCGTACAACTTGTACAATCGCCGAGTAAAGAAGTCCTTTCCCATGTACCGCATTGTATCTTCCGTCAAAGCCTGGAACACGGTGCGCGGAGTAACTTTCCAATAAGGATCTTCGATGTCCTTGGAGTTACCTTCTATTTGATCGTCTTTGAAGTGAAAGAGGGAGCGCGCGGCGGCTTTTATGGGGGACGAAAGGCGAACTGTTACATAACCGTTAACCGTGCCGGCGATTGGGTCGCTAAGTTCCTTGATTATACCAGCAACGGTGTCTTTTCCCGAGCGAGATCGCCCAAGAAGCCCAATGATGGGAGGGAACATCCTTGTAAAATTATAAGATTTACTTTTAGATCCGTCTCAAAATGATGTCCATAACGTCTCGATTAAGCGCAAACTCTTCAATGTTGTATTCACGCCCCGCTAAATCTAAAACTTCACCAATGGTAGGCATGAAGGGGAAGAACAAGCAAAAGTCCCGCTACCAAGAGTTAAACTATGATAGCGAAGATGAAATGCTTGGCCGTTCTCCCGGTTCCTTTTCCTCAACATTCTTCGATGATATGATTTCAACTACGCCAGGATATGGAATGCGCGAGCACAAAGCACCCCCTCCGGCCATCAAGGCACGAAATGAGTCGCAAAAGCAATACATGGCATGCCTCGAAGATGACACCCGATCCATCATCTTTGCAGTAGGCCCGGCAGGAACGGGGAAGACAATATTAGGTTGCCACTTGGGCCTCCAAGCTCTACAAGCCGGCAAAATAGCAAAGTTGATACTCACGCGCCCTGCAGTTTCCGTTGAAGAGCAACACGGCTTTTTGCCCGGAACGCTCGAGGAAAAGATGGAGCCCTGGTTGCGCCCCGTGTACGATGTCTTTTACCAATACTTCTCACCCCAAAAATTACAAAAACTCATTGAGCATCAAGTGATAGAAATATGCCCTTTAGCATACATGCGGGGGCGTACCTTTGAGAACGCTTGGATCATAGCGGACGAGGCACAGAATATGACCCCCAATCAAATGCTGATGTTGCTCACACGCATCGGCAACAAAAGCAAAATGATCATAACCGGGGATCCTAGACAGCATGACCGGGGCTTTGAGAAGAACGGCCTCACGGACTTTTTGGTTCGCTTGGAAGCCGGCGCACAGCATATGGGTCCCATGGAAGAAATAAAAATAGTCGAGTTCACGGCCCAAGACGTGGAACGTCACCCCGTGATTCGCAAAATCCTAAAACTATACGACTAGCCAACTAGCATTTACATAGGGGCATCGGGACTATACTTGCCATCGCTGTCACTGTCGCCTTGGCTTTCGCTATCCACGTCGTCTTCTTTTTCTTCACCTTCCATATCAATCTCCCTCCATTGATTCAATGCGACCTCATTGAGGGATATCTTGAGAGGAAAGAAGTCGGTGATCAAGCTTTGCGCAAAGGCGATCTCTCTTCCAGCAATTCGTTGTAACTCTTGTTGAATGCGACGCACATTAACGGAGCGTGATTGTTCAACCACCCGCCGACGTTCGGAGATCATTTGGCAGGACTTTGAGGTCGAGGGTTTTGTAGCACTAGCAGTAGCTTGAGATTTTCGAGCAAGCATTGTTGGGGGTATTCTTATATAAATCAAACCTTATTTTAATGGCATCAAAGCGAATTATCGCACCCAAGGGAGATGTTCGCCCCATCGCCCCCATGGCACCTCGTGGCAAGACCACACCAATTAAGATCTGGTCATTTATCACGGTCCTAAACTTCAAACTTGCCACCAATAAGGACTCACGAGTGACAGGCGCGTGGCTCAAAGATGAGCTTGTGGAGCTCGGGCCAGCGTTCATTAAAATTGGCCAGTTCGTATCCACTCGGACCGACGTGTTTGATAAGGACATCACCTCCGAATTGAAAGGTCTACAAGACAGTATCAACCCAACGCCTTTTGAAGACATCGAGGGTGTCCTCAAGGCAGAGTTTGGGATCGCATACAAAGACACATTCAAGAGCATAGACCCTAAACCGTTGGCATCGGCCTCTATTGGACAAGTTCACAAAGCAGTGCTATTACGCACGGGCAAGCAAGTTGCCATAAAAGTACAAAAGCCCCACATTGCCGAGCAAATACGCTCCGATATAGTGACATTGAAAGGCATATGCTCCGTGTTCAAAGCGCTAGGTGTACAACGCGCCATTGAGTTTGAGAATGTATTGAAGCAATATGAGGATTTCTTGACTGGTGAGCTCGACTACTTGAGAGAGCAAGAGAATATGATGAAGTTCATACAGATGTTTGAGGACGATGATGTGTCCGTTGTGATCCCAAAGCCATTAGATGACTTTTCAACTCCCCGGGTGCTTGTTATGGAGTACGTCCCGTCAACAAAAATAACAGATTTCCTATCTGGTGCCTCGCTTCCCAAGGGAAAGTCAAAAGCTCAACTTGCAGATGAGCTAATGGACATGTTCTTGTACCAGATCATAATGTTTGGCATGGTTCATTGTGACCCTCATCCTGGAAATGTCGGGGTCTCGGAAAGTGGACAATTGGTCCTTTACGATTTTGGGAATGTTGCGTTCTTGGGCGAAGGCTTCCGCTCGAACGTCAAGCAATTGATTGTGGCTGTATACCAAAAGGATGTCGACGAGTTCCTTGACCTTCTCTTAAAAATGAACATCGTCCAATCAACGGATCCTTTGGAAGTTCTTGAACTAAAGAGTTTCTTTTCGTATGTACTCGATTACCTCGAAAAGGTAGATTTTCAGAAGTTGAGAGAGTCCGTGCTCGAAAACGACGTGCTTCAACAATCACAAGTAAACTTCAAGATAGACCCCCAATTCCTTTCATTGTTTCGCGTTTTCTCCCTTCTGGATGGTACGTGTTTGGCATTGAACCCTTCGTTTTCGTACTTGCCCGTGCTAGAACCATACTTTCAAGAGGTATTTACGGACATGCAATTCATTGATTACCGCATTCGACGCGACGTGGAGAAGTTGACGAGCTTTCCCAAGCTTATCAAGAACACCGACAACAACATTCTTCAAATCAATCGGCGAATTGAGCAAATGTCATCTAAAAGCAAAAACATGAAGGCACTTGTTCTTTTGTTTGTCATGCTTGACACCTATAATGACCCGGTTCGCTTTGCGGTCATGCTTCCTCTCGTTATTTTGATCGTTAAAGAGATGTAGCAGGCGTAGCCGACGCAATCGTCGCAGTCGTTGCAGTGGACGCAAGGGAATTCATGAAATCATAAGTCATTTGGTATCCATAAGCGATGGCTGCATCAACTTGTGAAGGAGTTACGGCAACTGAACAGCCCGCATTTGTCACGTGTAACGGGAAGAACTCAATTGGATTATCGTTGAGTATCATTTTGTACTTCAAGATCTCTTGAATTCTGTTGGTCTCCTTTGGGTAAAATAGCATGATTTCCAAGAGACATTGCATGTACGCGTAAAAGGATTCCGATTCCTCGTCCATCCCCCTTTTGTTTCTTTTTGTTAGCGCATTGAATCCATCCAAGAAAATGCCAAGAGTGTGATGTTTATCAAGTAACCGCGGAGCAGGATACTCACATGATAAATAGCCATCTACGTACGAGTGCCCCTTGATGATGACGGGTTGAAACAAGAACGGTATTGTCATTGATGCTTGAACGGCCATGAGGACATTTACATCTGGTGTTGTGTCCACCGAGAAGAAAACGGGTTTCTTATCAAAAACGTCGGTTGCTACCACGGTTAATGTACGGCCCGTGTGTTTCACAAAGTCAAGAAACGACCACTTATGCGCGTCTTTTGCGACATGTGCACATGCCAAGTTTTCGAGACAACATATGAGTCGATCACCATCATCCATTCCGAACGTGAGTTGAACCTGTCCGATTTTCTTGAAAGCCGTGAAAGTTTGACTATCGTCTTCGAAGAAGCTTTTGATTTCAGTTTCAACGTCCCCTGCGTTCATATCAAGTGCGAAAAGATAGCCGAAGAACGCCCCAATGGACACGCCGAACACGTGCTTGAGCGCGCGGATCATATTATGTTCTTGCATGTACCGAAGAATCCCAAGGTAGCTCATGCCACTCATGCCGCCGGATCCTAGAACTAGATGTGAGAAGGGGTGAAGTTGCGAGGACGGGTGTGCTACATGTTCGGTCATTTCATCCGGAACAAAATCTTACTATGTATCATTAGAGAAGAACCTATTTAAGTCTTCTTTTGAAGACCGTCAGCCCAAAGTCAATGCCACCGAATATATCATTAACGGAGCTCTATCAAATGCGAAAGACCAAGGAGCATTCGCGAAAAATATGCTTTGATCGCGTATTGGAGCTTGCCCACCGGCGCATTCGCACAGTTGCGAGCTATGGTGGCATGAATACGTTCTTCGAGGTTCCAGGATTGATCGTGGGATACCCTCTTTTCAACATTCATGAATGTATGAGGCACATTGTACAGTCACTACGGGAGACAGGTCTTCTCGTACAAATCCTGCCCGCCCCCCACGTTTGCGTTATGTACATTTCATGGGAGCCATTGGAACTGAAGGCCTCAAACATCAAGCACCCTGCCATCACACAAGGGATAGACAAGATAGAGAAGCGACTCCAATTGGAGCCCAAGAAGATCACACAAAAATACTTTTGATAGGAAAAAATTACTTAAGAATAACACCATTGTACCATACGTAGGAAGTCGTCTCTCCTACCACAGCCCCGATGATGAAACGGTATCATAATAGACTGTTAATCTATATTTGGCGGTTCAACTCCGCCTCGGGGCGTTGTTTTTTCTTTGTTGTTCATACTCTGCCCATGTAGTATAACGGTAGTACAACACCCTTCCAAGGTGTAAGTTTGGGTTCGATTCCCAGCATGGGCATTCATTTATTTTTCTCATTTTTTTTAACTCATGTTACAACTTACACGAGTCCTTACATGTCACCCCATTTCCAATATGGGCTAGTCTATCAGGAACCCTTTGAACATCGTAAAAAGCTTGATACGTTTCTTTGAGCCAAGCATTGTAATTTCGCTTTCCAATCCACTCGTTACATTTAACGGGAGTGTTTTCGAGAATGGTGTTGCTTAACTCGCTCAAAACGGTACAAACCGCATTTTGAAAGGGGCGGCGGAACTGTACATTCTCTTTGGACGAGGGATACGCTTGGCTCATGGCGAACAAGAATGGCCAGCCATCCAATGTGCTAATGTCTTGTTTGCTGTTCGAATGCCATTGCTTGGAGACCCATCTAAACGATGGATTCTCTTGGCCCGGAATGGTCGCATTCACGCGTTGATGTAAGAGAAACAACCATTTCGGAAGACCGTCCTTTTGTGACGGGAATGGCAAATTCATAAGATGTGTCATGTAGGACTCGCGACACTTGGAGCACGGAAGAACGAACTGAATGGCCTGAAAGAATGATCTCAAATCGTCAATGGATGACTTGGAGTAAAAGGATACGTAATGAAGGACATTCCATGCAGAATGCCCCCATAAACGCGGGTCGACGTTCTTCATACTAATTTCATTAAATTTATTTTATTCACTTCGCGCGTTTGCCAACAAAGGCTCGATTGCCAAAATAGCACGCTTCATTCCGTACAACATAGCAAGCTTGAACAATTGCTCAAGGAGCAAGATGAGGAGAAGGCCGGCAACAATGAATAGGGCCATATCCCACACCTTGTCCCATGGATCAACGTGTTCGTTGGAGCCTTGCTTAACACCACGATACTCATAATCACTTCCGTTTTCGGGACGGAGCTTGGGAACTCCATTACGCGTGAAGTCTTTCATGCTCTCCGCAAAGTGAGAAGCGTACGGATCCCGACCATCAACATTTTGAGCATTCTTTGGGAGCTTTGGTAAGTCAAAAGGAACGGACTTCATGTCATTAGTCTTTAGAAACCGGTCGAGGTCTTCCTCCGAGTATCCATTTACGTCGCCTTGATTTGGGGGCAACGGCTTTGGGGCATGGAATGGGGTTGATCCGGTTTCCTGGTTCATGGATAGATCAAGAGCCTTATCGTAGGCACTGCGCGCTTCGGGGGTCATGGGGTATTCGTAGCGCGGTGGCTGAAGAGGCCCGGAACATGAAGGTGCTTTCCCGCCAGTAGCCTTTACCTTTTGCCCTACGGGAGGTTGGGGGACTAGCTCGGCATTGTCGGCCCGAGAGGACGTAAAGGTCTCTGGGCAAACGTTATATGCTTTGCAGTAGAAATCCTTGTCTTGTTGGTATCCACTGTAGTATTTTGGCATGGGCGGTGATCGACCCGAAGCACCCGCACCCGCACCATCCAACCCCTCAAAGTTCTCAATGGAGCTCATAGGGGGTGTATTCACCCGTGCGCGAGCTACCTTGGACCCACCACCAGCCCCACCACCAACCCCATTTGCCCACATAGCTTGTTCTTTCGATGAGTCTTGATAAGGCTCAAATGGCACGGAGGACGCTTTTATATCCGATGGGTCAACGACGCATCCCTTTTTCCTTCGCGGAGGATCAAAAGATGGAACGTTATAAGCTTCCATGAGTGAGCAGTACGATTGGGCCATTTTGGAAAGCCTCGCTCGCAACTCTTACTCACAAAATGAGAAACTCTAACCATGAAAGAGATTTTCTTTTTCGTCTGTGTTTATAGAATTTGATGGACTACATTGACCAGTCCGCAAGGGGACTTCTAATCGGCCTTCTATGTGGAATAATTGTGTTTTATGTGTTCCATCCACGCACACCATACCCACCATGGATGTTGGTACCATATGACCATCCATGGTCGATGATTCCGGTAGTAGTCATTGTTTACTACATATTCTGCTGGGACTCACTCATTGGCATCCTAGTGTCCCTTATTGGCCTTGCGATTGCTCTGGATATTCATGTGTTTGGCCTAACATACGTCCAAGCCTCCCGAACAAGCCCCAAACCCACAAACTCCATTGTGATGGAAGGACAATTCAAGTCCGTATCAAGCATATCAGGGCTCCCACTTGCCAATGTGGAGATTCGTAATGATGGCATCCCAAGCCCTCACTATCCTCTAACACTCGAGGCCACCATGGCCCAACCGGGAGACCCTCACCCCTTTTGAGTTTTTATAGTTTTTAGTGTTTGAGGTTTTATTGTTTTTTATGTTTCATTTTGTAGAGGAAGGTGACAAATGGATCAAACCGCTTTGTTGACCATGTTTTCCGTGCTCATGTTTCAAATTGGCTCAAGGCAGATTACATTCGATGTAACCAAGGCCCAAAAAAAGATCTTTCAACATCCGTTCACACACTTTGTAGTCGTGCTTTGTATGTTTTACATAGGAACGCGCCGCTGGCCATGGGCTCTCACACTCGTCTTTGTATATTACTTATCCATGCGTGTTCTCCTTAACGAATCAAACCCATACAACCTTTTTTCCAAGAAGTGGTTGCGAGACAATGGATTCATTCCCGAGCATTTGGAATCTATGGATAAAGTGAAGATGTACTACGACAACATCCGCAAGTTGCCTATGTAAATTGTTAAAAAATGTGAAAAATTGACGATCACCCTCATTTTTATTTCAATATCATACATTAAATGAATGACAAACAATTTTCAGAGTTTATCAATGGACTTCCCCTTGATGCTAAAGAGATTATAAGCAAGCTTGCCCTTGGTGAAGCTGCAAGCAGAGAGTACAACGAAAGAATGCTCAAAAGCACACCCGTTCCAGAGTTACGCACTGCTCCTGAGAGAAAAGTGCGAGGTCACAAAAATGAGATCAAATTTGAGGCTTTTGACATGCAATTTACCATTCTAATTGATCATGGTGAGAATTCATTCAGCCTTGTGCCTTTGCCACATCGCCTTGGTAACATGTCTCATATATCATTTCGCATTTCCTTTGAAGATGGTCAGCTCTTTGTGATGGATGACTTTTTCCAAAGCGTGGAAGTAAGATTGGGTGATCGTAGTGGAAGTTATACGTACATTACAAATGAAATGAGGTATACGCTTATATTGGCATTGTTAACAGTTGTGAAGCGTTACGTCAACATATCGCCACAAGATATCAAAATTCAACAATGGAATTTGTCTATAGGCAGTGGATATGTTCCATTGGTTGAGTACATGAAAACGCTGAAGGCACAAGTAGGTGGCGATCGCTCAAAAATAAGGTTTAATCAACTCATTTACAAGATTCGAGTTGATAAGGACAAGCAAAATTACATTATGTGCATGGAGGGTCGAGTGTATCTCAAAGACATCCGCGGACGGTATAGGTATGTTTAGGAATAGTTTATTTTTACTTCAATCTTTGAACTAGATCAGATGGTGTACCCCAGTACATCTTGGAACCATCGGTTCTTACCTTGCTTTGAGTGTCAAGGATGTACAAGATAGCAACAAGCAATAGAAGGACGGACGCGACAGTTAGAATGATGTATTGAATGGTTGGCATCTCGTTTGCTACGGTGTAGCCAACAATTGTGGCGGTGAGGATTATGACGATGGCAATGAAGACATTGATCTTGCTCAAGCTCAAGCGCGTTTGTAAGTTGTACATGCGCTCCGAGGCCTTTGTTGAGGACGTTGCGTTATCCATTTGCGATTTTGTGCTCGCGTAGTAGTTGATCTCTTTCGACAAGTTGTGGTTAATGTACTTGAAGGCGTTGTTGTTTTGGAGGATGAGGGCCAAGTTGATCGTGTTTTGAATGTAAAGGTTCATCTCTTTCATGATGTCAATTTGGTAAGCGTCCGATATAATTTCAAGAGCTTGCTTGGAGGCTAGAAGGTCTCCGAGGTTTGTTGCGCTATAGATTCCTGTCGTGCCATCGAAACCTTCAAGTTGTTTGCTCTTCACTAGATATATGGTCAATACAATCAATGCAGCGACAATGGATACGCCACTCGCACCAACCCATTTGAAGGCGGGGTTTACTTTGGCCATGATGGCGTATCCGATAAGGCCAGTTACGACCACGATGGTCAATATGAATGAGTACATTGCCCATTTTTTAGCATTCGAGTAGGTGCTTGACTCCTTTCTCAATAGGTCTTTGCTGGCTTTTAGGTCTATTTTTGATTCCTTCACTTGCTCATCAAGCACCGTAATGCGCTCAGTGTTCTTGTTGAAGTCTCTAATATTGGTGTACAAGCTCGATACTACGGACGAGTCGCGTCCCTCCTCGAACATCTGTCCAAAGTTGGAGTTCAAGCGTTTGAGGCGCGAGACAAAGAAGACGACCATGTCGCTTAGCTTGGGCTCATCCGCCGTCTTATCCAAAGGACTGTATACGAGTTGGAAAAGGCGCATTGAAATGTGCGAATGGATAACGAGGTCCATGAGAAGCATCATGCGGCGGAAGATGAAAAATTCGATGCGCGTGAACTTGCTGAGGAATGCTAGCATGTCATCGCTCATTAAAGAACGCGCGGGTACCATGGAGGTCTTGCCATCCGCACTTAGCTCGTATGAGGCTACATTAACGGGGTTGCCGGCCTTGATGTTCTCGAATACTTCGTCATCAAAGAGATAGTAGAAGACTCGTACAACATTGAGGAGCTCGATCAATGTCTCCAAGCGGTTACCATTGGGTGTGCTCTTGAGCTCGGTCAATAGCGCGTTGAAGTTGATGTCTCCATTGATGGTTCCATTGTCTCCAAAAACGGGAATTTGAGCGTCCGAGTTGTACGCCGTGAAGGCCCCACCAGCGCTAGATACCTGAATTTTGGACAAGCTCGTCTCAATCTTGGATCGCATCTCGGGTGTTAGGACTCCAAAGTATTGAATGAAACGATCGTAGTCAGCTAGATTTTGTAGGAAGTCCGTCTCGTCAAACTCACCGTCGTTGATGCTCACGTCGCGGGTCATGATGGCAGGGTCGTGGAACAGATTCTCGCAACCAATGACGGAGTAATCGTTTACTTTTGTCGTTTTCCACAACAACGATACTTTGTTTCCGGTCGCCTTAACGAATCTGACGCGAATGGGGTAGTGTCCAGGCTCTAATGTCATTTTTACTTGGTTTCCACCGGGAACATTTTGCGTCACGTTCATTGTATGTGAACCGTACCAAGAAGCAGCGGGCACACGGTTCACCAAAACATCAACCGCGTCGTCACTGTTAACACCGAATGTGTACTCGTCGCGCTCCGGGATATTGATGAAGCCAACATACTCATAGGCATATTTGGAGGTTGTGGTCTCCTCTTCTTGAACGGTGGGCATGACACGCTTCGCGGAAACAGGGCGACTCACATCGAAGAATGTGTCCATTCCAGCACGTGTGACAGGGGCGTTATCCGCGTGGTCATATTTGAATCTAATAATACCTTTTTGATGAAGACCATTTTGACGCATACCCACGCGATCTAGAACACCGCGAAACTGTTCGTCCACGTACGGCATCACGAAAGTGTTGAGCACAAAAGACAACTTACTCACGATGCCATCGATTGATTCTTGCTTCCAGCTCGTTGGGGGTGACATGAGGCTGTTGCAAGCGTTCCTTACACAATAAAAAGAAATAATAAAAAGAAGTACAGCTTGGGCTTCTTAAACACAGCAACGATGATAGTAGTACGTGCCCGAATTTTCGTTACAGCGCGTAATACGGACGACATCGCCGACTTTTAGGCCCAACCATTTGGACATGGCATCCGCCTTGAAAATGTGGGGAAGATGGCTTCTTGATTTCACTTGATAGTCGACAAGCAAATTCTTGACCTCTGCATCCGAAAGGATCTCGTGCTTAGGGACCAAGATGTGTTTTGAGGGATTGTACTGAAGTTGTTTGAGCGTGAAGAGTTGTAAGAGACCCGGGACCCCTTCACGGTGTTGCATTTGTTTATCCTTGAGCGTGATGCTAGTCATGACATTGCTCGACGGAGGGTCTTGGACCATGAATAGAATGTGTGGGCGTTCGTATTTATCTACGAGGTCAACTGTGTTGTCTTTTACGAAGTTCTTGACATATGTAGTGAACATTGTCTTGTTCAATGCTACAATGATTTGCGTTTTCTCCGTTTTCCATTCCTCAAATAGTTGTTGATAGAGAATGTTCATGTCAGTCATTCCTTCGATGGATGCCTTGATATCACTTGTGTCCTCTCCACGATCTTCTAGCATTTCTACTAGATGCTTAATAGCACGTTCTAGAATCATAGTCATTTTGTTCGGTTGATGACTTGAACACTGGCACACCTAGCCTACCTATCCATTGTTTTCATTTTTTTAGATGCTTATTGGTCCTCATGATCACTATCATGCTCGCCCTCAACAGCATCCGATACCATTCGGATACACTTCCATCCTTTGCCATCACCAGGGTAAGGAGCCACTGTCTTTTCAACATATGCGCGGAACTGGTTTCGGTCCGGTAGCTTCTTACCCTTTGCGATTGCTTGCATTGCCCATGCGCGGAAGTCGCCATATAGTTTTGTGAGAAGAGTGCGCGTGGTTACCGTGGTATCCTTAATGATGCGCTCCGATACGAACTGCCCAATGACATCGTTGTTCTTCTTGTAGCCTTCTGTTGCAATGCGGACCTCCATAGGCTCTTGCATTTTCTTGGGATCAAAGTTCTTGTGGTGATGGATCATCATGGATATGAATGTGTCGGCCCACTTGTCGAACTTCTCTGAAAGTTCAAGCTCCACAGGGAACTCGTTCGGCTTTGTTGGATCTGGCACATCCACAAACTTAGATGTGAACTCTACCACCCGAATGCGCCTCCATGTGCCTCCATCGTCACTCGGAACTTCCGGTAGCTCGTTACAGGTCATGATCATCTTGAATTGTGGGCGAAACTCAATGGGTTCCTTGAAGAGACCGCGCGCAAGAATGCGATCTCCTCCACTCAACTCTTTCATGAGTCCAATGTTGATTTTCTCATTCTCACCGGGCTCTTGCATGACTGCGAATCGCCGGCCCTTTGTGCGCTCGAGCTCGCTCTGAGCGGAGTTGGATGCAGCTCGTTTTTGAGTGAGAAGTGCAATGGGAAGAATGCAGTAGTATTCGCCAATTGCCTTTTGGACGAGCTCAAGAAGCTTACTCTTTCCATTCGACCCCGAGCCTGTGAAGACATAGAACTTCTCTTGGCGAATACCGCCATCGAGGATGCTCGCAAGGATGTCCTTGACATAGTTCTTGACCTCTTTGTTCGTAAAAACCGATGTCAAGAACTGCTGAATCTCATGGGCATCTTCGGAGGTTTCATCAAAAATGTTGTAGTACCGATTCGTGGAGAAGGAGATGTAATCGTCGGGCAAGCCTTCGCGGAACTCGTGGATACGAAGGTCATACACACCATTCTCAAATCCAATCAAGTGAAACTTTGAATCAAGGATCTCCTCAAACTTCTCATCCGTGAACAAGCACTTGCACTCCTTCATAACCCCATCCTTGTAACCGCTCTTTTTGAGGTTAATAGCAATCTCGGATAGCTTCTTGGACTTTTCATCTTGGCTACTGCGGTTATCCTGGTTACGAATGGCCTCATTGTTCCAGTAAAGGGATCGCTCCATGAATTTTTTGCACACATCGTTCGAAAGAAGTAGTCGCAACTGAAGACCTTCGCGGTTCCTCACCCATCGGTGCTTCTCGGGCTTGAAGGTATACCAACAATCTTTCCCAGTGAAACGATAAGAGTCTTTGAAGAGCCCTTGTACCACGCGCGCAACATCATAATGAGCCCCATTGCTTCCAACACATGCATCCACTAGTGTCATCACATTTTCGGAGAGAATGAGATCATACTCAGCCTCATTGTCCTTTTTTGCCCACCATCGCAGTGTTCCCATGCTGAGAGTGTCGCTTCGCATCAAATTCCATAGCTTTTTACACTCGCTCTCGTTGTACTTTGACGAAAAGCTCGAGAACTCCATCCATGTGTCAAGCAACCGGTGATCGATGTTGTGGAGAGTCCACCCGAGCTTGATCCAATCCTCGTAGTTGTCCGACCGCGCGCGGTTCAAACAACGAGACACTAGTTGCTTGGCGAGCTCAAACTCCTCTTTAGATGCCTTGATTTCTTGAAGGTTGATGCATTTCCCGAAGATCTCCAAATTGAGCTTGCTTTTCTTTTTGGCCTCAATCGATGGAAGTACGAGCTTGTTGTACTCCTCAATGGCCACCTTTGCCTCCTTAAGAACCTTCACTTCCTCTTCCTTATTCCGCATTGACAACAGTTCCACACATTGGAGCTCATACTCGGGTGTCAATGTATCATTGGTGTGGTTTTCTAGAAGGTCTTCTGCCTTGTTGTAATGGTAAACGCGCGTGACATGGTACGGCTCGCAATCCGGCTTTGTGCTCCCATACATCTGCCAATTGTTGCGGTCAATGATGGCCTTGTCCACCACATCTTCAAAGGAGTTCGTCACGGGAATACCGGCAAAGACGGCAGTAGCATTGTCGAGGATTTGCTTTCGGATCCAATGTTGAAACCGGTGATCTACGACAATGCTCGGCCAGATGATGTGGATCCCATCTTTCACCTTGGAGCGGTACTCAGTTGGGACCGATTTTTCCATGACAACAGCAACATATTTGTCAGGTTGTACATCCAAGTACTTCGACATGATTCGGAAATAAGATAAGACGATGCGCTCCACATCTTCAACAACATAGAGGCGCGGTAAAACTTGCGGTTTTGGATCCGGCACCGCAAATCTGAAGTCCAAGTCTGTTCGCATACAACTTGGATTCGTTGGTTTTTCCGTCATGTGAAGTGTGGCACCTGATGAGACCATGGCTCGTTTGTAGAGTTTGAAAAATTCACCCATTCCCTCAGGAGGGATATGGAAACTTCCTGCGGGATTTGCGATACTTGTGTGTGTGTACGCCTTACCCTTCTCACACCGCATTCGGTTTAGGAATTTCTTAAACTCATCCATTCTTGCCGCCGGATCAGGGCCTTCCTTGATTACTTATCACTTTTATTTTTTAAATTAGGGGCCGGCACGCACTAAGGCTATATGCGCGGATTCCTTTAGATGTTGCACTCTGGTATGGAGCCAATCATTTTTTCTTACAACCAAATAGAGGCCGTCATCCATATCCGTCCGTCCCCATCAACCCCGTCCGCCACCCTTCATGTCCATATGTGCCCCGGATGCGATGAGCAATGACCGCAAACGTCGTACGTGTTTTAGCTTAAGCGCCCTACAAAAGTTAGCCCGCGCATGGAATGAAAGGTACAAGGCGCCTTTAATAACCAACATCGCTCATCGCTCAAAGATGGATCTTTGGAAGGATATTGATGAACGCATGAATAGTCAGTGTAAGCAAAAAGGTAACGAAGGTTGCTGGGTAGACAAGTTGCGTATGGAAGAGCAATCCGAGCCATTCCAAGATCTCCGGCCTCCTACCCCCATATCGTGGTATCAAGATCCGCATACATGGTTGAATAACTTTGACATTGAGGATGTGATGGAGCAATACGAAAGGGACCCGGACAATCACTACAACTTCATAGGCGTATTTCCAATGGATTTTGCGCAAGTTTATGACGAGTTGAATTCCATAAAATGGTCATCGCTCACCAAAAACGGAAAATTCAAGTACATTGGCATGATCACGAATTTGGACGATCACGATGAGCCCGGCTCCCATTGGACGTCCTTCTTCGCTTGCCTCGATTCCTCCTTGCCAAGCTATGGAGCATATTACTATGACAGCGTTTCCAATCCGCCAACAAAGGAGATACACGAATTCATGTTCAAACTAATGGTAAGATCAACAATCGAGTCTTTAAGGACAACAACAAGCACAAGTGATGTCAAAAAACTCGAGAACTTTCCTTTCGTGAAGTATAACGACCGCGAGAAACAACAATTTACGGCTCTTGTGAAGACCATTGTCAAGGCGAACGGTATTCCGGAACCGCGCCCATTTAGATTAGCGTACAACACTCATCAACATCAATATAAGAATACTGAATGTGGTGTCTTTTCAATGGTATTTCAGATCCGTTGGGTAGAAGGACTACGCAAGAATAAATTGATTAAATTCGAAGATGTCATATCGCATCGCATGCAAGACGATGAAATCCACATGTTCCGAAAGAAGTTGTTTCGGCCGAACACGAAAGCCACTGTGGGTGGTCGACGCGTTAAAGCAGTTAAAAAGAATAAACCTTCAAACCTCAAGAGTGGGCCATAAATATGAAAGGCCAAACACCACGAGAACTTTTTTTATCTCAGTCAAACCTTGATCATTTGACTGAACTTGCCTCTCACTTTATCTTTGACCATCAAAAGATACGTATTGTAGATGTTCTCACACCAATGTTTGTTACAGACTCTATAAAGGCAATCATGGTCCAGGTGGCAAATGACGTACGTACAGGTCTCCTTTCGCTTGATATAGAGGGCATGAACAAGCGGGTTTTATCAACATCGATCCAAAACCTCTTGAGAGCATACCAAAACCAAGCATCGCCTCCCACCCAACAAGCGCATATGATTCGCAATGTAAATCCCCCATTGGTTGAAGAAGTGGCAGTTGATAAGGATCGTTTGTTCATGGAAAAGCTACAAGAATTAGAAGTCACGCGTAATAATCCGATTGATGCAAAACATACAAAGCCACAAAGTCAATCTCATTCACAATCGCAATCCGGAACACAAGATCCTATCAAGGCCGTGTCTGATATTCTTCTGCCCCAAGCGAACCCTATGGCTATTCCCACATCCATCTCTACGGTTTTTATGCCCACACCAGCAAAGAAAGGTCAAGAACTCGTCATCAACTCGTGGCAACGTAATTGGATCCAATACCCTCAACGAAATGCGTTCCAATGGAATGGGCCACTGCCCCCGTTCATAGACTTTAGTGCGACGCGCGTAGCGAGCATCATGGTACCGCAATCAGTTCTAAAAAAGTCCCCCTACATTGTTTTACAGTTCGAAGGTGCCGGAGGGAATATGTCACAAGCAATCGTGGTACCTGATACGAGCTCATCCATGCATTCACCATGGATTTGCTACCGGCCGATCATGGAGAGCTTTGGATACTTCAAATCCATTGCGTGTCCATGGATTGTGAAAGCTTTCACTGCAAACGGTGTGTTATTGCCCCTTGGGAGTGATGGAGGCACTGTTAGCGTGATGTCTCATGACCAATTGGTGGTGAGCGACCTTGCCATTCGTACAATTGACATTGAAGACCAACTATGGGTGTTTGGGCAAGGTGGCGAGGTGTTTTGGTGCGAAGTTAGTGAGATACAACGGGATGTATCTCCATTCTGGATTCGATATAAACACGATGAAGGTGCGACATTCAAAAGTGTAGAGGGATCGTTGTTGAACTTTTCGAAGCAGTGGAGCATTATTTTGGATGTTCCGCGCGCGAAGTAGCAAGAAACGACTATTCCGAACCAATGGCAATTACAATGGCAAGCACCGCCCAAAGAATTCCTGTTAGGATTTGGAATCGCATGATGAGGCGAAGTTTTTCGTTATCTGATATTGCGTTTGGCGTAACGTTACGAACAGGGAAGTTGACGCGTGACATGATGACATAAATGAGAATGCCAAGCAAGTAGAGAAGGATCAAGTGCATGTATACCTTGCCGGAGTTGGCATGGAAGTTCACGTAGTTGAATATGATGCGCATGCGGTACATGTCGAGGTTAATGATCATGACGAATGCAATGAGGGTGAGTGTGTATAGAATGAGATAGCCAATCACTGCCCACGTCATGTTTTTGACGACCCCGCGCTCAATGAGCGAGACAATTATTGAACCTGCCAAAATTCTTAGGAAAAGAGTGACGAATACGAAGATGATCTTGTCCATGCGTGTGATGGCTAGCACTTTTCGTGGAATGAGGTTGTTCGTTTCAAGGGCCTCCATGAAGCGATCGCGCATTTCAGACTCGTTGGTCTCATTACGGTTGTTCATGTAGTCGTTGAGCACGCGACTGAAGAGAGAGTCCGATGTGAGAACCGACATGGCCGGGTTAACACGTCGGGAATGCACCTTGATGAGCTCGCCCACGACGTTGTTGAGAATGTTTTCAAGACCCTTTGTTATGGTGTTCACATTGAAATCATTATTTTCAGGGGAAGAAGTTGCGTTGTCCGCGGCCTTTGGTGCGTCGTTGTTAAAAGGCCTTTGATTTGGTTTTGGCCCCCCTTCGGTTTCGGGGGCGGGTTTGGGTAAAGTGCCATCCTCGTCACCGGTAATCGATCGATCAAGCGGTGCCCTCGGTTGCAGAGGGTCTTGTTGTGGTTGTTGCGCATTTAGTTCTTCGTAACGTGCTTCAAGTTTTTTTAATTGATCAGCTATTTTCCCATCTGCCATTTGACCTTGATTGCGAAGTTGAGCTATTTCATTTTTCAAAACTCTTATAGTGTCTCTATCGCCTTGAGAGCCATAATGGTTCCCGTAGCCGTATGGTTGACTCTTAGCTGCAAGTTCACGTTGTTGTTGGATAGCAGACGCTTTTCCCTTGGCAATGCGGAAGGCATCGTTGAAGGCATTTTCAAAGTCCGTCAAGAATGATGAGATCTCATTAAACACTCCCTTATTTCCCTTGTCACCTCCTTCGATCTTCTCTTCCATTGTCGTGACAAGAATACCCACAAGCTTGATGATAAAAGGCGTACGTGGTTCCCCATCGAGAAGCTTTGCGAGTTTATTTTGAATGGTCTTTAGCTTCTTCTTTTGGTCGTCAATCGTCTTCTTGAACTCTTCCTTCATTGCAACACCCTCCTCTTTCAAGTAGTTGTAAGCACCAATTACCTGGTTCTCCTCTTCCTTGCCTTTGGGTGGTTCAGCATTACTATCGAGCTTTGTTTGATTGAATCGCTCGACTTTCTTTTGCATATTTTGGAAAGCTGTAATGCTCGCATTGAGATCGCGCTTCACTTCCGTGAGCTCGGTTAATAAGGCCTTGCTATGCTCCGCCATTGCTTGAGGGTTGTTAACATCAAGTTGTCCTTTTACGGGTTCGGGCGCACCCCCGTAGATAACATCACGGACTAGCTTATCAAACTCCTTTCCGGGCCGTTTTCCGCCGCCATTTGATGACACTTTAGGGCTTGGGCTTGTCCTCTTTACCATGGGATTAACATCATTAGAGAATTTCATTGAGTTTTTATACGCCTCACGTAAGTTGTAGTTTGTCACATTGCCAATGCTACTATCAGAAGCATCAAAATCAAGACGAATGTTTGTGAACAAGACAAACTTGGGTTTGATGTTCTCTAATGTGGTATCGTTGGTGGGATAATCGTGTAGAAGGTTCCCTGGGAAATGTGATTTCGTGGCCACCTTGTTTGATTGAAGATAATCAGTGTATTTTACAAGATCAGATAAAGTGTCATTTATGAAGATCCCTTGGAATCGGATGGGGCAATGCACGTTATAAATGTAGTTGATGTTCCAATTATGAACGTGCAAGGCCACACTATCTTTTATTAGTTGAAGGCTATTTTGAACTTGTTGAAGAGCATCACGTTGAAATGAATTGGTTATTTCTTTACTTCTTATGTTCGCCGGTAACATCCCACTTGAGTTAAATCGTGGGAGCTTCGTCAAGTCTATAGTTGAGAAGAAGGTCAATGATCTTAGTTTTTGTTTAAGAAGTGGGAGTGTAAGTGTGTCTGTTGAAATTGTAAAAAATGTACGATCATTGAAGTGAACTTTGATGAAATCAGGAACGATTTCCGTTATTTTTGCTATTTGCTTGCCTACCTTAACGTCTGTGATAGGGAGCCTGTTACCGAGTAAGCTGTCCTTTGAAATTTTTTGCACTGTGTAAAAAGCCCCTTTTTTATCATAGAAAACATTGAGAAGAATTGATATGAACGCATTAAAGCTTGGTGCTTCTTCTAAAAATCTACTTTCATATCCTTCAAGCAAACCATCAAGTTTCAAGGCAGACTCTTGTAAATTTGATAACCATTGTTGTTCAGCGTCGTCTCTAGTATCAATGTAGTATTGAGTAGTTGAGTCTTTTGTTAAGCTTAATCGTAGTTTTTGCATAATATCACCGTGTTCGGTTGCATATATGTTTTTGACGATGATACGAAGTAAGTTAGTTATATTGTAGCTTGACATGTTGGACGTGGTTAAGATTTCTAGTTCATTTAAGAATGCCTTCAATGTTGTTGTGTCTGATTTTGTTGTAAAGAAGTCATTAATTTTTAAGTTTTTTCCTACTTTTTGAACTATTTGGATTGTTGACACGTATGCTAAGATGTAGTTAAACAGATTATAGTTGTTGAGGAATAAGTCTTTGTCATTCAACAAATGTTTTGGATAATGACCGGAATTCAACAATTTCCTCCACATTTTGGTGTTTATGACACAACCATTTGAATTTTCTTTCAAGATACCAGCATCAAGGTTGAAATCTATCACATCATACGTTTTTATGTTCTCAAAGTACATAGACTGGATAGCGTCCACTTGTTCGCTGCCTGCCATGTCCATTATAGAAATGTAACCCATGACAGAATTTGCTTTCTTAACTTGAATATCAATGATGAGATGTGATCGACTGCTCTCAGGGTTATTAGGTGTCAAACGAATGTGTCTTTCCTCTGTTTTCCATTCGTCTTTACGTTTGTGAGTTGGATCTTCTTCAACGATCAAGGTAGGTGGTAAACTCATATCTCTTTTTCGGTCCTTTTCAAATGAAGCAATATCGACCATTATGCTTTCCATATTCTGAAGAGCGACATCACGGTACGCCTTTTGGCTCAAAAATGTTTTCTTTACGAACCGATCAGTTGTTGATGGGTCTTTTGTGTCCCCTCCAACGCTAACGTTAATACATTTTCCGTCATCTTTCTCACCATAGTAATCATAGATTCTATAAGAGATCTTAAAGTCTTGAGGTGTTGATTTCTCGATTTTAGAAACGAGCGATGATATGATGCGCGAAAGGATGTTGTCCGGATTCTTAGCTACTCCCGTTTCCCCATCTTTTTGTGGTACAAGTGTGAACGATTTCCCGGAACCTGAGAAGCCGTACGCAGAGTAAATAAGATGTGGTATGTTTTTGGTTTCAACGCTTGCAAACATATTCGTGATATCATCTTCCACGTTGTAGCTTTTTGGCTCGTCCGTGCTGGCAATCGCAAAGTATGGTCCATACATTGTATTCGTTTCGGTTAATAGGCGGGTCATGGATGTATTCCCACCTGTTTGTTTTTGAGACTCGAAGTTTGCTTGCGTTACATTGTCATATTTTGTGTCTTTAGTACCATCCGTGTTTATTCTTCCATTGCGCTTGTTAAAGTTCACAATGATTCGCACCGGGAATAGGGTGTCTTTTAGACTGTAGTAAGACTTCACATCTGTTAATAGGGTCGCCGTCGTCTCTGGTGATAGTAATTTCTTCCACTCGGATCCTTCAGTAGAGTACTTCGTTTCTTTCTTTTTACGGAAAGTCTCAAGAATGACAGTGAACCCGTCTTTCTCCGCAGAAGTTAGGGAAGTGTTTGGATCATCTACTAATGTTTTATATGTCTCTAGATCTTCAACCATGATTCCATATATTTTTGAGTACAGCTCGCTCAAGGGTACGTCTTGAAGCTCTTCATGGAATATAGTAATTGAAGTCGTGAAACTAGCAATATCTTGTATGACTTGTTGAACATCGTCTTCTGAGTTCATGTACATGGCTTGTCCATCCTTGTTAGTTGAGGGGTCTCCTATGAGAATGGTTCTGAATTCTTCAAGAAACTTCAACTTGCGCTTTGGGAAGCTTTCCTCAATAAGTTTTGTAATCTTAGCATTATCGATTTTGATGTACAGCCTCTTGTAAAGAGCTTTTTGGAGCTCTCCACCGGCCTTGGGCTGGATGACATCAATGAGCCGTGTTCTCATACCTTCATCCGCAACCAAACTTGACACGATAGATTCCGTGCTCAAGCCATTAATGTTTGTCATTAGTTCGGCTTTCTTTGAATCCGCTACAGTTTGAAGCGATGTTACCATTCCTTCAATGTCTCTTTGGACTCCTGCCAAGCGTGCTTCGAGTGTGGATCTACTGGTATCCGCACCAGCGCGCATAGATGCGATAATTTCATTGATCTGCCCTTCTTGCCCTGTTAAAAGTGCTTCATACTCGCGTTGTTTAGATTCTTTGAGACTTTGTATGAACGTTTCCATGTCAGGAAGGGAGTCCCGTAGCGTTTTTACCTTGAGCCGAAGGCCTTGATCGTCGTTCGCTCCAATTTCACTCTCGAGCAAAATGATAAGAGCATCTAACTCTCTTTTTTTGGCCGCAAAATGTGCAACGATCGCATCTCTACTTTGTGAAGCTACATCATTAACTAAAGTTTGAACATTGTGTAATATAAGATTTTTAATAGCCTCAGGTGCTTGAACATCTGTAATTCTTTGTAAGGCTAGTTTACTCATCACATCCGCATCAGGAAGAGCAATATTTTCAACCTTTGTTTGAATAGCGGTTTGGATTCCGGTGTTGAATTTTGGGTCGGCAATATACTTTTCTCCAACCTCGGCTACTCTCTCACTGACCTCTCTTGATATTTCGCTTGCGTTTGCTGCCATATGTTCTTGAACGACTGTTTGAACAACTGGTCTTACAAACTGGCCAAGGTTGTCCCATGATACTTGTCCTTGAACGGCATTTTCGGCCAATGTTTTTATAGTACTTTCAATACCTTCGGCTAAGTTGGGTTTTGTCTCAATAATTTTTTCCAATACCTGACTTTGAAGCGAATTGATGATTTTTTCATCGGTTATTGTTTCATTAACTTTTTGAATTATGGCATTTTGAAGGTCATTTGTATGATCACTTTTTGAAAATATGTCCATGGCATCAAGGTCAGACTTCATCTGGTCAACGCGCTCTTTTGAATAAGTTTGTAGGAGTGTTTTGATATTCGTAAGGATCTCTTGTTGGTCAGCAGATAGATCATTCCCGGCGGCTTTTGCTTGTGCTGATGCGATTGCTGAGTCAATTTCTACTCTTTTGCCGTCCAGCATTTTGGTAATTTCATTTTGAAAGATGTCCTTCAAGAGTTGTTGGACGGCATCATCAGCACCACCCTTTTGAGCCCTATGTTTTTGTCCCTTTGAACCGCCTGCAGCGCCTTGCTTTGATGCAACCCCAATCTTCAATTCAAGAGGTGGTTTGAGAGCAAGGCTATCAAAAAGCTCATCTATAACTCTTTTAAAAGCCTCATCACTTGTTGTGTTCATTTTGAGGGTCACCAACGCTCGGGCGAGCCTCATTTTCTCCTCGCGCTCCTCTGCACTCAGCATTTGAAAGTCGTTCATTTTGTCCTTAAACATGTCAGCTGCATCTTGATCAATCTTTTGTTCCAATAGATTGCGCACTCGCGCCGGATTGATGTCCTTTAATGCTTTCTCAATGGCACGATTGGTTTTGTCCAACGAATCTCTGAGAGACTTAGGCTTGAACTTTGAAGCATTCATAGGGAGTTCAATCTTAATCTTTCCAAGGTCCTCTTGCGGATACATCATTCTCAAATAGTCATCCACTTTCCCCAATGCTACTCCCGCAAGGTTATCCGCACGAGATGTGCCAAGCTTTTCGAGGTAGTCCATCATGTTCAATATATGCGTATTAACGATAAAATCTTCTTTATTTGTCAAAAGCGTTGCTTCTATTGCCGAACCTGTGTCTATATTTGTCCTTTTGGGTGCAAAGTGTCGTTCGTACAGAGCCATTACGGTGTTATCTTTCTCAACAAGCTTCTTTAATTCATCCATCGTTCTAGGGGGGACTTTGCTAAAATCCTCTAGTTTTGACACCATTCTACCTTTGAGCGTTTTATCTGCGCTCTTTTGTCCTTCTCCGAGCACAGACATTTGTGCCGTTCTAAAAAGAAACACCTCTACATTTACTTACACATAAAATTTCAATCACCGTTAGCTCACACACGGAGCGAGATGGTGCTCGTAAGAATCCAAACAAACATTGTAAAGCTTGACAACGTATTGATAACGTTCCGGCGCTCTTCAAATGACAAGAATGCTGAAGCATTTGAAGTCGACGATTCCTTCAATATAAACGGTATGGGAAGCAATAATAGTTGTATAGCACAATGAACGATGACTCGTGTCATGCCCTTGCTATTGTTGAAGTTGATGTAATAGAATATCAGTCGGAACATGAGGTCGTCTTTGTTGATATTAACTAGAAGGGCCCAAAGGATGATAAATGACACGTATATCAGAAAGTAATAAGTAAATGCCTTCTCGAATGATGTGATCATACGATTGTTGATCCCCCATTCAACAAGGTATAACGTGATTGTACGCAAAATGAAGGTCATAGCAATGAAAACAACACGATCCGTCGCACTCACCTTTTCAACCTCCGAGGAGAACACGGGATTGCTCTTCCATCCGTCATAAATTCCTTTTTTCTCTGAATAGCCATCCGCGCCGGCAGCCTCAGCTTGATTGAATTCCCGTAGCTTATTCGCATACCATGTGCCACCACCGTTTTGCTGTTGCTCGTCCGAGATTCGTTTCAAGCTCGTCACCGACTTTGCAACATCTTGTATGGAACGTTGTGTGTCTTCGAACTGTTTCCGATTCTTCATTTCAACGCTCAAGACACGGTCAACAACAGTTGGATCCGGGCCGGTCAACGAGTCCCATAGCTGATTGTAAAAGTTAAAGCGATCAGGGGAGTACTCCAGAACTTGATTGTCCGATAGAAGCTGAAACGGCTCTTGTTGTAATTTATCCGGCCGTGTGAAGTCTCGAGTCAAGTTTTTGACTTGGCTCATTGAGTTTCCCATGGTGGAGGGTCTCTTCCTTACACATTGAAATAGATTTTTTATGCAACAATTGCATTATCAAACCACGCGATCCACGAAAGAATGAATGCCATTAATGATGTTCCAATTATAATCATGTAGCTAAATTGATTAGGGAATCTTGCATAAACAGCATGGAAGAGCGCGTACATTAGCACAACAAACTGGACGATAAAGAAGACGGTAGTTTTCTTATAAAAGGCTCTAATGGGCTCTTCCATGAGACGATCATTACGCAATTGGTACATGAAATCCCGCAACTTGTTCAACTCCTCCACATTCGCAGTTGATTCAAGGTTTTCTAGTTCGCGTCCATTTTGATATAGAATGTAATCAACGTAGTCGGTAATGTTATCTCGGTCTATGTCTGCGTACTTTGAATGTGCCCTAAAGTAGTTTTGTTGGATAACCTTCACTAATAGCTTATAGACACTTGGGTCCTGTTGAATGAATCGTGTCACTGCAGCTTTGTAGCCGTCTTGACTCTGCGGATAATAGCACACCACATGTTGTTGGATCGTGTCATACTCCTTAGTCATCAATCTCACCCATACGAAAGCTAGGAGCCATATAATGACAACTACGCCATACACGTATTGGTATGGCGTGATTCCTTTGACGAACGCATCACTGAATCCTTGAAGCCCCTCGAGGCTGTGAATGTGATTGAATGCTTTGTAATAAACATACACGACCGCACAGAACAATGCTAGAACAAGAAATTGAACTTTGTTGTGTGAGGACACGGGATTGAATACGTCCAAGTTACAGTCCTTTTGTGAGAACATGGAGAACACACGGTTCTTAGCACTTTTACTGAGGGTGGCCTCGTACAACATTGGGCCAATTGCACCGATGACAATGAGGGTAATGAAGTAATAGGCGCTATTGTAAGATTTCATCAAGAAAAACACACACAACAAGGTAACGATAGGTACAATGAAAAGAACCAATAAGAAGATATACATTGCTGAATCAAGGTTGTATTTCTCCTTTTGAACGGCATCGAAAGTTGCCTTGCGGTAGGACTCGGACTCCATGTACTCATTTTTAC
>Ga0209354_10000173_pt1 | contig 31463 bp, 48 predicted proteins | sample LauGreSpBDMM15DD_2_FD_187562 | JGI IMG/M metagenome (GOLD analysis project Ga0209354, IMG submission 187562) | Freshwater lake microbial communities from Lake Michigan, USA - Sp13.BD.MM15.DD (SPAdes) (version 2) | ecosystem: Environmental > Aquatic > Freshwater > Lake | place: Lake Michigan...
CCCTTTTCCGTTGCTGGCATGGTTTCTACATCACCGACAACCATTCTTCCCATTGGATACGTCATTGGGCGACTCATTTATTTGATTCCTTTTCTCGATCTGCGCGTCTTTCCGCAAATGTTTTTCCATCTAATCCACGCAAGGGCCATGCGTTCTCAGAAGATACGCGATACGTCCTGCCTAAAGGCGCTGCTTGTGCTGGCTTAATCATCTGCAAGCATTTCTGGCGCTGGCTGCAAGCCTTCCATGAACTTTGCCCATACTGCTAAAGCGCCTATTATGAATGGGCCATCATCCTGCTCACCATCTCTAATCTGGCGGATAAATTCTGGGTTGCCGTGCATCATTTGAACATGATCCGCGACGATGTTTCTAAGTTCGATCAATGTCATCTTAAAATGTCCTCTCCGTTGCAAACATAATAACAACCAAAACCAACCATATTGCGGTCAGCCAAAATTGAACTGGTGATATTTTCTTCATGTCAAACTCCCCTTGACGTTAAGTAATCAAAGCGTCCGCCATCATAATCATCTGGCTCGTCCATGCTATGCAGTTTAAATTCTTCCAGCGTTCCCATTGGATCGCAATCAAAGTCTGTAATGACCTCAAGTAGCTCCATGTGCAGATGTTCTGCAATCTCTGGGCGAGTGCTAATATATTGGCCGTGGCCGCTTTTAAGCTTTAATTGCTCAAGCCAATCCTTGTGGATGGCATTAATAGCTACCAGCGCGTCAATCGCAGCTTGGGCTAGTTCGTTGATGTTCGCGCTCATGATGCCACCCGCGCATCATAATCAGCGATGCATTCAACTTCGGCGGTGTCAATCTCAGTGGCTTGGTTATCCCAAAACGAGCGATAGCCATCGGCAAACTGGGCTGTGCGATATGATGGGAATGTGGTGCGCTTCCAGTGGCCGTCAAAATCGTCGGACTGTGCTGCATACCAGCCATTTAGAAATTCTTGGGTATATTTCATCGTCTTACTCCGTAAAGGCGGGGCATCGCCCCTGTTGCTGATGCCCTCTTATAAAAAGGGCTTTTTCATGTGTAAAGCGTTTTTTTCATATTATGTAAAAATAATGGCGGGAAGCGCATTGCCACCCGCCATCTCTTACAGCCAGGAATGTTGTAGAAGCGCGTATTGCCAGCCATATTTCTTAGCTATGCCGACAAATGATTCATTTGTAAGCATATGCTGACCAGCTTGAAGCTGTGCCTTGAGTAGCTTTCGGCTGCTTTCGGCAATCCGTGCATTGCTCTGCTTATGCTTGGCTTCCATATATTCAGAAGGTGGAAGAATGTTTCTGGATCGTATCGGCAGTTCGTTGCGAGTTTTAATAGACATGGCTGCATCCTCAAAATGGAACGTCTGAATCCAGATCATCATCGTATGAAGTGTGCTGGTTCTGGCTAGGCACACTGGATTGCGTGTTGCTTGCACCAGCTTCAGATCGTGGAGCAGTGTCGATGCTGCCAACCCGCACATTAAACTGTGGCTTGCCTTCGTATTCATCATGGATAAGGTCACCAATAATAAACACCTTGGTTCCCTTCTTTAGACTGCCAGAGAATGATTCAGCCGCTTTTCCCCACAAACTGCAACGATACCAAACGCTGCCAGCATCTTTGCCGAATCCGTTCTTTACGCCAACATTAAAGCTGAGAACTTGGCTATCGCGCACTGTGCGAAGCTCTGCATCCTTGCCTACGTTGCCTGATATTATAACTTGCTGTGTCATGGCTTAACCTCCCAATGCGTTCATATATGTTTCAAGCAGGACTTCGTATTCTGCTCGTTCGTTCTTTTCCATCTTGCGAAGGCGGATCACAGCGCGAAGGATTTTAACATCGTATCCGTGAGACTTTGCCTCGCTGTAAATCTCCCTGATGCTGTCAGAGATAGTTTTCTTTTCTTCTTCCTGGCGTTCTATGCGCTCGATCAGCAGGCGCAGCATATCATCATTCGTATCACTCATATTCTTCACTCCATTTTATATCGTGTTTGCTTCCATAAAAATACATATATTCAATTAAATCAGCCATTTGTGTTTTGCTTAGGTTCGATGACCTAAAGCCTATTGGGAATGGCTTATTGTCCAAGCCGTTTTCAAACTGCACTTCATGTCCACAAGCAGCCATAAAGATTGCTTTCCATACCTCTGGAACATGAGTGCGGCCCTCTGGCTTCTGTCTGCTAACGTCTGAGATCATGGCCCACATTTTATTGTTCTGATCCAGTGACCTTTGTTCAGGCGATATTTTGACCACCGCATTGATTGGCGCTTTGTCAATTAGCTGGTGCGCCAACCTTCTTTGATGCTCACCACGAAGCCAAACAGTTTGCGTCATTGGTTTTGAGCCTCTTTAATCTCACGCGCTTTTGGGCTGGCTTTGCAGAACGCTTCTATCAGGGCTTCTACGTCGATGCCCTTCCAGAACGTCTGCTCACCAACTGTATGCTGCTGGCCGTGATGTTCGCGGCATAATGGGACTACTCGCCAATCATCTGGCTTTTGTCCCATCCCTGCACCGCTACCATTACGAACATGGGCGCATTCAATTGGCATCCCCTGGCAACCATCTCTGGCGCAATGGAATGATCGAATGAAGTTTAAGTGCCCCTGTGATCGCCAGCGCGATGAACGCTTTGGCTTCTTGGCAATGCGATTAGGCAGCATCTTCAAGCACCAAACTATATTCAGCGATGTAAGATGATTCACCCCAGCGATTTACAACCTCAACCTTTTTGGTTTTAATCTTATGCCCAGCCTTTCGCAGATCATTAATCCTCGATGCCAAGCGGTAAACCCCTAGCTCATGCAATGCTACCATTGGACGGATTGGCCCGACAGCTAACAGATGATCGTATATTCTTTCGTTCTGTGTCATTTTGATGCTCCCAAATCTAATAACGCTTTTACGTCTACGTCAACTTCTACAAGGAATTCGGCAACCTCTGATTCCAGAATTGCAAGCATATCGTTGTCACGTTCAATCCGCTGGATGTAGAGCGATAGATTGTCTGGCATCCGTGGATCAAAGCTCACAAAATCGCACCACTGCCTATCAGCGCAAGCCATCTGCCATTGCATTTGGAGTATATATTTGTGTGCGATTTGATTGTTTTTGAGCACTTCTATGTGTGTGCTACTGTTTGGGCACTTAATCTCTATGCACCCATCATCCCCTACAAGCCCGTCAGGGCTGGCGTGGGAGCCTATAATGGTCGGATGCTTATATAGCCCTACCTCAAGCACATCATTGCCTGTAACGAAGCTATAGGCGGTTCTGGCTTCTTCCTCTTTCTCAACGCCCCAAATCATAGCGGCGCTGCTAAAGCTTTCCTCTTGGCGACCTGTAAGCCGTTCGATCACAAGCTTGGCTTGCAAGTTAGAGCGAGATGCTCCCCAGCCTGATTTGGTCTTGGCTAGAGCGTCTGCCAGTTGGGAAGCGCCAAGGCTCCCACAACGTGCTGCAAACCATTCTGGGCTGCGTTGGATAATAGCTGCGTCTGTCATGCCAGCTTCTTTTCTAATGCAGCCTTGACAGCATCGAAGCGGCTGTCCTGCAATTCTTTGAGTGCGTTGATTTTGTAATGCTTGCAGAGCAAAGCCAGGTCGGTGTTTGTTTCGTCTACCAAGGCTTGCAATTCCGCAAACTGCTTATCGCTGATAAACTTAATGCGAGGCGCTGGTTCGCTTTTGCCTGTGGTAGCATCCAGTGCGTCATGCTCGACAATGCAAAGGGCTGCTGTCCAGAGGTAGCGGGTGCTGTATGTCTCGCAAGCGCCAATGTTCTGAATCTCGTGACAGCCTTTAAGATTGGCTGAACCCATTGGGCTGTGGATGATAATCTGTGAGCCATCCTCTACATCGACGATGCTCATAGAAGCGAACTTTTCAGCAAAGCTGATAACCGCGCAAAGCCCAACATCGTTAAAGATTCGCAGGGCTGGAACGAGGAAGTCGCCAAGCTCAAAATATTTATATCCAGCGAAAGTGTTCTGGCCGGACTTCTTGAGCGGCAATTCGTGAAAAGCAATCCGTGCTTCATTAAGTTTTTTGTGAACTGGCATTGATATTCTCCTTATGCAAAACGTGGATATTTAAAGCGGATCGGTTCTGCTGACCAATTCCGAATCGTCATAACGTCACCAATAAGTTCGGCTAGGTGTTCGCCATAGTTTGCATGGCAAGCGCCAGCATTGATTGCCATCTCAACAAAGTCGCATGGCAAGCATTCAAATGTGTCGGTCATGGTGTGACCACAAACTGTGCATTTTTCTTTCGGCATGGTTGCTTCCTTTTTATTTTGTAAATACCTTGTAAACATCATGAACGGGAATTAAAAGCGTTTTTTATCGCAAATCGAAAGAAAAGTTAAATGGACTATACCGCACACGCAATTGCAGAGCTTTACGCTGTGGCAAAGCATCACAATATCAAGGCTTATGAGATCGCCAACGAAGCTGGCATTACTAGAGTCACGCTGTCTAACTGGAAGAACAAACGCAGCGAACCAATGCTAGGCGCATACCTGGCAGCGTTTCATGCACTCGAGCGCATAATTGCAGCCAGGGCAGTTGATTGATCATGAAGCGATTCGGCAAATACCGCGCTGTCAAAGTACAATGTGGCGCTGGTCACACGCATGATAGCAAGCGTGAAGCCCTGTGTTGCAATGAGCTTCACATATTGCAAGCGGCTGGTGAGATAAGTGATCTGACGATCCACCCGCAATACTGGTTTGTGATAAATGGCAAGCAGCTTAAACATCCCAATGGTAGGCGGGTGGGTTACAAGTCTGATTTTGAATATATCGAAAACGGAATGTTAGTGACCCACGATGTGAAGGGAGTCGTTGTTAGGGATTGGCCCCTGCGCCGCGCTGTCTTTGTTGCGCTGTTCCCTAACTACCATTTGCGAGAAACCAAATAAAAATGGGTGACCGAAGCCACCCAAGGTTGTTTTGGTAAGGAGCACCAAGCGGCGGATAATACGGAAAAACTGTGCGCTGGTCAATGATGTATAAATTCGCTTTTATAAATCACGGAATGCGGTTATATAAGAGCGAGCGGGGAATGCTTAAAGCACAAAGCACTCGACCCGCTCTAACAACGCCTAGATAGGAGGCATCGCTATGTTGAGTAATACACGCCACAGAACCATCGCGCAAGATGTTACCGCCATTAAAAGGCAGGTAAATTAATCATGCACTATTATAAATTCAACATTGGCGATTACGCTAGATCGACACGCCATCTAACCAACGACGAGGACTTAGCTTATCGTCGGCTGCTAGATATGTATTACGAAACCGAATCACCTATCCCACTTGAAACCCAGTGGGTTGCCAGACGCATCCGAATGGATGTTGATGATGTGGAAGTTTTGCTCAATGATATGTTTATTCGCACTGAAGAAGGGTGGAGACACCCTCGATGCGATGCTGATATTGAAGAATATCATCGTCAGGCTGAACGCAATAGAGAGAACGGTAAGCGCGGTGGGCGACCGAAAACTGCGATAAAACAGACTATAGAAAACCCAGTGGGTTCCGAGTCGGTTGCCAGTGATAACCCAGTCGTAACCCTAACCACTAACCATAAACCAATAACCAATAACCATAAACCAGTTATTATAGAGGGGTATCCAGTTTGGTTGCCGATTGATTCTTGGAAGGGTTGGGTGGAGATGCGGAAGCAACGCAAGCGCCCATTGACCGATAGAGCAAAGACAAGGGCGCTTACCAAGCTGGAAGCCCTACACTTAGCAGGACACGACATAAACGAATTGCTAGATCGTTCGACAATTAACGGCTGGCTTGATATATACGAACCGAAAGGCGCGACCAATGCAGGAAATAGCAAACACGCAGCAGAACCAACCAACCCAATGGTCAGAGCAGTCATTGCCAGCCAAGCTAGACGAGCTGCTGATGGGGAGCGAACTACCGACGATTGGGCCTAAGTCTGCGGAGACCCTGCAACAGTTTGTGGATGCGCCAAGGCCACCAATGCCAGAGCGCGAACAGGTGGAGGTCATGATCGCCAAGCTATCATTAGCCACTGCCAGCCAGAAGCGCAGTCAGGAAGAAGAAGCAGAGCGCCTGGAGCTATATTGGCTTACGTTGCGAATTTATCCCTTGGTCGATCTTCGAAGTGCGTTTCTAAAGCTACTGCGAACGTGCAAGTTTATGCCAACACCAGCGGAGATAGATTCGGTTGTTCAGAATGAAGGCTATGATCGCAGACGCAAGATCAATCGCGCCAAGCATCTTTTGATGATTCACTATCGAGATTATGAGCCGCCCCAAGAATATGTCACAGCCCTAGAGCTTGAAGATTTAAGAAAGAATCTGGAAATTGGCACAGCCCACAAATAGCGCAGCCACCAGCTTGATGTGCGACCTAGCCAAGTATCAGGCAGGGAGTATATCAATGAATGATATACGTCAGAATTGGGCAAATCGTAAATATGAAGGCGCTCCAAGGGAATGGGCTATTGAAGCGATTGCACACGCCAAGAAGCAGAAATAAAAATGGCCCCACCAGTTAAGGCAGGGCCATGTTTTTTATCTTGTGGTCACGGCAAAGGCGTTTACTTTGCCAGCCTCATTGTGTTTATCATAACCCTTGTCGCGGCCACAGGCCATCCCATCTAGCCATCCGCCGTTATAATAATCCCCGCGCTTCCTCACCCTTTTGTGAGCAGCGTCAGCCTCTTTCTCTGTAGCAAACCATACGATGCTAAAGCAAATGCGGCTATCGTGGTCGATGGCGTTGGGAAAGTGTAATGACATAATCATTCTCCTATTCAATTGTCAAAGAGCGGGGCAAGGCCCCATCAACAAGGTGTTTCCTGCTGATGAACATTATATAGCAGATCACAATATTAATGTCAACACCTTTTTTCATAATAGATAATAATGAAAAAGGTGCTTGACAGGATAAACGGACATTTATAAAAGGGGGCATCAGCAAGGGGATTTTCCCCGCCAACAGGGAGACTGACAATGTTCACTTTATCGCAAGCTAAAAAACAAGCGGCTGAATTAACCGCAATGCACGGCAAACCTTATCTGGTGTTTAAAACTTCAGCTAAGGCCATATGCAACCAGCGCCCACAGAATCTTTTTAACACAGGTCGATATGGCTATTGCGCCGCTGACGAGCGCAATGACTATGCATCTGGTGGCGCGGAGTTCATGGCATGAGCATCACCCTGCATCAATTTGAACGCATCGACACGCTGCTATCGAAGCAGCTTCGTGCTGGCTCATTTGAAACGTGCGCCGATCCCCGCGAATACATCCGCAATAGCAACCGCCTGTTTGATGCTTGTATCGACGCTATGGGCTTTGTTTACATGGATCAGTTTGCAAGCGCAGAGCATTGCGCTGCAGCCATTGTAACAGAAGCCCTTCTGTATGCCGACTTTGTGGTTGAGGACGCATGACACCTAGAGGCCGTAACTTTGCAGAGATAGATGCTATCGCAGAGATGTATGATTACACTCTTGGCGACATTTTAGGCAAAGGCAAAAACAGAACTTTGGTCAAAGTAAGGCGCAAATGCGTTGTTATGTTGAGAGACAAGGGCTATTCTACGACAGAAATAGGTAGGATTATGCAGCGCGACCATAGCACCATATGCCATGCGTTGAGTATGTATGTACTGAAAGGCGAAGGCGATGACACCATCGAAGCTTAAACTAGCCAGAGTAGCTATGGGCTACAGTGTAACAGAGATGGCTGACGCTTTACGCCTATCGCCAGACAATGGCGCAACAAGCATACGCAAGATGGAATCTGGCAAGGTGCGTATCAGTGGGCCTATTATGGTTGCAGTCGATGCAATGCTAAAGGGCTATGATCCATTTGACGATGATTATGAGGTGTAATATGATTGATAATGGTGAGGGCTCTAACTGGAAGTCTGCACTTGAGCCAGACAATCGCAGCTTAAAATTTTACACAACAGAAGAACTTAACGCTCCGTTTGTGTTGGAAGCAATTCAACGCTGGCACGGATGCACAATAGGTGATGCAGTCATTAAGCGTGATGAAGAATTAGCTTGTCGCACACAGGTAGATGAACATGGATAGTCCCAGTAGCTACCAGATCGGCGGAGATCACTACGCATCTAAAAGCGTTCAGCCTTGGGAAGCAATGGAGTCTTGGATGTCGCCAGAAGCTTTCTCAGGTTATTTGCAAGGTAATTGCATAAAGTATTTATCACGCTATCGTGAAAAGAACGGTATTGAGGATTTATATAAAGCGCAGCATTACCTTGCCAAGCTATGTGAACACGAAAGCGAGAGAAATGATAGAGGCACCCAAGATTGAGCAGCGCAGTGTTGCGAAGTTGATTCCATACGCAGCTAACAGCAGAACGCACAGCGATGCACAGGTGGCGCAGATAGCGGCAAGCATCAAAGAGTTTGGCTGGACTAACCCAATCCTGATAGATGGTGACAATACAATTATTGCTGGCCACGGAAGGCTCCTGGCAGCACGAAAGCTTGGCATGGAAGAAGTGCCAGCCATTATCCTTGACCATCTTACAAAGGCCCAGCAACGCGCCCTAGTGATAGCTGATAACCAACTTGCCCTAAACGCAGGGTGGGATATGGGTATGCTGAAGGCAGAGATTGAAGACCTAAACCTAGAGAACTTCAACCTGGAGCTTCTTGGCTTTGATGACGATTTTCTGGACGGATTGCTAGAGACAGCGCCATCGGGAGGCAACACCGACGAGGACGCTGTTCCTGAAGTGCCTGAAACACCAAAGACAGTGCTGGGTGACGTATGGGTGCTAGGCAACCATCGACTGATGTGTGGGGATAGCACAAGCATTGATGCGCTGGAAAAGCTGACGGAAGGCAACCTAGTCGATATGTGGTTAACCGACCCGCCTTATAATGTTGCATACGAAGGCAAAACAAAGGATGCGCTGACTATTCAAAACGACAGCATGACCGACGATAGCTTCCGCACGTTCTTACGCAATGCTTACGTTGCGGCTGATATTGTTATGAAGCCAGGTGCTGTGTTTTATATTTGGCACGCTGATTCCGAAGGATATAATTTCCGTGGTGCTGCCCATGATGCGGGATGGAAGGTGCGTCAGTGTTTGATCTGGAAGAAGTCCACGATGGTTATGGGACGCCAAGACTATCATTGGAAGCACGAACCATGCTTATACGGGTGGAAAGAAGGCGCTGCTCATCTATGGGCAACAGATCGCAAGCAAACCACTATCCTTGAGTTTAACAAACCAAGCCGCAATGGTGAGCATCCGACAATGAAGCCAGTTGAGTTGTTTGAATACCAAATGCTTAACAACACCAAGGGCGCTGATCTTGTTCTGGATAGCTTCGGTGGCTCTGGAACAACAATCATCGCTGCAGAAAAGCATGGACGCTACGGTCGACTGATGGAACTAGACCCAAAATACTGTGACGTAATCATCAAGCGTTGGCAGGACTTTTCTGGTAAGGTAGCTATTCACGCAGAGACAGGTGAGGCATTCGATGGCTGATGTTAAGTTAACCGCAAAGCAGGAAGCATTTGCTCAAGCGATAGCTGACGGCATGGGGCAAGCTGATGCTTACAGAATGGCTTATGACGCAGAAGGCATGAAGGACAACACAGTTTATCCTAAAGCATCTCGTATGATGAACGAGGGCAAGATAAGGGCAAGAATCGACGAATTGAAGTCTATGGTTGTCGAAAAGCAACTCTGGTCACGCGAAATGTCTGTCAAAGGGCTTATACAAGCGTATCGTATTGCCCAGGATGCAAAGACATCAACAGGCATGACAGCAGCCGTTAAAGAGCTAAACGTAATGCACGGATTCAACGAGCCGACTAAGCTAAGTATCACTGGCAGCATGATCCAGCGCATTCAACGCGAAGTGATTGATGACAACGCTGAAGATTAAAACCCCGCGATGGTTTAAGCCATTCCTAAAGCCTAGCCGCTATAAAGGCGCACATGGTGGCCGTGGATCGGGAAAGAGCCATGCCTTTGCGGAAATGGTAATAGAAGCGCACGTTATGGATCAGCGGCGCAGAACAGTATGCGTCCGCGAGATTCAGAAGTCATTGGCGCAATCCGTCAAGCGCTTGCTGGAAATTAAGATCGAACAGCTTGGCGTTGAGGATTACTTTGAGATTCAGGAAAGCCAGATCAAGTCACGGCATGGCGATGGCTTAATCATCTTCCAGGGGATGCAGAACCACACGGCCGATTCCATTAAGTCGCTAGAAGGTTATGACTGCGCTTGGGTTGAGGAATCACAGACGCTATCACAACGCTCGCTTGACCTATTGCGTCCAACAATCCGTAAGCCAGATAGCGAACTGTGGTTTACATGGAACCCGCTGAACAGCAGTGACCCGATTGATATGCTGCTGCGTGGCCCAAGCCCACCGCCTGACGCTACGGTTGCTCAGGTAAACTATCGAGACAATCCGTGGTTCCCTGATGTGCTTAAAGGCGAAATGGAATACGATAGGGATCGTGACCCTGACAAATACAAGCACGTTTGGTTGGGTAACTATTCATCGAACAGCGAAGCGCGTGTATTCCGTAACTGGAAGGTAGAGGACTTTGAAACGCCAGATGACGCAACGCATCGCTTTGGTGCTGACTGGGGCTTTGCTTCTGACCCAACAGTTTTAATCCGCTGCCATGTCGTTGGCCGCACAATCTATGTCGATCATGAAGCGTATCGTGTAGGCTGTGAGATTATGGACACGCCAGACCTATTCTTCACTGTGCCTGACTCTGAGAAGTGGCCCATCGTTGCTGACAGCGCCAGACCTGAAACCATCAGCCATATGAGAAAACATGGCTTCCCAAAGATCATGGCAGCAGTCAAAGGGCCTAAGTCTGTAGAGGAAGGCGTCGAATGGTTGAAGTCTTACGACATCATTGTTCACCCTCGCTGCCAACACACGATTGACGAATTAACGTGCTATAGTTATAAAACTGACCCCTTGACAGGACAAATCTTGCCAATCCTTGCAGATCGTGATAATCACCTTATAGACGCGCTACGTTATGCGTGCGAGGCCATACGTCGAGCAGTCCCTGCAAAGACTTTCGATGTGCAACCTTTGGCAACTGTGAGTAGGTGGTAAATGGCTCGATTGAATAAAGAACAACGGTTCCAGAACATCCATCAACAGGCGATGACGGAGTTCGACCGTGTTCAAACATCTGTGCGTGATGAACGCTTGCAGTGCTTACAAGACAGACGCTTCTATTCCATAGCTGGAGCGCAGTGGGAAGGCCCACTTGGTGACCAATACGAAAACAAACCACGTTTTGAGGTAAACAAGATTCACCTTAGCGTCATTCGTATCATCAACGAATACCGTAATAACCGCATTGCCGTAGACTTTGTAAGCAAAGATGGCGAAGCAAACGACAAGCTAACCGAAACGTGTAACGGTCTCTATCGTGCAGACGAACGGGACAGCGGCGCAGAAGAAGCATATGACAACGCTTTTGAAGAAGCTGTAGGCGGTGGCTATGGCGCATGGCGTTTACGCACTGCGTATGAAGATGAAGAAAACGATGAGGACGAACGCCAGCGCATCCGCATAGAACCAATCTATGACGCTGATAGCTCCGTGTTCTTCGACCTTGATGCAAAGCGCCAGGACAAGGCAGACGCTAAGTATTGCTTCGTTCTGTATTCAATGACCTATGAGGCTTACAAAGCTGAATGGAATGATGACCCAGCAACATGGCCCAAGGTAATCCATCAATACGAGTTTGATTGGGATACGCCTGACGTTGTGTTTGTCGCTGAGTATTATCGCGTTGAAGAAGTGCGTGAGACAGTCCGCATCTTCCTGACGATCCAAGGCGAAGAAGAACGCTATATGCAAGCAGACTTCGACGCAGACGAAACGCTAGAGGAAACACTGGCCGCTGTTGGCACTGTAGAAGTACGCCAGAAGCGTACTAAGCGTAAGCGCGTCCGCAAGTATATCATGAGCGGTGGCGGCATCCTTGACGATATGGGCTACATTGCTGGCAAGAACATTCCTATCGTTCCTGTTTATGGCAAGCGTTGGTTCGTTGATAACGTAGAGCGTTGCATGGGCCATGTGCGTTTAGCCAAAGACCCACAGCGCCTGAAGAATATGCAGCTATCTAAGCTGGGTGAGATCAGTGCGCTTTCGTCGATTGAAAAGCCTATCTTGGTTCCTGAACAGGTATCAGGCCATCAGGTAATGTGGGCAGAGGATAACCTACGCAATTATCCTTATCTGTTAATCAATCCAATCACAGGGCCAAACGGCGAGACTACTGCTGCTGGCCCAGTTGCTTACACCAAGTCCGCACAGATTCCTCCGGCAATGGCAGCATTACTTGCGCTAACTGAGCAGGACATGGCTGAGATACTGGGAAGCACCCAGCAAGCAGACAAGATGGTCAGCGGTATCAGTGGTAAGGCTGTGGAGCTAATCCAGACCCGCCTAGATATGCAGACGTTCATCTACATGAGCAACATGGCTAAGGCTGTGCGCCGCTGTGGTGAGATATGGCTGTCAATGTCGAAGGACATCTACGTTGAAGAAAAGCGCAAGATGAAAACTGTCGGCGCTATGGAAGAAGTTGGTTCGATTGAACTGATGAAGCCACAGATCGACGAAGAAACAGGCGAACTGATTTACGAAAACAACCTGGGCGATGCCTTGTTTGATGTTGCCGTAGACGTTGGCCCATCGTCGAGCAGCCGCCGTGATGCCACAGTGCGTGCGCTTACAGGCATGATGCAAGTTACCACCGATCCAACAACCCAACAGGTTCTGCAAGCTATGGCTATCATGAACATGGAAGGCGAAGGCATTGGCGACATCAAGGAATACTTCCGTAAGCAGCTAGTCCAGATGGGCGTTCTGAAGCCAACGGAAGAAGAACAGCAGCAGATGATGGAAGCACAGGCTAACGTGCAGCAAGACCCACAGACTGCTTATCTGCTGGCTGAAGCTGCAAAGGCCCAAGCACTGGCTATCAAGGCACAGGCTGACACTGAACTTACCTTGGCGCGTTCTGAAGAAACGAAGGCCAAGACAATTCAAACGCTATCAAGCGTCGATATAGACGAACGCAAGTCCGCTATTGAGACTGCTGAAAAGATTGGGGCTGCAATACAGCCGCAAATGAATGTGGTTCCACCCTCCACACAATTTGGGTGAGTTAATGGGGTTAAAACATGAAAACGGCAGAACTGGATAACGACAACATCGACACAATAGACATCGACACAGACATCAATGACCAAGCGGAAGATGAGACCAATTCCATCGACCAGGCTGATGATGACGAAGAAGATGACGAAGATGAAGTCGTAATATCTATCGGAGAGGAATCGCCACCTCAAGATGAAGAAGTTCGTGCGCCAGCTTGGGTGCGTGAATTGCGTAAATCAAATCGGGAAAAAGAGCGGAAGATACGCGAACTGGAAGCAAAGCTAAATACGGCAGCAACTGAGACCAAACCAGTTGCATTAGTATCTAAGCCAACGCTTGAAAGTTGCGACTATGATTCCGACGAGTATGAACAAAAGCTTGCTGATTGGTATGAGCATAAACGCGAATACGATTCAGTGGAAGCCAAGGCAGAAGCGCAGCGAGATGCTGAGTCTAAAGCATGGCAGGACAAGCTTGATTCCTATGCGAAGGCAAAATCTTCGTTGAAGGTGCGGGACTATGACGAAGCTGAAGCTACGGCTTTAGATACGTTTAACGTAACGCAGCAGGGAATAGTTCTACAAGGCTCTGACAATCCTGCTTTGCTTATTTACGCAATTGGCAAAAGCACTAAGCGAGCTAAGGAACTGGCAGCAATCACCGACCCCGTAAAGTTTGCCTTTGCGGTAGCAAAACTGGAGACTCAGTTGAAAGTAACTAACCGTAGGGCGACAACCACGCCAGAACGTACAATCACCTCAAACGGTGGGCGTGTGTCTGGTTCCATTGATTCACAACTTGAACGCTTACGCGCTGAAGCTTTGAAGACCGGAGACTTATCAAAGGTCATGGAGTATAAGCGTCGTAATAAGAAAACCTAATTTTTCGGAGTTAATATAATGGCAAATGCTTTTTCAAAAGAAGAAATTGTTGCCTTTGAGAATATCCTTGAAGGCTTCCATGACGCTTTGATCCTTTCAAAGAACGTCAACATCTACAACACCAATGGCGTAACTATGGAACGCGCTCGTGACACCATGTGGCGTCCGCAACCATACATCGCTCAGTCGTTCACTCGTACTGTTGGCACGACCATTGCTTCTAATGTTCAGACGATGACCCAGCTTTCTGTTCCTTCGACCTTGGGCTTCAGCCCTTGTTCTGCGTGGGAAATGAATGCTCTGGAACTTCGTGATGCACTGCAAGAAAATCGTCTTGGCGATGCTGCAAAGCAGAAGCTTGCTTCGGACATCAACCTTTCCGTTATGGATTTGGCTGCTGCTCAGGGTACGCTTGTTGTTGACGTAGCTACCGCTGCTGGCGATTATGACGATGTTGCACTTTGCGACAGCATCATGAACGAACAGGGTGTTATGGCTGGTGATCGCTACCTCGCATTGTCGAGCCGCGATTATAACGGCATGGCTGGTAACTTGGCAGTAGCGACTCGCTCGTTCACTGGCACGAAGTCGGCTAACGCATATGAGCGTTCGTTCGTTGGTGAAGTCGCAAGCTTCTCAACCTACAAGCTTGACTATGCTAACCGTTGTGCTGCTAACACTGCAACTGTCACCATCAACACTCTTGGCGCTCAAGCTCAGTATGTTCCAGAGGCGACAACCAACAGTGTTTCGGGTATCCTGAACGTTGACAACCGCTATCAGACCGTCACTGTCTCCTCGACAACTGGCGTTCTTGCTGGCGATGCGTTCACGATTGATGGCATTGAAGCTGTTCACCACATCACGAAGCGTTCGACTGGCGAACTCAAGACGTTTCGCGTCATTGAAGTTGTCAACGGCACATCGATGGTTATCTCGCCACCGATCATCGCTGCGACTGCTCCAGCAACTGATGCTGAATTGCAGTACAAGAACGTTGAATTGGTTGCTGCTTCTGCGGCTGCTCCGCTCAACTTCTTGAACATTGCGGCTTCGAACATCAACCCGTTCTGGCGCAAGGATTCGATTGAACTCCTCCCAGGCCGCTATGCTGTTCCAGATGGCGCTGGCGTTGACGTTCTTCGTGCATCGACAGATCAGGGTATCGAGTTGGTAATGACCAAGCGTTTCGATCCACTGACCTTCCAGACGCTTTACACGCTGGACACACTGTATGGTGTGGTTATGACGAACCCAGAAATGGCAGGTATCCTGCTTTTCAACCAAGTGTAATAGGGATGGGGGGAGCTTCGGCTTCCCCCTCTTTCTTCAAGGAGCGAACCAATGCCATTGAAAAAAGGTTTTAGTCGAGCAACCATCGGCAAGAATATCAAGATGGAAGAAAAGGCTGGTCGCCCTAAAAATCAAGCCATCGCCATTGCGCTCAATGTAGCACGCGATGCAGCAATGAAAGCAGGGAAGCCGTCAAAGGCTCCTAAGCGGAAGCCAAAGAAATGAAGATGGGCTTGTACGCAAACATCAATGCGAAGCGTAAGCGCATCAAGGCACAGAAGGCTGCTGGCAAGACACCAGAGCGCATGAAGAAGCCTGGTAGCAAGGGAGCGCCGACAAAGGCTGACTTCATCGCATCAGCAAAGACTGCAAAGCCAATGAAGGGCAAAAAGAAATGACTGACTTCCCAACCATTCTTTATCGCGTTCCTGGGCCATTTAAGAAGCCTCGTGGTGGCACATATGCTACTCGCCCCGCTGCGGATCAGGAAGCATTTGACGCATTGATCGCTAAAGGCTGGTCTGCGTCTTATGAAGAAGCCGCAAGCAAGTTAGACAAGAAGCCAAAGGCTAAGGCTGTTGAGATTGATGAAGTCTCTGGCCCAAGCCGTGAGGAACTGGAAGTTAAGGCGAAAGAATTAGGGGTATCGTTTAATGCACGAACTTCTGATATAACGCTGTCAGATCGCATAACGTCAGCATTGGAAGTCTGAAATGGGATATACAAAGCGCCAGTTCGTAACGTCAGCCTTTGAAGAAATAGGCTTGGCAGATTACGTCTTTGACCTTCAGCCTGAACAGCTAGAGGCCGCTTTGCGCCGTTTAGATTCCATGATGGCTGAATGGAACGCTGCTGGCATCCGTCTTGGCTACGCAATGCCAAGCAGCCCACAAGATAGCGACCTAGATACAGAAACCAATGTGCCTGACAGCGCATGGGAAGCTATCATTACCAACCTAGCTATTCGGATTGCTCCTGGCTATGGTAAGGCTGTATCGACTGACACTAAGGTATCAGCTAAGGGCGCTTACAATGTATTGCTACAACGCGCTACATTCCCGCTTGAACAACAGCTTCCATCAACAATGCCATTAGGTCAGGGCAACAAGCCTTGGCGATGGGATAATCCTTATGTGCGGATTCCTTATGATTCTGTAAATGCTGGGCCTGATGGCCCCCTTGATTGGAGTTAAACCATGCCTACCATTAATCAGCTACCAACCGTAACACAGGTCTCTGGCGGAGATCAGTTACCATTATTCGTAACCAACCAAGGCGATGCTCGTCGTTGCTCTGTCACAACGCTTATTGAATATGTTGAGGAAAACTTTGACGCTGTTGTTTGTAATTCGGTTCAGACAACGCCATCAACCTTTGCCCAGCTTATCAACCCTGTTGGTAACACTGGCGCACGGGCTTTTATTACTGATGGAAGCACTACGACATTTGCTGCTACTGTTGCTGGCGCGGGTGCTAACTTTGTTCCCGTATACAGCGATGGCACTGTGTGGAGAGTGGGATAAATCAAACTTAGTTGATGGAGAATTGAAATGAAAATGAGCGGTGGAAAAGGTTATAGCTACGGCGAAAAGGGTATGGCAATGGCAAAGAAAGCCCCTGCTAAATCTGGCAAGTCAATGATGATGACCAAAGCAAAGAAGAAAAAGAAGTAAGACGCCTCAGTGAAAAAGGATTCGCGCCTTACTCGTGCTGGTGTCGCTGGGTATAATAAGCCCAAGAAAACACCATCGCATCCGAAGAAGTCGCACGTTGTTGTAGCTAAAGAAGGTGATAAGGTTAAGACAATCCGCTTCGGGCAGCAAGGCGTAATGGGTTCACCCGCCAGCAAAGGCGAAAGCGAATCCAATAAGAAGCGCCGCGCATCGTTTAAGTCTAGGCACGCAAAGAATATAGCTAAAGGTAAAATGAGCGCGGCATTCTGGGCCGACAAAGTTAAGTGGTAAAGGAATTAAATTATGGATGATATTAGAACATTTGCACCAGCTTACGGACAAGGCATTTCCGTAACTCCTGGCGTTGCTAGTGCGAACTCCGTTCTTGGTAAGAACGTGACATCTCTGTGCATCACCAGCCGTAATTCGGTTGAGTGCTTTGTCCGCATCGGCACTGGCGCTGGTCTAGCTGCAACGAGTGCTGACTATCTGGTTCCGCCAAACGGTCAGGTAAGCATTAGCAAATTCTTGGATTATGATCGGATCGCATACATCGCCCCTGCTGGCGGTGGTTCGCTCCACATTCTTCCTGGCGAGGGCTTCTAATGTTTCTGCTGACGCGCCTTCGGACTCGTCTGCGTTACTTTAACACAGGCGGTGGCCCCGTTCCTGGTGCGCTTCTTCAAGAGAATGGCGACTTCCTGCTTCTTGAAGATGGCGGCTACATTCTGCTTTAATAGAGTATATCCATGACGCAGATTCCAATCTTGAGTGGCATATTTACAGACAACGGGCCAGACTTTAGAACGTCTTATCCCGTTAACTTTGTTCCTGTGCCAAAAGCAAATGGAATCAGTAATGGATTCTTACGACCCGCTGAAGGCATTGTCGGCAACGGCACTGGCCCTGGCATTGATCGCGGTGGCATAAACTATAACAACGTATGCTATCGCGTCATGGGTTCTAAGTTCGTATCAGTTGCCAGCAACGGCGCTGTGACGATCTTGGGTGATGTCGGCAATGATGGCGATTACGTTACGCTAGACTATAGCTTTGAATATATTGGCATCGCGTCAAACAACAATCTATTCCTGTGGGATATAGCAACAGGCGTTCTCGCTCAGAACACCGACCCTGATCTTGGCATAGTTCTTGATACAGTGTGGGTAGATGGCTACTGGATGACCACAGATGGTGAGTTTCTGGTGGTTACAGAACTTAACAATCCGTTCGCAGTAAACCCGTTGAAATATGGTTCGTCAGAAGCTGACCCTGATCCAGTGGTAGCCCTACTGAAGCTACGCAATGAAGTCTATGCGCTCAACCGTCACACCATCGAAGTGTTCGACAACCGAGGTGGAGAGCTATTCCCGTTCCAACGCATCGAAGGCGCTCAGATTGAAAAGGGCGTGGTCGGCACACACGCTTGCTGTGTATTCCTTGAGAACATTGCATTCCTTGGTAGTGGCTTCAACGAAGCGCCATCTATTTATCTTGCCGCAAACGCAAACGCTACTAAGGTTAGCACGCAAGAGATTGACGAACTGCTGGCAACATTCACTGAAGCGCAGTTAGCGACTGTAAAGCTAGAGGCACGGAACGATAGGGCGCACGAGCATCTATATATCCACCTTCCAGATCGCACGATTGTATTTGACGCAGCGGCAACGCAAGAATTGGGCCAGCCTGTTTGGTTCACGTTGACAAGCAGCCTTGTGGACTTCGCTCGCTATCGCGCTCAGAACTTTGTGTGGTGCTATGACAAGTGGTTGCTAGGCGACCCTACCAGCAATGCCATTGGGTATCTGGTAAAGGATATATCGACGCACTGGGGGCAAAAGGTGCGTTGGGAATTTGGCACAACCATTCTATATAACGAAGGTCGCGGCGCGATATTGCAGAACCTTGAACTGGTTTCTCTAACAGGCTCGGTTGCGTTCGGCTTAGACCCAACGATTAACACCAGCTACTCGACTGATGGGCAGAACTGGAGCCAGCAGAAGTTTATCAAGGCTGGTAAGACGGGAGAGCGAGCCAAGAGACTTGTATGGTTCCACCAAGGCTGGATGCGTAACTGGCGCGTTCAACGTTTCCAAGGCACATCAGATGCTCATATGTCTTTTGCTAGGCTAGAGGCGGCAATAGAGCCGTTGGCTTACTGATGGCTGTAACTCCACGAAGATTAAGCCTGACACGGGATCAGTTTGCCTCGTTCCTTCAGGACTTCGAGCAGATTAAGCAATTCGAAAATCTATTTGCTACCGTTGATACGATGGCAAACGTGACAACTGACGAGATCAGTATTGCGGCTGGCAATGCTAATGCTAGTGCGAATGAAGCAAATGACAGCATTCAAAGGCTTCTGGACTCTTTAGACAGAGGGCCACCACCAGCATCACAAGAACAGATTGCAGCACTGCAAGAACAGATCACGGGTTTGCAGCAGATGCCACCACCAAGGCAGCATCGCACACCTCGCTACGGCTCTTTCTATGATACAACAACACAGACAGCCGCTGTTATTAATACAGCGTATGGTATAACCTTCAACACAACCGATTTATCATTTGGCGTGACTAGAGGCAGTCCGACTTCGCGCATTTATATAGATCGACCCAATGTTTACAATGTACAGTTTTCGGCTCAAGTAGATAAGACTGCTGGAGGTGTTGGATTTGTATGGATATGGTTACGCAAGAATGGTGTTAACGTTCCTGACAGCTCTGGTCAAATACGCATACAAGGTAATAACGCTGAATTAGTTGTAGGGTGGAATTATATCATCGAATTAAACTCTGGCGACTACATCGAATTAATGTGGGAAGTTGACGATACATCTGTTATTTTATTGGCTGATCCGGCATCTGCCGTACATCCTTCCGTTCCGTCAATCATCTTAACGGTGACTGACAATATAAGTTCTATGGAGACTTGATATGGCTGTAACAACTAAAGTTCTGATTCCAGCTAAGACGGCTGAGAACACACAGACAACGCAATATACCTCTGTGAATGTAACTACAGTCATCGACAAGTTTACCGCGACAAATTACAGCGCAACTGCTGCAACGATTAGCGTTAACCTTGTGGCAGTGTCTGGCAGCGCAGGAAATGACAACCTTATCGTCAAGACCAAGACGCTTCAGCCATCGGAAACCTACACGTTTCCTGAGCTAGTCGGCCAGGTAATTGTATCAGGCGGGTTTATTTCAACTATTGCGGGAACAGCGACAGCCATTAACATCCGCGCATCTGGACGGGAAATATCGTAATGAAAAAGCCAATGATGATTATTGAAGGCTTTGCTGGTCTGCGTGAGAGCGAACCATTCATCACCACTGCTGAGAACAAGAAGAACACGAAGATCGTGATCGACGATTGGATGCTTGGCCCTGAAAACCCAAGCAACGAGCGTGGCGCTAATCCTGAATACTGGGTGGCCTTGGGTGTAGCTATGCAAGTGGATGAGACTGAAGCTCGTCGGCGCAGATGTTCTAACTGCGAGTATTACGACAACAGCACCATGACCCAAGCCAAGATGGAAAAGATTCCATTCAACGAGTGGGACGTTGATGCTGGCTTCCGTGGCTACTGCCATAAGTTCGAGTTCATCTGTCATGATTTGCGTGCTTGTCAAGCACAAGAAGAACGAGAGTTTGAATTTGAAGATTGATTGTGATATGGTTTTTCCACAGAGCTTTTAAGAGCAGCCTGTGGCTCAATAGTAGAAAGCTTACTATGCTTAAAAGCGGAACGCCTGAATACTGGTTGCGTAGGAACTTTGCCGAAGCATTATCCTTGCCCGAAGATGCCGTTGAATGGCTCATTGACCTATGGCAAGTTGTTCAGCTTTTTGATGACATTGTTGATGGCGACAAGATAGACCGCGACGATGCTGATATGGCAATTTGGGCCGCATTGGTAGGATTGCCGTCAAATCCGTTCTATCAATTTCACTCTGCAGTATTGCTGCCACTCCTTAGCATTGCGATTCTAAAGTGGAAGGCATCTGATACCGTTGAATTGGCTGGTAATGCTTGCGCTACTAGCTTTGTCTGGCGTGCTGGATATTATGATATTGTTCTTGCGGCAGTGCAGTTGGTTCACGGCACACAAGCAGCAATGGAAATAGGTCACGTTGTGTTAAAGCTTTATGGCGAAAGCCTTGATGAATATATGAAGGAAATGTCTGATGCCTGATCCAGTAACAGGAATTGGCGCTGCTGTCAGCATTGGCGGCGCGGTTTTAAAGGGTAAGTCTGCAAGCAAAGCAGGCCAACTTCAGTATGATGCTAGCATGGCTGGTGTTGCCGAAACAAGGGCTGCACGCGAAGAAATGCGTGGATTGCTTCAGCCATATGTTTCTGCTGGTGGCCCTGCCTTAGAAGCTCAAATGGCTGCTTTAGGTCTCTCTGGCGCAGAAGCGCAGCAAGCATATGTATCTCAGCAAGAGCAAAGCCCGATCTTTCAGGCACTCAAGCGCCAGCAAGAAGAATCCATCCTTCAGAACGCGTCAGCAACTGGCGGACTTCGTGGCGGCAACGTTCAAGGCGCATTAGCTCAGTTTCGCCCTCAATTACTGAATCAGTTTCTTGAGCAGCAATATGGTCGTTTGGGCGGCATGACGCAATTAGGTCAGCGGTCTGCTGCTGGCGTTGGCGCGGCTGGACTGGATGCGGCTGGCGACATTTCTACGCTTCTTGGTGAAGGTGGTGCTGCAAGAGCGGGATCAGCTTTGGCAAAAGGCCAAATGTTTGGCGACATCCTCGGTTCTGTGGGTGGCGTTGCAAAGGGACTATTCTAATGGTTCAGCCGATTAATTACGCTGACTTAGCTGGAGGCTTTCAATCTCCACAAGAGGCATTTACTAATACGATTAAGTTGCGCGAATATTATTTGCAGCAGCAAAAAGCGGCTGAAGATGCACGGTTAGCTAAAGAGAAAACTGTGCGAATGGAAGCTGATTTAAAAGATTACACAACAAATCCAGACCCTCAAAAACTAGCTACTTTGCACCTGAATTATCCAGTCCTTAAAGAATCACTGAATAGCTATACGGCAACACTCTCAGATGCAGACAAGCGCACCACAACCGATTTTGCCACTCAAGCTTTCGGTTTAAATCGCTCTGGAAAAACTGAAGATGTTATAGGTTTGTTTGACCGCTATATCGCTGGTGCAGAAAAACGCCCTGATATGCTTCGCGTTCTCAAGGACGCTAAAGAAACATACCTAAAGATTGAAGACCCAAAAGCACGCGAAGCTTTGATTGGTTCTGTTTTGGCTGGAACAGGAAAAGATGGGCTTGAGCTTTACGATAAGATTTGGAACGCTTCAGGCCAAGTTAAACTGGATACAGCTAAGATTAAAGACCTTCAGGCCGAAGGATTTATACTTGGAACTCCTGAATTTGAAGCAGCAATGAAGTCAGAGCGCGAAAAGATAACTACAACACTTCCAGGTGGTGGTTTTTATAGTGGAAGCCCAGCAGGATTAGCGCAAATCTTGGGCGGTAAACCATTGCCTTCCAACGTGCAAAAGGGGCCACCGCGCCAGCCAACTACTAAAGCAGAATTTGATAAATTGCCTCCTGGTTCAATCTTTATTGATCCAAATGGTGTAACTCGTGAAAAGCCAGGAGGTCAGACGGCTGCTCCGTCTGGTAACTTTCGCTGATGGTAAAGTTGTGATTGGTAAACTATTTCCTAATGCAAGGATAACATCTGGCTATCGTGGGCCAAATGATCCGCTGTCTAAAAAGAACCCAAGGTCTTATCATCGCACACCTGGTGCTGTTGATATTGCCCCAATAGCTGGAATGACATTTAAAGAATATATTTCTGACATCAAGAATGCTGGTTATAAAATTATTGAAGCTCGTGACGAGGTAAAGAACCCGTCTAAATATGCTACTGGCCCACACTGGCACGTTGTGATTGGAACTTAATATGGCTACTCAAGAAAATTGGTGGGAAGGTTCTGCCATTGTTGCAAAGCCCAGCAAGGCGCAGCAAGTGGATGGCGGCATATATGTGCCACCAACTAAAACGCCTGAGCAAATAGCCGACGAAGCGCGTAAGGCGGAAGAGTTTGGCATGAAAAAACGCGGCGAAGTTCGCGAGGAAGAAAAATTCGGACGTCAGATGCAAGATTTGACGGAAGGTCAATCTAAAGCGGTTGATTTTTATCAACGCGGACGCAGCTCTCAGATTGAGCTTGAGCGGTTAAACTTAAATCCTGATGACCTTATTGCACTTGCCACTCAAGAAGTTTTGCCTTCTAATTTAGCTAATAGATTTTCTGATACTGATCGTCGCCTATATCGTGCGGCAGCAAAGAATTTTGCAATGGCTACACTGCGCCGTGAAAGTGGCGCACAAATTGCGCCTGACGAAATTGCAAACCAAATATCAATATTCTTTCCAGGTGCAGGCGCTGATGAAAGAGAAAAACAAGTCCTTAAAAGGCAGCGAGATTTAACCATACTTGGCCTTGGTAGTGCGGCTGGGCCTTATGGTCTTGAGCAGGCTAATAAGAATCTTCAGAGCCTTGGGTTCATTGATGATCAGGGTAATCCAATCATTCCACCTGCAGCGGGTGCAGCCGAGACTCCAGTAGCTGGCTTGGCTGCAGCACTTCCTGGTGATCGCGTTGTTGCGGAAAAGGATCTTCAAAATGCAAGGGAATTGCAGGCGGCGTGGCAAAGCGGTAAAACCATTGAGGAACTAAACGCCATTTCAATGAGAAATGTTGGTTCACCATTAACACCCGAATCTATCCAAGCGCTTACTGCGGACACTAATCGTCGAGCGCAGTTCACACCATACCTTGCTCCAATGGAAGATGTCACAAAAGACATGGGCCTTGTTGCAGGCGCTATTGAGACTGTAACTGGTTCAGAACGCAGTACACCTGAGATTGAGGCTGCTCCTGACTGGACAACTATGCCTGAGCTAAACGAGCTTTCTCTTTCTAGTGCTGGCACCGCTCTTGGTACAATGTTCTCAAGCCCAGAAGAATCCGTTAAGATTATTCAAGCCAACTATCCCAGCGTTCAAGTGCGTCAGGATGCCAAGGGTAACTACATTCTTCGTTCGCAAGATGGCAAGGAATATGGCATTAAGCCAGGTTTCCGCTTTAGCGATGTTCCTCGTGCTGCGGGTGGTATTTTTGCATTTACGCCTGCTGGAGCCGCTAGGACGGTTGCAGGCGCTGCGGGTGGCGCTGCATTGACGCAAGCTGGTATTGAGGCAACACAAGCCGCTACTGGCGGCACATTTGACCCTGCCGAAATCGCTCTTGCTGGTGCTGGTGGTGCTGGTGGTCAACTTATTTCAGAAGCTATTCCTGCTGCTATCACTGCTGTTCGGAATTTACGTCGTGGGCCAGCTGGTGCTTTGCCAGAAGCTATGCCTGTTCCACAGGCTCCACAAGCGCCAACAATGGCCCCTGCCTCTACTGCCAGCGAAGAAGCGGCAATAGGCCAAAGGCTATATGACATTCAAATGCGGTTAAGGGAGGGTATTGGTTCTCCTGAGTTGGAGCAAGAGGCGGCTGCTCTTGCTCGTCAATTGCGCGATCTTCAGACTCCCGAATATATGCGACCTGGTTACGTTCCGCCTCGCCGCGAACCATTACCTATGTCTGAACCGACACCAGCATCTACTACTAGCGAAGAAGCAATTCTCTCGCAAAGGCTGCGCGACATTCAGAATGAATTACGGACAGGCCCAGGGTCTCCGCAACTTGAACAAGAAGCGTCTGCTGTTTCTCGACGCCTGCGTTGGTTGCAGACACCTGACTATATGAAGGCTGGCGCTGTTGAGCCACCTCCGATTCCGCAAGCTACGGCCGCACCAATGGCTGGGGTTGCAGAAGAAGTTCTTACTGAAGCTGCCGCGCCATCTGCCTTTATTCCTATAGAAGAGCTTGATAACCTTATTTCTACAGCAACAAAAAAAGGAGCCGCCGGTAAAGCAGCGCAGCAAAAAATCATCGAGTTAGCCGAAATCAATCCTGAAGCTAAGGCTGCTGCTGAGAGCTTGGGCTTTGAACTTCCAATTGATGTTTACGCTGACAATCCTCAGATCAGGGCCGCACTTGGCTTGGAACGGTCGCAATTTGGAACCCCCGCACAAGGCGAATGGGATGTTACTCTTCGCAAGGCCATTGATAACGCGGATAATATATCGCAGCAGTTTGACGCTTTTTTTATTGAGGGAGTGCCAGCAACAGGAGCGGTTTCTCAAAAAATCAAAACTGGTCTTGAGCAATCGCAAAAGGCTTTAAAAAGCCAAGCTTCAGCGTTGTATAAAAAGGTTGATGAAGGTGTTTCTGCAAACGACCCTGTTAATCTTGATAATTTGTTTACAACCTTGCAGGAAGTAGTTTCGGAAGTTGGTGAAAGTGGTTTAAACCAGCAGGAAAAAAAGCTGCTTGATCTTTTCCAAACTGGTGAAGCCGGTGCAGGCGACATCACTTATGGTCGATTGATACGAGAAAAGGGGCTTATTCGAAGAGCTAAAGAGGGAAAAGAAAGCCCTTATGGATCGCTAGATGAAGCTTCATTGAAGCGTCTTGAAGGCGCTCTTGCAAAAGATCAGTTGGACAATGTTGAACGTATGGCAGGCGAAGAAACTCGCCGTAATCTACGTGCTGCAAACCTATTGTATGCCAAGCAGGGAGCTTTGGGCAAACGTATGGTTTCGGTTTTTGGGCGCGACCTTGAGGGCGACTTAAATTCACTGCTTCTTGGTGCAATGAGTGAATCCAAAACAGGCGGCGCACGAAAATTCAATAAACTAATAAAAACAGTTCCTGAGGAATATCGTAAGGAAGCTCTGGCAACCGCGATTGCATCAGCAACACGCTCTAAGGCATCGCAAGGTTTCGGCTTTGCAGAGTTCCGTGATTTTTACCCTGCATTACGCGCTAACCCTGAAGTCTTTGGTAAGATTGCTAAAGAAATGGGGCCTGACTGGGTAAAAGCTATGAATTCACTGCTGACCGTTTCCAGAAAAATGACTGACGCTAGGTCAGTGGCTGGATTAAGAACTGGAGCAACAACACAAGCCGAGCTGCGTAAGTCACTTGCGGCGCAAGGAAAGCTACAAAACTTCCTTAATTCAACTATGGCAAAACGTGGCGTTGGATTTGCTGCTGGAAGCACCCCTGGAATTAATATGTTTGTTCCAGACATCATTGAATGGATGAGCAGTATTGGAAAAAATAAATTAGTTGCCGCGCAACAGCTCTTTAAAGACCCAGCATTTTTGGACGCCTTAGAGCAAAGCGCATCACAAGGCGCTCCATCTAAAGCTGCTGTAAATAAATTATCGATGAATCAACGCTTCCGTTCATACGCAAAAGCATTTGGAATCAGCGATGATCCAAAGGTTTGGTTAAATTCTACATTGAGCGCAGCAACTCCGCAAATGGATGGGCAGCAACAGCCTGAATCACCATCCGGTGCACCAACAGTAGAAATGCCACAATGACCTTTCGCTGCAACATAATTTCGGCTATAAGCCCAAAGACGCAAGGGATTAAGTTCTAATGGCACTTACTCAAGTTACTGGCCCTTACCCAATATTCACTGATCTAGACGGTACGCCGCTGGATGACGGATACCTGTATATCGGTGCAATCAACGATGACCCTGAGACAAATCCGATTCAGGTGTTCTTTGACTCTAACCTAACCATCCCAGCTACGCAGCCTATTCGCACAAGCAACGGCTACGCTTATCGTAACGGCACACCAGCCCTGCTTTACACTGGTGGCGAGTTCTCGATCACGATCCGCAACAAGCGTAATGAGTTCGTTCTCTACAGTCCTGTAGGCTATGGCTTCGATCCTGCGGCTGTGTCTGCGTCTGTTGTCAAGAACGACTTTGTTGGTGATGGCGTTCAAGTGGCCTTCGTTCTTTCGGCATCGCCTAGCACCATCCTTGCTACCAATATCTTTATCAATGGCGTTTATCAGGAGAAGGATAGCTACACCCTATCTGGCAACACCATTACGTTCTCTATTGCTCCACCGCTGAACTCCAGCATTGAGATTCTGACGAACGAAACTGGCGTTATTAACACTGGTAACGCAACTGCTATCTCGTACACTGCAAGCTTCGCTGGGGCCACGCTGCAAAGCGTTCAGACTAAACTAGAGCAAACCGTTTCAGTTATGGACTTCGGCGCTGTTGGCGATGGTGTGGCTGATGATACGGCGGCTATTCAGGCTGCTCTTGATTATGCGGCTACAGTTGATGGCTGCACCGTATATTTCCCAGACGGCATCTATTTAATCAGCGACCCGTTGTTGGTCTACAGCAATACAACTGTTATGATGAGCGGCACAGTCAAAGTGGACACGATGCCTATTGGCGGATACGAAACCGTGTTCATAACCGATCCTGTCAGCCCCGCCGACAACATTCAGTTCATTAACCCTCAGATTGACGCTAACAATGTTGTACCGACTAGCGGTATTATGGTTCGCTACGGAGCTACCAATGTCCGCGTTCAAGGGGGCTATATTCGCAACTGTGCAAACAGTAGTGCGCTCTCCGGCGGGCGGGCGTTTAACATTGAAGGCGGCACTGGAACGCAGAACATCACTATTAGCGGCACAAACATTACTGGGTGCTGGAACGGCGTTTCTCTTGCTGGCGGCGCGGCGCAAGCTAACTCCAACGTCAGCATTACCAATTTAACGATTAGTGACTGTCAGGTTGCTATCTCGCTGTTTGGCAACACCTCTGGCTATCCGCACACAGGCGAATTTATGCAAGCAGTGTTCTCAAACATTGCTATTCGTAACTGCGGTCATCTGACAACATTTACAACGCAAGCTGGCGTGATTGTTTCAGATCGCGGAAGCAACGTGTCGTTTAGTGATATATATGTTTTTAACGACAGCACTTATGGCGCTGTTGGTTCTCTGTGGCGCGGCGATGCTAACAACATCAGTATGAGCAATGTCACAATGGACGGCACGCTTACTGCCGCGCTATTTGACTTTTCTAGCTATGCGGAGAGCAATTCCTACCCGTTGTCAGCCAACAGTTCGTTGAACAGCCGTTTCATGAACGTAAAACACAACGGCACAATACCCATCATTATTGCGCTGCCAATTAGCGGTGCTTCATATCTGACCAACTGTCAGTTTGATGTTATTACTGATGTTGTAACCAGCGGCGCTCCGGGAACAGCTAACACCGCCAACAAAACAACGTGCCGCTTAAAAGCGTACAATAAAACGCAAAACGCTTTTATTGAAGGTTTCTTGAGCGACATTGGTTCAGTAACATTTGCTGAGTGGACAGGTAAACTATACCCCGCCGACAGTTTTGCGGCGCGTGCATGGGGCTTGTTTGATGGTGTAACAGGTACAATGGCACGCAGCTTTAACGCTACTAGCGTTCGCAATTCGGCGGGGGACTACACCATATCATTTGGCAACACGGCCCCTGTTGTCAGCTATGTGGTTGTCGCATCTGCTGCCACCGCAACCGGATCAAATCAAGTTCTCAGCATCCAGAATAAGACGCAGAACGATTTTGATATTTTTACGTTTAGCGGCGGCGTAGCAACAGATATGCCAACCATTAACTTTGTCGTTTACTATTAAGGATACGCTTTCATGGCAGACAAAAAAATCTCCGCGTTAACTGCTGCAACAACACCTTTAGCTGGCACTGAAGTTCTGCCGATTGTGCAGAGCGCATCGACGGTTAAGGTAGCTGTTAACGATATGCTTGGTGTTACAAGCTGGACTTCACCAGCCGTTAACTCTGAAGGCAATATGTTTTTGCGTGCCACAGACACGTTAGGTACTGGCGTTGGTACGCAGATCGGTCTTGGCGGTAAGTATAACGCGACTAGCTACTTCCCCTTTGCTGCTGTTGCAGGGCGTAAGGAAAACGCCACCAATAATAACGTAGCTGGCTATCTGTCTTTGTTGACCACTACTTCAGGTGGCACATTGACAGAACGGATGCGGATTAGCTCAGCGGGTGATGCAACCGTCAATACTGGCAACCTCGTAATCGGCACTGCTGCCAAAGGCATCGACTTCAGCGCAAACACAAGTGCTGCTGGCATGACCAGTGAATTGCTGAATTGGTATGAAGAAGGCACATGGACGCCTACTTTTACAGGGTGGACGATTGCGCCGTCTTCCATAGTTGGCGCGCGATACACCAGAGTGGGCCGTCAAGTAACTCTGAACTTACTTGCGTTAGACGGCGTAATTGTGGGTGGCGTTTCCGTAATCGGAGGTCTTCCGTTTACCTCATCGTCAGCTAACGGCGCGGTTGCGTTGCTAAAAGATGTTACTGGAAGTAATATATCTTCGTTTGCAACAGTTAATAATAACGCAACTCAAATTGCATCAATGACCTCCGCTACATTTACAGGTCTGTATTGGGCGCTTTCTGTTTCTTACATTGTATAAGGTATATCGTAATGACCCTGACTAAAGCCACATATTCAATGATCGACGGCGCAGTAGTCAACGTGCTGGATTATGGCGCTGTTGGTGACGGCATAACAAACAGCGCCGCCGCAATTCAGGCAGCTATTGATTTTGCATCAGCTAATGATGGCGGTATCGTTTTTATACCAAGCGGATCGTATGTTTGCTCAACAGGCTTGATATTAAAGCGCGGCGTTAATCTGGTTGGTGAAGGTACGGCGCACCACGCTTTTTACACAAACCCTGCATACCAAAAAACAGGAACGGTATTGCTGGTTACGGCTGCTGCTGCTGGCGATTGCATTAAGTTTGAAAGCAATGTCAAAGGGCATTTTGGCATTTACAATATGTCAATATACGACAACGGTAGCGCAGCCATACGTTCTATCTGCAACATCTCAGGCATCCTGCATCCCCGCCTTGAAGATGTGGAGTTTGCCTGTCTTAACACTGCACGCGGCACTGGTCTTTACATATCTAACGAAGCAGCTTTAGCACCTTTCACGGGGCAATCGCTTACCCTTTACGGCGCATACCGAAACGTAGTTACAATTAACGTACAAGATGGCGTTGCGATATTTAATGATTGCAACTCTAACGCATTTTTTAGCGGCTCCTTTGGTGCAACGCGGTATTGCCTGTACATGACAGGAACTTACGCGGTTCCTTTGGCTACCAGCTTTACAGGCTCATCTTTTGAGTCAACATATAACGCGGCGGTGCAAGATATTGCTTACGTCCCCGGCGCTAACAACATTCATGGGTGGACTGAAAAAGTTAACGCATACGTTGTTAAGTTTGTAAAAATTGAAAAAGCTAAATCAACAACCTTTTCGGGATGCTATTTTGAAAACGGTGGAACCGCGCTTACATATAACGACGGGACTAACGGCACATGGGATTTAGCTTCTGTCGTAGCATTAGATTATCTAGTCGCCATAACGGATATTGACGGCACAGATTTTCTTGGTTGTTCTTGGAACAACTTTTTGTTTGATAGGGCAAACCGCACAACCGCCGATACACTGCCCTTTTTGGTAAGCTACAGTACCGACAACCCCGCAGCACTTGTGCGCCGGAATACATCTGCACAGACGGTGGCGGACGCCACGCACGTAGCCGTAGATGTTTCAGGTGAAAATCCGGTTATAACTGATGGGGCCGTTATTGATTACGATCCCGCTACGAAGACGGCCACTTTTAGGCAGACTGGAACATATATAATTAACGCAGTTGTTTATTTTTCAAGTTTTGCTGGCGCGTCAAGTTTTACTTACGCGCGCTTAACCGCGGCTACATATGTATATTACGGACCTAATGTTGTTAAGGCCGCAGGCACGCAAGACGTAGCTGTTTCAGCGTATTGTGTTGTGCAAGCTGTGGTAGGTGATACGTGCCTACTTGAAGTGTTCCAAAATAGCGGCGTGAGCCAAACAATTTCAGCGTCCCCTGACAGAACCTATATATCAATAGTCAAGGTATGAAGGACGACTAACAAGATTGCCAGACTGCATCAAATGAGTGAGACAACATGAACACGATTGACAAAACACAGGCTCAACTCAACACTCATGAAGAAATCTGTGCATTTAGATACGAAAGCATCTGTGCGCGAATGAAGCGCCTAGAAAGTATTGGCATCACTGCTTGTGGCACAATCATTATGTTGTTAATTGGCATCTTGTTAAGCATCTTACTCAAAGGTACTCCATGAGTATAATTCTTGGTCAACGTAGCCTTTCACGGCTTGAGGGTGTTCACCCTGATCTAGTGCGCGTTGTAAAGAAGGCTGCGACAATATCTGACTTGGACTTTACTGTGCTTGAGGGTCTCCGCACTCTTGAACGGCAACGCAAATTGGTTGCAGAGGGCGCATCAAGGACTATGAAGTCTCGCCACCTTACTGGACACGCTGTTGATCTAG
>Ga0209354_10000175_pt1 | contig 31353 bp, 6 predicted proteins | sample LauGreSpBDMM15DD_2_FD_187562 | JGI IMG/M metagenome (GOLD analysis project Ga0209354, IMG submission 187562) | Freshwater lake microbial communities from Lake Michigan, USA - Sp13.BD.MM15.DD (SPAdes) (version 2) | ecosystem: Environmental > Aquatic > Freshwater > Lake | place: Lake Michigan, USA...
CAAAAAATAGTCTTTTTATTTCTGATTGGTCTTCTCTTAATTCTAAGAGTTGTTTCAATTTGTCTTCTGGTAACCTATACCTGTTGTGAGCATGAATAGGGAGGTTTAAAGCCTTAATTTCATGGGGTTTCAATCTTAAAGGGTTGTTCATAATAAAAAGATTAAGTTAGATTATTTACCTTTTACCTTTTTCAAGTTAGGGTTTTTAGCTTTAGCTGCAGGAGATGCATTTCTAGTTGCTGAAGCAAGTATTGCTCCTGCTGCTTTTTGAGATACTCCTTGTTTAGAAGCTATATTTGATTGTACAGCTTTAAATCCTGGGTGTTTTTTAGTTGCCATAATTATTCTATTAGATTTTCATTTTCATCATAATTTGATTTGTTAATTTCAGGCACTCCTTCTATTTTTACATTGTCATTTTGATAACCTGAAATTGCTTTTTCATTTAAGAGTGCTTCAGCTCTTTTTGTATCTGGAATATCATAAAACTTTTCTACCTCTTTTCTAATTTCTTCTTTTACATCAGCTCTTTTAGCTCTTCTTTTACTAAGTTCCCTTTTTAAATCTGAATCAAAGAATTCTTCAAATGGAGAATCTTGTTTATAGTACTTTCCTACTAAGCTTTCATAACCTAATAAATAATCTTTTGTACCTATTTTATCAATGTTTCTAATCATCATAGGTAAGAACATTTTTTTAGCTTGTCTCCAAGTTCTAGAATCTCCTTCATTTTCTCCTGACTGTATTCTATCTTTTTCTAAGTGAGTAAAATAAAGACTAAGTTTAACAGCATTATCTACTAAGCTATTTGCTCCTTGTTTTTCTATTAAACTCTGATACATTAAAAGAGGATTATCTGCAAAGTTGTTTTCACTATATACATTAGAAGCTAGATTTAAAATCATGTTGATGTACCAAGTATCTTGTTCTTTATTTTTTTCATCATCATCTTTATCTGTACCTCTTAAAGCCATAAAAAGCATTGACACTATTGTAGTCATCATATTGGCTTGTAAACTTTTTGTAAGCAATTGAAGATTTTTAAAGTTTTGTTTATCTTCCTCACTTTGCATTGTTTTTTCAAAATCTGTAACTACTTGAGGTATATAGTTTTTACCTGTTAAAACTCCTGTAACTATATTACTAGTTGTAATACCTAGACCTAAAGTTAAATTATAACCTACATATTTAGTTTGATTCCAAGTACCTTGTTTTGTAACTGAGTGTAAAGGAGAAAGAGACTCTCTTCTATTTTTTCTAATTTTATAAGCCATATACCCTATAGCTAAGGCTGGTATAGCTATTGCAGCTCCTCCAGCAAAATTAGCTGTAACAAGCCCTGCTAAGGCACTCTTACTAATAAAAGTAGCTATTGCTGAAGATCTTGTTTTTGGATTCATTATAGGGCCTACATAATAGCCTGAGTGTTCAATTCCTAAAGCTAAGTCTGTTTGTTTATAAGCAAATCTGTCATATAAAAATTGACTTACCCAAGTTTTAAATTGAAATAAGACTCTACCTAAAGTAGTTCTTTTTCCCATGACAGAACCTTCTTGAGAGTAATCACCATTCAAAGAAGCATTGACTCTTTTGTTTTCTACTTTCCAAAGTAACATTTGTTCAGAGTCCATTTTTTCAAAATTAGATATGTTCTCTGGACTTCTCCATTCTGGTTTTAAAACTAATTGTCCTTCTACTATTTCATGAGCTTCAAATTGCTGCCCATCAAACATTTTAATTGTATAAGGACTACCATCTGAGTTTTTCTGAGTAGGGTGTTCTATCATTACATCTTGTGCTCTTGCCATTAAAGAAACACTTTGATTTATCCATTCTACTTTTTTAGTCAAATACATACCATCAGTAAAAAAAGTACCAGTAGACAGTATTTTAGAATTTTCTTCTTCTCCTCTTTGTAATTCTGAAGTTTGATCTTCAATAACTCTTAAGCCTTGAATAAACAAAACTGCTTTTTTCCACTCTTCTTGATGATTATTTAAACTAAATTTATTACCTAAAGATTTAAGAGGATGCCCTAGAACAAAGTTCATTGCAATGTTTGCATTTCCCTCTTCCCAAAATTGACCATCTCTATTTAAAACCATTACCATTCCATTTAAAAAGTTTTTTAAAGGAGCAACTTGATTCCAAGCCAGCCCAGCTAAAAAAGGCAATTTTATAAGAACACTTTCTGCAATAGAACCTACAGTATAATCTTTTCCCATTAAAATAATAGAGTTCTCTAAGCTTTCTTTCTCTTTATTTAATTTATCAAAAACACTTGCATCTAAAAAAGGATCTTCTAATTGAGTGTTTATATTCTTAATTCTTTTTGTGTAAGAGTCAAAAAGTTTTTTTTCTGCAGGACTAAAATTTTTATAATACTTTCTTCTTAATTCTCCATTGTACTTATTATAAGTATCTTCTCCTCTTATTTTTTCTGTAATATTCCCCCACTGAACATTATTTATATTTTGGTTATATATATTCTTTCTAACCCAGTGTTCTAATTTTACAGCTCCTTTACCTTCTTGAGTACCTGACTCTTGATTTTTTTTATTTATTCTGTTTAATAAAACAGAAATAGTATTTTTTGAATTTACTCTTGCTTTATGTTCTGAAACTAAATCTAAATTAGCTTTTAATAGTAAAGGTAAATTCATTGATTGTTGAGCAACAACATTATCTATAGCATATTTTTTTAAATCTTTTACTTTAAAAATTCCTTTAGTTAAAATATCATCTATATTATCTTTGTCTAGTAGTTCTAATATTTCTTTTTGTATATTTGAAGGAAGACTATTCCAATTAATAGGGGAAATGTCTTGTAAATTTCTGTTTAAAATATTTTTTAACTCTGTAACAGTGTTTCTATACTCTCTGTTAGCTATTCTTTCAGCTGTAATAAGTTGACCAGAAATTTTTATTTCTTTACTATTCTTTTCAGTATCTGTTTTTACACTGGCTATATCTTTAAGAAATTGACTTAAGTTTTCATAATAAGCTTTTATATTTAATAAATGTCCTAATCCATTCTTAGCTAGTTCAGCAAAAGATTTATCCATTAAAGTTTCTCTAAAATTTTTACGAGAATGCATTAATTGACCTCTTTCTAAGTCTATACCTGTACCTAATAATCCATCTTTTATTACATCATTTGCTTCTTTAAAAGCTTGATACATTTCATATAAAACAGGATTTTGTTCAATTACATTAAAATCTGAGTTAAAATATTCAGCGTTTTTTGGTATAATAGATGTGTAAGTTAATTTTGCAGGAAACTCAATATTTTGAGTACCTAAAAGTACAGGTACTTTATTTGTGTTGTTATTAAAATGACTGTCTGCAAAAAGTAAAGGATCTATAGTATCAATAGCTATTTTTAATTTATCTTTTTCTGTTTGAGACAAACTTTGATAGTCATTTAAACCTAAACTTGTTAATTTTTTATTTACTAATTCATCTCTTTTTTCTAAAAAAAGTTGAAGTTTTGTTCTTTGCTCATTAATTAAATCATCATAGTTTTCTTTACCTATTTTACTTATTAGACTGTTTTTGTAAGCACTAGCAGAAGCACTATTACCTCCTTTAAATCTATCTAAAGAATTATCTGTAAATATGTCATGTAATAAAGTAAAGTTTACAAAATCAGCATTTGAATTAATTTCATTATACTGTTCTGTTAAAACTAAATTTCTTTCTTTTGCATCAGTAGCTTCAGCCATTTTTTTATTATAAACACTGTTAATACCTTGCTTATAATCAAACCAATCATTAGAAAATTTATTTATTAACCTGTAGTTTTTATTTTGTGAAGAGTCTCTTTGAAAAAAGAAATCATAATTATAAATATTCTTACCTAAAACTCTTGTGACTTTACCTAGTCTTTTTAATTCTTGTTGTCCTTTTTCAAGAATATTATTAATTTTATTAATAGCAGGAGTAATAAGTAATTTTTCTCTTTCTTGTTCTAACTCTAACTCTAGTCTAGCTAACTGTCTAGTAACATCTGCTTTTGTACTTAAGTTTTTATCAATAGATAAAGCTTCATTTGAAAAAATAGAAGCATCCCTTAGTTCATTTAAAAGAGTTTCTCTTATTTGAGGTAATGTCATACCTTTATATTTACTTAGTCTTTTAAATGAAACATAATGTTTATCTAAAAGATTTAAATAAACTTTATCATAAGTATTGTCTAATTTTCTTTCTAATTTTACTTTTTGAACAATTATATTATTTATAGTTTTCATTAAACTATCTTGTTCATCAATACCATTAAACATGCTATTTGAATTAACAATATTTAAATTAGTATTTAAGAAATCTAATAAATCTTGAGCTAAATACAAATTGTCAAAATCATTTGTATCTAACAAAGTATTTATAGTTTCAATATCTTTATTAAAAAATTCTTCTAAAACACTTTCTGTTACACTGCCTTTTTCAAATTTAGTTATCTCTTCTTGTAAAGAAGTTTTTAAATTGTTTAATTTGTTAATATTTGAAATAGTAGAAGCAGTTTTATTTTTACCACTTATAGTATATAACTTAGCCAAAGCTTTTTCTACTTTTTTTAATAAAGCTTGTTTATCTTTTAAATATGTATCATAATTAGGAGTAAAAAAACTTGCTGCTGTTAGTGTAGGATTAGTATTGATAGCTTCATCAATAATCTCTTCTTGAAAATTAGGATTTTCTTTTCTTTCTTCTAGTTTAGTTTCTAATCTATCTTGTCTAGTTCTTTCTAATACTTCTTGTTGTAAGTCATGTTTAGCATTAACTACATCTATTCTGTTAAGTTCTTCTTCTGATAAAGTTTGATCTTGTCCAAACTCTTGATTTAAAAAATCTAATTGCTCTTTTCTACTTTTTTCAACTTGTCTTTTTTCATTATTAAAGTAATTGTCAATAGCTTCATCTACTTGCCACTTACTTTCTTCTATCTGCTGTCTTTCAAGTTCTCTGTCTTTTGTAGTTTCCAATAGACTACTTAATTCCATATCTTTAAAAAGACTTAAAACTTCTTCTTTTCTAGGTTTTTCACTAGTAACTGGCACTCCTCCTCTAGTAATTTCCCAAGTGTATTCATCTGCCTGCCCTTGCTGTTCAAAAGTTACAAACACTTTTGAATCATTTTTTTTATTATAAGTTTCAATTCTTTTCTTAACTAAGTTAGTTTGAAACTTAGATAATTTTTTTTTGTAAATACCTAACCTTTTTGACAAAGGTGTAAAACTAAAAACATCTTCTTTAGTAGGAAACTTTTCAAGACCATTAACATCTTGCCAAAGAGAAACTTTAGCTTGAAGCACTGGTATACTTAATCCAGTTTGTACTCTTAAACTTTTAAACTCTTTGGTATTAATATTTACACAGTTTGCCATAGTTAATTACATTTTTTAATTCTTTCTTGTTCTTCTTGACTTAAGGTGTCCCATTCTTCTTTGGTAATACCTAGTGTTTCTATTGAAGAATCAAAGGTAATTAAATTATTTGAAATCATTTCGTCTTTATTCTCTTGTTCTAAAAGAGGAGTAATAAGCTTATCAAATTTATCATAAATTTTATCAAATTTAGCTTTGTCTTCTTTAGTAGTTAAACTAGATTTTTCAATTTTACCATTTGTTTCTACAGCACTAGGAAATGCTATTTTAAGCTCTTGTTGTTCTTCTTGTCTTAAATCTTCAATTTTAGTTTCATTACTAAACAATTTCATTTGATTTTTATCAATATACTCTTTAGGAACTCCTTTAATTATTCTATCTGCAAAATGAGAAATAATATCATCATTCATAAAATCAGAGTCAGAAAGATTATACCAAGCTGTTACAATTTTTAATCCTTCTATAGGATTATCTCTTAAAAACTCAAGTTCTGCAATAGCTACATCTCCTTCTTGCCATTTGTCTTGAGCATATTCAAAAGCTGCAGGTCCATACTCTTTTTTAAATAGTTCTTCTACTTCTTCAGTTGTAAGTTCTTCTTTATTGTCATCATCATATTTACTCCAATTAAAACTTTCTCCATACATTCCAGCTTCTTTTAATTGACTTAATTCCATTAAAGTTTTAGTATCTACAGAAATATTTTCCTCTAATTGAAGAGTAGCAGGTAATTTTTGACTTACTCTTTCATTTAAAGGGACTTCAATACTTCCTTTTTGATTCATAACTTCTTTACTTGTATCTATTTGCCCTAACCCTATTTGGTTACCTGCAAGATTTACTAAAGATAGGTCTTCTCCAGTAAGTAATTTAATTGTTTTTGAAGCTTTTTTATTACCCTGTTCTTCTGCTATAAATCTCATTGACTTACTTATAGCTTCATAAGCTACAGTATCTTTTTTAAGTTCAGGATAAATAGTATCTACTATTTTCATAATAGTTTCTAATATTTTTTCTATAAAGTTTTTACTTGTTCCTGGATAAGCAACCTTGTTCATTTCATTTTGAAAATCAACACTTGTCAAAGCCACAGCCATAAACTCTTTGATATTATATCCAGCATAGTAGATATTTTTCTCATCTTCTGTAAAATTATCTTTATTTAATCCTTGTTTTTTATCTGTAATTTCAGCTATTTCTGTAGCAAATTGTTCTCTAAATTTAGAGAAAACTTCATGTAAATCTTGGACATAACTTGGTATAGATACTCCTTCTTTTAAAGTAACTCCATCAGCTTGATAATAATTCATTATCTCTCTTGATGTAATACTGTGTATATATTCATGTACTAAAGTCATTGCTGCTTTATTTGAATCAGTTAAGGTGCTATTATGCAAAGTAACTTTATTTGCAACAGAATAAAAAGAACCTGCAGCAGAAGAATTTGAATCTATTTCAAATTTTGTTGTGTTATCTTGAAATTGACTAAAGAATTGTGTTGCTGTTTTTAAGAATTCATATTCTTTTGCTAAAGATAAATTTTGAATCTTAGCTAAAGCATCATTAATATTTGTAACTCCTTCAAAATCAAGAGTTGCATCATAAATTTGATTAATATTACCTGGAATATCATTTTCAATTATTTCTTTTTGTTTTACATCAAAATTTACTACTTCTTTTTCTCCATATTTATATTCAGAAATTCCTCTTCCTCCAATAGTGTTTATCTTGTAGTAATTAAGATTACCTTTATGTTCATATAAAGACTCTCCTAGTCTTAAAAATGCAAGAGGGTTGCCATCCAAAAACTTAGGGTTAAAACTAAACATTTGAGGAGTTTCTGAAGTATCATTTGGATCAAATACTACTTGTTTTCTTGGTACTTTTTTAGCTTTATTAGAATTATGTTGAAAATATTGTCTTGTAAAGTCAGCAACATTTGTTTCATTTACTCCTAAAATTTTACCAAAAGGGTCTGTATTTGTTTTATTATATTTACTTGGATTATACTTTTGTAATTGAGCATTAGCTGTAACAAATACTTTTTTTACAGAGCCATCAGCTTGTTTTACATCTTTATAATTACCAATAGTTTCTAATACTTCAACAGGAATAACTTTTACAAATTGAGTTGCTTCTTGAACTCCTCCTTCAAGATATGCATAAGCTATTAAATCAGTTGCTAACATTCTTGTGTTATAAGGCATACCATTTCTGTCTGGTAATTTATAATTGTTTTTAATTAACTCTGGAACAGCATTGTACAAGTTTTCTTGATTATTAGTACCACTATCTGAATTGTTAAAACTTATAGTAGATAAAGTATTAGAATCAAAGTTTAAATTAAAACTCAATTGTTTTAACAAAGCGTTTTCTTTGATACTTCTTAAAGCCTTAGTGTTCTCTTTGTTATAAACTAAAGAGTGAACATAAGTGGACAAAGATTTGTGAGAGTCTGTGTCTTTAAATAAATCAAATCTTACAGCATCAGTTTCTCCATTAAAAATATTATTATTTTTATTTGAAAAAATGTATTTCTTTAATTCATCAATAACTTCTTCATACTCTTCTTCTGAGACATCTGTGAAGGCTTTACCTGAATTTTCTACAATTTCTTTTACAGTATCATTTAATGCTTCACTTTGAAAAGGAAAAAAGTCTTTAAATATATTGTTACCAATATGTAATCCATTTATAACTATTTGTCCTTGTGGAGTAGTAGGTTTAATATAGTATTCTCCTGTGTCATAATAACCTTGTGGTTTTTCTGATACAGAATCTTTTTTTATAAAATCTCCTAGCAGTTTTTCTATATTGTTAAATACCCCATTTTCTGAAATAGTTTTAAGTCTTTCATATTTTAATTTAGACCCAACCATAGATTTTCCTAAGTCATTAGTATTTATCACAGACTGTGCTTTTTGTAATACTTTAGCTTTTTCATTTAAATTAATAAAAGTCATAAAAGCTGCTGTTTGTACTCCTAAATTTTGACCATTAGATTTTACACCATTTACAAGATTCTCTGGAGTTAATATTTTACCATTAAAATCTGTTATAGCAGTTCCATCTTTTTTATTTACAAACATATAAGTACCATCTCCTTGTTTTGCATAGCTTATTCTTTTACCTGATAAGTTTAAAATTGTATTATCTATCAATTTGTTTTTATCTAAATAACCTCCTAGTACTCCTTTTGAATTTTTTATACTGTTGTTAAAATCAGTAATAGCTGGCTGAGAAAGTAAATAAAAAGGAAGAGAGATAGTTTGAGATTTGTTAGTAATTTTATCTATATACTCAACAGTGTCAAAACCAGCTAAAGTTAATAAGGCATCTACATTTATAGTTTCAGCATTTATACCAACTTTTGTTAGTACTTGTTCTTTTTCATTATCTGTTGCTATATTTTCTCTTTCTGCTAATACATCAGCAATAGTTCTACTACTATTTAAAGTATAGATTTTACCAAACTTACCATCAAAAATTAAATCTCCTATTTGAATAAGACCATTGTCAACTAAAGAAACTTGATTTTCATTTTGTTGCATTAAACTACTGAGAGTTGTAGCATTAGCATATACTCCAATAGCAGTTTTACCAATAGCTCCAAAATTCATTTTATCTTTTTGATAAATGTAAGACAACATAGTGAAGCTTTTTTGTCTTGACTCATATTGTGCCAAAGCTTGTTCTTTAGATATACCTTTAAGTTCTCTTTCAGAAATAAATTTTGCTTTTTCTTTTAAAGTGTTGTCTTTTTCTAATTGTTGAGCTTGTTCTTTAGCAACAGAAATAGACAATACTTTGTTTATTTTTTGTTGAATTTTAGCAGAAGGGTTATTATAAACAGCTAAGTGAGTTTTAATGAACTCATTTTCAGCAAGTTTTTTGTCATACTCCAACTCTATAGATTTAATTTTATTCTCTAAGTTGGCCCCTTCATTTTGCATTTCACTTACAAAATCATCTCCAAATGCTTTTCTAATTTCTTCATAGAAATAATCCATACCTGGAAGTCCTATATCAGATTTATAGATATTGTTTTCATCAGCTAAAAGACTTTTTAAAGTTTTTAAACTGTTGTACTTATGTTTTTGTGTTAACACTTCTATTTTACCATCTTTATTAGTAAGGTGGTTTAACATGTAAGTACCTTCTTTATCAACATCATAATCAAGACCTTTTTGCTTTGTAAAGTTTTTAGGTACTATCATTAAGTCTCCTTGAATAGAAGGTAAGAAACCTGCTATTTCAATAGATGCTCCAGAGACATGAGAAGAAGTAGGAGTTCTGAAAGAGAAAAGATTTAATAGTTCTTTGTCTATCATGTTTTCTTTTAAACCTAAAGAACCATTTTCATTTCTTTTTAAATATTTTGCATTGTCTACACTTCCTGAGGTTTCATTGTACCCTTCAAATAAATCTATTAATTCATTCTTACTTGTTTTAAATTTAGAGGGTACAAATACTTGAGCTTTATGAAAGACTACTCCTGATTCCTCTGTAGTAGTGTGAGTACCTTGCAACTCTTTACCATTATAATTATTTAAATAAATAATTTTTGATTGGTCAATACCTTCTAATCCTTCTTTCATTCTAAAACCACTTTCAGAACCAGCAACATAAGAGTTACCAGGAATTTTATGTTGTAAAATTCTATTAGTAACTAAAGAATTAAGTAGTGCTTCATATCTGTTACTATCTGTAGACAACCATAAAGGAGTTTTAAAATCGTAATGATACCCTAACTCTGCTTGTAATTTTTCTATTGTAAGACCTCTTACTGACTTTAAACTATACCCTTTTTCTACAGCTTCTTTTACTAAAAGAGCTTGTAATTTTTGAGTAAAGGCTAGTTTATTAGTTATTTGACCTTCAGGAGACATTTCCAACTCTCTAAAAAGTTGTTGTTTTTTTGTATCCATTAATTTTTCAAAAGTCTTTGTATAGTGATTATACAATTCTTTTCCTGTAACCATTTTACCATCTAATGAAAAAGTAGCAAAAGCATCTCTTTCTTTTTCAGTATAGTTTTCTACAACTCCATCTCCAAATAACATCTTAAAGAATTGAGTACTCATAGCAACAGTATCTACTTTCTTTTTATCAGATTTAAAAGGTACATCTTGTTGTATTCTAAAGTTATTTCTATCCAAAGTTAAGACAGAATTATTCATACCATTCTCATCAAAAGTATTTGTAGTGGCATCAAACCCATTAAAAATATTTTCTAATGATTGTACATCAAAAGGATTTACTTCATTGTTAGATTTAACAGCACCTACCTTATTTCCTGTTTTATAAGAAGCTCTTACTCCATTTCCAGTTTTAGCTTCTAACTCTTCCATTTTAATCCTTAAAGCATTTAACTTAGTTGGACCTGTAAATTGTTTTAATAAAGGAAAAGAGGAAGTTTTAATGTAAACTACTCTGTTTACATCCCACTTTTCATTATAGTAAGTACCTGTGTGTACTGGTTTAATAGGTTGCAATACAAATTTTAAATCTTCTTTAGATAATTGAATATCACTTTCAATATTATTCATAATTCTTTTGTACTGCTCTACATTTAATCTACCTAATTTAAATAGGATATTAACGTGTTCTTTAGCTGTAGTATACTCTTGAGCATCAGTAGATTCAATATCAAAATAATCTTCAATAGAAGGAAATTGTTTTTGTAAACTTTCTCTAATTTTACTTTGCTCATCTTTATATTTTACTAATACTTCAGGAGAAATTCCTACTAAACCTTGCTCATATCTGTTAATGTTTTCTGCTATCTCATCATATTTTTCTAATGCAGCATAAGATTCTGTTTTATCTGTTTCAGGATAGTACAAATCCATTAGGTATCTTGCATTCTCACTAATGTCTACAGAGTCTTGTAAAAAGATTTGATGATATTTTTCATTGTAAGAGTTAGCTATTTTATTACCTGGAGCAATAAGAAGAGCTAATCTCTTTCCAAGATTCACTCCAATTTGTTTATTTAAAGAAATATACTGTTGATCAGTAGTTTTATTATCTAACCCTGTTTCAGTCACTTGTTTATCTTTAGCATAGTTAGAGATATCTCCAGCAAATACTTTAAACAAATCTGCTTGATGAATCATACTATTTAAAACAAAATCATATAAGGCTTTAGTAGTGTCCTTAGAAGAGTTAATTTCAGTAAAATACTCAGAATCAAACATTTCTATTAACTTGTCTCCTGCTATTTCTTTAAAGTGATTCACTTCTTCTTCAACTACTTGAGAAATAATTTCTGAAAACTGTTGATTGTATTCAGCCAACAATAAATCTGGGCTAATATTATCCATCATAGCCATTTTATCTACAAGTCTTATACCTTTTGCATCTTTAATATTGTTTAATGCAGGAACTAAATGAAATATTTTGGCAGCTTTATCATAATCTGATATGTTAGTAGCTTTTACTGTGTTATGAAAATTAGCAATTCTTTCTAATTCTGGTTTAACAAGTTGTTTAATCATTAAGTTTTTTACTTCTTGAGATATAGCCATATCTCCTGCTTCATTAGAGGTAAAAGATAAAGGAGAAGCCATAAAGTCAAACACTCCTGTTTGTAAATAAGTGTTTGTACTCTTATCAGACATAGTTAAATTCAACATATTAGCAATCCTAATAGGAAAACTATCAATTGTTGCTCCTATTAATTTTTCACTTCTTCTATCTTGAAAGCCAGTAAAAGTAGCTAAGAAATAATCTAAATCTGATACATCTGTAATTCCAGATTTTCCATAAACAGGTTTACCTGCTTCTTTCATTGCTTCTAGTCCTACATGGCTAATACTAAAAATACTTTGAAACTCAGGATGCTCAGACAAAAGTTGTAGTATTACAGAGTCTTTTGAAAAAGAGAGATCTTGTAAATTGTCTATTAGATTATTGTTTTTATCTGTAACACTCCTTTTTAAATCCATTACTTTATCTGTAATGTATTTAGTAGGAACTAATTTAGAAATATTTTTACCTGAGTCTCTAAAAGAGGTAGAGTTTAAATTTGTATCATTAGCTACTTCTAGTTTAATAATTGCATTAGTAACTCCTCCTAAATTAGATAAAATATTTTTTTCATTATCATATACATCTTCTTTTTTTAGACCTTTTAAAAAGGTTAACATAGGTTTTAACAATCCTCCATTATCTAATGTGTAAAGATCATTTAGAGTTTTGTATCCTTTGTTATAGAACTTCTCATTTAAAATGTCATTCCATGTAGCATCTTGCATTATTAGTCCTGATTGTTCTAGTAACATTCTAATTTCACTTTCAGCTTTTTCTTTGTTTTCTCCCTCTAAAGTTATCAAATTAGGATACTCTTTAAAAAGACTTTCATATCTTTTTATTAAATCATTTACAGAATTTGTGTTTACAGTTCCATCTTGATTATATACAATTGAAGTTTTTAAAGAGTTTAAGTATTCTTTTTTAACAACTCTTTTACCTTCATTACTATCATTTTCTAATATTTTTAGTTTTGTAGCATTGTTTATTTTACTGTATTGAGCAGACTTAGAATTTAAACTATGTTTTACAAAAGTAGTTAAGAAAGTATTTTTAACTTGTTCATCAGCATTTTCTAGTTTTTCTAGCACATCTTTAATAAAAGGGGCCTTTGAATTTTGTAAAGTCTCTATTAGAATATTATAATCAGAAGGAATATCAATACCTATAGCTATGTTTTTAATCAGTTGATTAAAAATTTCATTAAACTCCATGTAAGAATCTAGTCCTAAATAAGTTGTAACTTTACCTCCTTGTTTATTATACTGAGAAATACTATTTAAAAACAATCTTAGATTAGGAGTGACCCCTTTCTTTAAATCAGTTTCAATAGACTCTTTACTATAATTTTTATCTTCTATTCCAACATTAGAGTTGTCCTCTTCTTCTTCTATAACTTTAGAATCAATTTTTAATTTATCAAAAGATTTATTAAAAAGAGCTTCATACTCTTCTGTTAGAGTTTTTAAGTTTTCTAAAGTAGAATTAACTATTTCATTTATTTTTTTGACAGTGTTATCTTCTGTAAAAGTCTTTAAATTTTCTTTTACAATATTAACTTCAGCAGTTCTGTCTTGAACAATCTTGTCAACTTCTGTTTTTAAAACATCAAAGATTTGTTTTTTTACTTCATTAGTAATAGGTTTAGATATATCAACTTTATTATCAATAAGATACCTTGTCATTTTACCAATAAAGAATTGTTTTACAGCATATTCTTGTTTAAAATCTAAGTTACCTGAAGTATTAAATAATTTATCTATAGCATCTAAATTATCAATAGCTTCATCTATTTCTTCATAATCAATATTAATATTTAATTTATTAAAGAAAGTTTCTATATCTTTCTTTTCTTTTTCAGAAAGATTTTTTTCTGTTTGATTAGAATTGTTTTGTGTTGTTGCTTTTATTTCTTCTACTATTCTTTTAGTTGTCTCAGCAATTTTTTCAGAAGTTTGTGTTTCTGCTTGAGCTACAGGTTTTCCTATTATATTTATAATAGGTTGAATAACAGTAATATATTTAGGCTCTTCTGCTGTACCTATGTTTAGAGATTTAATATTTGTTTTTACATTATCTTTTACATACTCTTCATAAGACACAGGAGTACCCTCTTTTTCAAGAAGAGTTACTCTACCATCTTTATCTACTTCTATCATTTGTTTAGCTTTTAAGGCTGTTTTAGAAGTGTGTTGAGAAAGTAGTTGATTAGCTTCTCTAGCTAACTCAGCATTAGAGTATTTATTAAATAATCTTTCATAAGCAAAATGTATATCTGAACTATTAACTCCTACTTCTTGTAAAGCTTTTTTATCAGCTTGAAAATACATTTTTATAAAATCTGTAATACCAGTATAAACTATACTTCCATTTTTTTCAAAACCTTTAGAAATATCAATTCCTGTAACTACAAGAATAGGTTTAATAAAGTTTTTTGTAAGTTCTTGTACTTGAGCAATGTTGTTATTTTTTACTGCCCAAGTATATTTTTTAAACATTTCATAAACATTTCTAACAGTTTCTACTTGGTTTTCAGAAACTTCTCTTAGTACTTCAAATGCTCTGTATGTTTCAACTTTTTTACCATTAGGTAACACAGTTGTACCAATTCTTGAAATATAATAAGTATGCCCTAGAATGATTTCAGAAGGTTTATTTAAAAATACAGCAGATCCATTTTTTATTTTTTGAGATAACTCTTTATTATTATATTCTAAACCATTTACTGATGTAGAAGTTGCCACAGCAATATTAGCTTGAGGATTAGACTCTGAAATAGAAATTGTAGGCTGTCCAGCTTCTTTCTTTAATTTTAAGTATATGCCTTCTTCTGAGTTTCTCTCAATAGTTACTTTATCTAAACCATTCTTTACATTGTTTCTAAGTTCTCTAACATTTTCAATACCTTTATTGATATGTCTTTGCCACATATCACTAGGGTTATTTTGATTTACAGAACTTCCATAAGGATTGTAAACATTTACAGTATCATACCAAGCAACATCATTCAAATAAGATACTTTTTCTCCTTGTTCATTTAATAAGAACATAGGTACTCTATCAGTAAACTCTTGAGTGTTTTTAAAGTTAGGATTTGCTGCTTCTTTTTCTGATAACCAAGTAAGGAAAGGAATTAAATTAACATTACCTTCTGCATCTCTACCATTAGAGATAGATAACCCTGCCCACTCCTCTTCAGTACTTACTCTTACTCCTGCTTGATAACCTGTATAATATTTATCATAATCAAGAAGTTCTTTAAAGTTTACTCCATTAGTATCTCTAAAATTAGTAGCTGTACTTACTCTATGTACATCTCCATTTTCATCAATATAAGTTGTATATTTAACAGAAGAAAATGCTGCTTTTGGAGTAATAGATTGTCTTTCTTTATCTGACATTTGTTTATCAGCTTCTAATGCAGCTTGAATTTCTTCTTCTAATTCTACTGTATCATTATAATTTGTAGTAGATTCAGAAGAAATAATTTCTGGGATTTCTGGTAGACTTGTTTCAACAGGAGCAATTACAACAGTTTCAGCATATATATTATTAAAAGACTCTAAAAAAGCTTCTTCAACAGCTCCTCTGTCTATACCTTTTCCATAATATTTATTGTATAAATTAGCTTGTTGTGCAGTAGTAAACTCATTACCTTCATTTTTCCAAGCTATTGCTAATGCAGGAAACAATACTTCTACAGCTTTTTTATTGTTTCCATAGTGAAACATTTGCTCAAAAAGTTTTTCAAAAGTAATATCTTTTTTCTCTACTTTTCTTGCCATTTCATTATAGTAATCTTCTAAATAAGCTTTTGCAAGAGCCATTTGTTGAGCAGTAAATCTGTACTCATTGTTGTCAATAGATAAGTCAAAAGAAACATCTTCATTAAATAACTCATCTAATAGATCTGACATAGCTTCATTATAGTTTTCTTCAATAGCTACAAAACCTTCTTGTTCTTCTTCAGTATTAACTACTTGAATAGTACCATTATCTTCTAATTCTAAAGGTGTTTCTTCATCAGAAATCTCTTCTATTTTTTTACTAAGAATAAAATAGTCTTCTACTTGAACTACTTCATGAGTACCTTTTTTTACTTTTCTTGGTTTTTCAAGTTGCTTTAAAGCAACAGCAGCTGTTTCAGCACTCTTATACTTTTTATTATTAACAGGTATTCTTTCTGTAGATGGAGTTTGAATTTCAGTATCTGTAGCTGTTTCTTCAGAAAATTCAGGAGTTTGAACTTCTGTATTTTCAGGTTGTATTTCTTCTGATTGTAAATCTTGAACCTTTTTAAAAGATTCAATCATGTCAACTCTTTTATAATAGTTATCTTTTAAATTATCAAAAGACTCTTTTGAAATTTTAGAACTTGTTTTCCAATCTCCTACATAATTGTTTTCATTATTTTCAAATAAGTAATCTATTAATTCCTTGTCAATTATTAGTTTACCTTTATCATCAAACTTTATTCTTTCATTTTCTAAAATAGTATTTTCATATACATACATAGATGCATCATTAACATCTGTGCCATTATCTTTAGCAGCTTGAATATCAGCTAACTGTTTTCTTATGTCAATATTAACATTCTTTTTATTTACTTCTTGTTTAGCTTCATTTTTAAATACACTTATTACTTTGTTAGTTTTAACTAACTGCTCTTGAAACTTATTTTGTATATCATAAGCAGTTTTATGATTGTCAATAGCATCATTAGACTCTTTCATTTGTTTTAACTCAACTTCTGAAAATGTGCTATCTGTATCATCATAAATAGTATTAATATTAAATTCTCTATTAGGATACATTTGTTGAATAGCTTCAACAGCTTTAGTAGAAATATTATTAGTATTTCTTTTTGCTGTTTCTATCTCTTCTGATAAGTTAAAAGCTTCAGATTCCATACCTAATATTTTATTTAAGTAAGGATGTTTTTGATATTTTTCTGACACTTCTTCTAAGTGAGCTACATTTTTCATAGCTCTAAGTAAAGATTGTTGAGTTCCTGGAGATAAAGTACCTTTTGCACTTGCTGCTTCAAGAGAACTCTTTAAATCTTTGAGAGTTCCTGTTTGTACAGCAGTATTTATAACATTATTAAATAATATTTTTTCAGCTAAATCAGCAGCTTTATCTGAGCCCTCTTTTCTTAATATATCTATTTGATCTTTTTGAGCTTGTAAATCAGTTGAACTCATAGAAGCTAAGTTCATTACTTTATTTATGTCACTATCTAAATGAGCAGTTCTTAAAGTGTTATTTATTTCTCTAATTTGATTTCTTGCATCAGTATAGTCTCTTAAGTCTTGATAGTAAGCCTTTCCAGTTTGTGCTTTTTTTTGTATTTTAGTAATAGCCCCTGCAGAATTTACATTTTGTGTTTCTAAATCTTCTATAAGTTTAGTTTTTACTGCTTTGTCTTCTTTTGTTAAAGACTCATCTTTTAATGCTTCTTTTTGATTAGCTATTTCTTTTTTGTTTTCTTCAATTGCATTTTCATATTGCTTTTGAAGTTGGTTTTGTCTTTCTACATTTTTTGTAAGAGACCTTGCACTAATTCTATTTGCTTGCAATTTTGCATTAGTAGAAGTTACACTCATGGCTCCAAAACCTAAGTTCATAAAAGCTGTTTGTAAACCTATATCTGTATTTGATTGAGCATCAAATGTAGTATCCATAAACTCTTTTGGATCTCCATCTATAAGAGAATTAGCAGCACTGCCTACCCACTCTTCTACAAACTCTTCAGTATTACCTGTAATAGTTTTTCCACTAAAAGTAGGCATATTTATCTTGGTCATATTTTTATCAAGATACTTAAGAACTTTATTACTATTAATTACATTTGCTTTACCTGTAGTTATTGCAGAACCAAGTTTTTTATATTTTTCTTCTGCTTTTATAGCATACTTACCTACTCCTGGAAGTTTAGTTAATCCTTTACCTGCAATACCTAATAAAGGTCCTGTGTAAACCTCTGTAGCAGTTTCAATAAGATTTTGTCTAAAACCTTTTGCATAAGCTCCTGCCTTACTCATTGGCTTATACATTTCTAAATCTTCTTCAAAAGTTTTTTCAGACAAAGAAGTTCTCCAACCTAATTTTTGTTCAATTTGATCTAACTCTTCTTCTTCTTTTTCAGTTCTATTTTGTGTTCTTCTTAAAACAGCTGCTCTTTTTACATAAGAATCTTTTTCTCCATCAATATGTTGACCATCAGGAGTGTCATATCCAAAGGTCATTTTTTTCATTAAATCATAATATTTATCTTGAACATAAATACTTTTAATTTCTCCATTCTCATCTCTGTCAACATAAGATCCTTTTGATAAATTTTCATTTACAAAATTAGGATTTATACTATTCATTGTTTGAACCTTAGCTGCTAATTGAGTACCATCTAAAGCCACAGCAGCAGTCTTAGCTAAGTATTTATTTGTACCTTTAGCTAACAAGTTTTTTTCAACTTGGTCAATGTATCCTTTTTCTAAAAAAGCTTTTGGAGATACAGAAGCTGTTTCAGCACCAATAGCTTTAGCAGTAGTGGCTGTTTCTCCAGCATCTATAGCTGCTCTTTCAGCTAACTTACCTGCTCTTGTACTACCTATTAATCTACCACTTACTCCTCCAATAGCAGAACCCATACCTTCTGTGGCTATCATTAAAGCAACCATATCTAAAGAAGACTCCATTTGTGTAGCTTGTCTTGCTCCAAAAGATTGAAAAGGTTCTACCATTCCTTTTGCTTCATCTCTTATACTATAAGATTTTAATAAGTTTAAGTCTTCTTCTGGAATTGTATCTAGTCTTGCTTTTCTTTGTTCTGGAGTTTCTCCTGGCTTTTCTACTAATACATCTTGGTACTTATCTTCTAAGTCTCTTCTACTATACCATTCAGATAAGTTAACTTGCATTCTTGGAAAAAGGTGTACTGAATTTAATTTAGAACCTACAGATTTGTCTTTGTCAAAATCTGTTGTACCTGCAATAGCTTCTACTAGAGACCCTACTACATACATATTACTAGGATTAATAGTATTTTTTATTTCTTTTTGACTTTGTTCATCTTTCCAAATTTCTACTTCAAGCTGATGCTTTTTTAAAAGATTAGTTTCAGTTTTATATAAAGCAACCTTTTGTTGTTTTATCTTTTCAATTTCATTGTACTTTAAATCTAACTCAGGCTTTTCAAAAATTTTTAAATCATTTTGTAATTTATTAATTTTTTCTTGTTTAGAGTCTTTATAAACTGTATTTATTGCTGTATCTGTTATTGCTTTGGCTCCTGAATAAAGAGTATTATAAATACCATATACAAAGTTTAAAGGCTTATTAACTATTCTTTCTCCTATAAAAGATTCAGGATCATCTTCAAAATTCTTTATTTTATTTTCTAAAGGCTTTACTGTAAGTTTTTCATTCTCTGTTTTTTGTTCAAGTAACAATTTATCTAACTCTGCTTTCTTATTTTGATAAGAAGGGTTTTGTTTCATTTGCCCAGCCATCTGAGCTTTAGCTTTTAACTCTTCTTGATAAATAACAGGGTCAGTTTGTTTTATGTCTTTTTTAAGATAGGCTTCTTGCTCTTGTTTAACAAGGGCTAATTTATCTTCTTGAAGTTTTCTCTCTTCTTCTTTTTGTTTTTTAAGTTCAGCAGCTTTTTGTTTGGCTACTAAAAGCTCCATCTCTCTTCTTTTTAACTCTATCTCTCTAGCTTGTTTAGCAAAGTCTGCTTCTCTTTTTAATTGAGCCAACCCTTCTGCGTTTTTATTAGCTATTTCATTTTGATTAAAAATAAAATTACTTCTAGAAGTATCTGAATCAATAATCCCTTTTTGATTTTTTCTGCTAATATCTATATAGTTTCTTTTTGGTAGAGTCATTTCTTTTTAATTTTTTATGTTTGTACCTGTAACAAGTTCAAAATCTTCCATAGGTTTTGTCATTCTAAAAATATGCCCATTAATATCTAAATCATAAGTATAGTAGCCTACAGCTTTATCTTTACCTACTCTTGTGTAATGAGGTTGTAAACTATTGGGGACATAGTAGTTTGGAGTGTGTTTACCATATTTTTCTGTACCTGTAAAAAGTTTTTCATCTGCTCCAAACTCTGGTTTCTTTGGTGTACCATCTGGCTCAAAACCTAAGTCCATGTTAGCTTGAACATTAAAATCACTTGGTTTTAAACCATATCTTTCAGGGTGAGCTTTAAGCTCTAGCAAACTTAACTCATTTTGATTAAACATTCTAGCAGAATTGCTTATTTTTTTACCTTTTTTATCATAAGAAGCTTTATAGATAGGTTCAAACCTATTTGTTGTAGAATTAAATTTTTGAGCTGTACCTGTCAATAAATTAACTATTTCAGGTTTATTATTTAACTCTTTTGCAAAGTTCATAATTTGTTTAGTTCTTTCAACTCCATGTGTTTCAAAAAGAACTCCAAAACCTTTCATAGCTACAGTTTGTTGAGAATCATAAACTCTTTGTAAATCTAATTGGGCTTCTTTATATTTTACAGAGTTCTTACCATACAATTTTTTTATAGATGCTGTATAGTTTTTTAAACTAGTCATAGGTTGACCTCCATCATAGTCTTTAGGTAAGTTATATTTTACACTAAAGTTTCTTACTCCATTTAAAAATTCTGTATTAGCTTCAGCCCACTCCTTACCTTCTAGTTTCATTTTTTCTACACTGGCTCCCAGTGCTTCTTGAGATGCTCTAGCTGCATCAGCTCTGCTTACTGCCCACTGATAAGTTGAATCAGCTTGTATATCATTACCTGTAGACACATCATCTTGTCTAAACCTACCTGCAGCAATAGCTTTAGCTCCTATATAATTATTAGGATTTAATTCGTATTGCAATTGCCCATTTTTTAATATAGGTTTATTTTGAGAATCTACTTTTACTTGTTTAGCATTGTTAACATCTACATCTTGAAAACCTTCTACTCCTATTTTCTTTCTGTCTTCTAAAGCACTCTTAATATGAGGATTAGCTTTAACATAGTCTATGTATCTGTCAGCTATTTCTTCTTCTGTTAAAATTGAACTCTTACCATTTCTTGTATAAATATAACCATTTTGTCCACTAGAAGTTCTCTTATACTCAACTCCTTTTGCTTTTAAATCTTTTAAGAAATCTTCATTAACATCTAGTTTGTACAATTCAGAATCAGTGTCTAATTTACCAATACCCTTTCCTGTTTCAGAGTTAAACTGTAAACCATTTTGATAGTCTGCAAGAATAGCTTTTCTTTTTTTCTCTACATAGTCAGCTTCATTTGGATTCTTCTCTAAAAAGTCATCTAATTGTTTCACTCTTTTAGTATAATCATCTTTGTTTTTTTTCATCATACCAAAGACACCTTGAGAACTCCAATCATTAGTTATATTTCTTTTTAAACTATTTAATTCAGTAGAATAGTTTTGATAATTTATGGGATCTCTGGTAATACCTTGAACAGCCTTATCAATTTTATCTTGATACTCTACTATTCTTCTTTTTGCTTCTGGATTATCTTGTTCTAAGTTATCTGATTTTAATAAATCTAATTGTTCTTGATACTTAGTAATAGTTTCATCTATAGCTTTATCTTTTTTATCAATAGCACTTGCCATTAACTCATAAGGAGCTTTGTACATTGTATCATCAATAAGATCTATCTGTGTGCCTTTATAAAACTGTCCCATGATTATACTTTTTTATATTTTACACCATCTATTATTTTAAAATCATTTTTATTAACAGAATTCATATTACTGTCTAAACCTACCCATTTACCATAACCACTTTTCATAAGTTTTTCAATCATTTTATTTTCTTTTATAGCATTTATATCCTTACCTCCTTGCTTAACAGCATTGGCTTGATCTCTTAATGCTATACCTTTAGCAGTGTAGTAAGCATCTTTAGCAGCTTCATTAGCCATATTAGCTTGTTGTTCTCCTGCTCCTTTTAATTGGTCTACACTTAAAGCAACATTACCTTTAGTCTTATATATGTCTGCAACTTGTCCTGCAGCTCCTGCACTAATATCTATAATGTTTTGTTGTAAAGCAGTGTCATATAACCAATCTAATCCTCTCATTTGATTAACTCCTCTAGCAGCATTTCTAGCTGATTTTTTACTTCCTTGAGTATTAGTTGTTGCTTTTGTTATTGCTTGTGCTTTACTACCTTCAATAGAACTCATAGCTTTATCTAATTCTTTCTGAGTTTCTTTACCTGCATTTTTATATACATTGGTGTGAGTTATATCAGTACTTCTAGATTCAGCAGCATTCTTAAGTCCTGAAGTTGCCCCAAGATAGTCTCCAAAAAGACTAGTAAGATCTCCTATACCTGGCATCCCTCCCTGTTTACCTATTGCACCTAATCCTTTTTCAAGACCTCTACTAAACATAGTTCCTTCAGAATTAACTTTAGCAGTCCCTACTTGACCTGGAGTATAAAATGCAGCATCTTCTGCATTCATTTGTTCAGGAGTAACTAAATTAGAAGTTTCTTCTTCTATAGTTCCTGCCTTAAACATAGAAGGTCCTGAATCTACCATATTACCTTGAGCATCTTTAAAAACATTAGGGTAACTACTATAATAGTCTCCTCCTTGCCCTGTTATTTGATCATCAAATCTAGTTTGTCTAATAAGTTTTTCATCAGGGGTTTCTTGTGGGAGACCTGTTGAGTCAGGTTCTTGTGGATTAAATTTATAACCTTCTGGAGTTAAGCCCATGCTTGTAAACATTTTTGGATAGCCTCCAGACAACATACTTTTTTTGTCATTAGTATACTTAGTTCTACCTTTAGCTTTTAACTCTAGAGCATATTTGTCTCCTTTAGCTACATCATAATTAAAGAAAGCAGTGTTACTTTTATCTCCCCAAGCAGTTCCATACCCAGGGGCAGTAGAAGGAATACCTAAAATATCATGCAAATTTTTAATAACATTCATATCATAATCAGCTGATCCAATTATAGGAGGGTCTATAATCCCTCCTTTAGCATATTTCTGAACCCCTGTCATTCCTGAACCATAACCATATTCTATAGAGTCTTCCATAGGATTTGCTTGTAACCCTGCCATACTAGTACCAAATGCTTTTACCATAGTATCAGCCATAGCCTGCATATTGTTTACTTGCTCTTGAAATTGTAAATCAGATGCTTCTTCTTTTTGAATAGCCATCATTTTTCTTTGAGTAGCATTCTTAAGAGCAGCATCAACTAAAGGTTGAGAAGCAATTTTTTCAAGGTTAGCAATTTTTCTTTCTCTAGCTTCTTTTCTTTCAGCTAAAGTTTCTTTACCTACCTTAAGTCTATCAGAGTATATCTTAGTTCCTTCTTCAACATCTTCTCCTACCTCTAATGGAATACCTCCTTGCTCATGACTTGGACCTTCAAACTCTCCTGTTTCTCCTTGTGGAGTTTCATACATTTCTCCTCCTTCAACTTCAACATCAGAATTAACATCATTCATTCCATTAGCTGCTACAACTCCTGCATCATTAACTGCATTTATATCTGGAGTTGCACCTGGAGCTTTTTTGAAACTCCCTGCCATACTAATCCCTTGTTGTAATAATCCTCCAACTAAAGAAACAATAGGAACTACAGAATTACTAGCAACTTCTTTATCAACTTCTGCTAACATAATATTATAATCATTCAATACTTCATTAGGAGATTGAATATAATTATTAGGTCCAACACCTTGAGTGTTAGTACCATTAGCATATCTTTTTCTAGGGTTCATTGATTTTTTCATAATTCCTTGTTGATTAGTTCCGTAAGCTAATTTTTGTTCTTTCCATTTTTCTAATTCAACAGAATTTGAAATAGGAACATATTGTACATTGGCAAGTTGCCCAGGCTTTTCTACTTCTCCTCTTTTAGAATCAGTGTTATAGTATTGTATTATTTTCTTTTTATCTATTATAGATGGCTCTTCTGTTGCTGTATTAACTACAGCAGTTGCATCTGCACCTACATTTGCAATATCTAATAAATCTATCCCTACATTTTTAACATCTGCTTTACCAATTTGTTTTGAAGAAGTTGCAACAGATTTAGCTTTAAGTAAAGGTTTAATATTTGCAGGATTTGTAACTTTGTTAAGAGTACTTGCAACTTCTTCTATACCATTAATAACTTTTTTTGTATTCTTTATTGTTTTAGATGCTTTAGCTGCCTTAGCTAATCTAAAGATAGTTTTAGCTTTACCTATCATAGGCAAAGCTCCAAGAACATTTAAACCTAACTCTCCCCAAGAACCTTTACCTTCAGATAAATCTTTAGCTGCATAATAAACATCAGGGTAAGAACTAATACCTGTAGGGTCAAGCATTTTTGCTGTTTGAACTGCTACATTATCATTTACTGCTCTAACCTGATCCCAATCAATGTCAGATGTATACTGCCCTGAAGCAGTCTTTCTTCTGGTTTTTTGAACTGGATTAGGTTTCTTAGGTTGTAACATCTTTCTTTAGTTTATTAAAGGTTAATCTTTATCTTTCTGATTCAATTCTTTGAAGAGCTGAAAAGTTAAAGATTAATCTTGTATCAGCAAAGTTATCAAATATCAATCTTACAACCAAGAACTTATCTCTAAAACTTTCAAGTTGAGTCCAATCTTTATTAAAGTTAATAGCAGTAGGATTAACTATCTTATCTATATAGTAATTACTTTGAAGAGCAGAAATGTTTTTTAAGAACATAGGAACAGTGTAATCTACTCTTATATCTCTTAAATTATTCATAGTCCAATCTCTTTCATTTCTATCTATAGCAGCCTGAGTTAAGTTGTTTGTTGTTTGTTGTAATAAGTAATTTACATTACTGTCTTGTTTAACTACTAAATTAAGTATACCACTAATCTGTTGAGTGTTATAAAAAAGTATTTTATTAAAAGTAACATATCTTTGGTCTAAGTACTCTTCAGAAACAGTATCAAATTTCTTAGCTTCAGTTTGAAATAATAAACTATCCCATACTTTAGTTGTCATAGCACTTGGGTTATCTACATACTCTACAATAAAAGGATACCTTACACTATAGAAAGTCTGATAATGATTAGGTCTATTATGTCTGTACAAACTAGTTGCTCCTTGTGGCCAAGAATAAAACTTCTCTTGTACATGCATATAGAAACTAGGTATGTAAGGATGCCAACTTATCCACTCTTCTCTTTTTAAAGAATAAGACATTGTGTAACCATTATTTAAAGTTTGAGGTACAAGTACTTGTCCTTCTTCATATTCTATAAGAGTTACTGGATAAGTATTAATTATTTCTACTGGTTCTTTAGTTTGTGCAGCTGCAAGAATAGTATTCATATCTAAAGCAAACTGACAAGGAGATATAATAAGAGTACTTGCTTCACAATCTTCACTTGCAGCACTTCCTAAGTTACTTCTATCAGGTTTTACATACCAACTGTATTGTTCTAATCCTGGTTTTGTATCTGGTCCTACTAAAGCAGAATATGGATTATTTAATAAGAGTCCTTTTAAAGTATTCCATTCAGCATCTGAAAAGAAATTATTTTTAGGTATATCATTAACTTCTGCTAAAGTATAATTAATTCCTTTTACAGCTGCTAAAGAATGTAGTACAAAAGATTTAGAAGTAGCTACTGTAGCAATAGGATAATTAATACCTATGAATAATTCAAAAGTAGAGTGTACTCCTGTTGTACCTGTAAAAGCATTATAATCATTTGTATAAAATGCAGTAGGTTGAGTAGGATTTATAAAATTTAAATCATTTCCATGATAAGGCCCTCCTCCTTGATTCCCATCTGCTTCATTAACAAATGAAATTAATAATACTTTACCTCTTTGTTCTAAAGGAATTAAACTAGGAAACTGTAACCATTTTTCAGTTCCATTATCTATTTTATTTAAAGTGCCTACCCAACCTGAAGGTACTAAATCATCAGCAACCCAAGCATCTAAACTGGCTTCAATTTGAAGCTTGTTAGCATTAGTAAAAGAACCTGTAGTATCAAAGAATGCCCAAATATCTATATCATTAGGTATAGTAGTAAATTCATTAGCTTCAGTAGTTACTTCTCCATAAGTAGTTTTTTCAAACTTCATTTTACAATCTTCTATTCCAATATAAATCCAACCCTCTTCAAGTCTTTCTGCAATTATCTCAGCCATGTTAGGAAAAATAATAACCTGTGCACCTTCAGTGCACACTTCATAAGATTCTGTAGGTAGATTAGTAATTTGAATATCTTTCTTTGTAATAATAAGTCTTTCTTTATTAGTATCATAAGTAGAGAGAAAACCTACTCCTATTGGATTAGAAGGATTATTTCTATAAGGATAATTTACAAGATTAGTATTATAGTATTGTTGGTTAATTAAAAACTCCATATGAGTTTTAAAGTAATTTCCATTACCTTTATCACTTACAGGTTCTAGTTGTTGACCATTAAATAAGTACCATTTCTTTTCTTTCCAAGAAGGAAAAAATACTCCAAACTTAGTTTTAGTTCTTGCCCATTTATGAATATTACCAGCAGAAGAATTTGCATCATCTACAATCTTTCTAGGAGGAACAGAGAAATATTCTCCTGTACCAATAAAAGATATTATATCAGAAGTAACTCTTTCTTGAAAAGTCTGTGGACAATGCCATAATCCTTCTTCAGTATGTATATAAAGATTATTTTGTATTCTGAATATATCAGTTATTCTTCCTGTCTCAGCTTCAAGGTCTTTATAATTATTAGGTAAGAACATTCTAAAATTATCTGTAAGTTCTTCTTGAAAAGATTGCTCTGACCAATGAAATCTATGTGGAAAAGTTTCAATACAATCTGAACAACAATCATATTCTAAACCTAAATGATTATAAACTTTTTGATGATTTCTTCTACTATAGTCAGGATTAAATGCATATACTTCTGCAGCAGCCAGTCCATAATAAGCTCTTCCACCTTTTCTTTTGGCATCTAAATAAGTTAATTTTTTAACCATGTGAAAATCTAAAGCAGTAGTGGGAGCAACTTCTGCAACTCCTACAGAGTAAATATCAAAGAACTCATAATTCTTTTCAATTACAGTAGAGCCTGATTCTATTAACCCTGGTGCATTTAAAAAGTCAGGAGTGTTATCTGAAGCTCCATGTCTTAATCCTACATTAACTGCAGACTCAAACCATAAATTAGCACAATCTCCTAACCATTGAATCTCATCATCTTGTGGATTCATTTCAAATCCTCTATCATCTCCTGATATTGGATCTACATCATGTTGTACATAATCATCTTTAATAGTTTCTCTAAGTCCTTGGTCATAAAGAATATTGTAAGCTTTGTTCCAAGCATCTTGTTGAAGACCAGAAATAGTTAAAGCAGTTGCTACACCTACTGCAGCCCCTGCTACTGTTAATGCTGCTGCTGCAGCTATTGCTCCAGGTATTGTTGCTGATAGAGCACCAAAACTAAAAAGAGTTAATACTACAGCTCCAACTATTAAAACTCCTGCAAGAATATACTTCCAAACAGAAGTCTTTCCTTTTCTTAATTTCATCCTAGTATCATAGTAAATACTATTTACATATCTAAGAGAGTTTATATAAGTGTCTCCATTCCAAATAGCAGTAGTCCCCATATTTGTAATAGGGTCAAAACTTTCAGGATTTTTACTTTCTTTGTAATAAGGAGTTAATCTAAAATTAGAGTAAGGTTCAAAGTTATCTCTATACAAGTACACATAAGGAATACTTGATACAGTTCTAAAAGTATAGTCTTGAAATAAATGAATAATACTTATTTTATTATCACAAGCTAAATTAAATACATCTACACCTTTATCTGCACTATCTTTAGTTAATCTATCTTCTAATGCAGAAAGATAATACAACTCTTTAACATCTGTTGTAAGTATAGTAAAATCTGCTAAAGGAGTAAACTCAGTTATATTATCTCTAGTTTTTACTTGAAGAGTAAATCCATCATCATCTGATTCTCCATCTTTATGTTTACCAGCAACATATCCAGAACCATCTGCAATGTCTCTAATTTTAGCCATACTCTTGATGGCTTTTATTTTAGTAAACTCTCCTTGTTGAACAATCTTACTAAAGTTAGAATACTTTTTATTATTGAACTTATGCTCAGGATATATTAATCCTACAATATCTTTTTTAATTTTAGTGGCTTGATCTCCAGGTGTAGCATATTGAGGAAACAATAAACCTTGTGCTACAAAATTCTTTTGTTGAGTTGTAGAAACTAGTACACCACTATCTATAATAGTTTTATCTGATTCTGCTCTTTCATTTCTTACTATATAGTATCCTGTTATTTCTTGTCCATTAGTGTCAGCTAAAGAAGGCTTATGTATATTAGAAAAATTAAGACCAAATATTTCAGTAGTGTATAAAGGTTCTGAGTTATCTCTTATTCCTAATCCTATAGTAATAGTATAATTTACTTTTGTTACAGTAGAGGTTCCTGTATACTCATACATACCTGAAGTAGAGTTTAAAGTAGGTCCAGTTAATGTAACTGTATTAACATCAGAGGGAGTAGGTGGAGTTTGAGGATAAGTATTATATTCAAAATTTTCTATAAGACTAGTTACAAGTACAGTGTTACCATATAAGTTTCCTGAGTTAGTAATGTAACTTACATTTGCAGTAGTATTATCTCCTACACTTACAACATAATTATAAGGGTCTACTATACCAGTAAAAGTACTTTCTGTAGCATCTTCAGTGTATTTTAAAGTAAAGTCATAAGCTGAAAAAGTCACAGGATTTCCAAAATTAGCAAGAGTTGGTGTACAACTTGTAGCATCTGTAGCACACTCTGCAGGAACAATTGCTTCTGTTTTTTTAACAGAGACAAGTATATTTTTTACAAAACTTGGTATTTGATTATCAGGAACTTTTGTTACAAAAGGAATATTATAATCTGTTCTTAAAGGAAATCTGTGGTGTCTTACTTCTTTACCAGTTAAAGTTTCTCCATAAGAGTCTGTTCCCCAATAAGCATCTGTAGCACAAGTGTTATTATCAGTGTACTTTGTATATTCACATTTATTGTTCACATTACTCATAGGATAAATATCCTCTCCTGCAGAAAACATTTTATCTAAAGGGTAGTTAGTGCTTTTTCCAGGTATGTGAAATACAGGAGTTGTTGTATTGTCTTCAAAAATATAAACAATACCTAAAGAATATATTTCTCCTGGCATATATCCAAGGCCATTAAAATGAGCTGCAGGATCTTTAGCATTACTCTTATCAGGTTCAGAGACTGTTACAGTTTTAGTAATTAAATCTGTATTGATTTTACTTGCATACTTTTGAAGTTTACAATAATTTACTTGTTTACCTTCTACATCTCCAAGTATTAATCTATTTTCAATCTGTTCTATACTTTGAGCTTTCTCAATAATATTATTGAACATAGTAATCTCTGCTTGAGTCCCTGTGCTTTCATAATTAGTTCCTGTATAATAAAATACATTATTTTTTGTAGAAATTTCAGAAGTATATTTAGTATCACTAATCTGTCCATTACCTGCAGCAGCTTCAGTAATAGCTAATCTGTAAAAAGGAAAAGTAGTGTCTAAACTATTAATATCAAAAACTATCTTTATGGCTTTGTTACTAATTTCAAAGTTTAAGTAACTATCATTTCTTTCCATAGTAGCTCCTCTCTTATCTCTATAAGCAATAGTAGAAGGAGTATTATAAATAGAGATAGTCTCAGTACTTGTAACAAACTCTGTTGGATTAAAGTCTTCATCAAGATACTGAATAGAAAAGTTATAAGAACCTGGAGCCAAAGTACCTGCTCCATCTACAACTACAATATCATCTACAACTGGAATCTTTTTGTAAGTCTTAAATAAGTTAAATTTAGAAATCTCCCACTTTCCTGTAGAAAGATTTTGAAACTCTTCAGGCTTATCAATAATAAATATTCTAGGTTTAGGGTCTATCCAATAGACAACTCTTTCACAACCTCTTCTTAATCTGAAGGTAGCATCAATTTGTTCAGTAACTTTAAAACCTAACTTTTCAATTTGATTTATATCACTATCATCCACTACAATAGTTAAAGCACACTCTTTATCTAAGATTGCTATAATAGAGTTACCATTAGGATGAGTTAAGAATATTAAATTCTTTTCATCTCCTATGTAAACCTTACCTATAGGTATGTAAGGAATCCCTAATACAACAGGAATAGGATAACACTCTTGGTTAGACTCTTCATTTGCAATAAAACCATAGTCTCCTTCTTTAGTTTCATTTACTCCTGTAAATACAAATCTAGTTGTACCTTGAGGTTGATTTACTAAAGAAGAGTCTGTATTTAATCCTCCAGGGATGTTTACACTAACCCCTCCTTGTTGTTTTTCTTGAGCCATAATTATCTCATATAAGCTGAGTTACCTGATGTATATCTATATTTATTTGTAAAGTCAGGATCATTAAAAATCCTATCTTCAGCTTGTCCAAGTTTACCAAAGAAACCATAGTATCTTTTTCTTCTTGGAATTAAGTAATTACTACCTTCCATAAGGTCTTCATACTCATCAGTTCCCCAAGGCATCTTTGCTTTGTTCTTAAACTGTTTAATGTATTTTAACCATCTTGCTTCAGCTACTTGAGCTATTTGCATAGCTCCTTCTCTGTGATTCCAAGCTTCTCTTTCTTTAGTTTTCCAACCTAAATAATAAGTAATAGCTGCTTTAGCAGATTCATCATCAGGAATCATAGGATAACCTGTTTCTTGGTCTACTCTTTGTCTTAGATAAGCTACTGCTACATATCCTTCTTTAAAACTAAATCTAAGTTGGTCACCAACAATAGTATATTCATCTGAATTACTAGAAGTATTTTCATTGTATAATCCTGCATTTTCTTCTGTCTGACAAACTAAAGTATTAAAGAAAGTGTGATTAGCTAATCTAACAGGAGTAAACTTTGTTCTGTAAGCTTTAGAATGAACCCAACCTAAGTATTCATATTGTAAATCAAAGTAAGGTCTGTAATAAGCTATTTCTTGATCTCCAATTAATTCTCCTTGACAGTCTACAGCAACTAAATTATCTGTCCAGCCACCACAACAAGTGTCTGGTGAAATACTAGGTACTAACTCTTCAACAATAGCTTTAGGACTGCAAGACACAGCATCAGTAGAAACCCAAGTATTATTTCTAGCTACTTGAATAATATAATGTAAACCATTAGGTAAAGTTGCTTGATGGTTTTTAACTTCAAGAAAAGCAATACCTTCTTCTGAAGCAGAAGACATTTGCATAAAGCCTAGTGCCTCTCCTATCCATTCAATAGCCTCATCTTCATTAAGTTCTACTCCTCTAAAGTCTCTAAGATATTTAGATAAGATAGTGTCTACTGTAACATATTGGAATCTATCTTGCAT